>JAABUZ0100010451.1_pt1 | contig 10314 bp, 8 predicted proteins | sample 5562091 | NCBI WGS metagenome assembly JAABUZ01 (sample SAMN12813069, study PRJNA571459) | rock metagenome | isolation source: Antarctica rocks | place: Antarctica: Victoria Land, Linnaeus Terrace sud | collected 2015-12-21 | reverse complement strand
GACCCGAAATCGCCTTCCAAGCCCACATCCGCGACCGCCAGGCCAAGGTCATCGACAACGGCCTCGCCCTCATCGCCTAACCCTCGGCGACCCCCACCAGGCCCGCTCGGCCCGGCCCACGATCCGGCTCCTCCTCGGAGAACACCCCCCATGCCGACCCGCCCCGCCCCGATCCGCATCGCAATCGTCGGCCTCGGCAAGATCGCCAGGGATCAACACCTCCCCGCCATCGACAAGACCCCCGGAATCGAGCTCGCCGCCATCGTCAGCCGCAACGCCGCCCTGCCCGGGACCCCCAGCTTCCCCCACCTCCAAGACCTCCTCGCCTCCGACACCCCGTTCGACGCCGTCGCCCTCTGCGCCCCGCCCCAGGTCCGCCACGCCCAGGCCGCCCTCGCTCTGGCCGCCGGCAAGCACGTCCTGCTCGAAAAACCCCCCGGCGCCACCACCAGCGAGCTCGAACCCCTCCGCGCCGCCGCCGCCCACGCCCGCCTCACCCTCTTCGCCTCCTGGCACTCCCGCTTCGCCGCCGCCGTCGAACCCGCCCGCGCCCGCCTCGCCGGCCGCCTGATCCACGCCGTCCGCATCGACTGGATGGAAGACGTCCGCGTCTGGCACCCCGGCCAGGCCTGGATCTTCGAGCCCGGCGGCCTCGGCGTCTTCGACCCCGGCATCAACGCCCTCTCCATCCTCACCCGAATCCTCCCCCACCCCCCCTTCGTCACCGCAGCCACCCTGCAAACCCCCGAGAACAAGCAGGCCCCCAGCGCCGCCACCATCGACCTCACCGACGCGAACGGCCTCCCCATCCGCGCCGAATTCGACTTCCTCCAGACCGGCCCGCAAACCTGGGACATCGAACTCGACACCGACCAAGGCCCCCTCCGCCTCAGCCACGGCGCCAGCCGCCTGACCGATAACGGCCAGCCCATCCCCATGCCCGAAAGCGCCGAATACCCCGGCCTCTACCGCCACTTCAGAGACCTCGTCGCCCAACGCCGCTCCGACCTCGACCTCGCCCCCCTCGCCCTCGTCGCCGACGCCTTCCTCCTCGCCCGCCGCTCCTCGGCGCCCCCCTTCCACGAGTGACCAGCCCCACCTGTCACGGTATTCACGCAACCGACACCGCCAGCCGCACGTCTAACCCCCGACCCGGCCGGAGCGACCCTTGGACCATTACGACCCCAGCCGACTTCTGGGTCCGTGGCCCCAGCAAGGCCCGCGAGCGGTCCTGGGACTTCCTCAAGAACTTCGCTCTCGCCGGCGGCTTCCTCCTCATTACCTTCGGCACCACCCAAGCCACCATCCAAGCGGCGCTCGACGACCCGCTCGGATCCACCCACCCCTACAGCCAGGCACCAAGATGACCGACGCCCAGCCCCGCATCCCCTACTCACGTCGGATCCCCGTGTCACGATGAGTGATCTGCCCCCCTGGCTCGACGCCAAGGACGACCGCTTCTACCCCCTCGTCCTACCGAACGCCCCCCTCGAGACCCTCGCCGAAGGTTTCGCCTGGCTCGAAGGCCCTGTCTGGTGCGCCGACGCCAACCACCTCCTCGTCAACGACCTCCCCCGCGACCGCACCCTGCGCTGGACCGAGGACGGCGGCGTCAGCCTGTTCCGCCAACCCAGCCACTTCGCCAACGGCCAGACCCGCGACCAGCAGGGCCGCCTGATCGCCTGCTCCAACCAGCGCCGCTGCCTCCTCCGCACCGAGCTCGACGGCAGCCTCACCGCCCTCGCCACCCAGTTCGACGGTCACCCCCTCAACGGCCCCAACGACGTCGTCGTCGCCCAGGACGGCACCATCTGGTTCACCGACCCGCTCTACGGCGGCGGCACCGACTACGAGGGCGGCAAGCACGAGATGCACCTCCCGCCAACCCTCTACCGCCTCGACCCGGCCGGCACCCTCGCCGTCGCCTCCCGCGACCTGCCCGGCCCCAACGGCCTCTGCCTATCCCCAGGCGGGCACACCCTCTATATCAGCGACACCGGCGCCCAGTTCGGCCCCGACCCCACCCGCGCCATCCACGCCTTCGACACCGCCACCCTTGCCCGCCGCCCCTTCCACGCCGTTACCCCCGGCAACGCCGACGGCATACGCTGCGACGAGCACGGCCGCGTCTGGAGCAGCGCCGCCGACGGCGTCCACTGCATCGATCCCGACGGCACCCATCTCGGCACCATCCTCACCGGCGTCACCGTCGCAAATCTCTGCTTCGGCGGCCGCAACCGCGCCCGCCTCTTCCTGTGCGCATCCCAACGCCTGCTGGCGATCTATACCAACGTCCGAGGCGCGCCATGACGATCCGAACCCTCGCCATCACCCGCATCGACCGCACCGTGGCCGACCTCGCCGCCTCGGAACGCTTCTACATCGAAGCCCTCGGCTTCATGGTCGTCGAGAACGGCCCGACCCACGCCGCCCTGCTCGCAGCGCCACTCCTGCGCCAAACCACCCTGCGCCGAGGCGCCCAGCTCATCGCCCTCCAGCAACGCCACCCGGGCGGACACAACGCCCCCGCCGCCAACGACCAGTCCTTCCAGCACCTCGCTTTGCCCATCCCCGACATGGACGCTGCCCTCGCCCAACTCGCCCTCTTCGACCCGGTCGCCATCAGCCGCGGCGGCCCGCAGCACCTCCCGCCCCGCTCCGGCGGCGCCACCGCCTACAAGTTCCGCGACCCCGACGGCCATCCGCTCGAGCTGATCCAGTTCCCCGGCCGCGCCCGCGCCGGCATCGACCACTCCGCCATCGTCGTCGCCGACGTCGAGCGCAGCATCGCCTTCTACCGCGACACCCTCGGCTTCGCCGTCGCCACCCGCCAAACCAATACCGGCCCGGAACAAGACCGCCTCGACGGCCTCAGCGGCACCGAAGTCGAGGTCGTCGCCCTGCAGCCAGCCACGCCGACCCCGCACCTCGAGCTACTCGCCTACCGCAAGCCACCAGTCGAGGTGGCCTCGCCCGACCCTCACCCCGCAACCCGGCTCGTGCTCGTCACCACCGGCCTGGACCAGCCCGCAACGCTAATCCACGATCCCGACGGCCACGCCCTCATCCTGCTGCAGCACTAGCGCCCGACGGCAGCTCCGACGATCCGCCCGTCCGCAGCCTGCAGCAGCACCGCCGCCGCCCCCGCCGCCCCCGCCGGCCACGCCACCGTACTCGCCGCCCACGCGCCACAAACCGCGCAGCAGTCGATCACCCGCCTGATGCGCATCAGCAGCGCTGGCCGCGATCAACGCCGCCAAAACGCGCATTGACATGGAGACCTACCAATTCGATACCGCTTGTGCCGCCTTGTCCGTGGTCGGCTCCTCCAACCTCGACTGACCCAGCACCGTGCTGAACAAGGAGATCGACACCGCCCAGTCGACCCGATCACCCCCGAGCGCTGGGCCCGCCGAGGCCTCGGCGAACGCGCCAGCGAAGTCTGGGCCCGGCTCGTCGAGCAGGAACTCTATTCGTGATCCGGCGGCGGATGCGCGGCAAGCGCCAGAACCTCGCCCGCGACGTCGCGCAGGCTCTGCTCCCCCTTCGTCAGCACCCGGTCCGCCCCCGCAAGCTGCTGCTTCTCGCTCGGCGACAGGTCCCGCGCCGTCAGCACCACGACGGGGATGTCGCGATGCCGCTCGTCGGACCGCAGCGCCTGCAGGAACGCGAACCCGTCCATCACCGGCATCGTCAGGTCCAGCACGATGATCTGCGGCGGCGCCCGCTCCACCTGTGCCAGCGCCTCCTCGCCGTTGGCCGCTTCCGACACCGTCCAGCCGTTGCGCTCCAGCACGCTGCGCAGCCGCAACCGCGTGTCCGCGTCGTCATCGACCACCAACACGTCGCCGTCGCCCCGGAACCGCTCCATCACGCTGCTCAGCCGGGTCCAGTCGACCGGCTTGGGGATCAGCTCGGCCGCACCGAGCGACTCCCCGAGCCCGAAATCGTCAACGAACGTGACCATCACCACTGGGATCGACGCGAGGTCGGGATCCGCCTTGAGCTGCGTCAGCACCGACCAGCCATCCATCTGCGGCATCATCACGTCGAGCAGGATCGCCCGCGGCCGCAGCTCGCGGGCGAGCGCGAGACCCGTCATTCCGTCGCCCGCCGTGCGGACCGAGAATCCCTGCCGCTCGAGGAACCGTGTCAGCAGATCGCGCTGCGCGGCATCGTCGTCGATCACGAGCACGAGCTGGCTATCGGGCTCGCCACTCACCTCTGCGCGCTCGTCCGCGCTTTCCTCGTGCGGCAGCACGACCGGCAACAGCATGCTGAACGTAGAGCCCCGGCCCTCCGCGCTCTCGACCGTGATCGTCCCGCCCAGCAGCTCGCAATACGCGCGCGTGATCGCCAGCCCCAGGCCGGTCCCCCCGAACCGTCGTGTCGTCGAACTGTCCGCCTGGGCGAACCGCTCGAACAGCCGGTCCAATTGCTCCGGCGTCATGCCGATGCCGCTATCGCCGACGCTGAACCGGGCCATCGCGCCCTCGCGCCGCACCGTCACCGTGATCTGCCCGTTATCGGTGAACTTGGCCGCATTCCCGATCAGGTTCAGCAGGCACTGCCGCAGCTTGAGCTGGTCGGTGTGCATGCTGCCGAGCCCCGCCTCGCCGTCCAAGTCGAGCACCAACCGATTGCCCTTCTTGGCCACCAGCCCCTCGACCCCCGAGGCCACGTCGCGCATCATCGCCGCGATCGAGAAATCCTCGGCAAAGACCGTGACCTGCTCGGCCTCGATCTTGGAGATGTCGAGCACGTCGTTGATCAGGCTGAGCAGGTGCCGCGCGTTGCCGCGGATCTTGCGCACGTCCGCGATCAGGCTCGGCGCACCGATCTCCTCGATCTCCTCCTCGAGCATCTCGGCATACCCGATCACCGCCGAGAGCGGGGTCCGCAGCTCGTGACTCATATTGGCCAGGAACGTGCTCTTGGCCCGGTTGGCGTCCTCCGCCAGGTCCCGCGCCGTGATCAGCTCCGCCTCGGCCTGCCGCCGTTCGGTGATGTCCGTATGCGTGCCGACCCACTCGTGCACCTGCCCGTCGTCGCCCCGCATCGGCACGCTGCGGACGAACATGTTGCGCCATGCCCCGTCCGCGCGCCGCAGCCGATGCTCGAACGTGAACGGGAGCTTGGATTGGATCGCCGCGTCCCAGAGCGGCTCGACCACGGGCCGGTCCTCCGGATGGATCGCCTCCATCCAGCCCCGGTCGCACAGCGCCGCCGTATCCTGGCCGGTGAACGCGCTCCAGCCGTGCTGCTCGCCGACAAAGCCGCCGTCACGCGGCATCAGCCACGTGATGGAAGTCGACGCCTCGATCAGCGTCCGGATCCGCCGTTCGCTCAGCGCCAGCTCGCCCCGGCTTGCCTGCTCCGACCCTCGCCGGCGGCGCGCCACGATCATCACGCAAGCAAAGCCCAACACGATCGACCCGGCCGCCACCAGCCCCAGCACCCGCGCCCGCCACGCCGCCCGCCGCTGCGCCGCGGCCAACCGCTCGCCGCCGCGCCGCTCGAGCGCCGCCGTCGCCTCGCGCACGCGGTCCATCGCCACCTTGCCCTCGCGCGACGACGTGATCGCCAGCGCCCTGGCCTCCGACACCCGGCGCTCGTCGACGATGCGCGTCGCCACGCCGACCTTGACGTCGACCAGGGACCGCAGATCGTCGATCGGCCCGAGCGCCTCCAACTCGCGCAAGCGCTCCGGCAGCGCGGCCCGGCCGTCCCTGAACGGCTCCAGGAACTGCTCGTCGCCACTGATGACGAACCCGCGTTCGCCGGTCTCCACGTCCTTCAGCGACGACAGCAACCGCTCGGCCGCGATCACCCGCGCCGTCTCCCGCGCGACCTCCTCGCGCAAACCATGTTCCGAATAGACATAGGCCCCCGCCGCCGCCGCACCCACGACCATCAGCATGGCCGCCGCCATCATCAGCCGATCGCCCAGCCTCAATTGATCGCCCACCCTCGTCGCGCCTCGCTCAGACAGGAACATTCTCCACCGGCTCCGAGGCCACTTTGACGAAAGCGATCAATTCGCCGACCGAGAGGATGACATGCTCATCGCCACCCTCCGCGCGCAAGGCCGCCAGCATCGGCGAATCCGCGCTCGCCCCCCACAGCCCCACCACGATCTGCACCCCCGGGATCTTCCGCTGCATCCGCCGCACGAAGAAATGGATCGCCGCCACGCTCGCGCCGTCCTCGATCACCGAGAGGCAGCACAGCTTCACGGCGCCGAACTCCGGCTCGACCCCGGATGCGTTGTTGTCCAGGATCGTATTCGCCGCCGCCGCAGCGCCGAACCCGGCCTCGCACAACGACTGCACCGCCATGATCGCCGCCAGGTCGTCGAGGTCGCCGCGCGCCGGCAGGCACAGGATCGAGCCCTCGGCGGCCCACGCCCCCACACAGCGCCCGCGCCCAGCATCGGCGCCCGACCCGAGCGCCTCGAGCAGGCCGGCCACCTGCGCATGAACCGAATCCACTTCCTCCGGCTCGTCGGACCCGTCCCCCCGGTTGCGCTGCGCCAGCACCAGCCCGGGGATCGCCACCCGATCGTAGTAGTCCCCGCGCGAGGTCGCCGCGATCTGCTCTCGCGCCGGACCCAGCAGCACCAGCGACCGCCCCTCCAGCGCCCGTTGGTAGAACGTCTCCGACGGCAGCAGCGGAGACCCGCTCCCGAACAGCACATCGAGGAACGCGAACGCGCTCACGTTGCGCCCCAGCACCACCAGACAGACCGTCAGCGGCGTCGCGATCAACAGGCCGACGAACCCCCACAGCAAGGTCCAGAACGACGTCGCCACCAGCACCGCCACCGGCGAGATCCCGGTGCTGTGCCCATACAGCAGCGGCTCGACCACCTGCCCGACGATGAGGTCGCTCAGGATGAACAGCGCGACGACGCCGATCGCCAGCGACCATCCCGGAGAGATCGCCACCGCCAGCGCGAACGGCGGCACCACCGCGATGAAGCTGCCGACGAACGGCACGAACCGCATCAGCGTCGCCGTCAAACCCAGCAGGATGTACCCAGGCACGCCCATGATCGCCAGCATGCTGCCGATCCAGACCCCGAATGCGGCATTGATCGTCAGCTGCGACAGGAAGTAGCGCGACAGCCGATGCCCGGCATCGTTCATCGCGAAGATCGTCCGGTGCAGGTCCCGCCGGCCCACCAGACGAACGAACCGGTCGCGCAGGTCCTCGCTGTACAGCAGGATCACCAGCGTGAAGATCAGCACCACGGCCGCCGTCGTCAACGGCCCGAGAAGCGGCCGCGCGAACCGCTCCGCCAACGACACCACCGTGCCACCGGTCGATCCGCCGCCCGTCAGCGGCCGCGCCACCTCGGCGATGATCTCGTTGCTCGCCAGCAGCCGGTTCCACTTGCTGGTGATGTTCGCCTGATACTGCGGCAGGCTGCTGGCCAGCGCCGTGATCTGTTGCCCGACCACCAGGCTGAGCAGCCCGATGACCATGAACGCCAGTGCCACCGCCAGCAGGACCGCCAGCGCACGCGGCAGCCGCGCCCGCTGCAGCAACCGCGCCAACGGCGCCAGCACGAACGCCAGCAACCCGGCCAGCACCAGCGGCACCAGCAGCTCCTGCCCGAAATACAGCGCCGCGACCACGACCGCGCCGCCGTTCAGCATCGCCGTGATCCGCACCGCAGCCGCATTCAGCTGCCGCTGCGCTTGCCTCGACCCGGCCTCATGGAGCGTGTCAGCGATGGTTGCCTGCCCTCCGACTTGTTAGGACCAAGCTTGGCGACGAATGAACCTTTGCGCGCGTCCGAAGTTGCAGGATATGCGGCGGCGCCCGCCAAAGAGGCCGAATGACGAAAATTTTGCTGGTTGAGGATCACGAAGAGCTCTGGGATTCGCTGTCACGCCGTCTGCGCCGGCGCAATTTCGACGTCGTGCTCGCCCATGACGGCCAACAGGCAATCGATCAGATCACCGCCGAGTCGCCCGACATCGTCCTGCTCGATATGAATCTTCCGGTCATGGACGGCTGGACCGTGGCCCAAACGCTGCGGGCGCAACGGAACCGGATCCCGATCATCGCCCTGACCGCCCACGCCATGGCCGCCGACCGCCAACGCGCGCTCGAGGCCGGCTGCGACGCGTTCCACGCCAAGCCCGTCGTGTTCGACGAGCTGCTCCGCCAGATCGACGAGATGCTGCTCCGCGCCGAAGAAGCCGAAGCCTGACTCCTCATGAGCCGTGCAACGGCCATACCAGCAGGATCATGGGCAGGCCGACGAGGATCACGATCAGCGACAGCGGCGCGCCGAGCCGGGGATAGTCGATGAACCGGTAGCCGCCGGGTCCCATGACCAGCGTGTTGCACTGATGCCCCAACGGCGAAAGGAAGTCGCAGCCGGCCCCGAGCGCCACGGCGATCAGGAACGGGTCGACGCTGAAGCCGAGCTTGCCAGCCACGCTGGCCGCCAGCGGACCCATGATCAACACCGTCGGCGCATTGTGCAGGAAGGGCGTCACGATCAGCGTGATCACCAGGATGATCCCAAGCGCCCACACCCCCGGCATGCCCTGCACCGCCTGCAGCAGCAGATTGGCCAGCAGCGCCGTCCCGCCCGTGTCGTTGAGCGCATGCGTCACCGGGATCAACGCGCCGAGCAGGATCAGCACGTGCCACTCGACCGTCTCGTAGGCCTCGTGCATCGTCATCGTGCGCATCAGCAGCATCACCACCGCCGCCGCGAAGAACGCCACCGCAACGCTCAGCACGTGCGTCGCCACCAATCCCATCGCGACGACCAGCACGAGCGCCGGCCAGATGCTGCGCGCATCCCGGCCGAGCGAGATGCTGCGATTGGCCAACGGCAGGATCCGCAGTTCCCCAAGCGTATCCGGCAGCTGCGACGACGCGCTCCGCAGCACGACCACGTCGCCGGCGCGCAGCCGCACCGTCGCCAGCCGCTGCCCAATCCGCTGCCCGCTGCGGCTGACCGCGAGGACGCCGATTTCGAACCGCTCCCCGAGCCGGGATTGCAGCAGCGTCTTGCCCACCAGCGGCGAATCGGCCGTGACCACGCCCTCGACCACCTTCGCCTCGCCAGCCGAAGCGCCGCTCAGGCTCAGGCCCGCCCGCGCCACCAGCCGGTCGAGGTCCGACGGCTCGCCCCGCAACAACAGCAGGTCGTCCTCGCGCACCACCGATTCCGGCCGCGGCGGATAGCGCCGGAACCGCTCGCGGATCACCAGCGCCACCTGCACATCGCCCTCCGCCAGCGCCTCCACCTCGGCCACGCTGCGGCCCACCACCGCCGACCCCCGCGAGACGTTCGCCTCGGCCGTATAATCCTCCAGGTTGAACGCCGCCTCCAGACCCGCCTCGGCCCGCCGCCCGAGCGGCAGCAACCGCCACGCGAAGCTCACGAACACCAACCCGGCCACCGCGACCGTCAGCCCCACCGGCGTGAAGTCGAACAAGCCAAACGGCTTGCCGACCGTGTCCGCCCGCACCTTGGAGATCAGGATGTTCGGCGCCGTGCCGACCAAGGTGACGATCCCGCCAAGCATGGACGCAAACGCCATCGGCATCAGCACGGCCGACACCGGGGTCTTGGTGCGCCGGCAAATCTGCAGCGCCACCGGCATGAAGATCGCAAGCGCGCCCACGTTCTTCGTCACCATCGACAAGCTCAGGCACGCCGCCGACAGCACCGGCACCTGCAGCCGGGTCGTCGTCAGCTTGGACGCGATCGGGCGCATGGCCGCCTCGACGATCCCCGACCGCGCGATGGCCGCACTCACCACCAGCGCCGCCGCAATGATGATGACGACGTCGTCGGAAAACCCCTCGAACGCATGCTTGGCCGGGATGATGCCGCCCAGCAGGCCGATCCCGAGCGAGGTCAGCGCCACCAGGTCATACGGCAACCGGCCCCAGGCGAAGGCCGCGACCGTACTGCCGAGCAGGACGAAGGCAAAGATCTGCTCGGGTGTCATGGCGGTGCCTGCTTGGTTCGCGTGAAGCGGTGGAACCAAAATTGACGACCGGAGTTGCATCGTCGCGATGGATTGGCGCCAACGCGCCAACCTGCCAGAAAGGGCCAGATGCGCAAGATCCTACTCGTTGAAGACCATGAGGAGATCTGGGACTTTCTCTCGCGCCGCCTCAAACGCCGCGGCTTCGAAATCGTCCTCGCCACCGACGGCCAGCAAGCGGTCGACAAGGCCGGCAGCGAACGGCCAGACATCGTTTTGCTGGACATGAACCTCCCCATAATGGATGGTTGGACCGTCGCAGGCACGATCAAGGCAAACCCGGAACTGC
>JAABUZ0100010450.1_pt1 | contig 10315 bp, 8 predicted proteins | sample 5562091 | NCBI WGS metagenome assembly JAABUZ01 (sample SAMN12813069, study PRJNA571459) | rock metagenome | isolation source: Antarctica rocks | place: Antarctica: Victoria Land, Linnaeus Terrace sud | collected 2015-12-21 | reverse complement strand
AAGGGCGTAGGCCACTGTGCCCACGGCGTCGTAGTAGAGCACTGTGGGACACCCGCCCCGTCCATCGCCTGCGAGAGTTTGAGCGCCTCGCGCGCGTAGCCGGCGAAATAGACGCCGTCGACGTGACGCGCCTGCAGGCTGTTGGCGAGGTCCGAGAAGTCCTGCTGGCCGATCGTGTACGTCTCGGAGATTACCCGCGCGCCTCCCGTCGCCGCTTCCTGCCGCACAACACCCGATAGGCGGTTGGCGTACGCGTCGTTGGGGTCGCCGAAGACGGCGATGGTGGGGCGCCGTGCGCCCACGGCGATAGACGCGCGCCGCACGGACGCCCGCACGGGCCACGCGCCCGTGCACAGCGTTCAGGCCGCCGACCATTTCTCGTGCAACGCCGTGCATCCGCGCCTCGCTCCCCGGCGCCCCGCCCGCGGAGGACGCGCGTCCTCCTACCACGACCATTGTCGCATGGATTCCGGGGGTGTCAAGGAACACGCGCGCCCCCCCGGCCACCGCGCGCCGCCCACCCCGCGCGTCCTCGCCTTTGAGCGAATCCGGGCGCGAGGAGCCTGCGATTGCGAGGGGTGGCCTGAGCTTAAAAGGTCATGGCAGGGACCGGACCTTGAAAGGTCTGCTTGGGCGCGGTACATATTCTCATCTCATGGGGCGCCTGGCCCGTCGCGGCCCTTTAAGGTCAGTCCCGTGGCGGATGTCTCTCACCATTGTGAGGCGCCCCTGGTCACGACTTCCGTGGCGCTATAAGCGACGCGGGGCAAGACCCGCGAGGGCACGCGCCACGCGCGCGGCGTCTTCGCGCGCGCCCAGCCGGTCGAAGATTGCCAGCGCCCCCTCCAACCGTGTGCGCGCCGTGTCCGCCGCGCCTTGGGCGCGGTGCAGTTCCCCATAGGTTTCAAGGGTACGTGCTTCGGCGTAAGGGTAGGGCATGGCACGCGCCACGGCCAGCCCCTCCTCCAAAAACTGTGCGGTCTCATCCCACCGTTCCTGCCGCGCCGCGACCATACCCTGCACCCACAGGGCGTCGGCGAGCGCGATGCGGTGGCCCTGCGTCCGCGCCCGCTCGATGCCCTCCCGGGCTGTCGCGGCGGCCTTGGCTCCCTCGTTGAGATCCAGGTAGGCCCAGGCCAGGCGCGGCAGCAGCGCGCTCACGTCCAATTCCCGCCATCCCGCCTCGTACATCTCGGGACGGTCGAGCAGCGGGATGAGGCGGTCACGCGCCTCTCCGGGGCGTCCCTCGCGCAGGTCGCGTTCGGCCAGCCAGGTCTGAGCCCAACGCGCCACCTCGATGTCGCCCATAGGCTCCGCGAGCGCCACGCTCCGCGCCAGGTCCGCGGCGGCCCCGTCCCAGTCGCCCTCCAGCAGCCGCAGCACCCCCCGCGTGAGCAGCGGGTACACCACGCTCCACGAATCGAGCAGGCCGGGCTCAAGGCTTATGGACCACTCGACTGTTGTGCGCGCCCGCGGCCAGTCGCCCTCGAACAGCGCCAGGAAAGCCCGGCGCAGCGTCACGAGCACGAGGTGCGCGGGGTTGCCGATCCGTGTGGCGACGTCAATAGATTGCTCGGCATGGCGACGTCAATAGATTGCTCGGCATAGCGCCGCGCCTGGTCGAAATCGCCGCGCCACATATAGGCGGTGGCTACATTGGTCAACGTGCTGGCCAGCGCCTCAGGCTCACCGGCGGCCTCGGTCGGCGCGATAGCGTCCACGAGCGCCGCGATCGCCCCGTCGATGTCCCCCAACATCAGCACGCCCAGGCCTCTGGCGGCTTCAGCATGCGCCATGATCCCGCTAGCGCCGAGATCCCGCGCCATGTCGGCGCCGCGCGTCGCCGCCGCCAGTTGCCAATCGTAGCGGCCGCTCACGAACAGCAGAAAGGCCAGCCGGGCGTAGAGAGCGGCCAGGCCCCGTCGCGGCCCGCCCTCCTCCAGGGACATCAACAGACCCATGATGCGCGTCACGCCCTCCCCGGTGGTCCCCCGTTCCGCATGGGTATGCCCGATCCAGGCGATTACGCCTCCCAGCGCGTCGAGGTCGTCAGCGGCGCGGTAGCTCTCCGCCGCCTCGTCGAACACAGCCAGCGCGTCCTCGTAGCGCCCCGCCAATCGGAGTGCGAGGCCCCTTTTCTCACGCGCTCCGGCCGCGTCGCGGGTCCGCCCCAGGCGATCCAGGCGCGCGGCCAACGCTCCGTAGTAGTCTTCAGCGGAGGCGTGGGCGGCCTGCGCCTCGGCGCGGTCGCCGGCGCGCTCCAGATAGAGCGCGGCCTTATCGTCGTCGTCGGAGCGGCTGTAGTGGTAGGCCAGCTCCTCGACGGGCGGCTCCCCCGTCCCTACCTCTGACTCCAACGCCGCGGCTACGCGCCGATGCAGCGTCGCGCGCCGGCCCGCGTCCAGGCTGGCCTCGACAGCCTCGCGCACCACGTCGTGCGCGAACGCGAAGGCGCCGTCCCCCTCCGCGTCAAGCAGACGCGCGCTGGCTGCCAGTTCTAACGCATCGAGCGCCTCGTTTTCCGGCCGCGCGACCACGATGGCGAGGAGCGCGGCCCGCGCGCGGCGGCCTGCCACGGCGGCGGCGTCGAGCAACGTCCGCGCGGCGTCCGGCAGCGCGGCGACGCGCTGGCGCACGACCTGCGTCACGTCCCACGGCACGGCGTCCGCGCCGAACCCATCCGGTTTATCCGGCGCGTCAGGTTCGCCCCGGTTCAGCTCCTGCGCCAGGCTCATGACGAAAAAAGGGACACCACCGGACCGGCGCACGGTCCGCTCGCGCGCCGCGTCCCCCGACAGCGCGTCATCCCCCGACAATGCGTCGAAGAGTAGCGCGGCATCGCCGGGTGAGAGGGGCGCCAGCGCGTGATGGGTGATCAGCCGCGCGCTAGCCAGGTCGGCCAGCATCGTGGCGAGCGGGGTGCCGGACGCCGTCTCATTGTCGCGGTACGCGCCGACCACGCGCAACGGGAGCGCCGGATCTTTGCGCAGGAGCGACATCAGCAGGCCGAACGCGTCGGCGCCGGCCCATTGCAGGTCGTCGAGCACGAGCAACACGCCGCCCTGTCCGGCGCGCGTCCCCGGTCCCCGCGCGGCGATATTGTTCAGGAAGCGCGCCACCGCGTCGAACATCAAGCGGCGCTCCTGCTCCGGCGGCGCCGGCCACGCGGGAAGGGCATCCAAGAGGGCCGCTCCCTCTACGCCACCGGTGGCGCCGAGCTCAGGCAGCAGGCGCGCCAGCCAGGCGCAGCCGCTGAGTTCCGCCCGCAGGTCATCCACTGATTGCCCATCGACGTGTTGCTTGAGCGCGTCCAGCAGCGGCGCGTACGGCAGGCCGCCGCCGCGTCGCTGGCAGCCGCCGCGCAGCACGCGCAGTCCGCGCGCGGCGCCACGCGCCGCCGCCTCGTCGAGCAGGCGCGACTTGCCGATGCCCGGCTCCCCCGCGAACACGAGAACAGGCGGCCCGTCGCCCACGATGTGGTGATCGAGCGCGTCCAGTTCGCGCGTCCGGCCGATGAGTGGTGGGAGCGGCAGTCGTGAAGCGGAGCCAGTGACGAGAAAGGCGGAGCCAGTGACGGGAGATGGAGCCAGGCGGCGCGTATTCTGTTGCACGCGTCGTTCCGCGCGCTCGCGGTTCGCCGTCGCCTGGAAGAGGACGCGCTGCTCCGGCGAGAGACCCAGCGCATCGGCCAGCACAGCGATGGTCGCGGGGTCGGGGACGCTCTCACCGCCCTCGATCTTCCTGATGCCACGATCGCTGAGGCCGGTACGTCCGGCCAGTTCTTCCTGCAGCACACCGGCTCGACGCCGTGACGTGGGCGAACGATGCTGTAGTTCGTCCGGCCGTGCGCGCGCCTGCTCACGGAACCGGCGCAGCAAATCGCCGCAGGTACGGCTAGGTAGGTCACCATCAGGCATACATGTACCCCTCTCGCGCCACGCGTGCGGCGGCGCCGTGCAGGTCATGGGCTGTTATCAGAGATGATAACGTATTCGCGCGGCCGCGCGGATAAATGTGGTGAGTTCCGACAGCGCGGCCCTCACCCCCAACCCCTCTCCCTGACGCGGGAGAGGGGGGCCGCCCGGTAGCACGGCCCTCACCCCCAACCCCTCTCCCTGACGCGGGAGAGGAGGGCCGCCCGGCAGGTCACGGGTCGCTCCCCTCGCCCCTGGAGGGAGAGTCGGTTGGGCTGTCGGAGCGGAGCGGAGAGAGACCAATCCGTATGGGGCGGGGGTGAGGGGGAGAATGAAATGGCCCTGCGAGTTCCAGTCAGTTCCTGTACAACCCATACAAACTTCTGTTACGATAGGCCGCGATAGCACTTGTGGGGTGCGAAAGATAGCAATAAGAGGTAGGAGGCACGCATGGCACAGCGCGGAACGATAACGCGGCTGATAGTCCGCTGTCTCGTCATGACTCAGCTTATGTCGATGACTGTAAGCGTGGTACAGCCCATGCGCGCCGCCGCCGCGCCCGTGAGCGCCAGCCTTGTACGAGGCGGGCGCGTCGCCTATACGTATTCCGGAACCTAGCGCGGGCGGCGCGTGGCGCCGCTGACGCATGTCGCGCCTGTGGTCGATGTCGCGCGCTTGCGGGACGCCGCGCCTGCCGGTCGATTGGTCAACTTCAACACCCATGACCCGGCGTACACCTGCCTGAACGGCCGCGCCATCGACGTCTATGCCGCGCCGCGCCATTACCCCGACGACTACGCGGCCTACACGCCGGGCCAGAGCGGCGGTTGCCGGATGGGCGTCTGGCTGTTCCCTCAGCCGGCCATCATCACCACGCGCCAGACGATTACCGCGCAGCCGCACGCGCCCGTGCGCATCCAGGGGCTATTCCCCGCGCCGCGGCCCGCCCGCGCGATAGCCGCCTTTTACGTCTCAGGCGCACGCGTGGCCACGACGCGTATCGATACCTGGAATGCGCGCGCCGTCACGCTACGCCTACCCACGGCCTTGCCGGCTGGACCCTACATGCTGCGATTGAGTTGGTACGATGGCCTGACGAAAGCGTACGTCGTTAGCGCCGCGGTACCCGGCCGTATGACGGCGCCCACCTTCAGGCGGCGTCCGAAGCCAACCCATACGCCGCGGCCAACGGCAACGCCACGCCCGACCAGGACACCGCGCCCGGCCGCGACGGCGACCGCAACGGCCACGGCGCCGGCGAATGGCTATCAAGTCACCGTGCCGGCCACGCAAACATGGGTAGACACCGGCATCCAGGTTCCCAGCTACCCCGCCACCAGCTTTACGTACAGGATTAGCGCCTGGGGTATTGTCCACACCAGCGCATCGAGTCGGGGTTGGACACCCGATGGCGCCCCTAATTGCACCGCGCCATCAGGTTGGGCGGCGCCAGGGCTGCCATGCGATGCGCTGGTCGGCCGCTTCGGCGTCAAGGGGACGCCATTCTTCATCGGCTCGCTGACGCGGAGCGGCGCCATGACGCCCCTCTCCAGCCCCGCCGATCTCTACCTCAGCGTGAACGACCAACTCGGCGGCTTTGGTGACAATACAGGCTCCTGGACCGCGAACGTCGCGTTCACCACGACGTGCTGCTGGCCGACCGCGACGCCGCGCGCCGCCACCGCGACAGCGACCAGCAGTCCCACGGCGACGGCCACAACTCCCCGCGCAACGCCAACCATCACCCACGCCCCACCGACGCCAACTCAGACAGCTACACCTACTGCATCATCGACGTCCACGCCGACGCCTACACCGACTCAGACGTCCACATCTACTCCCGTGCAACCCAGCAGCACGCCGACCGTGCAACCCAGCAGCACGCCGACCGTGCGACCCACCAGCACATTGACTGTACAGCCCACCGCCATGCCGACCTTTACGGCCGTTCCGCACACACCGACGCCCACGCCCACATCGTCGCCGGCATCGACGTCCACGCCAACACAAACGGCTACGGCCAAACCGCCCACCCCGACCATGACTGCCACGCCATCGATGGCGCCTAGCCCGAGCCCGACCGCCACATCCACGGCGACGAGCACTCCGTCACGATTGGCGACAGCTACGGGGACCGCTACCCCATCGGCCACGGCGACGACGACCGCGACTCCGCCGGCCACACCGACAACGACCGCTACCCCGTCGCCTACGGCGACGGCGCCCACGATCCCAATGGCGACATCGTCCCCAACGGCGACGGCTACCCCCGTCCCATCGGCCACATCGACGATGACGCCGACGAGCACACGCTTCCCGTCCTCGACGCCGACGACCACACCCGCCTCATCGGCGACATCCACGGCGACGATGACACCGACGAGCACGCGCGTCCCATCCTCGACGCCGACAACTACGCCCACCCCATCGGCGACATCCACGGCGACGGCGCCGGTCCTTCCAGCTTCGACGCCGACGGGCACGCCCACTCGCCCCGCGCCGACCGCCACGGCCACCGCACCCGTACTCGTCTCTACGGCTACGCCGACTGACAGCCCCACGATGCGACCCACGTCCACCTCTACCGCGACGACAACCTCCTCGCCCAGCAACACCACGACCGCCACGCCAACCAGTACGTCTACGGCCACGGCGGCGAGCAGCCCAACCACGACGACTACGTCCGGCTGCACCACGACGCTGCCAAGCACGATTAGCGCCGATACGGAACTCACGTCCAGCCCGTGCAGCACCTACATCAGCAGTGGTACGACGGTGCAAAGCGGTGCAATGCTCACCGTGGACTCCGGCGTAGTCATCGAGTTCAGCGGTTCCGGCCTTATCGTACAAGGCGCCCTGCGCGCGATGGGGACGGCGAGCCAGCCGATCACGCTGACGGGGACGAGCGACACGCCGGGGGCGTGGATCGGCGTGCTCGGCATGTCGGGCGCGACGCTGGCGCTGAACTACACGACTGTTGCCGACGCGGGGGGCACGGGCGGGCAGGGCACGGCCGTCTGGCTCTACGGCAGCGCGGCCACCCTCGACCACGCCACCGTCACGCGCAGCGCCTCCGACGGCGTTTCGGCCGTCAATGGAGGCCGCCTTTCGGTCAGCGATAGCACATTAAGTAATAACGCTGGCGACGGCATCAGCCTGCGCGGCGACAGCACTGGGCCCGTGCCTATCGTGAGCATCACCGGCACCCGCTTCGTCGGCAACGGCCTCTATGGGGTTGAGGTCGCCAACCCGGACGCCGCCCCGGCCCTGGACGCCAATACCTTCAGCGGGAACGGTGGCTTCAACGGGATCTATTTCGATGGCGGCACGCTCACGCGTCAGGCCACTTGGTCGTCCGACTAGGGTCCGATCAGGATGGGCGGGCTGACGATCGGGAGCACGGCGACGTTGACGCTGACCGCCGGCATCAGCATGTCGGTCAGTTCCTATCTCGACGTGCAGGGGACCTTGCGCGCGGAGGGGACGGCGCGCGCGCCGATCACGCTGACGGCGGCTTACGGCACCACGCCGGGCTCCTGGGGCGGGTTGCTCGCCGACCGAGGCGCGACGGTGGCGCTGGGCTACACCACCATCTCCGACGCGGGGGCGTATAACTACTGCTCCTCCTACTGCGCCGTCTCCCTCAACGACACCGCGGCCAACTTCGATCACGTCACCATCACCGCCAGCCAGGGCGACGGCGTCTATGTTATCGGCGGTGGCCGCCTGAGCATTCACGATTCAACCATCACTCGCGTTTCTACCGCAGTACGCGTTGACCATGCGACGGTGGACATTCACAACAGCGTTATCGCCGACGACAGCTATGGTATTAGCTGTAGCGATTGCACGTCGGTCCATGCGGAAGACAACTACTGGGGTACGCCCAGCGGCCCCGCGCCCTATGGCAGTGGTCCCGGTGTCAGTTACCACCAGGAGTCCTACATCGACCCGACCACTGGCGCTACTAACTACTACAACGTCGTCGATGTGGCGGTGGAACCCTGGTTGGGCGAGACTACGCTCTTGCGCCAGCAGAACGGTCCGAGCGGCAACGGCGATGTTTTGTCCGCTAGCGCGGGCTTTAACGCGGGCAGTGCGAACAATGATACCGCCTCGGTCGCCGAGCCGGTCAATACTGCTAGCGGCTCCTACGAGTACTCGCATACCGACCTCAGCGTCACCGGCCGGACGCCCCTGGTCTTCGGTCGCAGCTACAACTCGCGTACCGCCGCTCTTTCGCCCGGCCCGCTGGGTTACGGCTGGACGTTCACCTACGGCACCAGTCTGACCACGCCGGACAGCGGCGCCACGGTGTTGGTCACGTTCGGCACCGGCCGCACCGATGTCTTCACTCGGCAAGGCGACGGCAGCTACAGCGCCGCGCCCGGCCAGTTCGACGCGCTCACCGCCAATGGCGACGGTACCTACGACGTGCGCGATAAAGTGCAGACGGACTACCACTTCAGTGGCACGGGCGCCCTGCTCTCGATTAGCGACCACAACGGCAACGCGACGACCCTTGGCTACAACGGCAAAGGTCAGTTGACGACCGTGTCCGTCGCCGGCGGGCGCTCTCTCACCCTGGCCTATAACGGCGACGGTCGCATCGCGTCGGTAACGGACAACAGCGGCCGCACGGTGTCGTTCGCCTATGCGCCCGCGGGCGACCTCACCGCCGTCACCGACGCGCGCGGCTACGTCACGGTGTACTCCTACGACAGCGGACACCAGTTGCTCAGCGGTGTCGACCGCGACGGCCACACCTTCGTCAGCAACACCTACGACGGCGTGGACGCCGGCCGCGTGATCAGCCAGACCGACGCCCTCGGCGCGCTGACGACCTTCGCCTATTACCCCGCGAGCGGCGTCACTATCGTCACCGACCCGCGCGGCGCCGCGACCACCTACACCTACGACAGTCAGTCGCGCCTGACCAGTGTGCGCGACACCCTCAACGGGACCACCAGCTATACCTACGACGCGCAAGGGGATCGCCTCACCACGACCGACCCCAACAACCATACCGCCACGTCTACCTACGACAGCCACGGCAACATGCTGACGCGCAGCGACCCGCTCGGCAACCTGACCGCGTGGAATTACGACAGCGGCAACCGGCTGCTGAGTATCGTCAATCCCCTCGGCCAGATGACTAGCTACACTTACGACGCCCACGAGAACCTACGCACGAGCACAGACGCCCTGGGCGCCACGACCATGTACACCGATACGGCGCAGGGTGACCTGCTGCAAGTGACCGATCCGCTCGCGCACACCACCTCCTACAGCTACAACGCCGCGGGCGACCGCACGGGCGTCACCGACGCCCTCGGCCACGTCACGACCACCGGCTACGACGCGGTCGGGCGTCCCACCAGTGTCACCGACGCCCTGGGCCACACGACAACGCTGGGCTACGACGCCGCCGACGATGTGACTAGCAGCGCCGACGCGCTCGGTCACGTCACGACGACGGCCTATGACGCGGAGGGCAACCGCACCGTCGTCACCGACCCGCGCGGCTATGCCACGACCTATGGCTACGATGCGGACAACCGGCTGACCACCGTAACCGACGCGCTTGGTCATGCCACGCGCTACGGCTATGACGCGGAGGGCAACCGCATCAACGTGACCGACGCGGGCGGCCACACGACGCTCACCGCCTATGACCAATTGGAGCGTGTCATGAGCGTCACCAGCCCGTTGGGCGAAACGGTTAGCTATGGCTACGACGCCGCCGGCAACCGGACAAGCGTCGTCAACGCGCGCGGCCGCACCACGACCTACGGCTACGACGCCGCGAACCGTCTGACGGGGATCGCCTACGCTGATGGGAGCAGCGTGGCCTACACCTACGACAGCGCCAGCCGGCGCGCCAGTATGGTCGACAGCACGGGCACGACGAGCTACACGTACGACGCCGATGGCCGGCCCACGCGCATCGTCCAGCCCGCCGGCGCCGTCGGCTACAGCTATGACCTGGCGGGCAACCGCACGACCCTGGGTATGCCCGGCGGCAAGACCGTCACCTACGGCTACGACGCCGTGAACCGCCTGACCAGCGTGACCGATTGGCGCGGCGGCGTCACGACCATGGGCTACGACGCGGTGGGGCGGACAAACGTCACCACATACACCAACGGCATCATCGGGGGCTACAGCTATGACGCCGCCAATCATCCGCTTGGGTTGGTATACAGTGGTCAAGGGACGACGCTCGGCAGCTTCGGCTATTCGTACGACCCCGACGGCAACCGCCAGTCGGCGAGCGTATCTTATCGAAAAGTCGGGGACTAGGCCGCCGCGAGGGCCACGGGGGCGTGGGCCTCAGCCACGCGTTGGATGATGAGGTCAGCCAGGGCGGGCATCCGGTTGGCACCGGAGAGACGGTCGTG
>JAABUZ0100010449.1_pt1 | contig 10315 bp, 8 predicted proteins | sample 5562091 | NCBI WGS metagenome assembly JAABUZ01 (sample SAMN12813069, study PRJNA571459) | rock metagenome | isolation source: Antarctica rocks | place: Antarctica: Victoria Land, Linnaeus Terrace sud | collected 2015-12-21 | reverse complement strand
AACCGCCCAAGCTCATCCACCGGCTCGGCAGGGAGAACCTCGACACTCCTAGCGGCCACGCCAACCACCGCCACCAAACTTCGCGGCGGGCTACATAACCCCTGCTCAACCCGCTAACTCAATACGTTGCGGTTTGCTCGGCCGCAGACCCGCTGGGCCCGGCGCAGCGCATTGGGGGGTGTCGCGGCAGCGGGCCTCGATGCTGTGGGGCTCGAGTTGCTCGCAGTCGCACACCCCGTGGCCACGGCTCCCGCGATAGCAACGACGAGGAGCACCAGGAGTACCGTCGAGACGCTGGTTGGTTGGTGCCTTCTGGGGCGCATTGAACTCGACGACAACCAATCTGACCGTTGCACGAGATCATATCGTCGTCCTGCTGCTTGAACTGTTGCGTTTGCGGATGGGGTTGCCGCGCCAGGGCGGCCGCTCGTCGCGCAAAGCGGGGGTCTGCGCCGTGGGCCCAGGTATGAGCGGGAGTTGCGGGTCACGGGCGTCGATTCCGCAACAGAGGTCGACTGGCCGCGTTGTAGCGACCGTGCGGCTCTGTCTGAGCGGGATATTGAGTCGTGGGCTGTGGGCGCTTGGGGTGTTGATGGCGTTCGGGTGGGGTCCTGCGTCGGCGTGGGCGGCGCACCTGTCGCGGCCGGTCGCGCTGTCGGGGCTGGTGCGGGGCCCGAGGGTTTTTGCGGTCAATGATCGCGGTCAGGTGGTTGTCGTGTTCTTTGATGGGTCGCGGACGGTGCTTGGCCGGGTATCGGCGGATGGGGCTGTCACGGCCGTTCAGCCGCTGTCGTTGGATCATCCGAGTGTTGGTGTGGCGGCGGCGTCGGTCGCGTTGGATCGCGGTGGTCGGGTTGCGGTCGGGCTCAACTACGACGATGGCGCGCACATCGTCGATGTGCGCAGTCCTAACTCGGGCAAGGATGACCCGTGCTGTCTTCATAACGCCATAGCCGCGTGGCGGCTTGGAGAGCAACCGCCTGTCGCCCAGACGGTCTCTGGCCCGCAGCCACCGTACCCCCAGCAGGCGACCGATCAAGACCTCAGCCCTCCCGAGTTCTTGTTTGGCCGATCGACGCTGACCGCTCTGTGGGACCAGGGCTACCAGGGTCAGGAATCGGGCTCTGGCGGGCACCTTCAGCAGGCCTTTGGAGCGTTCGCAGGCCCGCTGAAAAGCAACACGCTGACCCCTGACTTCTCCGACACCGCAAACGAGAACGGCATCGATGACTACACGCTGACCCGTGGCCCCAACGGCCTCGCCCAAGCCACTTGGCAGGTCGCGCCCGACCTACTGCAGTCCACCACCGGCGCACCGAGCGGGCGGCTTCGCCGCCCGAGCAACACGCGGACGATCCACGATCTCGCCCACCTTGAGCTCTTCGTCATCGGTTTGGCCGTTGACTCCACGGGCGACGCCGTCTTTGCGTATCAACGCGCCAACTCTGGGAAGGTCTTCCTCAGCGAAAGCGCATCAGGCCAGCGATTCTCCGCACCGCGCTTGATTGCCCAGGTCGGTCACGGCAACACCCATATTGTGGCCGGAGGCCACCAACAGGCACTGCTCGTCTGGTCTGATCAAGGCAGCGCGTTCGTCCAGCAGGGAACCGTGTTCGGGCGTTGGAAGCGCCCCCAATCCCTAGGCGCCACATCGGGTGCCGACCCCGAAGCGTTCATCGACGCAAACGGAAACGCGCTGGTCGTCTTCAATCGTGACGTAGGCCGCCACTTTCACACTGCGGCGTTTGTGGCGACGGCGGCCCGTGGCAAGCCGTTCACGCACCCCAGGCAGCTCACAAGCCAAGCCCGCAACTGTGGGCCCGGCCCCGAGCCCGCGACCAGCCCCGACGGTCACGCCCTCATCCCCCTGTTCTGTGGACCCAACAGCGATCAGCTACAAATCGTTCGGTACTCCCCGTAAGATGCGTCGCCGGCCGGTCACCTGCCGGCGGCTCAAACCCGGCCGCGCCGCCCGTTCGCCGGTTGCGGAAGCACCACTACCGTCAACAGAGTGACACCACGCTGGTCGTCCAGGCGTGCGGCGGTACCCAGCGAAGCACCGCGTGAGTTTCTCGTCGCGGACGGCCGCTTTCGCCCTTTCGCTCTACCAGCAGCCCATTCCGCAGAGCGCTCCTTTCGCGTGGGAACGCGCGGAGGCCGGCGCGTCCGATTCAGGCGAAGCGGCCGTCTTGGCGTCCTGCTTGACCGCCGGCGGTAGCGGGCGGGGTCGGGGTGCGGGAGTCTTTGAGCGTGCTTTGGGCTAGGCCGGCGGTCAGCGGGGTTGGGTGTCTGTGAGCGAGCTGGCTGGGATCGTGGTCGCGGCGGCGGTGTTGGCCGCGCTGGCGGTGGCCTGGGTTGCCAGCGCGGTGGTGGCGGCTCGGCGGGCGCGGGCTGAGCTGGTCGGCCATGGGCGCGCGCGGCAAGCCGAGCTGGCGGCCGCCGAAGCGGCTGACGAGGATCCGGTCTTTGCCCCGGATCGGATCAGGGCGACGGTGACCGCATTGCTGGGCGCAGGGGAGTCGGTCTGGCAGGGCACCAGGGCTGGTGGGCTAAGCGAACGTTGGGATGGGCGGCTGATCGCGGCGTGGGCGGAGTCGCGCGCCGCGGCGCTGGGCCGCGGTCTGCGGTTGGATGGTGACCCGTCGGTCGAGCTGTTGCAGGTCATCAATCGCAGCGGCCAGAGCGAGGACCGCGTCATTGTCCGCGTCCGCTGCTGGGTGCATTGCCAGCAGCCGGCCTCCCTCCCAAACGACGGTCTGGTGGCGTCGCTGGGCACTCCGCACCGCTTCAAGCTCGATGAGCGCTGGACCCTGGGGCGCATCGACCGGACGTGGGGGCTGCTCTCGGTTGACGGCGATCCGCTGGCCGGACCGGTGCTCAGCGCTCCTTTGATCCCAGCCGGATGGGCCGACGAGCAGCGCTTGCGCGAACAGGCCCTGGCTGAGCTGGCTCAGGGCGATGCTCCCAGCCGCAGCGCCCAGCTGCGAGAGATCGTGTCAGCCACCGATCCGCCATCGGTGGTGCTGGGGGATCTCTCGCTCATCGATGGGCGCTTCTCGCCCGCACTGCTGGCCAGCACGCTGGAACATCTCATCGGCGCCTGGGAACAAGCCACCATCAGCTCCGACGCTCCCCTCCACGGCCTCGCGACCCCCGAAGTCGTAGACGCATTGCTGCGCCCAGTCGAGGGCACCGGGCCCGCCCGCCTGATCCTGCGCGACGCCCAGCTCAAGGCGTGGGAGCCGACACGCCTTGACTTTCACACCGAACCGCCGCGAATCGCTATCGCCGTCACGATCCGGTGCGTGCGCTTCCTGGTCTCCGCCGACACCGGGGAGCCCATCCGCGGCAACCCGCGCGACCCCCAAGAGCTCAAACCCGCCTGGACGTTCGAACTCACCGAATCGCCCACCTCCACCTGGAAGCTCATCGCCAGCACCAACATCGCCGCCCAAATCCCACACGCCTCGTAACAGCGACCCCTCAGCCAGCAACGAGCGCTACGCCACTCCGAGGACCCGGTCCTCGCGTACAGCACGAGCGAGCCATCGCGTCGGTCGTGATGCGTTGGGGGACGGAGTGGGGCTAGTCTCTTCGGGGTGCATGGTTGGTTCGTGGCCTGTGATGCGCGGGGCGCTAGGGCGGCGATGGGTGCGGCGGCGGTGACGCGGGTTGTGGGATGGCTGGGGCACGGTCGGCAGCGAGGGTTTGTCGCGGTGGCGGTCGCGGTCGCGGTCGCGGTCGCGGTGGCGGTGGCGGTGGCGGTGGTCGGCCTGTCTGGTGGCCGCGCCCTCGCTGCGAGCCCGTTGTATGACCTTCGTTCGGTGCGGGGCTTGTCCATAACGGGTTTGCCCAATAGCGACAACTTCGACGCGGCGTCGTTGGCGTCGGCGGGTGACGTCAATGGGGATGGCGTTCCCGATGTCGTGGTCGGTGCTGGGAATACGCCGCGTGATGGGCATCAGGATGCGGGCGCGGCGTACGTGGTTTTCGGGTCGTCGGGGCTGGCGCCGGTTGATGTGGCAGCGGCGGGATTTCGGGGGCTCACGATCAAGGGCGCGGGTCTGCACTACGTCGCGGACTCCGGGGACGGTCCCGATAACGATTTTGCTGGCTTTAGTGTCGCGGGTGTCGGGGATGTCAACGGTGACGGCCTCGCTGATGTCGCGGTCAGCGCGCCGTTTGCGTCGAACAACGGCCGGTCAGGGTCGGTCTATGTGGTGTTTGGGCGCCGTGACAGCGCGACGGTCGACTTGCGCAACCTCGGTAGCGCTGGGTATCGGATTGATGGTCCAGGCCGGACCAGCACGCTGGGCTACCGGATCGCGGCGATCGGTGACGTCAACGGCGACGGGATTCCCGATCTGCTCGCCACGGGCGCGTACGAGAGTGCGTACCTGGGTGGGAGAACCCGGTCGTGGGTGGTCTATGGGCAACGGACACCCGGGGTCGTCGACCTCGCCCAGCCCGGGCATGGCTATGAGATCTCGCTGCCGGGCTATCACTTCCTGACCGCGGCGGGGATTGGGGATGTCAACAGCGATGGCATCCCTGACCTTGCCATTGGCGACCCGATGGCCGAGCCGATGACCGTCCGCAGGACCTTTCGCATCGGCAAGCGGCGGTTCGTGCGCAAGGAGACCGTCTATAACGGTCGCGTTTTCGTGGTCTACGGGCAGCGCAACGCGGCCCCGGTCGACCTCGCTCATCTCGGCTGCCGCGGCTATGTGATCGACGGACCTCGCGGCGGCCAGCTCGGCTCGACGCTCGCGCCGGCGGGGGATCTCAACGGCGACGGACGCCCCGACCTGCTCGTCGGCGCCCCCGGCGCCGACGACCCCGCTGGGCCGGCGTCAAGCCCGCCGTACGCCCCGACGGTGTACGGCATCTTCGGCTCGCCGCCTGGATCGCACGTCAACCTCGCCGACCCCCGAACACCGGCCCTGCGCCTGATCGGTGACCCTGCGGACGGCACGGGGCCAGCGGTCGGCCTCGGCGCGCGGGCACCCACGGCCGGCAGCACCGTCGCTGTCGGCTCGCCCTATGCCGGCGCACCCTGCCGCCAGGGCAGCGGCGTTGTCAGCATCGTGCACGGCATCAGCGGACCGGCGACCCTACGCCTCACTGACCTGGAAAGCAGTGGCTACCGGATCGCTGGCGCGCTCCCAGCCGACGGCGCGGGCAGCGAGCTGGCCGCCCTCCCCGCAACCACCACCCAGGCGCCCGGACTGCTGATCGGAGCGCCAGCGTTCGCATACTCCTATGGCCTGCGACCCGGCGAGCAACCGCCAACCTGGACCGCCGCGCTGTTACCCATCACAGGCGCCCCGCCCGCGACACGACCGCTCCGGGCCACGACCTGCCTACGCGCGCACGTGCTCACCCATTCGCTGCGCAGCGCCATCGCCCACGGGCTCCGCGTGCGCGTCCAGATCGCCGAGGTGACGCCGCGAAGCACGGTGCAGATCACCCTCACCGGCCACCGACCAAGTCCCAACCCCATCCTCGGCGCGGCTTACCTACTCCCGCGCCAACGTACGCTCATCGCCCGCGTCGCTCTCAACCCCTCCGATCGACGCCGCCTCGCCCACAGCCCGTCGCTTCGCGTCCACGTCTTCATCCAGCTTTACACCCAGGGTCGCGAGACCTGCTGCGCCACCGCACCAGCGAGCAGCCAAACCATCACCCTTCGCCGATAGACCGCACAGCGCCACCCCCGCCGTCGTGCCGCCCCACAGCGCCGCTCGGCGCTTACGTCGATCAACCCCCCGGAGCGGCCCCTATCGCGCAAAGCACAAGCGACGCGTTGCTTCGGCGCTCGAGCCAGTCAGCGGGCTGCTCGGCGTCGTACTCGTGTGCCTAGCCAGCGTCGCCTGAGGCTCAGGGCCGCGCCTGTCGGGAGCGGGCACGACCCAAACGCCACGCCGAGTCCGCAGAACAGCATTGCGACTGGTGTCGCGACTATGCCGATGAGCACGCCGTTGCTGTAGTCGGGGTAGCAGTCTTGGTAGGCGCAGGGCCTCGCGAGCCCCACCGCGCCGACTGGGAGCACCGCCAGACACCACAACCACCAACTGCGAACCGCGTACCCGTAGGCGGCACTCCCCAAGGTGATGATCAGTCCGGCGAACGGCCGAAGCGGACCAACGTTCGCGAAGCTTCCCGCCTCCGCACCGATAAGAGCAATGGTCAGGGCGCTAGTGTAGTGTCTCAGTTTTGGCTTGCTAGTTGGTCGAGTGCGATTCTGCCGCGCCGGACCTTGGCGAGGATCTCCTGCGTAGTCGCGGTCCAGACGAACGGCTCGGGGTTGGTGTTGTTGGCCTGAAGGTAAGTCTCGATCGCGGCGATCAGGTCTGGGACGCTGTGGAACACGCCGCGGCGGATGGCTTTGTCGGTCAGCTTCCCGAACCACCGCTCGACCATGTTCAGCCACGAGCTCGACGTCGGGATGAAGTGCAGGTGAAACCGGGGGTGCTTCGCGAGCCACTTGTTGACGTTCTCGTGCTTGTGGGTGCCGTAGTTGTCGAGGATCAGGTGGATCTGGAGCCCCTTGGGCACCTCGCGGTCGATCGTGCGCAGGAACTTCAAAAACTCGGTGTGGCGGTGGCGCGGCAGGCAGGAGCCGATCACCTCGCCGCTCAGCACATCAAGCGCCGCGAACAGCGTCGTGGTGCCGTTGCGCTTGTAGTCGTGGGTCATCGTCCCCGCCCTGCCGGGCTATCATCGGCAGCGACGGCTGCGTGCGATCGAGCGCCTGAATCTGGCTCTTCTCGTCCATGCACATCACGATCGCGTTCTCCGGCGGGTTCAGGTACAGGCCGACCACATCGATGAGCTTCTCCTCAAAGCGCTTGTCGTTTGACAGCTTGAACGTCTTGACCTTGTGCGGCTTGAGATCACGCGCTGACCAGATCCGCTGCACCGTCGCCGGCGAGACCCCCTTCGCGTCGGCCATCGAGCGGCAGCTCCAGTGCGTCTCGCCCGGCGGCTTCTCATGCAGCGTCGCGTGCACGATCGCCTCGACCTGCTCCTGACTGATCTCTGGCTTGCGCCCCCGCCCCGCGCGCACCACCCCAAGATCGGCCAGCCCCGCCCGCGCGAACCGCTCACGCCACGCGCGCACAGTCACCACCGAGACCCCGACGCGCTGGGCTATCTCGATGTTCGCGACCCCCTCGCCGGCCAACAGCAGCACCTGAGCGCGCTGCACCTGCTGATGCGGCGCGCTGCGCGCGCCGCCAAGCCGCTCCAACGTCCCTCGCTGACCCGCCGTCAACTCCAGCGCTGCCGCAGGACGATTCATAACCCCACCCTACCACAACTAGAAACCTAAATGTGAGACGCTACGCTAGTTCGTAGAAGTGCTCGCACGTCAGCGTGGCAGCGCTACTGGTCTGCGCCATCGCGAAGACTAAGCCAGGAGCCGATCTGCTGAGGATGCGGTCCAGCATCCGCGGGTGGCGTGCGCCCCCAGTACGCTCCGCGGTCGGTGCGCTTGGTGCTCAACATCTTGTGGTTCTTGCTTGCGGGCTGTGGATGGCGCTCGCTTATGCGCTCGTGGCACTGCTCTGTTTCGTACTCATCGTGACTATCCCGTTCGGGCTGGCTTCTCTTCGGATCGCCTCGTTCGCGCTGTGGCCGTTCGGTCGGACGGTGGTGCACCGCCCGACCGCCGGCGCGTCCTCGACGATCGGCAATGTGATCTGGGTGGTGCTCTTCGGCTGGTGGCTGGCCGTCGGGCACGTCTTGACCGGAGCGCTGCTGTGCTTCACGATCATCGGCATTCCACTCGGGCTGGCGAACTTCAAGCTCGTGCCGGTGTCGCTCTGGCCGCTGGGCCGAGAAGTCATGTCGGTCGCGCGCGCCCGGGAGCTCGGGCTTCCGATCGACTCGTTGGTTGGCTAGCCCGCGGCACACAGCACCGTCGTTCTCGCGGCCAGTGCCGCGCCGCTCGTCGCGCAAAGCACAGGCGTCGGGTTGCTGTGCGGGCGGGGCGCCACGCCGGGGCAACCCGCCGACGGCTACTTAAAGTAAGGTCGGCGGCCACGGCGCGCTTGTATAGCTCTGAGCCCAGCGTGTCCCGCTGGGAACGGTCGATCGGGACGCCGTGGGCCAAGGCGCGGATCGCCGCTTCTAACTTGTCGAGAGCGCTGGCGTCATAGCTGAGAAACGCCTCGACGGTCGGGCTCGCTGGCCGTAGGATTACGCGGAGGTGGGCGAGCTCGCGGCGCCGGACGGCCTGTTGGCGTTGGTAGACGGCCGCCACGGCACGGTCCAGCGCCAGTTGGCTAGGCCATTTCTCTTGAAGTGCGTGGGCGACGCCGTCTGAGAGGCGTCGCACTTTGCGATTTGCTCGATAGCAGACCATCTCGGCGAGGCGCCGCACGTTGGGAGGTATCGCGGCAGCCGGCGCGAGTGCCCTCGGGCTCAAGTTGCTCGCCGTCGCACACCCCGGGCCCACGGCTCCCGCGATAGCAACGACGAGGAGCAGCAGGAGTACGGTCGAGACGCTGGTTGGTTGGTGCCTTCTGGGGCGCATTGAACTCGACGACAACCAATCTGACCGTTGCACGAGATCATAACGAGATCATATCGTCGTCCTGCTGCTTGAACTGTTGCGTTTGCGGATGGGGTTTGCCGCGCCAGGGCGGCCGCTCGTCGCGCATTGCGGCGGTCTTGTCGCCGACGCTCCGGGAGTCGGCGGGGTGAGGCAGCCTCATTGGGGCTGGGCTATTCGGGTCGAAGAAACGGGCACCCCTGTGGATTGGGCCACGGGGACCCTTCGATGTTGCGATCGAGCCTGGGCGATCGCCTCGTGCTGCCATCGATCAGCACGGCGCGGTCCGCGCGGGGGACTTCACGGACGCTTGCGCAGCTGGTCTGGGCGCAGGCGTTGGTGGGGTTGGGCTCCGGTGGGCCGAGGAGGGTGAGCAGCTCTCGGCCCCCGGCGAGGCTGACTCGCGTCCGATACCCGCGGGATGGAGCGCCGCAGATGTCGTGGTAGGAGAAGCGAACGATTCCGGGGCTGCGCGAGATCAGAAACCAAGGCTTCTTCTCCAGGCCGCCGCCGAAGAGGTCGCCGCCAAAGATCAGCCCTGCCGTCCCCAGGACCATGAAGACTAGGAACGCGACAGTCCGAACCGGGAACGGCACCGTGCCATCCTGACGCAGGCACGAAGGCCAAGGCAGCCACAACCCGCTCGTCGCATGGTGCGCAAGCGGCGACCGGTCGCTCCAGACCCAGGGCGGGCACGCCGCGCTCGTCCGCCGCTGTAGGGCATTCGTCCCTTGCGAGCGTCTGGGGCCCCACCCCTCGCGTCCTGCTCTCCCGCGGAGCGCAGTGTCTGTCCTGGCTAGCGACGTGCCACGGCGATCAGGCGCGCCCCGTTGGGGTCAAACGAACCCCCGTCGCGACCAAATAGCTGTACTTCGCGGAATCCTGCGGCGACCAATCGCCGCTCGAGCTGCTGGGCGGGAACCTGCTCGAGCGAGAACTCGAGCCTGCGCACGCGCCCGTGGCGGACGATGAATCGCTCTGTGCGCGAGCGCTGGTCCGCGGCGTTGTACGTGATCCGATCGACCATCAGATTGCCGTCGCGCTCGGCGACCGATGCGGTGCTCCCACCAGTCAGCTCAAGGATTCTGGCGAGGCGCGCGGGGTTGTGAATGTCGAGCAGCAGCCGTCCTCCACGACGCAACGCACGAGCCAAGCTGGCGAGCAGCGCATCGTTAGTGGCTGAGTCGAAATATCCGAACGAGGTGAACCAGTTGACCACGGCATCGAACTCCGACCGGTAGGCAAGCTCGCGCATGTCGCGACGCTCGAATCTCACCTCCGGATACCGAGCACCGGCGAGCGCCAGCAGTCGCTCGCTGGCGTCCAGGCCCACCACCTCACAGCCAAGCCGCGCGAGGCGTCCCGCGATCCGCCCCTCCCCGCAAGGGATGTCAAGCACCCGCATCCCAGGCTGCAACGAAAGCAATCGCGCCACCACCCGGGCGTCGGCGTCGCTGCGGTCATCGCCGAGAACATCGGCGTAGAAGTAGAGATAGTCCTCATCGAACAGCTCTGGCGGGACGCTCACCCCGCGCATACTCGCGCAACGCCGCCCGTCTCGACAAGCCTCCGCTCCCACCCCCGCGACAGCCGAGCCGCCGGACCATCGCCGCAGTGGCAGATCGGCTCCCGGGCTCATATGGATGAGCGTGTGTCAAGGGGCAGGGGGTGATTGTCCGTGGTGCGGTTGGCGGGTTCGGCTGGTCGTGTGGGTGGGCGGTTCCCGGGGCGGCACGAGCTGAAGGTCCGGCGTGTTCG
>JAABUZ0100010445.1_pt1 | contig 10318 bp, 12 predicted proteins | sample 5562091 | NCBI WGS metagenome assembly JAABUZ01 (sample SAMN12813069, study PRJNA571459) | rock metagenome | isolation source: Antarctica rocks | place: Antarctica: Victoria Land, Linnaeus Terrace sud | collected 2015-12-21 | reverse complement strand
GGTCGACCCGTGTCGTGGACCATGGCCCGATGTTCTCTGTTGAGCCGCGCCTGGCCCGGGATCGTCCTGCCGAACAGATGAACGCCCTGTTCCGTGACGGCTGGCCGGCCTTCATCACCGCTGACCAGGAGGTCAAGCGCTATCTCGCAGACGTCCGGGCGGGGTTTTCGGACCTGGAGCTTGTTCTGCTGGATGAGCGCGACCAGCTTGCCGCGACGGGGTGGGCCGTGCCGATCCGCTGGGATGGCAGCCTTGGCGACCTGCCGTCTGGGTATACCGATGCTCTGCGCAGAGCCTTGCTGGCTGAGGCACACAACACCCTGGTGATCATGGGGGCGCAGGTCCATCCAGATCGACGGGGCCAGGGGTTAGCGGGCCAGGTGCTGGCAGCGCTTCGAGACCTGGCTGAGTCGCACGGCTGGATGCAGGTGATCGCTCCTGTCAGGCCGACGTTGAAGGCTCGATACCCCTTGACACCGATCGAGCGTTTCGCATCGTGGGTGCGTGCGGACGGCTCCCTGCTTGACCCGTGGCTGAGAACACACCAACGACTGGGAGCTCGCGTGCTCGCACCGGCTCCCTCGTCGCAGACCATGACCGGCACGGTCGGTCAGTGGCAGGACTGGACGGGCCTGGCGTTCCCTGACTCCGGTCGCTACGTCATCCCCGAGGGGCTGAGCACGCTCCAGATCGACAGAGCCGCCGACGTCGGCACCTACATCGAGCCGAACGTCTGGATGCAGCACGCCGGTCACCCTCCGACGGACCGGCCCGATCAACGCGGTGCTCGAACCCTATCGGCGCTGCTTCCGCTGCCCGACGTGGAGGGCGTCCACGGTCCTCGCCTGCCGGGTCTGAATCAGTGACGGTTCGATGCTCCTATGGAGTGTCAAGGCGTTGGAGCAAGATCGATCTTGACCACCACGACGCGCGTCCCCGCGCTGGTTTGCGGAGAGTTAACCCTGCTTCGGTCGACGTGTGACTATCTGGACCTGCACTGCTGGGCAAGACACCTCGACAACGCGTGCATAGCCATCCGGTCGCTCGAGGCGGACGTCTAGGGAGACGACCAGCGCATAGGGTCCGGGCTCCAGCATTGGTGCGTTAGCGCCGTTGTAGTGTCCTCGGGCTTCGACATCACCGAGGAGATCGACGCGTTCATCGACGTCGAGTGCAAACTGCCGGGCGGTCAGGGCGAACCAGCTTTCTCCGTTGGCTTGCTGGCCCTGTGGGCCGTCTTGCATAAGGAGACCGGTGAATCGTGTGGGGCAGATCGCCAGCCAGGGCACGTCGGTGAGGTTGTGCAGCTGAGCGCGGAGCTCGTGGCGGCGGCCCGTCAGCAGCTGCTGCGGCGGGGCGAGCAGGGTGAGTTCGAGCTCCTGTAGATTAGCATCACCCACCCAGCACCCCGACGTTGAGCTGCTGCTGCACCTCGCCGGTCCCGGTGTAGGCGAACACTCCGGGATTAGCTGAGTAGGCGCCGACCAACATGCCACGGGCGTAGGCCTGGGGACCGGAGTCCGGCGTGGTGCCGGCCCGGTTGAAGACCGGGCCGCCGCTGTCCCCGGGCTGGGTTTGGTAAGAGGAGCTGAAGGCTGTGATGAGCTTGCAAATCGTCTTGTTCACATTCTGGAAGTAGATGCACTGGTTGGTGTTGTTGATCTTTGCGTCGCAGTGGTCTCCGCTGAACGTCGCGCTGGTGCAGACGGTGTTGCCGCCGCCTGCCCGGCGGTTTGGATCGAGGACACCGCGGCCGGCGTAATCACCGGGGCTAGCGCGACACGCCGCGTCTAAGTCGGACACGGCCCACGACACAGGCTCAGCGTGCAACTCCCACTCGACGAGGCTGCGGCAGTCCAAGCCGTTGCTCGCGCTCAAGGGACCACCGTCAACGACCTGCTGGCCAGCCTGCTCCGCCCCCTGCTCGACGCCGAGGGGGACAGCTCCGTGAAGACCGCCTAAGCGCGAGAAAGGGGCGGACCCGTAGGTCCGCCCCTTCCCCACTTCGCCATCACTGGAAATCGAGTTCCCCGCTCGACCTCCGGTGAACAAGATCCTTCCTCACCATGAAAGGCGCTCCATGTTCAGCCCTGACTCTACCCCCGCAAGCCGTGGGCTTGCACTACCAACCTCGGCAGACACGCCGTCGGGCTCTAGCCGGCGACGGCCCAGTGCCCAGACCGAGCACTTCACGATGCTGCGCCATGACGCGCAGGCTGCACTTCTGGGCCGTCTACGGACTCGCTGTGGCTCGAGCCGCGCCTACACCGCGCTGGGGCTCATCACAGAGCTTCTCCGTATCGCTCACTGGAGAACAGGTGAGGTCCTCGGCAGCGACGTTGCCCTCGCGGCCCAGCTCGGCATCAACCGCAAGACGTGGATGGGCACCGCCGCCGACCTGGCCGCGACCGGCGTCCTCGTCGAGCACACACAGTGCTTGGTCGTCGACGTCAGCGCAGTCTCCTTTCATTCTGCTGGCCTTCGCCCACTGCTGACGGCCGCGGCCACACTGCGGAGCGGCTGCAGGTGGACGTGACGCTGCCCGGCCAGAGCCCGGCGCTCGGGCGGCTGGTCACGGTCGTGGACCGGGCCGGGCTGGCCCGGCCGGTGCTGCTGCTCGGGTCGCATGAGCACCGGGGTCCCCGGCTCGCCGTCCGGCATGGCTGCCGCCGCCGCCCGCCGGCGCAGGCTGCGCCGGGTGCTGCGGGCGCGGGCAGTTGCACCGGTTCCGCGCGCGGGCCGTCGTCGACCAGTGGTGGGGGCGTCACGTCTGACTGGACTGCCGTGGTGTTCAGTTGTCGACCGTAGGGCTCCACGGCTGCTGGCGGGTACCTCGCCGAGGTGGCGGTGCCGACCAGGTTTGATGAAGCGATTGCGGCACTGTCCGCCGACCCGGCCCGGCGCGGGCTACTCGGCCGCTGCGCGGTGGCCGGGGTGGGCCTGCTTGCGGTCGCGGTGGTCGTCACCGGACTGCCCACGGCCTGGGCGGCTACGGACCGGCCATCGGGCTGGTCCACCCCCGCTGGACAGACCTGCTCCCCGCGCTGGGCTGGATGCTCGTCATCCGGCTCGCCTCCGGCCTCGTTGTGTCCCTGCTCGTCGCCGCCGGGCTGACCAACGCCGGCCCCTCCCCCACCAACAGTCAGTTGCTGCCCGCAAGGAGAGCGTCCACGTCACTGCTCGGTAGCACGGCTCCCAGGCGAGCCTTCAGCCGAGCCAAGAGCGCGGGCAGTGGCCCCGAGTGGTCCTCGGCGAAGACCTCCCCATGGAACTCGCCCTGGAGTACCTCCGTGAAGGCGGACAGAGCTTTCAAGAAGCTCGTCAGCGAGGGCGCGACCCTCTTCGGCCGCCATGTCCCGATGCCATGAACTGCCCACAGGATAGGCAAGGCGGCAACTGTGGTGTCCGCAATGATCGCGTCGCCTTCCCAGGTACCGATGGCGATCCACTCAGGACGCCAGTCTTGAACCGGTTCACCGGTAACGGCGTTGTAGGCATAGCCGGCCTGACAGGCGCTGAGCTCCTGAGCTCCGAAGAGCTCCAGGTCGCCACCGAGCCAAGGGACGTCAACCCGGCTGGTTGGAGCTGCGTCCAGGTAGCTGGCAAGGCGCGTCAATGACCGCTCAGCCGCAAGCCCTGGAGAGTCGACGGACTCGATGCCTGTGTCTCCGTCGCGCGCTCCGAACCGGACCAAAGTCTCAAGGAGATTCGTAAGCTCAGGCGTTGGTGCCACCAACGCACCATAGTCATCAAGCGCGGTGCGGAACCCTTCTCCCTGACAGGCGAAGAGCGCCGGTTACCCACGCTCAAGAGCAGTCCCGTATGCCGAAGGCCCACCGAGACGCTCCGAGGCCACAAGCGGAGCGGCGCGGGCTGGGCGGGCTTAAGAACAGGAGGAACTGCCCTCAAAAGGAATCAGTGTCCCTGCAGGTCGTAGTAAGCACGGGCACGCTGACCTAGGACCCAGATCGTTTCCTGCTCGGGATCTCCTTCCGCGTACCCCTTCTCGCGCGCATCATCGACGTACAACTGGTGAATCTCGGCGTGGCGCGCCTTGAGATCCAGAGGTCTCAATGTCTCCACGGCGGCCTGTAGGTCCGCTTCGCTAACCCCATTGCTCTTGGCCAGCGCGTCGATCCCGGATTTCCCGTCGAGGGACAGCCCAGTGAGTTCGTAGACGTACCCGGGGTTCCTCATGAGCACAAGACTAGGGGACCACGGGCCGCCAGCTATCCCCTGCATGGAGCCGCAGCGGATCCGGCAACGTTCGTCCTCGACAAGCGACACACCCGCCTGTTCATCGACTGGTAACCCCCAATGCCCGGGCTCGACAGCGCGACCGCGGGGCACCTGAGCGGAGCGGAGAGGCCTGACAGGACTGGTTGCGTCACGCTGATTGCGTGCACCATTTGCGCTACACCCACAGCCCGTCACAACCAGCGTTTCTGCTACAGCCCTCCGCTCGGGTCAGAAACGGTCGTTTGTGAACAGCTGTGTCTACGGTTGCCGCGGTGGGAGCGAGGAATTGTGCGTTAGGAGGCTGAAGGGTCCTCAATGAGTTCTCGGTTAAGCACGACGAGGTCGTCCTCCAGGCCTTGAGAGCCGACGAGGATGACGAGGTTCTGCCCGGCTGCGCGAGCGCTCGGTACGAGCAGCCCACCGCGCTCGAGCCAGGCGGTGGCACCGCCGATGCGCTGGCAGGCGGCGTGGTCGTCTGACTCGATGTCGTCGAGTGTCAATCCGACTTGGGTGAGCGCTTCCGGTGCTCTGAGGTCGACGAGGCCGTGGATCTTCGCCTCGACCTCGTACAGCACCCGCCTGGCGTAGGTACGGCGCGGTTGGACGTCCACGGCGTGCTGGCCCTCGGCCAGCGCCGTGTCCCGGCTGAGGGCCGTGTAGATGGCGCCTACGCCCGGTGGGTTCCACCGTGCGCCGTTGGTGTTGATCCGCTCAGGGGTGTAGTCGTTGAACATGTGCCGCCATACCGGGCCCTGCCAATCTGTGGCGGGCAGGCCCTCGAGGGCGTCGAGCAGGTCCGGGTCGTAGATAGCCACTGGGGTTGGATCAGACGAAGGCGCCGTCGCGCAGCTGATCAATCAGCGCAAGGACGTCTTGGGCCTTGTCGGCCTGGATCCGATCGGCCGGGGTGTCTCCACCAAGCAGTCGGTGCCGGCTGAACAGCCACAACCGGGCCTCGTCCGGTGGGTAGAACTCGTGCAGCTGGTCGGCGAGCCACTCCAGAGTGAGCAGCTGCTGGAGTTTGGTGGGCTGGGGGTCGGCGTGACCTTGCTGCCACCGCGACACGGTCTGCGGGGTGGTATCAAGCAGCTGGGCGATCTCCCGGCTGCGGACGCCGGCTTTGGCTTTGATCGCGTCCAGACGGGCCGCGACAGCTCCTGGCATGACGGGAACATCTCCTTAGTCAGTTGTCGCGGGTGTGCTGAACCGCCGGCTTAGCGGCGGTTCAGGCGGTGCGCCGCAACCGCTTTCCCGCCGCGGGGGCACTCATGGTGAAGCTGGAGTTGTCGGCCCGGTCTGCGCCCAGCGTGCCGCGCCAGGACTCCAGGCGCTTGCGGGCTGTTGCCAGAGGCGGCTCGGCCTCGGCTGCGCGCACGGCTCGGTCGGTCGCCGGGCGCAGGAAATTCTCGAGGTAATGGCCGGCTCGCAGCGCCTCGGGCACCGCTGACAGCCCCGCAACTTCACGGGCCCGCTGGGTGACGAAGTGCCGCCGCGGTTCGAGTTGCATGTCCCGCCAGCCGCGGGGGCAGCAGCCCGTGGTCTGGCAGCCGTGCACGGTCTTCATGCCGCGGTGCGCGAAGAACCCTCCCGCCTTCTTTGGGTCAAGGAAGGCGCCGATCTCGTGCAGGTACACCCGCGGAGGTGGGGCGAACGGCGTCGCGCCGGGCTTTGGAGGCTTGAGGTAGCCGTCCAGGTTTACCGCCTCTGCGAGGGTGACGCCGGACTCGATGCCGCCGACGGCTCCAAAGGCGAGCAGCGCGACCCCGACCGTTCCGCTGTGTTCGGCTACCAGCGGCACCCCCAGGCTGTGCAAAGCGCGACACAGCTCGAGGTAGCGGCGCAGTGCCAGCGGTCCGCTGGCAGTGGTGCCGAAAGGATGGATCCGCAGCCACAGCGCGTCGACGGGCAGTCCCTTCAGAGCCGGCATCAGCCGGTCTCGGAAAGCGGTATCCCGTACGGCGGCGGCACGCACGACCAGCGGGTAGTAGACGAGCACTTGCTGCAGCCCGCGGCTATCCAGCTCCCGCCGCAGGTGCCGGGTCAGGTCTCCGTCAACTGACTGCCACGGGTCCTGTGGCCCACTTAGGTAGTGGGTGGGAGCCAGCACCGCGGTGTGGCCCTCGGTCTCAACAACCGACACGAGCTGCCGAACTGCGAGTACGCCCGCGGGACCGGTCAAGTCGCTAGGGGTATGCGGGCAAGCGCCGGCCCAGCCCAAGCCAGGCACCCCGCTGCGCGTGAAACCCCCGGCAGTCGACAGCTCCAGGCTCCGGGAGTCGAGCACCGTCTCCACCCCCCGCCGTCGAGCTTCCTCGAGCAGATCCCGTTGTCGATCAGCGAGGCAGGGGTCAGCGACCAAGCCGGTTCCGACCACCTTGCCTTCGACCAGCATCTGCAGCAGCACCTTGTGATCGCGGCCGCCCGGCCGCAGGTAGCTGCCGAGGGGTTCTGGTACCGGGCGAAGCGCTCTCGGTGCGACCATGCCACCTCCTGGTTCATGAATACATTAACATAGGCGTTCTCACTCTCGTCGACATCCAGCGGCGGATAGCGTGGCCGCGGCTCCCACCACTTCTGGACCTGGCAGAGCGGTGGGTCAGGTGACCGTTCACCGCTACTGGGGAGGGCCACGCCTGGGCCGCCAAAGCGCATCCGCGGAACCGAGGTGCCGGGCGCCTGGAGCGACCACGAGGCGTTGCGCCAGCCTTCGGCGCTCCGTTCGGTCTCGAGCCAGCAGCCTCTGGGCTCATGAGGTTGTTCCCGTTGGCTTGGGCGCGCTGGTGCCGTTGAACCTGGTCGATCGCACTAGCGTGCGGGGTTATGCCGACGGGGACGGTGGACCTTGCCGAGGTGGCGGCTCGGCTTTCGAACCGGGCGCCGAATCGGGCTGAGGCCACGGTGCAGAGTGATCTGCGGATGCTGCTGCTGGCCGCCGGGTTGAACCTGCGTGAGAACCACCTCGAGGAGGTGGTCCTCGAGGCTCCAGCCGGTAAGCGCCGCCGGCTCGACGTCGAGGTCGGCGCGACCGTCTTTGAAGTCAAGCGGGACCTGCGCGTCGGGAACGTCAGGATGGAGGCGGTCGGGCAGCTCGCCGGCTATGTCCGGGACCGGGTCGCGCAGGTCGGTGCCCGCTACGTCGGGGTGCTCACCGCGGTGTCGAGTGGCACCTGTACCACCTCGACGGCGACGAGCTCACTCAGGTCTCCAGCTACACCCTGTCGGGCCCGGCTGGGCTGGAAGGGTTGGTGTTGTGGCTGGACGATGTGCTCGCCACCGCGACCGCCATCACCCCCACCCCGGCGGAAATCACCCGCCGGTTGGGCGCCGGCTCCCCGCGTTCGCGCTCGACGTCGCGGACCTGACCGCCCTTTCCAAGCGGTACCGCGGTTCCCCCGGCGTGGTGATGCGACGCACGCTGTGGTCCAAGCTGCTGTCCACCGCGCTGGGCACCGCCTTCCTCGACCAGGACAGCCTGTTCATCGAACACACCCTGCTCGTGCTCACCGCCGAGGTCATCGGGCATGCGGTCGTCGGCTTCGACCCGGCGGACCCGCAGCTGAGACCCGCGACCCTGGTACGTGGACAGCTATTCGCCGCCGCGCAGATCCGCGGGGTGGTCGAAGAGGACTTCTTCGACTGGATCCTCGAAGCCAAGCGTCAGCACGCTGGCTCGTCACCTCGCCCGGTTCGCCTGGGGCAAGGTCGAGCACGACGTGATGAAGGTGCTGTACGAGTCGGTTATCGCCACCGACACCCGTAAGTCCCTCGGTGAGTACTGCACCCCCGACTGGCTGGCCGAGGCGATCGTCAGCGATGCGGTTCCCGACCCGTTGACCCAGCGGGTGCTGGACCCGTCCTGCGGCTCCGGAACCTTCGTCTTCCACGCCGTCCGCCGCTACCTGACCACCGCCGCCGCAGCCGGCCACAGTTCTGCACAGGCGATCGATGGTGTTACCCAGCATGTGCCCGGCGTCGACGTGCATCCGGTCGCGGTCACCCTGGCCCGGGTCACCTATCTGCTGGCGATCGGCCGGGACCGGCTGGCCGCCGCCGACCGGCCGGCCTTCACCGTGCCGGTGTGCCTGGGTGACAGCGTGCAGTGGGGACAGAACCCCGACCTGCTCGACTCCGACGCGCTCGTCGTCCCCACCGGCGACGGCGCCACCCTGTTCGCCGACGAGCTGCGCTTTCCGCACCGTGTCGTCGAGGATGCCGCTCGATTCGACGCTCTCATCGGCGACCTCGCCGACGCTGCCGCGCTACCGGACCGTCCGGCTCCCGCCGGGGTCCTCAATGGCGCATTCCGACGACACGCCGTCCATCCCGACGACCAGCCGATGGTGGCCGCCAGCTATCGGGTTCTGTGCGACTGCACGACAGCGGCCGCGACCACATCTGGGGCTACTACCTGCGCAACCTGGCTCGGGCCGCAGTGGCTGGCACGGCCCGGCAACCGCGTCGACGTGCTCGTCGGCAACCCGCCGTGGTTGTCCTACCGGTACATGCCCCCCGGGATGAAGGCCGAGTTCCGGGCGATGAGCACCGACCGCGGGTTCTGGGCGGGCGCCGCGGTTGCGACCCATCAGGACCTGTCTGCCCTGTTTGTCGCCCGAGCCGTCGAGCAGTACCTGCAGCCGGGAGGCACCTTCGCCTTCGTGATGCCGCTGGCTGTGCTGTCCCGCCGCAGTTTGCCGGCTTCCGCACCGGTCACTGGGCCGGCGGCGGCCTAGCCGTCGGCACGTCGGTGGCGTTCCAGACCCCGTGGGACCTGCACCGGGTCAAACCCAGCTTCTTTCCTGTCCCCGCTGCGGTGGTCCGAGGCGTGCGTACCGACAGCGCTACCGCACTGCCCTCCGTTGCGCAGATCTGGTCGGGGCGGGTCAACGGCCGCAATCCTAGCCTGGCCGACGCCGGGAACCGGCTCACTCGCGCCGAGTCCAACGACCCGGTTGCCGCTTTCGAAGTCGGTTCTCCCTATGCGCCCCGGTTCACCCAAGGCGCGACGCTGGTGCCCCGCTTCCTCGTCCTGGTTGACCAGCCACCGGCGGGCCCGCTGGGCGCCGGCGCCGGCCGGGTCGCGGTCCGCAGTCGGCGCAGCAGCAACGAGAAGACACCGTGGAAGACGCTGCCGGATCTGACCGGCACCATCGAGCAGCAGTTCTTACGCCCCGTGTTCGTCGGCGACACCGTCCTGCCGTTCCGCGTTCGTCCGGCTGCGACCGGCGTCATCCCCTGGGACGGCACCCGGCTAGAGACGACCACGACAGCCGACTCGATCAGTACCCGGGGCTGGCCGACTGGTGGCGCAAGGCCGAGAAGGTCTGGGACCGGCACCGCACCAGCGACCTGACCCTGCTCGATCGACTCGACTACCAGCGCGGACTCGCCGCGCAGCTTCCCGCCAGCCAGCACCGAGTCGTCTACTCCGCCAGCGGCATGTACCTGGCCGCCGCCTACCTCGACGATGTCCGAGCCGTCATCGAACACAAGCTCTACTGGGCCACGGTCTCCGGCCCGGACGAGGGCGAGCCGAGTGCCCCCAGCCAGCAGCACCCCGTCCCGCCGACCCAAGCCCGGCCCCCACGCCAGAGGCGGCTTGAACACCGAACAGGTCATGGCCGCCGCCCTACACATCGTGGACACCGAAGGCCTGCCGGCACTGTCGATGCGCCGCTTCGCCAAGGCGGTGGACCGGGAGGCGATGACCCTCTACCGCTACGCCGAGAGCAAGACCAGCCTGCTCGACGGCATCACCGACCTGGTCCTGCGCGGGCTCGACGTCAACCCCCGCGCCGCCGACTGGCGCCCCGAGCTCCGCAAACTCGCCGACGACTTCCGCGCCCTGGCCCTGGCCCACCCCAACGTCGTGCCGCTGCTGCTCACCCGCCCGCTGGCCACCCCACCCGGTCGGCGCCTGCCCGGCACCCTGCGCCCACTAGAAGACTTCCTGGAACTGTTCACCGGCGCCGGGTTCACCCCCCCCCCCGACGCGCTGCACGCCTACCGGCTGTTCTTCGGCTTCCTGCACGGACACGTCCTGCACGAACTACAAGAACTCATCGACAACCCCGACGAGACC
>JAABUZ0100010444.1_pt1 | contig 10318 bp, 13 predicted proteins | sample 5562091 | NCBI WGS metagenome assembly JAABUZ01 (sample SAMN12813069, study PRJNA571459) | rock metagenome | isolation source: Antarctica rocks | place: Antarctica: Victoria Land, Linnaeus Terrace sud | collected 2015-12-21 | reverse complement strand
TGGCGCGGGTTCGGCTCAAACTGCGCGAAGCGAGAGGTGCTCGATCCGCTCACGTCGGTCAAAGGTATCAGGGCAAGCAAAGCTGCCCTTACGCCGCGCGCGGCTTACTGCGGCCGATGGCCCTTTAGACAGTCGAGCGGGTGACAGAGAACAGCTCCTCGAGCTCGCCGATCGTGTGCTGACCGGCGCGGTGCAGCGCGACGAGGTGGGCTTCCTGCTTCGTGCTGAGCTTGGGTTGCTTGCCTCGCAGTCGTCCCTTGGCCTTGGCGACCTTCATGCCCTCGCGGGTGCGCAGCCGAGCAAGGTCGGCCTCGAACTCCGCGACCATGGCCAAGACGTTGAGCAACAGCCGGCCGACGGGATCCGTTGGGTCGTGGACGGACCCACCGAGGCTGAGCTTGACCGAGCGCGCGGTCAGCTCGTCGGCGATCGCGCGGGCGTCGGGGAGGGAGCGGGCGAGTCGGTCGAGCTTGGTGACCACGAGAGTGTCGCCCGCCCGGCACGCCGCCAGCGCCTGACGCAGCCCAGGCCGCTCTCGGTTTGTGCCGGTCAGGCCATGATCGACATAGATGCGGTCTAGGGTCACGCCGAGGGCGGCGAGGGCGTCACGCTGGGCGGTGAGGTCTTGGGCGTCAGTGGAGACACGGGCGTAGCCGATCTTGAACTCTGTCACCCCAATAGTGTGCCGCTTGGCCCCCCGTCACCGGAACACATCACCGAACCAGTCTTACGGGACACCCCATGCCGGTCCCGCTCGGCAGCCGCGGGCCGCCGAGTAGGAGTGCCGTTGGAGGTTCGCCTTGCGACGCACTGGCGTCGTGATCGGGATCCCAGGTTCAGGTCAGCGGACAACCCAGGGCCGCCGCCTGATGGTCAGCGGCGGCCGGCCAGGAGCGCCCTGTCGGCTCGGAGGTCCAGGCAGGCCGCCTCGAAGCCAGCCTCGCGGAGCACGCCCAGGTAGTCCTCCAGCGTCAATAGACGGTCGTGGCCCTCGGCCAACCCGCCCCCGTACTCCTCGAAGGCCTCGGGGTTCCACCGCCAGCCCAGGAGGCCTTGGCGCGCCAGAAAGCGGGTATAGCCATCGCGACGACACGAGCACGGGGTCGACGACGAGGAGTAGCCCGCGTGGCCGCAGCCTTTCCCGGACCAGCGCCAGCAGGCGCTTCAGGTCCGGCCGATCGAGGTGGTGGAGGGCCTGGACGGCAATGGCAGCGGTCAGCTCCGACGGCACGTCCAGCGCCGAGAACTGCTCGTGGTTGGAGAGGTCTGCTTGTGCCAGCCGCACTCGCTTGCCGAAGCGTCCAGCCTCGCGCGCGCCATCTCCAGCATCGGCGGGGAGCTGTCGACGCCGAACACCTGCAGGTCCTCGTGGCGGTCCAGGATCCGCTCGGCCACCAGTCCTGAGCCGCATCCGAGGTCGAGGCAGCAGCCGGGGCCGGCAGCGGCCAGGAGCTCGACCAGCAGCTCCAGGTGCCCGGCCCGAGTCGGGTTGCCCTCAAGGTGACTCGCCTCCCAGCGACGCGCCTTCTCCGCGTCCGACCAGAGGTCAGCCACCCGGGACCGCCACCTCCAGCGGCCGTTCCCCGGCGCGCCGCAGCTCGCCGGCTTCCGGCGGCAGGGCCTGCGCCGTGGTCAGGTCGGAGGCCCTGCCTCGCTCGTCCGCCCGCGTCCGCGCCGGCGGCGCCCAGAGCACGCGCCTATCGAGAACCTGAAGTCCGGAGGTGCCGCCGGCCGAGGCTAAGGGCAGCTGCTGAGGTCAAGGCCACGCTGGAGGCTTAGCCCGCCAGCACCAGGGGCCACGCGTCATCCGCGCTGGGGCACCGCTGCAGCAGGGTCCTGACCTCGACCGTCTTCATGACCGCACCCTCCACGGAGATCGTACCGTTGCCGCCGCCGTGCAGCGTGAACGCTTAGCCGCGTACAAGGAAGCTGGCGACGGCCTGCAACGAGTACGCGTGCTTCCAGGTTTCGCGACCACGACCCGGAGCTGAGCGTCGGGCCGGGCCCGGTTGTCCACGGTCAACGATCCCCGGGGCTCTCCGTCGATGGCCACGCTGACCGACTCCCGGGCCTCGCAGTGGCTGGTTCCTATCTGTTCGTGGATGATCAACAAGACAAAGCTCCTCGACGGGTTCCTGGCTGACCACCCGAATGCCCACCTGCACTTCACCCCGACCTACACCAGCTGGCTGAATCAGGTTGAGCTCTGGCTGGTCGAGCGCCGGGCGTTACGAGATCTTCAGGGCTTGCTGCCAAATAGGAGTGGTCGAAACCGCTGGCGTCCCCCACAGAGGGATCCGCTAGCGGCCTAATGAAACTAGCCGTGGTCGGTCCACCGTTCCGCGAACTGACAAACTGACCTGGTGGATGCGTCAAGGCCCGAGGAGCACATCTTGGTGGCAGGGCTGTTGCGCCGTTGTGGTCGCGCGTTGATGGTCCATCGTTCGCCGCGCCGGCACTGGTATCCCGATGCCTGGGACCTGCCCGGTGGGCACATGCTCGATGGCGAGGCATCGCGCCGCGCGCTGGCACGGGAACTCGATGAGGAACTCGGCATCGCAGCCGAGGTGACCGGTGCGCCCTTCGCCCGCGTTCAGGGCGCGGACTTCCGGATGGACATCTGGTTGATCGATCAGTGGACTGGCGAACCGTCCAACTGCGACCCGCTGGAGCACGATGCGCTGGCATGGCTCACTGACGCTGAGCTACAGGGTCTGCGCCTGGCCGACCCCCGGCTACCCCAGCTGCTGCACGCGGCGCTCAACCCGGCGTAGTAGGCGTCCTCGGCTCCAAGCGTCCCAGTGATCGATCCGCTAGCGGCAATTGCTCCGCCGTCGGCACCGGCTACTCGCTCGTCCCTGATTCGCCAACGGGGATGCCGGTAGCGGCTACCTGCTGGTCGAGGCGGGGAGGGCCCACGATGACCAGTGCCCGAGCGGCGGTGGCGCTCGACACGACAAACCCGTGCGGTTGGTCGCGGGGGACTAGCACGAACGAGCCCGGTATGGCGGTCCAGCGGTCCTCGCCGCAGAAGCCCTCCAGCTCGCCATCGAGGAGATAGAACAACTCGTCCTCGCCCTCATGGTGGTGCTCGGGGACGGACAGCCCGGCCGGGTAGGTGCTCTCCATCACCGCCAGCTGACCGACGGTGTCGACCCTGACGCTTTGATCACCACTCTGGCCCCGTGCCAGTCGAAGGCCTTGCCACCCCCCGGAACGACAACCAGCCCAGCCATGACCGAGACGCTACTGCGCCCGGCCGCCCGGTGATCGATCCGCTTGTGGCGACCCCTCGTTGTGCTCCGTCGCCGAGCCCGAACATACGGGCAGCGTGGGTCTGGGTGTGGCTGAGATCGTCAGGTTGTTGTCATTGACGCCAGGACAGGAGGGGCGCAAAGATACGGGCATGGCCAGTGACCGCGTGCTCGCCGTGGTCGCCTACGACGACTTCCAGCTCCTCGACCTGGCAGGACCGGTCGAGGTCTTCGACGTCGCCGCCAAGCTCGGCGTGACACCTGGCTACGAGCGTGTGGTTGTCACACCGGGTGGGCTACCCGTCCGCTCTTCGAGCGGCATCGACGTCGCGGCGGACACGTCGTTGGCCGACCTGGCCCAGCGCCTAAGCCCGCTTGACACGCTCCTGGTCGTCGGCGGTCTCGGCTCTCGCAGCGCCGCGGCGGACCACGAGGTAGTGGACCAGCTGACCGGCGTCGCTCGCCGCGCCCGGCGGGTCACGTCGGTTTGCACCGGTGCCCTCGTGCTTGCGGCCGCCGGGCTCCTTGACGGCTATCACGCCACGACGCATTGGGCCTGGTGCGACGAGCTGGCCCAGAGCCGTCCGGGCGTGATCGTCGAAGCGGACCGCATCTACGTCCAGGACCGTGATCGCTGGACGTCGGCGGGGGGTGACCGCTGGCATCGACCTGGCCCTCGCCCTGGTCGACGACGACCACGGCGCCGAGATCGCCCACGCCGCGGCGGGCTGGCTGGTCGTGTTCGCGCGCCGGCCGGGCGGCCAGGCGCAGTTCAGCGCCCAACTGCGAGCCCAGGCGGCTCGCACACCAAGCTATCGCCGAGCTGCAGCGCTGGCTGCCCGACCACCTCGCCGAGGACCTCAGCGTCGCCGCCCTGGCCCGCCGGGCTGGCATGAGCGAACGGAGCTTCGCCCGCGCCTTCCGCTCCGAGACGGCGACCAGCCGGCCGCTCACGTCGAGGACCTACGCGTCGAGGCGGCGCGCCGGCTGCTCGAAACGACCGAGCTGACCGTCGCGGCCATCGCCACGGCGGTCGGCTTCAGGCACGCCGAGACCCTGCACCGCGCCGTCGCTCGGCGTCTCGCCACCACCCCCGATCGCTACCGCCAACACTTCGCCCGCCGGGCGTCGTGAACCGAACGACCAACCCAAGGAGCCCGACCGTGCAGATCGCCATCGGCCTGTATCCCGAGTTCACCGCGCTCGACGCCATCGGCCCGTACCAGGTGTTCACCGCGGTCCCCGACACCGAGGTCGTCCTCTGCGCGGCGACCACGGGTGACCTGGCAGACGACGTCGGCCTGTTGCACCTCGACATCACCCACACCTTCGACGACGTGGCCACCCCCGATGTCCTCGTCGTGCCCGGCGGCCTGATCACCCGGCGCCTCGCCCGCGACGGCCACCCGATCGTGGACTGGATTCGCGCCGCTCACCCGCACACCACGTACACGACCTCGGTCTGCACCGGCTCTTTGCTGCTCGGCGCTGCCGGCGTCCTCGACGGGCTACGAGCGACGACGCACTGGCTGGCGTACGACGCACTGGCTGGCGTACGACGCTCTGCGCTCCTACGGCGCCGAGCCGACCGGGACGCGGGTCGTGGTCGAAGGCAAGGTCGTCACCGCCGCCGGCGTCTCGGCCGGCATCGACATGGCCTTGACCTTCGTCGCCGCCACACACGGTGACAGCGTGGCCCAAGCGGTCCAACTGGGCATCGAGTACGACCCCCAGCCGCCCTTCGATGCCGGTTCGCCGTCCAAGGCGCCGGCCGAGATCCGCGAACTCGTCACCGCCGTGCAGACCGCGGCCGAGCACGACCTGCTTGCACGCTGAACACCAACGATGAACTCGGCTCGACACGCGGTGCTGGAGGTGGCAGGCACCTTCAGAACACCGGGCGCCCCGTCTCCGCTGAGCGGTGTCCCGGACGACTGGTTCGACTCGACTCACCTGAGCACCCCCCGGGGTCTCACGATCATGCTGTGCTTCGAACGACGAGCGCGCTGCACCGTCGCCCCCTTGAGGCCCGTCGGTTTAAGCTAAGCCGTTCCCTTCGAGGGCCGGTGCCATACTTGTCGTCATCGCCAACTCGGCTCGTGATCAAACACCCTCCTCGAACATCCCAGATGACGAGCTTCGACGAGCTGCGTGACCTCTACGGGCAGCTAGTCCCGTTCAACACCCATCTCGGAATGGAGGTCATCGACATCGGGCCCGGAACCGCCGTGACGCGGCTCCCCGACGACCCGCGCCTCCTGAACCATGTTGGCACCCAACACGCCGCTGCTCTGTTCGCTGTCGGAGAGGCAGCCTCGGGTGCGGCGGTCGTCGGGATGTTCGGCGACGAACTGCGGGCCGCTACCCCGCTCGCCAGAAAGGCCGAAATCTCCTACCGGCGACCAGCCATCGGTCCCATCACGGCCTCGGCCAGCATCACCGAGGATGTGGGCGCAGTGCTCGACAAGTTCAAGGCCACCGGCCGCGCCAGTTTCGACGTGGCGGTACAGCTCACCGACGAAAACGACAAACGAGTCGCCGAAATGGCCGTCGCCTGGCTGGTGCGGACCCGGCAGGATATCCCGTAGAGCGATCGCTCTGCGCGACTGAGTCCGCGCTTCCGCGGGTGGCGCAGTCCGAGAACCAGAGGACTGTGGCAAGCTCATGGGCATGACGATGATCGACGTACTGGTCTTCGACGGATGCGAGGCCCTCGACGCGCTCGGCCCGCACGAGGTGCTCGCCTACGGAGGCCTTGACGTACGTGTGGTCACCCGGACCGAACAAAGGCCGGTGCGCACCTCGCAGGGTCTCGAGCTGAAGGCCGAAGCGCCGCGTGACGGCGCCGAGTGGCTGGTCGTGCCCGGCGGCGCATGGGACGCCCGTCACGCTAACCTGCGCGCGGAAGCCGCCTCGGGTGCCGTGGGCGCCTTCGCGCGCGCTCATCATCGACGAGGAGGCAAGCTGGCCGCGGTCTGCACCGGCGCGATGTGGCTCGCCGATGCCGGTCTCATCGGCGAGCGCCCGGCGACCACCCACCATCAGTACTGGGATGAGCTTGCCGCCATGGGTGCGGACGTCCGTCGCGGCGAGCGCGTCGTCGACGACGGTGACCTGGTCACCTCGGGCGGAATCACCAGTGGCATGTACCTTGGCCTGCACCTCGTCGAGCGGCTCGTGAGTGCTGACGCCCGACGCCGGGTCGAGATCGAGATCGAGCTGCCCAACATCCCGAACGGCGCGTCAAGCACGACTGCCTGAGCCGAGTCTCAGATCGTGCCCCGCTGGGCGATAACTGACGTCCCGGCCAGGGATCCTCAGCTGGGACCCACGCCCGCTACTCCGGACCGGGCTGTCGTTCTCAGTCAAGCCGCCTTCGCAGCTCCGGTTCGATGACGTCCATCGACGCGATCATCTCCTCGAACACGATCACTGCCTTGGAGCGTCCGTTGGCGGCATGCTCGTCGCGAGCGCGACGCAGTCGGTCGGCAATCTCATCAACCAACGCGATGGGATCGGTCCAGCCGTAGACCTCGCACATCGCCTTGATCGCGTGAGCCTGATAGCAGATCGGGAGCGCGCGCTCGCCGACGGCCGCGAAGCACCACACCGCGTGCGCCAGGTCGACGAGCCTGGAAGCGGGAGCTACTCCCTCGTCCCAGTCGATGAGCCCGACCGCCTGCTCGCCACGAAACACGAGGTTGTGCTGTCCAAGATCGCCGTGGCACACCACTTCGCCGCCGCGAGCGATCGCCGACCCGGCAGTGGCGTCGTGAAAGTCGCGAATCAGCCGCGCAGCCGTCCGCAATCGCCGGTCCGGAATCAGAGCCGGAGATCCGTCGAGGACCTCGCCTTCGATGTAGGTGAGGATTTCGCGTCCCTCGTCGTCCACGCCGAGGAACCGTGGCGCGCCCTCAAACCCCACTGCCTCGAGATGCAGTACGGCTTGGACATACGCCGAGCGACCGTGCAACGGGCGGCGGATCGTGCTGCCAATCCGGACCAGCCCACGCGTCATGCGTCCACCGGCTAGCGCCAGCTCGAATTCTGACGCCACGAGAAGTCAGGATACGTTGCTGCAGCCTCACTCCTTTCACGGCGGCGGAAATTACACCATCAAATCCCTCAACCGCCTTGCGTTGGGGGTTGTGACGGTTGCACAGGGCCATCGTTGTGTCTCGCTCTGCGATCCTCAATCGGGCGATCGTCCGTCGCCGGTGAGTCTTTGTTGCAGCTCGATGACCAGCGCTCCGAGGGTTCCCGGGGCACGAGTCCGGGTCGGTAGTCGTCGCAGGACGTCGCGGACCGCCGAGGAAGCATGCATGTCGGCCCATTCCACGGCATCAGCGACGGCGGTCTGGTCATCGGGCGCTGCCAGACCGGCCGCCTTCGCTGCGTAGGCGGGTGCCCCGACCGCATGAGATGCCATGTGGGCCACGGCCGCCGCGTGCCCCGCCGCCCGGGCGGCAGCAACGGCCGCCGCGGGGTTGACCTCCCGGGCCGCCGCATGCGCCTGGGCCGACAGGGCGCGAACCGATCCGATCCGCAGCTGGCCGCGAGCGAAGGCCCGGACACCCTCGATGGCCTCCCGGGGGCGCACGTCGCTTGGAGCCTCGGCCTCAAACAGCGGCAGGGTCCGCTCGGCGCAGTCGGCGGCCCACACGGCCAACACGCGCCGGTCGTCCTCGCTCAGCGTCAAGGCACCTGGCTGACGTTCGATGTGCTCATCATCTCTCGCAACCCCAGATAGTTCGACTCGAATGGCTGGCGGCGTGCGGCGCGGTCCCGCTGGAGGATCCCTCTTCGGGCCGCACGACATCAATACCGCCGGCTGGCCGCCAGGTGCTGACCTGCGCTGAAACAACTGATGCGCGGTCAGGGCAGCAGGGTCCACACTCGGTGGCATGTGGTTCAGCTCGACCTCTGCGAACGACGACGCCACCCGGCGGCGAATCGAGGTCATGCGAGCTCGCCGACGGCCGGACAATGAGGTTCCTTCCAGCGTTGCTCTCGACGCTGTGCTGGGCGAGACCGCTGATTTCGGGGTCTACCTCAGCGGCGTGCGCGTCTTCCGCGCAGGGCTCGAGTTCCGGATCACCGCGCTCGCTCGCCACCCGGGCGCGGGACGCGGACTCGGCGGTGCGCTCTTCGGTCATGGGGAACAGGAAGATCGGCTGCTGCTCGGCGTCGAGTACGCCGATGGCCGCATCGGTAGCAACCTTGGCCCCTTCAACCCCGAGCTCGAGCCGACCGCCCCGATGCTGATGCCTTGCGGTGGAGCAGGTGGGGACCGCTCCGCCGACGCGTCCTACTACCTCAGCCCCCTGCCACCCCCCGGCACGCTGCGCATCATCACCGCCTGGCCCCGCCGCGGCATCGCCGAAACCGTCACCGAGATCCCCGCCGACCCGCTCATCGACGCTGCCACCCGCGTACGCGTCCTCTGGAACCTCGGTCCGGATGAACCACCCGCGCCACCGCAGCCACCGCGTGTTCCGCCTGGAGGTTGGTTCGACCGCAGGCAGCGGTAACCCGGTGGGCGATCCCCATACGGTGAGAGCCCGTGGGGGCTCACGCTCACGTCGCGACCGTCCGCTGATCGTTCGCTCTGCGCGACAGGCGGCGGTGGCATTCGGGGCGGCCGGACCGAGGCGCACGTGCGCGGGAGCCAGCTCACCCGATCGCTCCCCACTACCCTGTCAGCGAGGCCGGCTACTTCCTCGTCAGGCAAGCGCGCGGGCCGGCATGGGATCCATCGCGCGAGCGCCGCGAGCAGTCCGGCTGGAACCAGCACGTCGCGTTCATCGACCGGCTCAGCGAGGACGGCAAGATCTCGAGTTGGAGGACGGAGAGCTGGTATGGCTCATCGCTTCTCTGGCTTAACCGCACCCGGCGGCCCAGGCGTGATCTCTCCCGCCTCGGCCGCACCGATCGCCAACGGATCGACGCTTCTACGTGGTCGTATTGGTGGCTGCCTTGCGCTGGACCGCAGCAGGCGGATGGCAGTCACGAGGTACCAGGCGAATGCGATCGCAAGCACGATCCGGTTGAAGATGCCACCGAACTGGAAGTGCTGCGGATTCGAGAACACGGCCTGCTGGGTTGGCACGGTAAGCGAGTACAGGTTGCCCAGCGGGGGCAGTAGCAGCAAGATCCCAGTGACCAGGCTGTAGCCAGCGTAGAAGCGCCCTCTCCGGGCCATCATCAGCGCAACTGCGATGATCGCGCACGCCGGGCCCAGCCCGAAGAAGACTAGCTCGAAGGCCACAGTGTGGAGCGTCGGGACGAGGGCGGTCTGCGACTGCCCGAATGCAGCGGGGGGGAAAGCCGAGGCCACCAGGTAGCCGGCTCCGGACAGCGCCAAAAAGGCTGCCGCCAGCCAGCGAGCCCTGCTGCTGATCACTCCGCGCATCGCCAGCGCGATCCCGAGGCTGAACCCAATGGTCAGGGCGCCCATGACTGCGAAGTTGACCACCTGGACCCAGCCGTACGCACCGACTTCCAGGTAGCTGACGGCCTCGCTTATGGCCGAGTAGCCCGGCTTCAGGGCGCCGTCTGCTGTGAAGACGGCGCCGAACAGGATCGGCGCCACGATGCCTGTACAGAGCAGCAGCCGGACCAGGGACCCCGTCACGCTGATCTCCCACCTCTGAGCGGGACTCTTAGGCGAATGGTGGGAAACGGGACTGACATCTTAACCGGGCTTCAACAGCGGTCCTACGACGTCGTGTGTAGTGGTTGGCCTGTCTCAACCAGTGTCTTAAGTCCACTGAGCACAAAGCTCCAGCCGCCGGCCACTTCCCGATAGTCGCGGTCTCACCTTAAAGTTGTCGTGGATGACTGTGAGCTTACAGATGCCTCCATCATGCGGCTCGATCTCCCAGGTGACCCGACTCGGCGGGTCGGCCGCAAGCTTCTCGTCATAGAGCATCCGCCAGGTGTGGACTAGCCGCCTAGTTGCCTGTACCAGTGATTAGGGCCGCATCCGTGCTACAATGGGGCATGTTCACCTCCGCCTCTCCCATCGTTCTTTCCGAGGTCGAACGGCGCGAGCTTGAGGCTCG
>JAABUZ0100010443.1_pt1 | contig 10318 bp, 10 predicted proteins | sample 5562091 | NCBI WGS metagenome assembly JAABUZ01 (sample SAMN12813069, study PRJNA571459) | rock metagenome | isolation source: Antarctica rocks | place: Antarctica: Victoria Land, Linnaeus Terrace sud | collected 2015-12-21 | reverse complement strand
TTTCGCTTGATCCGACTCAAATGGCTGAGAGATGCCAGCCGAAAGAACGACCTCTCAGACACCATTAGCGAATGCTCTTCTGCCTGCGTCCACCTGTTCCGTTGATCACGAAATGTGAGGGAGAGCCGAAAATAGCAGGAAAAAATGTAGGGACCCCACAAATGTCCGTTTTGTTATTTATCTTAATTATCGTCGTTATTTTGCCTTGTAAAATTCTCACCGAGTTGTCTTGAAAGCACTTTCCACCTAGTGTTACATACAAGCAGGTGGTGTTGTATTCAGCCATATAATTTGTCGCATTTTGAACCTTAACTCCTATGTCTAACCTACCGTGTCCCGCGATGTAGTGTTCAAACGTTCGATTGGCTGAACATGGGATGTCTGTGTCTTTTTCCTTTTCATGAAAAACCACATGGAGAGAATGGTGAATATACCGACAAAAAAGAAGATAACACCGACGCTAAGAAGGAGGAGTAAACCAGCGTGATAAGAAACATGCAATATAGTGTAGAGCACCGCACTTAAACAAGGTGCAACGGCTCCATAGTATAAACAGGTAAAGAAAAAGAACTTTAAAATCGTGCTACACCAGGAAAGATTATCATGAATGACTTGCCATCCTTGCTTACTGACTCCTAGTGTTACTCGCATCATAAGATACCCTGCTGCTGAAGGAAGAGAAATGCATATTGCATCAAGTGCATTGGATGAGTTATAATCAAGCTTTCCAGATGTGAGCAATATGGGCAAGAGAAGAAAGTCAATAGCAAGTATAGCCACAACGATCTTTTCATTGTAAGAACTTCCAAACGACGAGTCCTTTTCTGGTTCCAATTCTTGTTTTCGTTTCTGCATAAATCTTTACCTAAATGTATAAATTTCTTTCGGGTGATATTACTTGTATAGACGAGCGAGAAGATGCGAAGCAAAACGAGTCTGATTATATAGGGTTTTTGTCTCATTTTGCACTGGTAGGCCCAGTGTCTCTGTCAGTCCCGGACGAGCATTTTGCGTTAAGTCCCCTAGCGTACAAAAAAGCAGATACAGAGAAAGTATGCATTAAAATTTGAAGAGCTATAGGAATGCTCTGTGTGATTGCTGAAGCAGGAAGTGGTGCTTACAATAGTAACCTATTAAAACTCTGTTGAAGAGCTTTTAAACAAGGAGGAGATGAGAAACGAGAAGCCCGATAGCCTCATGCTATTGGGCTTCCCATCTCTTCTATTGAGACAGTTTTTTGCTAGAAAGGATTAACTTTTTGCTCGGCTTGTCAGCAACTGTAGAGCTTGTTGTGCGCGTTGGTTGTCTTGTTGCTGAGCCTGCTGGAAGAACTGTACCAGTTCCTGGTCGCCTTGCGCATCCTGTATGTATTGGCCGTATGTCTGGGCGCCTTCCAAGGCATGATAGAGTACGCTTACGAGATTGTAATGCGGGTTGCTAACGCTTGTGTTACCCTGTGTCATGATGATCCTCCTCTTATTGATACTCATACTTGAGTGGCTCATAAGAATGTCACTCATAGTTGTAATCACGATTGTCGTGTATCAAAAGATACTCATCCATAGGTAAAGATAGAGGAAAACAGACATAACCAGGGACTGGCAGTATTCATTCTTATTCCTTCTATCTATCTAGTAGAAGCTCGTACCCCTGCTTCAATAGTGCGGTGTGAATCGACGACCCATGGTCCATCTGCGCTCAATTCTACCTCAAGATGGTCGGAAGGGCCAGCCATCAGATCTCGCTCACCATCGAAGGCGAGCGAGATCTGATGAGTGAGATGCAACTCGACACGCTGTCCCACTACCAGTTCCTGTACACCGCTTACATGAATAGTTGCAAACAGACCAGGCCCTATGGCGGCAAGGACAGGTCTCCCTGTTTGCCCACCTTCTCCAAAGATTAAATGCAATCCTGTTGGATCACGCGCGTCTAAGGGGTGTACCATGCCACCGATTGCCGATAAGCCAATACTCCACGGTTGAGCACGAGTGAGAAATAGTTCACTCAATCCTTTAACATCCCAGATAGCTCGTGCTCCAATGACGCTGTTTGTCGAGATGGCAAGATCAACCAGCGCAAGATCGGCAAGTACTTTGTTGCGATAGACGCGTAGCACCTTTGCCTGCCAACATCCTTCCTCACGCGAGACAACACCTTTGGCAAGCATACCAGCCGCTAAACCAGCTGTCGTTCCCTCCTGAAATTCGGGGAAGACATTGTTCGTACCTGTAGAGATGGGCAAAAGAGGAACGCGACTTCCACACCCCTTAAAGACGGCTCGATTTGTACCGTCACCACCAAGTGTGATAAGACATGAAACACCTCGTTCTACCATCATCTCTGCTGCACGCGTCGAGTCTTCCTGTCGCCCTTGAACCTCCATCATAAGTGTTTCTGTTTGTATCGTCGTGTTCTGCAAGCCATCCATCGCAGCATAACCAATGCCGAGAGACTCTGGCATAAAAATGACATGGTCTACGCCAGCGGCCTCTAATCCGCGCAAAAGGCGACGCACAATGGCGATCTTTTCCTGGTTGGAGACAACCCAGCCCTGTGCCACAATGCGCCGAATGTCTTTGCCACTAGAAGGGTTGGCGAGAATACCTACGGTCACCATGACATAGCTCTCTTCATCTTTTCGCCTTTGCTAAGTCCACAAGAGCATTTGTCACTGCGTTAGGCTGTTCGGCAGGTAAGGCATGACCGCTTTCAGGAATAATCTGCAACTGCGCCCCGTTGATACCTTTTGCCAGTTCTTCAGATAATGCAGGTGGTGCAAGCTCATCTTGTGCGCCTACCAGCACTTTTGTAGGACAATGAATCGTCGCTAAACGCTGACTAAGTTCAACTTTCGCAACCATACGTGCAGCAGCAGCGATGCTAGCGGCATCACTTGTAACCATACCTTTACGTATGGTTGCAACCATCTTCGGGTTTGCCGCCATGAATTGTGGAGAGAAACTGAGTTGCAGGAGCCTATCCGCGATAGCGGACATGCCATTGAAACTAGCATTACTAGCTAATTCAAAGAATTGGTCACGGGTAGACTGTGGGAAACTTGCAGTCGTATCGAGCAGAGCTAGCCCTGCTACCATATCAGGTTCACTTGCCGCCAGTTCCATGGCGACCATACCTCCTAAAGAGTGTCCTGCAAATATTGCATTTTTTATGTCCAAAGCAGCTAACAAGCCTTTAAGATCAGCGACATATTTTGCAAGCGTGTGTGCGCCTCCAGGACGATCCGAGGCACCATGACCGCGTAGATCATAGCTAATAATTTGCAAACCTGAAAGCTGACTTTGATCCAGACCTGCCCAAAGACTCATGCTGCTTGCCAATCCATGAATGAGTATCAACGGATAGCCTGTTCCAGTGCGTTGTACAGCAAGATTGATTCCATTAACAAGAATCTTTTCCTGTTCACTGCCTGCACTCTCACGAGGTTTGGGTGCCACCTGTTGCTCACTGCCCTCAATCACAGTGATTTGCCCAAGTACGGCTCCTATACCTAACTCCTCACCCTCTGGCGCTACGATGGTCAGTATTCCAGTTACGTCGGACTCTATTTCACTATTGAGCTTATCAGTCTCCACCTCACATAGCAGATCACCGGCAGTCACCATATCGCCACTCTGCTTATGCCATTGCACAATAGTACCTGAAGTCATGGTCATACCAAGTTTGGGCATAATGACATCCATAAATATTATGCTCCTTTTACCATATGTTCCATGTAAGCCAGGAGTGTTATGCCTGGCCTACATGGAACATATCATCTATTTACCACACACCTCGCGTGCTACTGCTACAATCTTCTCAGGGCTAGGCAGGTAGGCATCTTCAAGCACAGGACTGAATGGTACAGGAGCATGTGGTGGTGTCACCATGCCCACCGGAGCACGGAGGGAGCTAAAGCCTTTGCTGGCAACGATTCCTGCGATATGAGTGGCAAAACCACAAATCGGGTTTGCCTCATCTGCAACGACTAATCGTCCGGTCTTGGCAACCGATTGCAGAATAGTGTTTTCGTCGAGAGGCGAGAGGGTTCGTAAGTCAATAACCTCTGCGTCGATACCACTCTTAGCAAGTTCCTCCGCAGCGGTCAATGCGTGACGAGCAGTCATACTCATGCCAACCAACGTCACATCTTTGCCTTGTCGTGTCACAGCGGCTTGTCCAAGTGGCACCACATATTCACCTACGGGCATCTCGCCTTTTAGTTGATACATAGCGATATGTTCGCAGACAATGACGGGATTCCCATCACGCAGAGCAGCCGTAATAAGTCCTTTCGCGTCAGCAGGATTTGATGGCGCGACCACTTTGAGACCTGGGATATGCGCAAAAATGGGATAGAGTACCATTGAATGTTGAGCAGCGGCACGGAACCCACCACCGATGATGGTGCGTATCACGATCGGCACTGTCGCTTTGCCACCAAACATATAGCGCATCTTTGACCCCTGGTTCAGGAGTGCGTCCATGCAACAGCCTATGAAACTGCAAAACATGAGTTCTGCAATTGGAACCAATCCAGTTGCAGCAGCACCAACCGCTGCACCGATGTAGCCAGCTTCAGAAAGCGGTGTATCGAGCACACGTTTACGCCCAAACTCCTGGACTAGCCCTTTTGTGACGCCCAGTACGCCGCCCCATGCTTCATCCTCTTCCAGGTGCTCAAGTGATGCTCCACCTGCAACATCCTCGCCCATTAGAATCACACGTTTATTGCGACGCATTTCCAGGCGTATCGCTTCATTGATCGCCTCGGCAACGGTAACGGTCTTTGTTTGCATCTGTACAGCCATGAGTGTTCCCTTTCGTACTAGACGGTTGCGTACACATCCGTGTCTACTTCGGTCAATTCGGGATAAGGGCTGCTGTTCGCGAACTCGACGGCACTTTCAATGCGCTGTTTTATACTAGCATCAAGGGCATCAAGCTCATCAGCTTTAATCAACTCTTGCTGAGTGACGACGGTGCGGAAGTGTAGAATGGGGTCACGTGCCAGCATACTCGCTTGCAAGAGATCCGTCTTATAGGTTTGTTGGTCGCCCTCGAAATGACCATGGAAACGATAGGTTTTGCATTCTAACAGGCTAGGTCCCAGGCCTCGACGTGCGCGGCTGATCGCTTCCCCGGCGGCTTCATACACTGCAAACACATCCATTCCATCAAAAGAGGCACCGGGTATACCGTACCCAGCTGCGCGGTCACTAATGTTTTCAATAGCGCTATGATACGAAATTGGAGTGGACTCGGCGAAACCATTATTCTCGGCAACAAAAATGACGGGAAGTTTCCAGATCGCGGCGAGGTTCAGGGACTCATGAAAGGTTCCCTCTTGTGCGGCACCATCACCAAAGAAGCAGATGCAGACATGATCTGTTTCAAGCGTTTTCGCAGTCAGTGCTGCTCCACAAGCTAACGGTGGGCCCCCACCAACGATACCGTTTGCACCGAGCATGCCTTTGCTGACATCGGCGATGTGCATACTGCCGCCCTTACCTTTGCAGAGACCTGTCGCCTTACCAAATATTTCTGCCATCATTCCATTCACATCGCAGCCTTTAGCAATACAATGCCCATGGCCGCGATGCGTGCTGGTAATGGTATCGCCCTCCTTGAGATGACTACATATACCGGTTGCTATCGCTTCTTCACCTGCGTACAAATGAACGAAACCAGGAATCAATCCTCGTGCAAATTCTTCTTTGACACGAGTCTCAAATTCACGAATTGTCACCATTGTCTCGTACATTTGTAACAGGCTGTCTCGATTCAGTTCCATTGCTACCCTCCTTGTATATACCTGGCAACCCTACCAGGGAATAGAAGTTCTTTACTACTACAAGCTTCAGTGGTCACAAGGGTTAGGGAATGGGAGTTGTCCGTACATTCGTCGATGAAGATGATCGTCTTAACGCACTACATTCCGCACTAGTGGATTAACCTGAAGATAAATTGCTCTTGATAACACGATCTTTGAGCCTGGAATGCCATTTAGTTTTGGCAAGCTAACTTATGGTCTGACTAACTGTAGCAGAGGCTAGGCTTCTTCAAATGTTTTATTCGAAATCCTGCTATCAGTGTACACGAAAAAACCTCAACATACAATATCTCCATATTAAAATATTAAATGAAAAATTTATGATTAGCTCAACCTACAAACATGCTCTACTGTCATGGTTCTCACAATGTGCGGCATCCTTTATCGCATAAAACACTTCAATTTAAGTAGAAAAGATGCTATACTTTTAGCTAGAATTGCTCTCCATGCTCAAGAAACCTATAGTGTCCCACGTATGTTGTTTCCTTACTTTGTACCTGGTAGCCTACTTATTGTTGCTTATCGTTCAAAGGAGAAGAGCAAAAATGGCTAGCACAAACCAAGGAACACGGGTTGCAATTGTGACAGGAGCCGCAAGAGGAATAGGGCGTGCTATTGCACGTCGTTTAGCTACAGATGGGCTTGATGTAGCTGTTTGTGACCTTGAAAGCATGGCGAATCAGCTCAATAACGTTGCTGAGGAGATTCGTCAAACTGGGCGTCATTCAGTAAGCATTTTTGCCGACGTATCAAATTCATCTGATGTTGATAGGATGGTTCATCGTGTTGTCGATGAATTGGGTCATCTTGATGTTATAGTAGCAAATGCTGGCATCGCCCAAATACTCACTCTGCTCGAAATCACATCTGAAGACTGGGATCGTGTCATGGCAGTCAATGCACGTGGTGTTTTTCTCTGTTATCAAGCAGCTGCTAAGCAGATGATTAGTCAAGGTACTGGGGGAAAAATTATCGGTGCGTGTTCCATTGCCGGACACAAAGCATTTCCCTTACTAGGACACTACTCAGTATCTAAGTTCGCTGTTCGTGGCCTCACACAGGTTGCAGCTCAAGAATGGGCAAAGTATGGTATCACCGTCAACGCCTATTGTCCGGGTATCGTCGACACAGCCATGTGGGAATTAATTGACGAAAAATTTGCAGAGTATGAGGGGTTGCAAAAGGGTGAAGCAATCAAAAAGTATTCTCAACTGATTTCCCTTGGTCGTGTCGAACAGCCTGAGGACGTTGCAGCATTCGTTTCATACCTTGCCTCAAAAGACTCAGATTATATGACAGGACAATCTATCATGATTGATGGAGGTATCATGTTCTCGTAGACAAAGAATTGATCGACGTCGATGCTGCCCATAAGTAGTCTGGCAATCCTAAGTTTACCCCCAAGTCTCTAAAAGGAGGAATTATTGATGAAAGCCTTACGATGGCATGCTCGAAAAGACTTACAAGTTGATAACGTTGAGGATCCGAAGGCGGAAGCAGGCAATGTTATCGTCGAAGTAGCATGGAGTGGTATCTGTGGTACGGACCTGCACGAGTACCTCGCAGGGCCGGTCTTTATTCCCACTCAACCGCATCCGCTCAGTGGCAGAATGGCCCCGATAACACTGGGGCACGAGTTTTCGGGCCGAGTTGTCGAAGTCGGGAAGGGCGTCACTGGTGCGCGTGTTGGCGACAGAGTCACAGCGGATGCTTGCGTCAAATGTGGAACGTGCTGGTACTGTCGGCAAGGTTATTACGTGCTGTGTGAACGCCTTGCCTTCCTCGGCCTTATGACCGACGGAGGTATGGCGCCTTATGTCGCAGTACCCGACTACGCACTCCATAAACTGCCCGACTCGATCAGTGATGAGGAAGGCGCTTTGCTGGAACCGCTCTCGGTTGCCATTCATGCTGTTCGGCGTGGGCGTGTCATGACAGGTGACTCGGTGGCTATTGTCGGAGCTGGTCCCATTGGCCTAGCAACGCTGCTGGCTGCCCGTTCTGCTGGTGCTGGGGAGGTCTTTGTGATCGAGCGTGCAGCGGCCCGCAAGCAAAAAGCGGTTGACAATGGTGCTACAAAAGTGATCGACCCGGCCGACGGTGATCCCACAACCCAAATACGTGATCTCACAGGTGGTCGAGGCGTGGATGTTTCCTTTGAGTGTGTTGGTCACAAGGATACTGTTCCGCTCGCTGTCGGCCTCGCACGGAAGGGAGGTCGGGTCGTTATTGTTGGTGTCTTTGAGGAAGCAAGTAGCCTCAATTTTAACGAAGTCGGTCTCGCGGAACGTGAAATCATCGGATCACTTGCATACGTTGATGATTTTCCACGTTCCATCTCGTTGTTTGCTGACCATCGCATTAACGCCGCACCGTTGATCACAGCGAAAATTAGTCTTGACAATGCTGTAGAGCAGGGTTTTGACCAACTCGTGACCAATAAAGATCACCATATCAAAATCCTCATCAATCCAAGAAAAGCATGAGAGCGCCGGAGCCTCCAGCAACTATCAGTCAGAGGTAGGCCTAAAATTACGCGTATATAGGGTATGCAGAGCTATGGAACAGGAAGTTGGAATAGGCAGTAGTACGAAAGGGTCATCTGAAACACCAAAAACTCGAGTAAACAGTGAATGCTCAGGTTGTTGAAAGAACGAGCAACTAGCAAACGTCACTTTTGGAGGTATGCTGTCAGGGTGTTAGGCAAAGTGAGTTTTGCTCATATAGAATGGGACAGAATCAGCCGCTTTTGAGAGCAAATTATACTGCCTATGTCCCACTTTTGATGAGCAGTACAGAAGGTTGTCAAAGACCCTGACTAGCTGTTCAGATGATTGAGAGGAAAGCGAACAACACTTGTATAAATCTATCCTCCCAGCGTTGCTACAAGAACGGCCTTAATTGTGTGCAGACGATTTTCAGACTGGTCAAAGACAATGGACGCTTTCGATTCAAACACGTCGTCTGTTACTTCCAAAGCTTCCAAGCCATACTTCTCGTAGATTTGCTTTCCAACCCTGGTATCCGGACTGTGAAAGGCAGGTAGGCAATGCATAAACTTCGTATTCGGATTTTTTGTTGCCGCCATGAGCTTACTATTTACCTGATAGGGAAGCATTAGCTTGATGCGTTCGCCCCACAGTTCAGCGAGTTCTCCCATCGATACCCAAACATCTGTATACAGAAAGTCACATCCTCGGACTGCTTCTTCCACATCCTCTGTTAAGGTGATACGTGCTCCCGTCTCATTAGCAAGTGTATGAGCATATGTAACCCGTTCTTGCTGAGGCCAACACTGCTTGGGACCGACCAGACGGATGTCCATGCCCATCTTTGCAGCACCTATCATAAGAGAAGCACCTATATTGTAGCTGATATCTCCGATGAAGCAGAATGAAATATCAGTTAGAGGTTTGTGTGCATGCTCGCGCATGGTCAATAAGTCAGCCAATATTTGCGTTGGATGAAATTCATTCGTGAGTCCATTCCACACGGGCACACCAGCATACTGTGCCAGTTCCTCAATCTGGGATTGGCTAAAGCCACGATACTCGATGCCATCGTACATTCGACCAAGGACACGTGCGGTATCTTTCATGGTTTCCTTGTAGCCGATATGTGAACCACTCGGACCAATATACGTAACATTCGCTCCCTGATTGAATGCGGCAACCTCAAATGCGCTACGGGTTCGCGTCGAATCTTTTTCAAAGATAAGCGCAATTTGCTTGCCTTGTAAGCGCTGTACTTCCGTCCCCGCATATTTCGCTGCTTTTAACTTCGCTGCGAGCTGTAGCAAAAAGTCGATCTCCTGTGGAGTGAAGTCGTCTAATTTCAGAAAATGCCTGTTTCTCAAGTTGAAAGCCATTGTAATTCTCCTTATAGCTCAGCAGCATATAAGTTATTTCGCTCTATTCAGCAGATGTGCTGTGAGTAGATGCGAAAGAGTATATCTAGCTATGAATGGTGAGAACTACCTTGTCTCTTTGCAACGCAACGTATCTCAACATTGAGGCTGCATTGACGAATTTGTTCGCAACGTCTGCCCAAACTTGAAACACCATCGACAAAATGTTTTATAGGTCGATACGATGTCTTGCTCGGTCATAAGCTCCTCGATATCACGCCACAAAAACTGAGCGCGAATCGTAAATACAACCACATACTGGTCGATGATTTCAGGACAGAACCGATACCCTTTATGGTCGGGGGCAGATAAGTATTTGTATGCTCTTAGTATGTCACATTGTTCGTTTTCTTGCGAGTGTTTCTCCCATGTAACTTTTTAAAGAGACACTTATCAGAACTGAGGTAAAAAGAAATGAGGCATTTGACACTCCTTGCTTGCATGCCTCTTGGGTAACGGTTCAGACTTGACCTTTCTGATAAACTGACAGAGATGACAACCGACGAGCAAGTCACTTGGCTGACGGAAAAACTGAATCAAGTGGTGGCCGAATTGATTGAGACGCAGGAAGAGTTGCG
>JAABUZ0100010442.1_pt1 | contig 10321 bp, 7 predicted proteins | sample 5562091 | NCBI WGS metagenome assembly JAABUZ01 (sample SAMN12813069, study PRJNA571459) | rock metagenome | isolation source: Antarctica rocks | place: Antarctica: Victoria Land, Linnaeus Terrace sud | collected 2015-12-21 | reverse complement strand
GAAGACACTCCGCCCAGAACGCCGCCTACGGAGCCGCACAGTGCCGGCAAGGCAGCCGCAATCCCTCCCCGTAGGATGGACATGTGGCGTGCCTGAATCAGGTAAACGGGAAACCACGTGATGAAGAAGTACGTCAGCGTCGTGATACAAAACTGACCGATGTAGATACCGATCAGCATCCGCTGCTCAAGTAATTGCTTCACCCCGACCCACGTCAGAGAGGCGCCCACCGACCTCGCTCCTGCCACCCGGTCGAGGTTCACCAAACCACCTCCTCGCTCGATGAATTCGACTTCCGACTTGGAAACGAGTGGATGGTCCTGAACGTTGTAGACCAGCTGGAACCATGCGAATGCAAGCACGAACCCGAACAGCCCCATAAACCAAAAACAGCTTCGCCAGCCGCTCTTGTGAGTAAGCCAGCCGAATAGTGGAGCGAAGACGACCAGGGCGAAGTACTGTGAAGCGTTGAAAATCGCGGAAGCTCCTCCGCGCTCTGCGGTCGGAAACCACGCGGCGACGATACGTCCGTTGCCGGGGAAGACCGGCGATTGGGCCAAGCCCGAAAGGAGCCGAAGACCGAAGATCCCGCTGAAGATCCATGCCGCACCGAGGTACCCGGTGAATGCGATCAGAAAGGCGCACAGCGACCAGCAGACTATGCTGAGGCCGTAGACGCGCTTTGACCCGTAGCGATCGAGCAGTCCTCCCGAGGGCAACTGGCCGCACACATACGCCCAGCTGAAGCCGGAGAGCAGGAATCCCAGCTTTACGGGATCGAGCGCAAGCTCTCTCTCCATTGCTGTACCCGCGATCGACAGCGCCACCCTGTCGCCATAGCTGAAACAACTCGCCGCGAAGAGCATCCCGACAATGAGGTAACGGACGTGCGTCTGTTTGCCGGGGGTCATTGTCTCCGGGGCTCGATCACGAGCGTCCTGCGATCAGCTTGCGCAAAGCTTCCATCTCACTCTCATCGAGATCGGTAAGCGGTGTACGAACCGGGCCCGCTGGCCTGCCCACCGCACGCATTCCGGCTTTGACGATCGAGACCGCATACCCCTTGTGCCGATTGCGAATGTCAATGTACGGCAGCACGAAACTCCTTAGCTGTTTCAGCACCTCTGCATGGTCGCGTCTGCGTACGGCGGCGTAAAAGTCCTGCGCAAATCGGGGCAGGAAATTGAAGATGGCCGAAGAATACGTGTTGACGCCCATCTCCAGGTAGGGCATCGCAAATGTCTCGGCGGTAGGCAGGCCACCTATGTAGGTGAGGCGCTCCCCCAGCCGCGCGTAGATACGGGTCATCAACTCGATATCGCCATATCCATCTTTGAATCCAACTAGATTGGGAGAGGTGGAACAGAGGCGCTCCAGCACCACTTCATTCAGGATCGCGTTATCGCGGTTGTAGAAGATAACCCCGAGGCTTGTGGAGGCACACACAGCTTCGACGTGCGCCGCAATGCCAGCCGGCTCCGCGTTCAGCAGATACGGAGGCAGGAGCAGAATGCCATCCGCCCCATTCGCTTCGGCGGCCCGGGCAAACTCAATGGCCATGGCGGTGCCATAACCGCATCCGGCAACTACCGGTACCCGCTGGTTGGTTTGCATCACCGCAGCAGCGATGACTTTTGAAAACTCGGGCAAGGTAAGGGAGAAAAACTCGCCCGTTCCCCCGGCCGCAAATAGACCAGCCGGCTTGTACTCAAGCAGCCAGTCCAGGTGCTTCCGATAGGGCTCTTCGTCGAACGCAAGAGCGTCAGTGAAGTGGGTGACCGGAAACGAAAGCAGGCCTATTCCTATTTCCTTCGCAAAGTGTTCCGGGGACATCCGAGCCATAGGTTCCTCTCGAGGACGCCATCTGTCCTCATTCGTGCAGCAATCGCGGATTCGTGTGAACCGTCTTGGCCACCAATTCGCCAAACAAGGTATTCGCCCAGGCAAACCATGCCCGCGTGAATTGGTTTGGGTTATTGCGGTCGTAGCTCTCATGGATGAAGCCGCTGCTCGCCGACCCAACCTTTAGCATTTTGAGTGCGCGGGACACCTCCGCCTCCGACCGGCTGGTTAACGCGTAGACGGTCTGCGACATCGGCCAGATCATGTTAATTCCTTCATGCGGACCGCCGATGCCCTCGCCTGCCGTACCTCGAAAGAACCACGGATTCCGTTCACTCCAAACGAAGGCACGTGTGCGCGCATAAAGGGCGGCATCGGGCGAGCTGTTCAGGTAAGGAAGAGCCAGCAGGCTCGGCACGTTCGCATCGTCCATCAGCATCTGGCTACCAAATCCATCGACTTCATAGGCCCATATCGTGCCATCAGGCATCGGCGCGATTGCGTGTTGCCGCAACGCCTGCTCGACCTCTTGCGCTAGAGCAGAGGCATCGCTCGCCAGCGAGGTGTCGTTCAAGATCCCATTAGCCATTTCGGCGAGTTGACGGAGCGATGTGACGGCAAAAAGGTTGGACGGAATAAGAAAGGGTAGGATGCAGGCGTCGTTGGATGGACGAAAGCCTGAAGCAATCAAGCCGACTGGCTTGACCGGGTTGCCGAAACCCTTTTCAGCAAGCGTCTCGGTGGGGGTACGTGCGGTGCGTTGGAAACGGTATGGTCCGGGACCATGCTTGCGCTGTTGGACCCGCATGGTCGCAAGGACGAGCCGCACCGAATCGTGCCATCGTTTATCGAAGGGCTGGGTGCCGCCGGTGCTCTTCCAATAGCCGTAAGCCAAGCGAATGGGGTAGCACAGCGAGTCGAGTTCGTACTTTCGCTCACCCACACCCTGCTTGAGCTCGGTGTCATCTTTGCGACTCCACTCAAGCGGGGGTGCGTTCAGATCCGCCATAAACGCGTTCGCATAGGGATCGATAAGGATGCAACGCGCCTGCCGCCGGATGAGGCCCTCAAGCAATGCGCGGAGATGATCGTCCTTTGCGGCGAAGGGCAGATAGGGCCATACCTGCGCGGAGGAATCGCGGAGCCACATGGCTGCAATGTCACCGGTAATCACGGCGGTGTCGGGTTTGCCTTCAAACGTACCAGGTTCGACGGTCGTGTCCAGCGTATTGGGAAAGCAGTTCACGAACAGCTTGGCCAGCTCCGAATCGGCGATACGCGCGGATGTGCGTTCGAGAAAGCGTTCGACCTCCTCGGACCGGAAACGGCGGTCCGCAGCCTTGGGCCTGGCACCGCGCGCAACGAAAGAAGCTCCTTGCCCTGTAATCAAAGAGCTGGGCAACAGCGTCGTCAAAGCGCTTGCGCCTGCTTGTTTCAACAAGCTTCTTCGAGAGGTATGACTCAAACCGGTTTCTCCCCAACTTAGGCGGACATCGCGTAACGCAGTCTCTCACAGACAGCAAGAGCGTTTGTAACAGGTGTTCAGGGCGGTTGTACGCGGGCATCTCGTCCCGGCATCCCTCGGCAAATTCAATCACATCATGTTCAGCACCTACGCCTCGGTTTATGTGCCTTCCAATGTTTGGATCCACGAGATCGTGAAATCTTGAAGATGCGCTCAGATTGCGGAACGATCTTCTTTTCTGTATCGCTGGGGCAAGTGGACGATCCTTGCTGTGCGAAGGCATACTCTAGATCCAGTGGCTACTTGCGGCGATTGCGGGCGGCCGGTGAGGAGACGAGCTTTGGTAAACAGGCGTGAGTTTCTGGGATTAGTCTCTCTGGCTGCAGGGCACGAGTCCCTGGCACAGGCAAGCAAGCATCTACCGGCAGCCAGCGGGGGGCAGGATCTCACCCGATTTGTGAATGTGATGTGCGGCACTGGTGGGCATGGTCACGTGTTTCCAGGGGCAACGGTACCTTTCGGTGCCGTACAGCTGAGCCCCGATACCGGCAATCACGGGTGGGACTGGTGCTCGGGTTATTACACCACTGATACCTCGATCATGGGCTTCAGCCACACGCACCTCAGTGGAACAGGCGGTGGTGACCTCCTGGATATCCTGCTCGTGCCGCGCGTTGGTGAGGTCAAGCTCGTGCCCGGGACACAGGAAGAGCCGGACAGCGGTTTCCGAACGCGGTTCGCGCACGGCGATGAGCATGCCGAGCCTGGGTTCTACTCCGTCAAGTTGGCGAGTGCCATCCAGGTAGACCTTACCGCTACGGAGCGAACGGGACTTCATCGATACGAATTCCCTGCCGGCAGCGACGTGCACGTACTAGTGGATCTCCATCACTCCTACGGGTCCGAAACAGACCTTTCCAAGAAGCAGCCGGTGGAGAGTGCACAGCTTCGCATCGTTGGCGATGATACCGTGACCGGCGGCCGATTGTTGCACGGCTGGTCGCCCACTCGGCAGGTGTACTTCGCTCTCCAGTTCTCACGGCCATTCAAGAAGTCGCAGATCTACAATGCGCGCAAGCCTGTCAGCGGCAGCGAGGTCAACGGTCGCATTCTTCAGACGGCCTTGCACTTCGACACGGCCAAGCCAGAGCTTCTGGTGAAGGTAGGCCTCTCGATGGTCTCGGCCGAGAATGCCCTCGCAAACCTGAAAGCAGAGCAGCCCGGATGGGACTTCGAGCGAACCCGTGGGAACGCGCGCCGCGCATGGCAACGGGAACTTGAGAAGATCCAGATCGATTCAGACGATCTCCAGCGCAAAACCATCTTCTACACCAGCATGTATCACATGATGTGCGCGCCGACCTTGGCCGATGATGCGAACGGGCAGTATCGCGGCATGGACCAAAAGGTCCATACGCTTGCAAAGGGCGAGCATAACTACAGCACCTATTCGCTGTGGGACACCTACCGCGCGCTGCATCCCTCATTCACGCTGTGGCAGCAGGAGCGTGTTGCGCCAATGGTGAACAACCTGGTGCGCATGGCAGAGGAGAGTCCCGAAGGGATCCCCGTGTGGCCGCTTGCGAGTGGAGAGACAGGCTGCATGACGGGCTACCATTCGGCCTCGGTGATGGCAGAAGCCTGCGTGAAAAAGGTGCCAGGCATTGACTGGCAACGGACCTATGCCGTGATGCGCAAACGCAACATGGATGACGATTATCGCGGCCTTGGATCTTACCGGCAAATTGGCTACATTCCGGCTGACCGGGAAGGGGAATCGGTTAGCAAGCTGCTTGAGTACAACTATGGTGATTGGGCTTGCGCGCATGTTGCGGACGCAACCGGACATGCGGAGGACGCGAAGATCCAGAGAGAGCGTTCGCAGAATTACAAGCACCTATTTGATCGGGAAACGCAGTTCATCCGAGCGAAGATGCAGGATGGCCAATGGACTCCTGACTTCAATCCAAAGGCGACGGGACACTGGAAGAAGTACCGCGACTATACCGAATCAAATGCGTGGCAGACGACGTTTGGCGTACAGCACGACGTGAAGGGTTACATCGATCTGTTCGGCGGACGCGAACCATTCCTGAGAAAGCTCGATGCTCTGTTTGTCGAAGAGCCCGGTGTCTCTAACGAGGAAGTGGTGGACATGTCCGGGTACATCGGCCAGTACGTGCACGGCAACGAACCCAGTCATCATATTGCGTATCTTTATACCTATGCGGGGCAGCCGTACAAGACCCAGCAACGCGTTCGACAGATCCTGGACACGCTCTATCGCAACGATCTGGATGGTCTGGCCGGCAACGAGGATTGTGGCCAGATGTCTGCGTGGTATGTGATGAGTTCGCTGGGGCTCTACGCCGTCGACCCAGTCAGCGCAACCTACGTGCTGACGGCGCCAGTATTTGATCGGGCGCGCCTGCTTGTTGGCGGCGGAAGAGAACTAATTATTGAAGCCAAGCGTAGTACACCTGCGGACATCTACGTGCAATCCATCACGCTGAACGGTAAACCCCACGACAAACTGTGGATTCACCATGCGGAGATCACGAACGGAGCTCATCTGGTGTTTCAGCTTGGACCTGAACCGAATAAAAATTTTGGGAAGGATGAGCGCCTGGCTCCGCCTTCGCTTACGGCTTAGACGCGAGGCAGTGAGGCAGTGAGGCAGTGAGGCAGGCTTACCGGTTTGCCTGGGTGACGCTGGCGGCGTGGCGCTCTTTCGCCGCATGTTGCTCAGTTTCCAGTTGCTGGAAGCGCTGATTGGCTTGCTCGGCCTTACCCGGATCGCCCAGGGCACGGTAGGCCTGTGCGAGCATCCGCTGCACGGAGGGCTCATCCGGCGCACTCCTTTCGGCCAGCTTCAGATCAGTCACGGCCTCAGCCGGCTTGCCCGTGCGCAGAAGGAGCCGTGCCCGTTCGGCGCGCGCCTGCGGGAGTGCAGGGCAGGCCTCGAGAGCTTTGTTGACCTCGCGCAAGGCGTCTTGCGTGGCGTCGCCCAGCTCGTTCAGGGCATTTGAGAGCCGCCAGCGGGCCATGCAGTTGCCGGGCTGTTTCAGCAGAAGTGCCCGGTAGCCGTCGCGGGCATGGGGCCAGTCCCCCGTATGCCAGTAGAGGTCCGCCAAGTGCTGGAGTGCACCTACATCTTCAGGAGCCGCGGCGATGGCCTGCTTGTACTCGGAGACGGCACCCGGGGTGTTCTGCATACTCTCCATGACCTCGCCGGCGAGCTCATGGGCGAGGGGGGTGTTGGGATCGATAGCCTGAACCTGCGAGAGTGCCTGCTCTGAGAGCTGGAGGTGGAGCTTGCCGAGGGTGTACCACGCCTCTTGGTCCCGGGGGTTGGCTTTGAGGATGGCGTCGAGCTGAGGGAGGGCCTCCTGCGGCCGGTTGGCCCCGATCAGGGCGTGGGCGAGGGTCATGCGGGCGAACCGGTCGGCTGGCAGCGCCTGGACGCCGGCCTGGAGGGGGGCGATGGCGTCAACCGCCTGGCCCAACTCGAGGAGGCTTGCGCCGAGCATGATCTCCGCTCCATGCATCTCTGGGGCGACGGCGAGACCCTGCTTGAGAACGGCGGCGGCTTCCTCGTACCGGCCCAGGTTGAAGTAGAGGCGGCCGAGATTGTTGTAGGCCTGCGGGAGGCCGGGGGCGAGCTTGAGGATGCGACGGTAGTCAGCGACGGCCGCTTCGGGCGAGTTGGCGGCTTGAGCTGCCTGTGCGTGCCCGTACAGGGCCTGGACCTCGGGAGAAACGGTCTCCTGCGCGCGCAGGCTCCTTCCGCCGGAGGTGAGGAGGCCGCACGAGATCAGGAGGAAGAGAACGGGACGCATCGAGCTAACAGTATAGGAGCGGGTAAGCAATGAGAGAAGCGGTACCCGCCCCCCCCGTACCGTTGCGGTGCAAAGTCTTCGGAGGAAGGGCGTTAGCTTCCGACCTCCCGTGAAACCTGGAGGGAAAGGGTCCTGTTTTACGCCCGGATGAGTTGGCTGCGGATGATGCTTTTCGGCGCAGAGGAGCACTATTTCTATTGTAGCCAGCGTGGGTTGGGATTGCGCCAATGTGCTGCTCAGGGTCTCCAAGACAGGCAACGACGAATACGGGGGTCTCTCCACTTTCGCTTCGCTTCGGTCGAGATGACGGCGTAAAGGGTAGGCTTCGGTCGAGGTGACGAGCGTAAAGGGGTGGTTTCGGGTCGAAATGATGGTGTAAGGAGATGCCCAGACGGGGACCTCGAAAGGTCCCCGTCTGGGATTGCGGATGCGGTTGAAAGGCGTCAGAAGTTGATTCTGCCGCTCACCTGTCCCTGTCTGGGCGTGTTGCTCTGGCCGGGAGTAAGCCGGCCGTAGTCGCCGTTGTTAATGTTTGTGCCCGGGTCGTTAAAGATGGTGCGGTTGAGGGCGTTGAAGTAATCGATCTGCAGGATGAGCGAGACGTGCTCCCCGAAGGCGAACTTCTTACGGGCATTCAGATTTTCGTTGTAGTGCGCGGGTCGGCGGAGCTCGTTGTACCTGCGCTGCGCGTTGCCCAGTCGGTACGTGCCACCGGTGGACGCGAAGGCGTTTGTGGTGAAGGCCGGCGTCGTCGACGGTGTGCGACCGTTGAAGTGGTATCCGTTGGTTTGGATCTTTACTCCCGGCACGCGGTCAGGACGGTTGTAGCAGTTGGCGTAGCCGAGCGGGTTGTCGTTCTCACTGATGCCAATGGGTTGTCCGCTGTAGTAGGAGGTGATGAAGCCCACCTGCCAGCCGCCCAGGATCTGCCCGGTCACGCCGTTGTTATTGAACAGCGCCTTGCCCGGACCGATTGGGAGGTCGTAGGTGCCGCTGAGCTTGGTATTGTGCCGAACATCGTTGTCGGCCACGGTGTACTCGGGATACTGGTTGTACTTGTTCTCCGGGAGGCTGGCAAAGGTCGAGAAGCCACTATCGACGTTGGAGAGGGTCTTGGAAAGAGTGTAGGAGGTAAGAAAGGAGAGACCGTTTGAGAAGCGCTTCTCCACGCTGACCTGGAGGCCGTTGTAGTTTGCCGCGCCGGTCAGATCGTAATTGTTGTAAATGTTCGAGTACTGCGGAAAGGGAGCAAGCGACTGGGCAACGGTGGCTGAGTTTCCGGGAAAGTCCTTGGTGAAGTTGGCGTATGGGACCTTCAGGCCAGCCGCAGCAATCGCAGCCGAGCTCTTGGGATCGTTGAAGCTCGCTCCAAGGAGCGAACCATAGCGCAGGATGGCCGGATCGGGCTGATTCATCGGATTGAGTTGGCCATTAAGGTGAACGTCGTGGTTGCCGACATAGGCCACCTGGAGAAAGGTGTTCCAGGGGAGCTGGCGCTGGACGTTGGCGCTGGACTGCTGCACATAGGGGGCATGACCGGCGTGTTTTGGATCGAACGCGCGGATGGTGGTGCCGACACCCAGGGTGGAGTTGAAGGCGACGGCGGACGGAGCAGGGATGGGGTTGCCGTCCCATGATCCGTAGCCGGGTACGGTGGTGTTGGTGTCGTTCCGGGTGAAGGAGCCCAGCAGCAGGTTGCCGTAGCTGGTCGCGACCTTGCTGGTGCCGTACTCATAGGCGCCGCCATAGAGGAAGGCCAGGCTGTAGCCGGCCTGAATAACCGTCCTATCGTTGATGGCGTAGGCGAAGCCTGCTCTTGGGCCAAGGTGCCCGTAGTAAACGTCAGCGCGATTTCTACCCGAGCAGTCCGGGCAGTTGCCAAACTTGGTTGCCGCACCAAGGAGGTTGCCGGTAGTGGTCAAGTTTGAAATCCACAGGGGCGTTGCGAGCCGCTAGTGAACCGGATTAGGCCCGATTGGCAAATACGTAGCGCAGCACCAACACAAGCAGGCCGATAATGTTCAGTGTCACAGTGCCGAGTGCCACGAGCACTACCTTCTCTGAAAGGTCGAAGTGTCCGTATAGCGAGTGTCTGCCTTGGGCGATAAGCAGGGCGTAGACGGCTACCATCCAAAGCGTCACTAGAAGGGCTACCACGCCAGAAAAGATCACACGCAGTGTTCGGTTTTGCTCGCGATCATCGTGATCGTCTCGCGAACTCATATCTGCGACACGATCTTCCTTTCGCGCGTCCTTCTTGGCTTCGGCTACGACCGTCCCTTTCGGAAATTCTGGAACTGTGATCTGGTCAGAGGGGGTATTGCTTTCCCCGCTGTCAGATCGGCCCTCCTCGCTCATGGTGCTACCTTCCGGAGCGTGGAGAAGTACTTTTTGATCGACCGATCCGGGATGTAAGGTTCCCCGCTTTTTCTCGCGGCTGCCCATGGGCCTTCAGGGATGTGGGTCAACTCAGAGAGTTCTATAGCCGAGAAATGACCATACTTTCGCCACACCGTTCGCACAATGTCCATCGATGTGCCAATCGATGTGACGGTCTTCGAAGTTTCCATGGTTGGATGAAACGTCTTGAACTTGCCGTTTACCAACGCATAGTCACACACAAGCTCAGTTACAGGCTTGCTGCCGTAGCGGCGCAGTCGTTCCCAAAGTCGGCGAATGACAGGACCGTAATCCCATGCCTCAAAGCGTTCGATTGAAAGTGGCTGATCGTTTAGAGCAAGCGACCAACCGTGAGAGAAGTAGATTAGCTTCTGAATTTGCATCTGCGTGAGGGGGCGACCGTCCTGTTCCGCCAGTTGCAAAAAATCGTTGGTGATCGCTGTCGCTAGGAAGGCCATATACATCAGAATACGCATGTTTTCAAGTGCAGAAAAATAAACTTTAGGCACTTCTCTGTAGCCCATCCAGTATTGATTTCGGCTCCAGCAGGGCGACAAGCTCTTCGATTCCCCAAACGTGCCCGGAGATCCCCGCTTCCATTGCGGGGGTCACGCGGAGCGTCTGATGCACACGGCAGTAGTTGTAATGCATATAGAAGAGCGAAACGGCGGCCTCATGGTTCTCCAGCTTCTTTGAGAAGGCATTGGTGAGGCGGGTGAAGCGGCGCATGCTCATCCTCATCGTCAAATTCTGCCGCTCCACAAACGACGTGCTG
>JAABUZ0100010441.1_pt1 | contig 10321 bp, 16 predicted proteins | sample 5562091 | NCBI WGS metagenome assembly JAABUZ01 (sample SAMN12813069, study PRJNA571459) | rock metagenome | isolation source: Antarctica rocks | place: Antarctica: Victoria Land, Linnaeus Terrace sud | collected 2015-12-21 | reverse complement strand
GCCGCGCCCGCCGCCGAGGCGGCGCCGCGGGCCGCGCCCCGCGCGCGTGTGGCGGGCAGCAGCAATAGGGTAGGTTTCAGGGTTTAAACCCTATCCCCAGCTGGTTGCCCGCGCCCGCGCAGGCGACCTGATCCGCAGCATCCAGCTGCTGCAGTACGTGGCCGAGGACAGCGCGCTGGAGACGCGCGCGTGCGACTTCCGAAGCAACTGGATGACGGCGGTGGAGGCGCTGGACGCGGACACGTACCTGGGCGCGGAGAACAGCTACAACCTGTTCGCGCTGCGCAAGAACAGCGACGCGGCCGCCGACGAGGACCGCTCGCGCCTGGAGGCGCGGCGCCCTCTGGGCAAACCTCCAGCAAGCCTGGCGCCGGGCGCAGGGTGCTGGGCGTGCATGTTTGCAGAGCAAGGCTGGCATGCTGTCGGATATGCCAAAGGGCTGACCGCATAACGACCCTTGCCCGAACCCGACGTGCCTCATGCGGCACTCGCATGTCGCTCTGAAACCCGGATTCCTGCTGCGCGGCCACAGCGCAGCGCTCGCCGACGAGCGGGAGGAGAGGGGCGCGGCGGCGCGCCGGGCGCAGGTGGTCGGCGAGTTTGGGCTGGGCGAGTTCGTCAACCGCTTCCGGCGCGGCTCGCTGGTCATGAAGCTGCCCGACACGGAGGCCGCGCGCATCGGCACGGTGCTGTTTGGCACGATCAACGGCGCGATCGGCGTCGTCGCCTCGCTGCCCAAGGACCGCTTTGACTTCTTGTGGCGCCTGCAGGCGCGCGCGCGCGCCCGCGCGCGCGCCGGCGCCCCTGGCTGCCGGCGCGGCGCAGGGCTGCCCGCCTGTTGCGCGCTGGGCTGGCAGAGCGGCGGCGCGCAGCACCGTGTGCGCTGCTCTGAGCACAATGCGGGGGCTTGGGTGACGGTGCGCGCTGCGTGTGTGTCTGACGCTGCATGTCCGGTTTTGCGCAGAGCTCATGGGGGCTGCGAGGGGGCGCATTGGCGGAGCCATAAAGGTCGCGGCGGCAGCCGCGGTTGGCCCGCGTCATGCGGCCTGGCCAAGCTTGACAGCGGCTGCAGCATCGTCTTTGCCAGGGCTGGACGGACGGCCGCCTGGTGAAGTTAGCCCTAGAATCTGCAATCCTCCCGGGCGGAGCGGGCGCGCCTTCCGCGCTCCTGAGCGGCCTCTGAGCCTTGTGCGCAGCCGCGCAGGAGTGCCTGCGCGGCGTCGTCAAGGGCGTGGGCGGGCTGGACCACGCGGCCTGGCGCGCATTCGACAATGACCGCGGCGCCGTGCCCGCGCGCGGCTTCGTCGACGGCGATCTGGTGGAGCAGTTCCTGGACCTGCGCCGCGAGAGCGCCGAGCGCGTGGCGGCCGCCATGGGCGGCGGCGTCACCGTCGAGGAGCTCAGCCGCGTTGTCGATGACATCAGCCGCTCCTGCCACTGAGCTGGGGGCGCAGGAGGACCCTGACGCGCGGTGGCGCACATCCGCTGCTTGTGCAGCGGGGGTTGACTGTCAGGAGAGCGCATGGGGTCGCCTTGGGGTGTGTCCGGAAGCTGCGGCTGACATCATCTGCACTTCCGGACGAGACAACACGGCGTGCATGTACTATTCAATGTGCAGCCCGGCAGGGTGCGCCGGACCTGCTCTGGTCCCTGCAGCGCCACAGCGCTCTGCAACAGCCCTGTGGAGCATAAGCAGTTGCTGCTGCTGGCACGCGCTCTGCGGCCATGTACGCAGCGGAGTCAGCCTGAAGGACCTCCTGAGAACTGCCTTGAGGCCTTGTGGCGGGCTGCATGTCGCAGTATAAGACGCTAGTTGCCTTGAAACGCCATGGTTCAAATGCATGATGGATTCTGGCCCAAGCACACAGGACGCTCTGGCTGGCAACAAGCTGGCAGTTTTCCACACATGCTGTTTGTTTGTGTGAGAGTCCTGCATGCGAGTGTGTAGCGTTTTCATACACTGGTATGCTTGTGAAGTGAGCCTCTCTTTGTAGTGGGGTGCCACGCCAAAAAGGTGGTACCCAAGACATATGTTTAGTTACCATGCTTACCAGAGCCCATTGCTCGGTCAGTGCACACTCGATGTTGCTCACCACATGACCCAGGCTCATGCAATGTATGTTGCACATGTTCCCAGACACAGCATCTGCATGAGCCGTTGTTCATCTCAGACTTGACAACAAAGTCTGGTTGCCATGCTCTGCAAGAAGCAGATTCACCGTGTGACATGCACAGCATGGCCATGCCGTGCCCCGCCGCGCGAGGGCAGGAGCTCCCCCCAGTGCAGCCTCTGACCAATGCGCAGCCGCTGCCCTCACCTTGAGCACGCATACCCCACACACACTCTGCTGCGACCTCATCCAGCAGGGCGAGCCATGCTGCCTCGCCGTCCTCCCAGGCCGACCGCGCCGGCCTGTACCAGAAGCCAGCACCCAGCCAGCAAGCCAGCTGCATGCTGGCCCTCTGACAATTGGCCTTCTGAGTCAGAAGCTCTGGCAACTTACTCGACATCCTCGTCGTCCGCCAGGCTGAAGACATGCTTCTGCGTGACGATGACCATCGACGTATCGTCCAGGCGCGTCGGCGACGGCGCAAACCTGCGCGGCGCGCCAGCGTCATGCGGCTCGCATGCAGCCCCGGCCGCCAAGCCTGAGCGCCCTGCTGCCTGCCGCAGCACACGGGCCTGGGGGAACGACAGGCGCAAGTGCGCAGGGGCGCGCACCGGTCCGCCATGAACACGGAGTCGACGACCGACTCCTGCTTGGGGATGAGGTGGTACGTCGTGCAGGTCGTCAGGCCGCCCGCCGACACGACGTCCGCCCGGGCCAGCTTCACCTGCCTGCGCCGTGCGCGCCGGCGCGCTTCAGCGCGTGCGCTGCCGACCGCCGCCCAGGATCAGACAGGCCAGGGAGGGTGCGGCCCGGGGGCGCCGTCGCCGGCGGCGGCGCGCTGGGAGGCCTGCCGCATGCTCCGCTCGGCCTGCTCGACCAGAATGAGTGCACACAAACTCTGCCTTCCTGCCAACCTTCTGCCTGCAGGCGTGAGAAGGCCATGCAGGTGCTTCTGAGCAAGCAGGCACCAGGGTCAGCAGCCTCATCGGCAGCCCTGCCTGCCGGCGCCCCCCCACTCGTAGCTGCCGCACGCAGGGGGCTGAGGGCGCACCGGAAGTTCCAGAGCACGGTGTGGTTGCCGCAGGAGGCCACGATCCAGCGCTCCTGGCGCCCGGCCTCGGTGACCCACGTGAACTTGCCCTGCCGCATGGGCGCGCCGCCCACCTTGGCCGCGTCCTCGGGGCGCAGGCGCAGCAGGCGCGGCCGCGGCGCCGCCGCGCCCATGCGGCTCTTGAAGCCGTTGGTCTCCCGGTTGTTCTTGTCCTGCCGTGCGCGCAGGCACGCACCGTCACAGCCATGTGACGACCCGGCGCATCTGTCACGCTGAGCCTGGGCAGGTTTGTCTGAAGAGGCGCAGCAGCCTGCAGCAGCAGACCTGCACATTGTAGCAAGACTACTTGACATGCAGTCACAGTGCCAGACACTGCAGAAACCTGACATCCAGGCGCTTACAGACGCCGACAGAGGAACAGCCTCCCGATTGAAGCAGCGCTACTCGTATCCGTCTCTGGGCGCCAGAAAACCCACAGCACAGTGCACACTGGTCGACCCACTGACCTATGTTCGATGGTTCGTGGCCCAGGTGCGCGCCTTGTACACGGTGAGCACGACCATGAGGTAGGTCGCGGTGGTGGCCAGCACCCACTTGCCGTCAAAGGTGACGTCCACCGCGCTGATGGGCGCGCCCAGGCCCGGGATGGCCGTGTTGGCGCGCGTCAGCGTGCGCTCGCTGTACAGCCGGATCTGCCCGTCCTGGCTGCCCACCACCACGTAGCCGTCGCCTGCGGCGCGCCGCAGCCGCCCGCCCTGCAGATCAGTTTCTCAGGAAGTATGGCAGAGCGGATGCTGCGCGCCCTGGCTAACCCCCACACACGCTCCCCCTGCGCAGCTCGCTGCTAAGCCGCATCTGCATGTTACGGCTGCAGGCTGCCATGGAGCGCTTGCCGTGGAGCCACCGGCACCCACAGCACCGCATGGATGCCACAGTCGATCTGCCGAGCCATGCAAACATTGTTTTGCAGGACGGCGCGCCGGACGTGGCCATGCAGTTGAAGTTGACCTTGCCCGCGTAGTCCTTGCCGCCCGCGTACTGCACCACCGGCGACGCGCTCTCCTGCACCACGCCCGTCGGGTCGCGCATGTCCCAGCGCACCAGCCTGCCGTGCGCGGGCGCGACGTCACGCGCGCACAGCATGCAAAACATGCTCAGCAGTCTGCCACGCTCTTGGGCACCACGCACAGAGGGCGTGCAGGTCACATGATCACCAACCTTCCGTGCTCCATCGCGCTCCATCGCGGACACCCTCTCTGTGATTGTGGCATCCAGGCAGCAGAAGCCTGTGATGTTCAGCCTGTGCATATGGTGCGCTTGGGCTGCCCATTCGTGTGCTCATTTGCCTTGGATGACGGCTGGTTCCTACCAAGCGCAGGCCGCAGAGCCCAAATGCGAACACTCGCTCATACACCCCAGAGTGCGCCACGCCAGTCGGGCGCGCGCCGGTTCTGGCCCAGGCCCAGGAAGGTGTCGCGGTCGTCCAGCTGCGCGGCGCGCGTCTCGTTCACGATGTCCTTCATGCCCACGTCCACGCCGTCCTTCTGGAAGGCCCACTCAGACACGATCTTGCCCGTCTCAATGTCCGCATTGAACAGCGACTTGCCCTCGCCCGGGCTCAGCATGTTCATGCGGCGCTCGCGCTGCGTGAGCAGCAGCTTCTGCGGCGTGAACGCGCCGCCGCGCGTCGGCGTCAGGCTGATCGACTGCGCCGTCGGCTGCGCGCGCGCGCGGCCCCGGCACGCTCAGCAGATCTGCACATTGCAGCCGATGGTGGCACAAGCGCTGCCCTGACACCAGGCGGGACCAGACAACCGTGCAGGTTCAGCTCAAACACAGTGGTGTTGGCAGTGACTGCTGTCGTCAGCCTTACTGAGTACACTTTGTATTCACAGAAGAGACAGCTTCCTTCCTTGCATCCTGTGCTCAGGTACCCCTGCTCGGTCTTTCCCACAAGGTGGCTCCATCCCTCGGCTCTGAAGTGCAAGCTGCAAGGTATCGACGCGCCTGCACGCCGCCATGCACGTTGCGCAGGACGTCGATGCGGCGGTCGCGCACGAGGTAGCTCCGCTCGCCGGCGCCCATGCGCACGCCGCGGATGTCGTCATGGTCTGCCACAGCCGTGTCTCGGAACGCGCCCTCCCCAGCCGCAGGTGCCTCCTGCTGGCACAATGGAAAGAAGTTTGCTTTCCACAGAAAGCGACATCTGAGCCTGTCTGCAAGAGCAGTATCGTGCTGGTTTAAGTCACCCTGCTGCTCTTTGCCCATCACAGTGCTCCATAAGGCCGCGCATGCACAGAAGCAACGACTCGGCGGCCGCTGACGCGGGTTAACGCTGGTGCTGACTAGGAGTCGATTGGCAGCCAGGCCATGCAGGCAAGCACAGCCGGCCACACGCGCAGCAGCGCGGCGGCGGCGCGCCTCTGGGTCCGCCGCATTGGCCCACGCGTCGCGCGAGTCCGCGGTCTCCACGTGGCCCAGGTGCAGGATGGAGTCCTTGCCAAACACCTGCATGCGTATCGGCCTGCTTGGGCCCTCACGCACTGTCGCATGAGACTCGGGTGCACACAGGACGCGAAACTGCTCGGCTGGCAGCCTCCAGAGCGTCTCCCAATCTAGCCAGCAAGCGCTGGGCAAATGCAGACACAAACAGCAGCACCCAGCGTGAAACCAAGTCCATGGGTGCTCGCAGCGAGATGCGCTGACGCGCCCTGCGACACAGCAGCAGGGCAAGCGCCTGCCCGGCCCGGAGAGCGCGAGCAGCGAGGCCGCGCCTTGGCGCGGGCGTCCTCGTTGTTGTCGACGCCGTATGTGTTGGCAAACAGCCGGTCGTTGTACTGCTCCGTGAACGCCCTGAACGCCGCATCGCTGGGGAACGGGAGCGCCCAGATGGCCGCCTCGCCGCGGAAGATCACGCGCCGGCCGCCCGGCTCCAGGCTGAACTGGTCGGTGACCTCCGCCTCGGCCTCGCCGGCCTCCAGGCACCAGCGCGCCGCGGACGCGGCGGCGTCCTCGTTGGCGTTAAAGAAGTGCGGCGACACCGCGATTGCCTGCAGCTCCCAGGCGCCCGCGCTGGCCGTGCTGTTGAAACGGAAGAGCTTAATGTCCGTCCCCTGCGCACGCACCCGCGCTCAGCCAGGCGGTGATGTCCGGAGGGTGAGTTGGGCAGCGTGCCGCGCGCGGCACACAGCAGGAAGGCGCCCAGGCAGCAGGCGGGGGCCGAGACCCCGGCTGCGAGGCAGCACGGAAGCTGCGCACCCCCGAAGTGGCCACCACCTCTTCCGGCGCGCCCGCAGGAGCGCTCTGCTGCGCTCCCATCGCCCTCCACTCGGCCCTGGCCGGGCCGCGCTCGCAGCGCACGTAGCGCACGCAGCGCTGTCAGCGTCGCTCCGGGAACCGGTGCGAGAGTGCTTAGCAGAGAGCTCTCAGCAACACGCTCCTAAGCACGCAACGCGTGCGGCGCGTGTCTGCAGCTCACTGCAGCCTGCTCAGTAGCAGCAGCTCAACACCACAGCGCCATCAGCAACTTCTGGCTTTAAGGAAACAGCACCGCCAGAACCTTTTCACACAGCAAACAGGCTGCTCTCTCCGCGGCGCGTAGTCCGAGGTAGTGCAGGGAGTGCGGGACATTGAGCATAGAGCACAAGACGGTTGCTCGGCAAGCCAAAATAGGACACAGCCTCGGAGCTCTTGCTTGTGTCCTTCACTATTAGTGACTTTTGGCATGCCAGAGATTGGCTCGTAAAGAGAGCACCACATTCCAGATTCAGGTTCCTTTGTGATGGAGGTGCACGCACACCCAATGTGTCCCGCGCAACGCGCCCTGCATGTTGCGCAAGCGCGTTTATGTCAGGCACCAAGGCTGCAGGTGAGCTCCGTGGCACTGGATCTGCAGCCTATTGAATGCAGCCCATTGAATACTGACACGTACTTTACGCGTTTGCAGTCTGTGCGCCATTAATACTGTTCTAACATAGTGAAAGTCAGTGTGTGTGTGTTCTTTTGCAGGTGTGGACTAGCAGGCAGGCGTGGCGCCGTCAGACACTTGGAGTCGCACACCGGAGGCACAGGCGAACTCGAGCAGCCAGTGCTGAAGGTGCCAGTAGTCCCCCAGAAGGCAAACTGTACCGCACGCAAACCCCTGACTGGACGCCAGGTTATGCAGGCACGGGCGCAGAGGCCGCTGCCGAGCTTGCCGAGGCCCTGGCCGACGCTCTGAAGCAGAACCGCGACCAGGTGCTCAGCTGCAGGGCCTGCAGCCACTCTTCGCCGCTTGTACTCACGAGCTGCTTCCAAGCACCCCTGACCAGTCACATTTATGCCTCAGGAACCATGCTGTGTGAGCTTATTTTGTATGCAGATAATGGCCTCTTGAAGAGCGCTCTCCCTGCCTGGACCATGCATTGTGTCGCTGAGGTCCACTGCTAGCTGGATAGCTCCTAATGCATGGCCTCAGCCTCCTAACAGTCTGCGACATGGTCATGCATAGAGCTCACCCTGCGCAGGCGGAGCGGCTGACAGCGATGGCAGCGGCTCTGGACGCTGAGCGCCAGACCAAGGCGCTGCTCGAGGAAGCCCGTGCTGCTGCTGTGCAGGCAGGTGCCGCGGTTGATCGCGTCATGCATGCCACATCCAGATCAAGGCTATCACAGCCTGATCAGCTTTCAAGGAGAAGAGATGCCTGTGGTGATAAATGCATCCATGCGGGCGCCAAATATGTCATGTGCTGGCTTTGTGGCATGCATGAAGAGCTGTTGACGCCTGTTGAGCAGCACACTGCTTGCATTTGAGGCAGCGCTGACGAGCCAGCGCCTGCAGGACATGCGGAAGGTCCTGGCGAGGAACAGGGAGCTCCAGTTTGAGCTGGACGACATGCGGGAGCACTTGGCCGCCCAGCGAACCGAGCTGGCCGTTGCCCAGGTCCGTTCTAAGATGTGGGTGAGCTTCTGGAAGTGCTGGTCAGCTCAGCCTATGTCCTCATGCAAATTGATGGGGCCGCAGGGAGGCGCATCCGCTGCCCCTGGGCATCAAGCTCCTGTAGAGGGTGCGCCTTGCTCGCGCCGTATGCTAACGCACCACTTGTTGTCCACTGTCGCAAAGATCACTGATGGACAGCCGCAAATACAGCTTCCCGCTGTGCTGCGTGTGGTGTCACATCCTGCCAACTCTTGCCCGCACCCGCAACACAAGAAGCATGCCGCGAGCGGCGCGTGCAGAGCCCTGACTGGTGGTCGGCGGAGGGGGTTCATAGTGCTGGGCGCGGAGGATGCGGGGATGCGCGTGGCCGCCGACCGGCGCGTTGCGGAGCTGCGCGCACAGGCGGCCATGCTGGTGGAGGCCGTGGAAGACCGCGCGGCGCAGGTGCTCTGCCCCGGTCTAGGAGAGCCAGTGCCGTCCCGTTTGTCGTGTGCTGGTGCTGCTAGAACGTGTGCTGGGTATGGCCACGGTGCACTGCATCACATGCCTGAAGCTGTTTACGTGCATGTCAGGTTGCATGTATGGTGCTCAGGTAGCGTGACCTTGTGGCCAACTCTATTTCCTTGTGACATCACGCCCGGCTGCGCCCTAGTGCGCTTGTGTCTGCAATATGATACTAGTACATGCCTGAGCGGCCCTATAAAGCACAGCAGGTTGTGGTTTACGACGTGCGCTCTTGGGCTGTGCAGGCTGTCGACGAGGCCCAAGCCGAGGTGTTGGCGCTGCGGAGCCAGCTTGAGCAGCTTCGTCCAGCAGCCTAGTTGCCCAACGAACCCTGTGAGCTTGCCACTGGGTGACCAGTGTGGCGCCCAAAGAGGTTGCAACTGGAGGTTGTGGGCCCAGGTGCATACCAGCAATTTTGCTGTGCATGTACCTCTTTTACAAGGTCTGTCTGCGCTGATGCGTGTGTACCTGTTGACCATGTACACTTGTTGAATTACGCATTGTCACAACTGGGATGCATTTCAAGGGATGCATGGGGCATGACCCTGTAAGGGAAACCCCGCAGCCCCCACACCTGCTCGTTTAAAATGGGTGCTCAGCCAGAGCTGGGCCAGGACAGGAGGCGCGACCTTATATCGACGTCTACCTTCCACCAGCCTCCTTGCTCCTCACCAACTCCCAGGCTCACCCCCAGCTGCCAATATGCGTGAGGTTATCTCCATCCACATCGGCCAGGCCGGTATCCAGGTGAGGGCGCGCATACCGCCGTTGCTGCGTGTGGAGCACGCGTGCACGCTGCGCGGTCCTCGCACGCGCGCGTGCCAGCGCGCGCACTCCCGGGGGAGGCGCTGACTTTTGCGCTCACGCGGCGTGCAGGTCGGCAACGCCTGCTGGGAGCTCTATTGCCTGGAGCATGGTGCGCCAGCGCGCTTGCTGCACCCCCTGCGGCTGTGCCTGGCTCCATCTTGATGTCTGTGATTTAACAACCGGCGCGCGCGGTGCCCGCGCGGCCCCTTCACTGGCTGCAGAGTCTAGCTTAGACTCAGCAAAGAAGCGTTCTTGGTAGCCCGTGCTGGGCCGAGCCGCTTGCCGCCTCCGCTGCCCTCTGGCTCTGGCCGCTGACCCCGGGGGTGGCGTTGGCGCGAAGGCATCCAGCCCGATGGCCAGATGCCGTCGGACAAGACGATCGGCGGCGGCGACGACGCCTTCAACACCTTCTTCTCGGAGACCGGCGCCGGCAAGCACGTCCCCCGCTGCGTGTTCCTGGACCTGGAGGTGCCGGGCCCTGCCGGGCCCGCCCTGCCTGATCCGGCTGTCACAGTGCACCAGGCGCTTGCACACGGTAGCCGCCTGGGCTTGCTGCTGTGCGGTGTGGCTTTCCAGGTGCGCAAGCGCGCCTGGGCGCGGGCCTCCGCCCCGGGGCAGCAGGCCTGGACAGCGTCGGCGCCGCGCCCCGCGCTGACCCGGCCTGGCGCGCTGCGCAGCCCACGGTGATCGACGAGGTCCGCACCGGCACCTACCGCCAGCTGTTCCACCCGGAGCAGCTGATCAGCGGCAAGGAGGACGCGGCCAACAACTTCGCGCGCGGGCACTACACCATCGGCAAGGAGATTGTGGACCTGTGCCTGGACCGCATCCGCAAGCTGGCGGACAACTGCACCGGGCTGCAGGGCTTCCTGGTCTTCAACGCCGTCGGCGGCGGCACCGGCTCCGGCCTGGGCTCGCTGCTGCTGGAGCG
>JAABUZ0100010440.1_pt1 | contig 10321 bp, 9 predicted proteins | sample 5562091 | NCBI WGS metagenome assembly JAABUZ01 (sample SAMN12813069, study PRJNA571459) | rock metagenome | isolation source: Antarctica rocks | place: Antarctica: Victoria Land, Linnaeus Terrace sud | collected 2015-12-21 | reverse complement strand
TCGAAGGGTTGGGCAAAGGCTTCGAGGGGGCCGGGGGCAGGGGAAACGGGCAAGCGGGTCGTCATGGGATACCTCCTGCCCACATGATTCCACTCCCTCATGCTTATGTCAACAAACTACCGCTAGGCCGTTGAAGACGGTCTTGTTCGTGAAGATACTGGCGAGGTTGCCGGGGACGACGATCGGGTTGAGGGGGCCGTCCGAGCCGAGCGGGAACTTGATCGTGCCGCCCTTGGTCCCCACGACAGCAGGGACAGCAGCGGCTGCCGCACCCGTCGTCGGTTGTGCCGCCGCAGCAGTCGTGGGCGCGCCACTCGCTGATGAGGCAGCCGGGGCCGCCGCAGTCGCACCGACCTGCGGAATGGCGGTTGGATTCGGCGTGCCGACGATTTTCGGCACGGTCGTCCCCTGCGCGGCGGGTGTCGCTGTCGGCGCGGCGTCACTGCCGCCACAAGCAGCGAGTGCGGCCATCGCGCCAACAGCACTCATCCCGGCGAGCATCTGCCGCCGCGTCAACCGTACGCGTTCTGTTTGACTGTTCGCTATCATGATGCAAGCCCTCCACTTTTCTTATGATGATGCCGTCCATGTCTGTCCAGAGAGGTTTCCCGCATTCTCTCAGCAGCCCTTTCCCTCACTCACCGCGTGATGGTGCATGCTCATAGCCAGGCCTACATCAATCGCCTACCATGCTGATGACGGCGATCACGCTGTCGCAACTGTCCCAGATCGGCGCGGCAATGCTGGTCATCCTGTCGTCGATTTCCGAGCGCAAGACGACGTACCCCGTAGCGCGTCTCCGCGATGGCGCGACGCAGTAGACCAGGATCGGTGATCGTGTCCGGGGAGAACGACAGGAGAGGCCGCACCAGATATGCCTCACGCTCCGTCTCCGGTAGATAGGCGAGCAGGCAGCGTGGCGAGGAGCCGCAATGAAGCGGCACGCGCTCGCCGATCCAGGCCGTCAGACGCATTGCGTGCGGGCTTTCGATCTTCTCGACGTGCAGGGCCATCGCGCCGTCCGCAATGGTGAGAATCGTCGTCCCTCCCATCATTTCGGTGAGCGCACGGAGATGTGGGCGGGCAGCGTCGCGCACCAGGGCATCAAGCGGTGCCGCACGCCCGAGGAGGCAGCGTTTCGGGCTGAGCCGGTAGCGCTGATCGCCCGGCGATTGCTGCACGAAGCCGAGTTCGTGCAGGACGCTCAGGTAGTGTGCGACGGTGTTACGCGGCAACCGCAACTGCTCGCTTAGGGCGCTAAACACCGATCGCCTCGTGCGACGCGCCTAGCATATCGAACAGGTCGCTCGCTCGGTGCCAGGAATTGAGTCCGGTGGACGTAGGCATGCCGTGTCGGACCTCCGTAGATTCACGATGCATCTGTTGCTGAAAGCATGTTTCACTAATGACGCGATCACGATACCGCGCGCCATATCGCGTGTCAATCGCCGATCACACGATGCAAACTCTTTCTGTTCCTCATCACCCAGCGTTACCAGAATTATCGCGCTTTCTCTGGCACCGAATGTGCAGGCAACTTCGCTGGTATCTGCATCATTACTCATGCGATGCCACCGTTCGGCACGCATACTTAGGAAAGGATCATTACCGAATGAGCACAACGAAAATGAAGGCACCCGGTAAGAAGGATATGAACGGCACGAATGGCAAGGAGGCAACACCGGTCATGCATCAGCGCGGCCGCGAGATTCAGCGATATGGCACCGTGACAGCGATGCCGGTCGGCGTCGCCACGGAGGCGCGGCAGACGAACTGCACGATGCTCAACCAGTTGCTTGCCGACACGATTGCCCTCTACAGTCTCTACAAAAAGGCGCACTGGCAGGTGAAAGGGCACACTTTCTACCAATTGCATCTGCTCTTCGACAAGCACGCTGAGGAGCAATTGGAATTGGTGGACACGATCGCCGAGCGCATTCAGATGCTCGGTGGCGTCGCGACCGGCATGCCCGCCGCTGTTGCAAAACTCTCGAAAATCGAGAACCCGCCGGACGGCGTGGAGGAAGTGCCCGCTGTCATCTCTCGCCTACTCGAAGCGCACGAGACAATCTGTAACGAGACGAACGAAGCGATTGACCAGACCGAAGAAAACAAGGACTGGGGCACGAACGACATGCTGATGAGCGATGTGCTCCGCACCAACCAGATGCAAGTCTGGTTCGTTGGCGAGCATCTCGTGGATACACCGATTGTCCGCGCCTGAACCGAATCCACTGCACTGATTGAGCGAGGCGGCTTCCGGGTCGCCTCATTTTGTTGGTAGCATAGGCTTTCCGCTCGTGCAAGTATCAATGGTGTAGGCAGGAACCCTGCCCAAAGGGCGACCGGCTACCGTTAGCACACCCGTCCCCACACAAGAACGGCTATACTTCCCATCAAAGTCGGGTACCAATAACGCCGGACGGCGGAAGGGGACGTAGGTGGCAACGCAGATCGTTTCACAGACAACGCCCGCAATGACGCGCCGCCGGTTTACGGTGACGGAGTATCAGCGCATGGGCGAAGTAGGCATCTTCACCGAGGACGAGCGGATTGAGTTAATCGCGGGGGAGATTCTACAGATGAGTCCCATCGGCGCACGACACGTCGCCTGCGTCATTGCCTTGGATGAACTTTTGCACACTATGGTCGGTCATGATGCAGTGGTGAGCGCGCAGAATCCCATCCAGATGCAGGACGATACGATGCCGCAACCTGACCTTACCGTCCTGCGTCGTCGTTCGTACACCGGTTCTCTCCCAACCATTGCGGACATCCTCCTGGTAATTGAGGTTTCCGATTCAACACTCGCCTATGACCGAAATACGAAACTGCCGCTGTACGCCGCAGCGGGAATCGTGGAAGCGTGGATCGTTGATCTCGCCGCCGCGACAGTCGAACGGCATACCGACCCGCGTGATGGCCGGTATCGCCTCATCGCATCCGCCCGGCCCGGCGAATCGCTCGCCTCGACCATCCTCCCCGCCCTCGCCATCCCGGTGGCAGACATCCTGAAATGACGGCACGGAAGCCACGGAAACCGGAGATGAACCGCAAAGACGCAAAGGACGCAGAGAACGCAAAGGGGGCAAGAGATGCGGTTCAATTGGTTTCGCGTGGGTTTCTCGTGCATTTGCATGACGTTTCTGGTAGGAAGTTGTGCAAACAGGCACTTCTTGTTGCCATTGTTCATGCGGTATGCTGCCCGGCAGTTGGGGTATCTGACAAGAGTGGGGGCACATGATGCGCATCCGTGTCGGATGTGAGTTCCAGTATGAGGCGACGTGGCCCGCGCCAGCGGTGCTGCTCGTGAAGGCGCGGAACGACGATCCGCACCGTGTTTTGCATGAAACGTGGCAACCGGTGCCTAATCTGCCCACGCATGATTACGATGATCTGTACGGTAACCGCTGCCAGCGGCTCACGCTGCCCATTGGCCCATCCTCGTTGACGTACGATGCCGTCGTGGAGATTTCCGGCGATCCGGATGCGGTGGACACCGCAGCGATCCAACATCCGGTCGAGGATTTGCCGGATGACGTGATTATCTTTACGCTGCCGAGCCGGTACTGCCTGTCGGACGCACTCTCGAACACCGCGTGGGAGTTGTTCGGCGGTTCGGCAATGGGTTGGGCGCGGGTGCAAGCGGTCTGCGATTGGATTCACGACAACATTACCTATGGCCTCAAGAGCACGGGATTAACGACTGCCGTGGATGTTTACGAGGCGCGGGGCGGCATTTGCCGGGACTTCGCGCATCTCGGCGTCACTTTCTGCCGCGCACTGAATATTCCGGCGCGCTACGTCTTTGGTTACATGCCGGACATTGACATCCCACCGCCCTATCCGGCAATGGACTTCCACGCCTGGTTCGAGGTCTACCTCAGCAATCGCTGGTGGACGTTCGACGCGCGCTTCAACACGCCCCGCGTCGGTCGCATCCCGATCGGGCGCGGGCGGGATGCCGTGGATGTTGCAATGGTCACAACCTACGGCGCGGCGAACTTCCGCCAGATGACCGTCTGGTCGGATGTCGTCACGGACGAGACGGAGTATGGGCCAATCGAAGCCGTGACAACAGCAGGCGAAACGGATGGGGGAACGATTGCCGCACGACACGATTGAGACGCAGATCGGGTCACTCGACATCATTGACCATCGTGGGGTCGCGTGGGCAAATGTCCGTAAGACGGCCTACCTCATTCATCAACAGTTGCACTATGCCTATCCAGGCGAGATTCACGACCTCCGCCAGCGGCTGATGATCGTCCCGCCAGAGCAGTACGGCGGGCAACGGCTCGTGACCGACAAACTGGAAGTCTCCGCGCCCGTCTATAAGATCGAGCGCACGCAAGACGACTTTGGCAACCGTATCCTTAATCTCTTCGTTGCACATGTGGAGCGGGAGATTAGCTTCACCGCCTGGATCATCGTCGAGCGGGACGCCACCGCCGATCCGGTGATTGTGTCCGCGATGGAGAGGGCGATTACACCGAAGATACAACCGTCCCGGCGAAGTATTTTCCTTGCACCAACGATCCTGACAACACCCGATGAGGCCCTGCACTCCGTGGCAGCAACACTTCGGGATGAGGATGGCGATGATTTGACCCTTGCCGAACGCATCAATGTGTGGGTGCATGGGGCAATGTCGTACGCGCACGGCGTAACAGGCGTGCACACCCCGGCAGCACAGGCGCTCGCGGCGGGCCACGGCGTTTGCCAGGACTACGCCCATATTATGCTCGTGCTTTGCCGTCTCTGCGAATTGCCCGCACGGTATGTCTCCGGCCACCTGCTCGGCGACGGCGGCACGCACGCCTGGGTAGAAGTGCTACTCCCGGATCCAACGGACGCGGAGTGGCTCGTCGCGCACCCCTTTGACCCGACGAACGGCTGTATCCCCGGCCTGAAATATATTACCGTCGCTGTTGGTCGCGACTACGGTGATGTCGCCCCAACCTCCGGCACTTTCCGCGCTCCCTACGCAGGCCAGCTCTCCGCCCACAAACGCGCTGACATCACAGCACTCGAATACTTTCCCGAAAAGCATTGAACCGCCGACACTGCCCAGTTCCCGACCTTCACGCCTTTGTGGGTCAAAGAATCAAGCACGCGTCGCCGAACGAGAAGAAGCGGTATCGCTCCCGGACGGCGTCGGCGTAGGCAGCAAGAACACGCTCGCGGCCCGCAATGGCACTAACAAGCATGAGCAGAGTAGAGCGCGGCAGGTGGAAGTTCGTGATCAACGCGTCCACCGCGCGAAAGGTGTAGCCGGGGCGGATAAAGAGACGTGTCCAGCCTTCCGCGCCACGTTCGGTCGCCGCCTGCCAGCCACCTGCTTGCGCCGCAACGCTTTCCAGCACGCGCACACTCGTTGTCCCCACCGCGACGATGCGGCCTCCTCGTTGGTGTGTTTCGACGATCGTCGCGGCGGTCGCGGCGCTGGCCGTGTACCACTCAGCGTGCATCGGATGGGCGGTGGGGTCTTCCTCCGTGACGGGGCGGAAGGTATCGAGGCCGACATGAAGCGTTACCGTCGCGATGCGAACGCCGTTCTCCCGCAGGCCATCGAGCAATGCGGGAGTGAAGTGAAGGCCAGCGGTCGGCGCGGCAGCGGAGCCAGTAACATCGGCGTAGGTCGTCTGATAGCGATCGGCGTCGGCATCCGGCAGGCGGCGATGGATGTACGGCGGTAGCGGCATCTCGCCGAGCCGCGCCAGGGTTGGGTCGAGCGGACCATTCACGCGGATGCGCGTCACGCCGTCCGGCTCTTTCGCCAGCACTTCGCCCCGCACCGGCGGTTCCCCGCTTTTTCCGGCGCGGTCGGTGAGGGTAAACAGTGTGCCGACGGGGGCGCGACGACCGGGCTTGACGAGTGTTTCCCAATCGCCATCCGCTGTGGGTCGGAGAATGAGCAATTCCAGTCGTCCGCCCGTTGGTTTCACCGCCCAGACCCGTGCGGGTCGAACGCGCGAGTCGTTCATCACGAGCAAATCGCCGGGCCACAGGTGCGCGCCAAGATTGCGAAAAACATCATGCATCGTCGCACCCGTCCGCCGATCTAGCACGAGCAGGCGTGATGCATCCCGCTCCTTGAGCGGCTCCTGCGCGATCAGTTCCGACGGCAGGTCGTAGGAAAAATCGCTGGTGTGAAGGGGAGTGTAGCAGTCGGGGATTTTCATCGTGGAGTTCAATCGTTCTCGGAGATGCTCTGGAGATCGGATACTGCCTCGAAGTCTTTGCGGTTGTGCGTAACGAGCGGCGCGCCAAAGCGGAGCGCGCAGGCTGCGACCCACGCATCGGCGACGGAAATCGGTCGCCCTTCCCGCTCACATCCATACCTGATTTCCGCCCAGGAAAGACAAAGCGCGTCTCCGGCATTGCCGCCTGACGCAGGAGAATTGCCTTCCTGCTTCGGAGCGAGGGCTGTATCGTCGTCCCGATCGGCGGGCTGAATACTTGACATCGCGTCCCCTCCGCTCATTCGCGTTCAAATGATGCATCAGATCGCCCGTGCAGTCGCTCTCTGGCCTCAGCCATTTCACCTCCATCTTCTGCCAGTATCCGTTCGCTGTCACCTACGCAGCGGCCACCCCCTTGATTTGCCCAGCATATCACCGAAGCCCGACGCATCGAATCGTCACGAATGACCATGACTGCAGTCTTACGGCAAGCGGAACGGGCCGCGTTCGTCCTTTGGGACGCGCTCGCCGCGCCGTTGGATCAAGTGGACGATGACTGGCGCATCATCCGCGTGAACGAGCAACCGGATAATGCTTGCAGTGAGGGGTGTATCATTCAGAAGGAGTTCCCACGCGCTTTCCGGTACGCCGTCCGGCTCATCTTCGCTGACCGCGACCCAGGCGACATCGGGATACGCGGTGCAGACCGCCGTTTCCACCCCACGCCGCAGGATGGAGGCGAACCGCGCCGCCCGCTCGACCACGTACACGCCGGGCGCATACTCCCGCCATGCCGCCCAGAGCGCCGCCGCCTCGTCCGGCTCCATCCGCGCCAATGGCACCGCGATGGCCGGCAGCATCGCCGCCCCCGGCAACTCAAGTGTCTGCGTGAACCAGGCGACCGGATCATCCATCGCGGTAGGGATTTGAACTACGGAGACGCGAAGAACACGAAGGAGAATGAAAGAGGAAACAACGTACTCCTCTGCTCTTTCCTTTCTTCATGCCCTTCGCGCCTTCGTGGTTCAAATCTGTTTCTCCTGGTATCTCCCGCTATGGCTGCGAGATGATGGCGGCGATGCCGGACTCGCGTACCTGGCGGTTGAAGGCACCAAGATCGGCTTCTATCAGATCGTCCACCTGACGCAAGTGGCGATCAATCCGCGCGGCGATCGATGCGTAGACCTCCTGTGCCTGCCGGGTCGGGGCGACATCGGCGCTATTCGCGAAGCCCGCCAGCGTGGCGAGTTTCGCGTTCAGTCGCACTGGGGGCTGTAAGGGACTGTCCGCCTTTTCCTCGATCAATTCCGCCTCAATCGCCTTCGCCTTCTCCCGAAGCGCCTTTGCCGCTTCAACGAGTGCTGAGTGTTGAGTGCTATCTTTCGCTTGTGCTGAGGACTCTACTACTGACTTCCCGCTCAGGCGCTTCTCCCAGCCTTCCGCCTGCGCGCGCACATCGCGGAGCATCAGGATTGCCTCATGCGTCTCGGTCAATTTATCGCGCAATTGGAGGAGGAAATCGCGCTGCGCCTCCAGATCGCGCTGCGAGACATCAACGCGCGGGTCTTTAGCGACCCGGAACGTTGCGGTTTGTATGGCATCACCGACCGTGAGCCGTACCTGATATACGCCCGGCACGACTAGTGGCCCCGCGACGGCGTCCTCGGTACTTGTGTCGCCGGGCACCTTTTTTGCCTCCGCGTAGCGGGTATCCCAGACAAAGCGGTTCAGCCCTGCTTCCACCGGGACGAACGGCGTTTTCTCTTCGTCCTTCTTTTTTTCACCGTCCGCCGGTTTCACCGCTTCCTCCTTCTTGCTCTTGAGCGAGCGGATTTCCTTCCCGCTCGCGTCGAGAAAAGTGAGGGTGATCGGTTCGGTTGGCTTCTCTTTGAGGAAGTAGCGGACGATCACGCCATCCGGCGGGTTCTCCCCCGCGTTGACAAACGCTTCTTCGGTTTCGCCGTTCGGCTTTTTCTTCTGCTTGAAGGTGACGACGACCGTGCCCGCCATACGATAACTCATCGCCGGGCCGGGATCGCTGCCGTATCCCTTGTGAGTGCGCAGGCGGACGAAATCACGCGGCGTGAAGAGATGCATTGCGGCTTCCCGTAGGGTATCGGTGTATGCACGAAGCGGTGTCACATCGTCCAGAATCCAGAACGACCGCCCGTGCGTCGCCGCGATCAGGTCTGTTCCCTGCACGATCAGATCGTGGACGGGACAAACGGGCAGCGTACCCTGGAATGCCTGCCACTGCGCGCCATCGTCGAACGAGACGTACACACCCGTCTCCGTCCCCGCATACAGCAACCCGCGTCGCACTGGGTCCTCACGCACGACGCGTGTGAAGTCAGTCTCGCCGATACCCTTCGTGATCCGCTGCCAACTCGTGCCGTAGTCGCTCGTCTTGAAGAGGTAGGGGGCGTAGTCATCCGATTTATAGCGCGTCGCCGCGATATATGCGGTCGCGGCATCGTGCGGCGACGGTTCAATGACGCTGATCAATGCCCACTCCGGCAAATCTTTGGGCGTGATATCCGTCCACGTCTTACCATCGTCGCGGGTGAGGTGGACGAGGCCATCATCGCTCCCCGCCCAGAAGACGCCGTGCTCATGGGGTGATTCGACGTAGGCGAAGATCGTGCCGTAGACCTCCGCGCCGGTGTTGTCCCTGGTGATCGGCCCGCCGGACGGTTCCATCTTCGTCGTGTCATTGCGCGTTAGATCAGGCGAGATCACGTCCCAACTCTGCCCCTCGTCCGTCGAGCGGTGGACGACATTCGACGTAGCGTAGAGGGTGTCAGACTCATGCGTGTCATAGAAAAGCGGGAAGGTCCACTGAAAGCGATATTTGAGGTCCTTCGCGCCATTGCCCATGCCGTCAGCATCGGGCCAGATAGTGACATTGCGTTCCTGCCCGGTGCGGCGGTCGTGGCGGGTCAGTCGTCCATTGCCCGCGCCGCTACCGATTGCGCCGCCGAAGACAATATCGGGGTTCTTCGGGTTGACCGCGATGTAGCCGCTCTCTCCGCCGCCCGGCTGATACCATTCCTGCTGCGTGATCGCGCCGACGGGAGAGAAACTGGGCAGCGACATCGCCGTGTTGTCCTGCTGCGAGCCGTAGATGCGGTAGGGCGCCTGATTGTCCGTGATGACATGATAGAACTGCGCGGTCGGCTGGTTGAAAATCGTGGACCACGACGCCATATCATTGAACGTGACGTACGCACCGCCATCGTCACCCTGGATCATCCGCTTCGGATTCCTGGGGTCAATCCAGAGATCGTGGTTGTCACCATGCGGCGTCGGATATTTGACAAACGTCGCCCCCCCGTCGGTGGATTTCCACGCCGCCCCATCGAGGACGTAGACCGTGTTCGCCTGCGTCGGGTGTGCGAAGATATGGGAGTAGTACCACGCCCGCCACCGCAACTCCCCCTGCTCGCTCATCCGCTGCCACGTCCCACCACCATCGTCCGAGCGGAAGACTGCCCCATCCTCCGCCTCGACAATTGCCCAGACCCGATCCGCTTGCGCCGGTGAGACCGCCACACCGATCTTGCCAATTGTGCCCTTCGGCAGGCCCGGATTGCGCGTGATCTCCGTCCAGCTGTCGCCGCCATCGGTGGATTTGAAAAGGCCACACGTTGGCCCCCCGCTCGTCAGGCTCCAGGGGTCGCGTCGCCCGTTCCAGACAGCGGCGTAGAGGATGCGCGGGTTGTGTGGGTCCATCGCCAGATCAATCGCGCCCGTCTCCGCATCGCGGAAGAGCATCTGCTCCCACGTCTTCCCACCGTCTTTGGAGCGGAAACCCCCGCGTTCTTTATTTGGCCCGAAAGCGTGACCGAGCGCGGCGACGTAGACGAGGTCGGCGTTGTGCGGGTGGATGCGAATTTTGGCGATGTGTCGAGTATCAGCGAGGCCGACGTTCGCCCACGTCTTGCCCGCATCCGTGGATTTGTAGACGCCGTCACCGTGCGAGACGTTCCCCCGAATCGTGGATTCGCCCGTCCCGACATAGATGACATTCGGGTCCGATTCCGCTACCGCGATGGCGCCGACGGCAGCGGTAGTGAAGAAGCCGTCGGAGATGTTCTCCCAGTAGGTGCCGCCGTCATTGGTCTTCCAGACGCCAC
>JAABUZ0100010437.1_pt1 | contig 10323 bp, 11 predicted proteins | sample 5562091 | NCBI WGS metagenome assembly JAABUZ01 (sample SAMN12813069, study PRJNA571459) | rock metagenome | isolation source: Antarctica rocks | place: Antarctica: Victoria Land, Linnaeus Terrace sud | collected 2015-12-21 | reverse complement strand
AAATACTACTCAAGTGACGTACTAGAAGCTGAGATAGCTAGACCCTTAGGCAATCCCAAATATGCAGTGGGTCAAGTAGTAGGAAGTCTCAACCGACCAACCGATTACAGTCGTAAAGTTGAGCAGGTATTGTGGAGCAGCGAGAGCCAAGAATACATATACAATCTGGAAAATGAAGATTTATGGTTTTCTGAAGATGAACTAGAAACAAGGTAGGGAGCGCTCGCGCCATGACAACACAAACTCAAACCACATCTGAACAGGCTATCGTTGTCGCTAAAACTTTCCTCTTAAAAAAGTTCGACGGCTATGTTTACCCTATCGCTCCAACTGACGAAGACGGCAACGAGCTGCCCTATGACTCTGGTTGTGTCCCACATGGATCTTGTCATGTGACCCAAGTTGTTAGTGCGACTTGTGAGTCAGAAACCGAGGAACACTACATCATCAATGTGGATCTGGAATGGATCTGGAGTGATGGGGAGGAGGAAGAGGACGAGCGAGAGGAAATTCCCGATTTCCCTACCTTTGAAGTCACCGTGTACAAAGATGGGCTTAGTTGTGACGATGACTCCTACGAGAGGATTGATTAGCTTATGAACAATGATGATTCAGATTTTAGAATAGGTGATTTAGTTGAGATTTTGTCGGGCTTCCACAAAGGAAGGTTAGCCTATGTTCTTCAGACTAAAGGGGCTAGTGGGCTTGAATCCTCCTATATTTCCCTTTCCCTTAAAGAAATGGACAAACCTTATGGGTTATGTGTTGTTAGTCGCTCTAACTTAAAATTAGTCGAGCGAACAGAAGTCAAGGTTGATCAAAGGAAGATTTCGCATTCTAAATAGAATCTGACTGTGCGCTCGTAGTGATTATTTTAATTAGCGTACTAATCTTGCCATCCGTGCTGCCTGTTTGAGACACGGCAATACTATCCTTTCTCACTTTTTTGACGGCACAGGTAACTGCCAGATGGGACAGGTGTACCAACCAGAAGGGGGTGGCTTAGAAACCCAATTCTGATTACAAAATTCAAGTATCTGTTGATTCCGCTCCAGAATCAGTCGGTTTGATGCCCCCAATTTCCAGGCAATGCCAAAGCCCAATACTCCACCAATTAACATCAAAATTCCGACCACCACCGTCAAGTTTTGATGCTTAAAGATAGCAGATAGTGCGGTTCCAATTCCCCGCCAGCCCGACTCAGTAATGTTAGCGTCGAGGATAGCAGCCGCTCGTAGTTCCTTCGTCAGCGTGTCAGAAGTAATCCGATTGCGACTAACTTCTTGTAAGTAGGGACCTAGTACCAGTTCCAAAGAATTATTCAGCTCTTGAGGATGGTTGACAAGGATACTATCAGTTTGAGTCAGTTGAGCTTTTAACTCAGCCATCTCGATTCTGGTAATAGCCGTTTCCACCACCCAAGGAAAAATTTTATCCGTTGCTGGAATTCCGCTGTCTTGTAGGAGGCGGAAGAGGTTTTCCTTCTTTTCCGTTGGCAGATGACGATGATGTTCGTTCAGAAAACGCCAAATCGGCGAGTCTTTCGGCGGCATCGAGTTGAGCATAGAAATCTTCGAGATAGGTTTGAATTTCCTGCTGATCTAAAATCCCAAAATTGGGATAGTCTCGCGCCTCGCCCCAAGTCAGAAGTTGACTCTGGTGATTACGCCCATCGACCACCTTTTTCATTTCCAGGTCAAACAATCCAAGTTTAATCACTGGCGCTTGATACCGTTCAAGTAAAGCCTGAAACCGCTCAGATTCAAACAACTCAGGATCGGTTGTGTTACGTCCAAGATTAGCCACAAAGATGATGGGCATGTATTGACAAATGGCTTCAGCGGTCGGCTTAAATAGGTTGAGAGAATCATTTTCCAAGTCACTTACAAACAAATAACGCATCTTGATTCCCAATCGAGCCGCAGTTAGTGGCACCTTTTTCGTTACTAGCCAAGTGATTAGACTGTCGTTAGTTCCCGCCCGACAATTGGTAACAACAGGTCGGACCAAAGCTGCATCTAATATAGGATTAGCTGTACTAGCTCTTTCAGCCGCTTCACTGAAAAACGCCTGCTTGTCGAACTTATAGCTGCCGTAGTAATTACTCGTAGTCGCATTACTCTTGTCAGTGTCAATTAGAAAAAAATCTTGTTGGCGATCTAAATGCCGCTGGCAATCCAATCTGGCTCCCCAGGACTTGCCAGTTCCCCCCTTTTCCCCAGCCCAGTAATTAATTGCATGGCTCACGTTTTAGATCTCCTGGGGCTAAAAGTTAACGGCAGAGTTAGCAGTAGTACTGGCAGTCGAATCTGGTTTGGCAGATGTTTTAGTCGCTGGTTGTTTAGAAGTTGCAGCTGTTGGGGTTTCTAATGAGTGCTGTAACTTCAACTTCTGCCAATATTTGCGAAAGGTACTAGGCTTGATCTGAATGCCATGAGAGGCAGCCAACCGACAAATATCATCAGCACTATATCCTTGTACCAAAGCCAGAGCAAACTTCTGTTGATTTGTCTCCAGCAGTTTCTCAAAAGATGCCGGATTAGGCTTATGGCCCCAATCATCGAGTTCAGCTAGAAAGCCATCGGGATTCGGTTGAGTATCAGGGGACTGGGTTTCATTAACATCAGAAGCAGATTTCTTGGACTTAGGTTCAGTTGGCATAGCATCATAGCCTCAAATCAACTATTGTATCTACCTGTTCATATACATAGTATAATAGATTAAATTTGATGCTATTCGAGGCTGAATCAGTCATTCAGCCTCGAATAGCGTAGTGATACTCTTCTGTCCCCTCGACCATAACCGACTACCCCCAGACCCGACAAAATACGCTCAATAAGCAAGCTGTGACCTTTCGGAAATCTCACTTCGTTCGTTTCCTCCGAGCTTCGCTCACGGTCGAGCTTGCCAGGGGAGTACCCCTGGACCCCCGCCCCCGATATGCTACTAACTCAAACTAGAAACCTGTTGTGACTAATCCCCCACCGATCTCAGAGATATTGCAAGGAGTATTTGAAAATTCGGCGGTAGAGATACCTGGAAAAGTAGAACGTAAGAACAAGCTTAGCTTCGTTGTGAGTGATGATGAGTTAGATCTACTCAACACGGCGAGAGGGGGAATGAAGCTGAGCGAGTACCTCCGAGCTGTTCTCTTCAACCAGCAACTTCCCGTTCCTCGTGCTACTGTTCCTGCCATTAACCGTGAAACACTAGTCCAGTTAAACCGGATTGGCAGCTTGCTTAATCAACAGGTAAGGGCTTTGAATACTGCCAATGTCCAAAATAATTTTACTGAAATATCGCTGGAATATCTTGCTCAGTGTCTAAGTAGATTATCGGTACTAGAATCGGAATTAAAAGAAATCGGTCGCGCAATTATCCTCTTAAATACTGGAATCAGGAGTGAGGATGATTGGTAAAATATCTAAGAGTGGCAGCTTTAAGAATTTAGTAGAGTATCTGGATAAAGAGGATTCAGTTGTTCTGGGAACGAATATGTATGGTCAGGGTAGCAGAGAATTAACGGCTGAATTCATGACCGTGAATGATTTGAACCCTGGAATCAAACAACCTGTTTTACACGCATCGCTATCCCTATCACCTGGAGAGTTCTTGAGCGATGAACAGTTAAGGTCAGCGTGTGAAACCTGGATGGAGCAGATGGGGTTTGATTTGAATAAGAATCAATATCTGATTGTCCGCCACAAAGATACTGAACACGAACACGCGCATTTTGCTATCAACCGGATAGATATGGTCAGTGGAAAGGTTGTAGTTGATAGTTATGAACGTTATCGGAGTCAGGAAATTATTCGCGACTTAGAGCGGAATTATGGTTTAGAACAAGTTGCTCCAAGTTGGCAGACGTTCAAAGATTTAGAGCTAGGGACAGAGCCGAACCCAGAACTCTCTAGGCGACAGCAGTTAGTAGCTTCGATTGAACGGGCAGCTATAGACTCCCCAACCATGCCGGAATTTTTTCAGCGCTTAGCCGAGTGTCAGATCTTAGCTAATGTAAGTTTTAGTCGGACTGGTAAACCTAAGGGCATCACCTACTCTGTAGCCGAGCAGGAGCAAGTAGCGGGTAACGTCTTAGGCAAAGCCTACAGTTTCCCCGGACTACAGAAGTATCTAAAGGTGAACTATGACCCATCTAGGGATAACCAGAAATTAGCTGAACTTGTTCAGATTACACGACAACAGCATTCCCAGTCACCACAACCAGCGGAATCATCTGCTATCCCGGAGCTAGAACTACACTCACGATTACTATTACCCGAACTAGTATCAGACCAACCCCCAATCGAGCCAAAAACTCAATCGGTCTTGTCATCACAATATGGAATTCCCGCGCTCTCTGACTTGATTAAAGCTATCCCAGAACAATCATGGGAATCGCAGGTAATATCCAGGGACAACGATCATCGACAACTTGAACTAGAGCGGGCTACTTATCAGCAGTGGGCTAAACAAGCCAAAACAATTTATCGAGTTGAAGAACCACAGGATGTTGACCCTCGGATCGCATTTCTAATGCACTCAGAGCAGTATGACTCCGAACAGATTACTCAAGTCTTAGCCCAAAGCTCCGCCCTACAGGAGTTACTTAAGCGAGCGCACACTTATTCCCAAAGCTACTCTGAATTCTGTCAGTCCCAAGCTAACAATAATCAGGCAATTTGGCAGGCTGAGCTTGACCAGTACCGTAGGGCGGTGGAGATAGAGCAAGAGCAGCAAGAGCAGCAACGTATAGCGAATGAGCGCCAACGGGAACAGGAACAGATTCGACTAAGAGAGTCAGCCGCTCGCATAGAAGCTAAAAAGCAAGAGCGAGAGCGAGAGCGGGAACAACTTGCTTCATTCAAGTCAGTAGCCAATGAGTCAGAAATTCAGGCAGTTGCCCAGCGATTAACAGCATCAGAAATTTTAAAGTTAAAGCGTGATGTTGAATTCCACTTTCAAGTTTCCCCGACTAATTGCTCGGACTTGGAGCTAACAACAGCAGAACGTCAACACAGTCACTGGTCAAAAAAGGCAGAGCAGTTACAACATAAATTTGAGGCACTGGAAAAAGAGATTGAGGGGGCTAACTTTTTCCAAAAACTACTACCAAGCCACAACCAAAAGTTAGAACAAGTAGTTGCTGCCGAACAAGAATGGAATGCCGCCGTCGCTCAAAGCAACAGTGCCAGTCAGAAGAAGCAGCTCCTTCAACGAGTACGCCAACAATACAATGAGTGGGAACAGTTGCCCTATACCGAAGAAATGCGTCGCCAACTTGACTACCTCCAAACACCAGAGGGTAAACAACTAATAGTAAAAGCGCTCTCGATGGAACGGAGTCGGGAACTAGAACGGATTCAAGAATTAGAACGGCAAGTGCGACACGAGGCTACCCTCAAGCAACTACAGCAGTGGTACAAAACTGCACAAGCTCTCGAGCGTCCAGCCGAATACTTGGTTCAGATTGTGAAAATCACCAAGGAATGGAAGGCAGGCACTCCCCTACCAGATCAAGCCCATTCAGCAATGAACATTGACTTTAAGGAACAACTCCACCTGATTCATCGAAAGGAGCAAGAACAACAGCGCCATAGCCGCTCCGGGGATTTGAGTCTCTAGTTGGCTAGTTGAACATAGTCCTACTACGGGAACAGCTCAAGCAATCTGAAGGGATCTGTTGGAACTGGATTCACCCAATTAAGGACAAATATTTATTTTGGTATGCTAAGACTATGAACGCAGCATCCGCTGACTAACTACAAACTGTCGCCACTGCCAATCTCAGCCAATCACCTGCCTCAACCGGACAATAAGTTTTGGTTGTGGTGCAAAAATTTTGTACCCGCTACATATAGTAGGTTTTCAAAGACCCTTCTTACTCTAAGCTATTATGCATGGGCATAGTAGGTCTATTTTTCTCTGCAACACAACTGCTTTCAGATCTCAATAAAATTTTAGTAAAATCTCTCGCCAACCTGATTATGAATAGCTTTCCAGAAACCCTAGCAGTTGCTTTGCAACATCATGAAGCCGGTCGTTTACTGCAAGCAGCACAGCTATATCATGAAATTCTTCAACAAAATCCAGCTCAAATTGATGTTTTACAACTTCTGGGGATAATTGCGGCTGAGAGTGATAATTATGAGTTGGCAATTGAGTGCTTTACTAAAGCACTCAAAGTAAATCCATCAATTCCAGACTGCTACTACAACTTAGGAAATGTACTGCAATCGCAGGGACGGCAAGAAGAAGCTATTGTTCACTACAGGCAGGCTTTGAGACTTAATCCCAACCATATCGAGGCACATAATAATTTGGGTCATGCTTTGGCAAAGCAGGGAAATGTAGAAGCGGCGATCGCCTCATATCAACAATCCATTGCTCTTGAGCCAAATTCTGCTGAGTTATACAGCAATCTCGCCGACGCTCTTATGATGCAAAATCATTTTGAGGAAGCAATTACTTATTATCAACAAGCTCTTACCCTCCAGCCCAATTCGGCTGAAGTCCACAATTATTTGGGAGTTGCCCTGCAACAGAAGCGGATAGAAGAAGCGACTGCTCATTATCAGCAAGCTGTTAACCTTGAACCAAAAGCTCCTGGAGCGCACATTAATCTGGGTAATGTCTTGCGAGAACAAGGTCAATTGCAAACAGCGATTACTCACTACCGACGTGCAGTTACTCTCGATCCGCACTTCCCTGAAGCCCACTACATTCTAGGTGCCGCCTTAACGGAAGAAGGTCAACTGCAAATGGCAATTCTTCACTATCAGCGGGCACTTGCTCTCAATCCGAATTACCTTGATGCTTACAACAATCTAGGTGTCGCCTTGATGGAAGAAGGTCAACTACAATCAGCTATTACTCGCTATCAGCAAGCACTTGCTCTCAATCCAAATTCCGCTCGTGTTCACTACAATTTAAGCCTGGCTCTACTAAAAAGTGGTGATTTCCAGCAAGGATTCGCCGAACATGAATGGCGGTGGCAGACGGAGGATACTCCTAATCGCCCCTTCTTCCAACCCCTATGGGATGGCTCAAGCCTGGAGGGAAAAACTATTCTACTGCATGGAGAACAGGGATTAGGTGACCAGATTCAGTTCATCCGTTATGTACCTCTAGTTGCCCAGTACAAAGGTCGCATTGTAGTAGAGTGTTCTCCACCTCTTGCCCGTCTGTTTACAACTATTGTCGGAATTAGTCAGATTATAACTAGAGGAGAGTCTCTACCTAAATTTGATGTTCACGCCCCGCTTATGAGCCTGCCAGAGATTCTAGGCACTACTCTGGAAACAATCCCCGCTACAATTCCCTATCTCCATCCAATGGCATCAATTCCTTTAGGACTGGAAACTTCTCCAAATGTCCGTTTGAAGGTGGGAATTGTGTGGGGAGGCAATTTGCGCTTTAAAGGAGACCACAAGCGTTCTTGTACACTCAGCTACTTTTTGAAGTTACTTAACCCCAACATTGCTTTCTTTAGTCTTCAAAAAGGACCTCAGGTGGATGAGTTGACCAAGCTCTCTCCCCAAGTACCGATTCAGGATTTGAGTTCTCAGCTAAATGACTTTGCTGATACCGCTTCTATAGTGGCACAACTCGATTTAATAATCAGTGTAGACACATCTGTGGCACATCTGGCTGGAGCATTGGGCAAACCGACTTGGGTGTTGCTACCCTTTTCCCCTGATTGGCGCTGGATGCTCAAGCGAGATGATAGTCCCTGGTATCCTACGATGCGACTGTTTCGTCAGTCTCATCGAGGGGATTGGGTTGGAGTGTTTGAGCAAGTTAAACAGGCGTTGCATAACCAGGGGGTTGTGTAGCATTAGATGATGTTGGCGAAGTCAGAAGCAGACAGCAGTTCATCTAACTCAAATACTATCTAGAGGCAGTAGACAAAACTGTATAGTATCTGCTGAGTGTAAGGCACTGCATACCTAACAATGTAGATCTAATAAATTAAATAATAATTTCCATTTAAATAAATGAAATCCTTAATCGTCGCTACTACTGCAATAGTGACAACTATTTGCTCCTCCTCTCCAGCTTTATCAGAAAATGTTGACCAGACTAGACAGCTACTAGCTACCAAACAGTGCATCACTTGCAATTTAAGTGGTAGTGGGCTAGTGATGGCTAACCTATCTGGAGCTAATTTGAATGGCGCAGACCTAAGTGGGGCTAATTTGAGTCGGGCTAATCTGAGTGGTGCTGACTTAAGTGGGGCTAACTTAACCGGAGCATCTCTGTATGGTGCTAATTTAAGTGGAGCAAAAATGACTGGTGCTAACCTGAGTAACGCTGATTTGCGGGACGCTTATTTAGCCAACGTTAACATAACTGGCGCGAATCTGAGCGGGAGTGATTTTCAAGGCGCAATTGGGATACCGAATAATGCTGGTAAATCAGAAGACTTTTATCGCTGGGGTGTAGCAGAAGCCGATAAAGGAGATCCTGCAGGAGCAATTGAGCATTTTGACCGCGCTTTAAGTCTTAAACCAGATTTTGCTCCAGCTTACATCGCTCGTGGTGCCGCCCGTTATCAATTATCAGACCGACCAGGTGCAGTTCAAGATGCCCAAATAGCAGCAAAACTCTTTTTAGCTCAAGGTAATACCACTGGCTATCAAACAGCCATATCATTAGTCCAACAGGTCGAAACACCACCATTTAAACCTAAATCCAAGGGAAATTTCATGAACTTCTTGCAAGGAATGGCATCACTTTTGCTACAGTTCGCCAAATTCTAGTGGGTAGTTCATGCTCGGAAATGAAGATTGAGGTAGATAAGCTACCTGGTCCAAGGGTATCTAATTACCTAAAGGTATAATACTTTAATGTAATAAAACTATTAAGCAATTTCAATTGAGGACCCGTTGAAGCCTCGTAATCAGGTTTCGGTTCTGCCGGTTTTCGGTGATGAAGTCTTAGCCTTTGATGGTTTAATACTAATAGGTGAATTATGCTATTAGCACTTAAGAGGATTAAAAGTCAGAGGTATAGGCATCCTGTCCCCGACTTTTGTAATTATATAAAGGTCTAATACCTTTACATAATTAAACCCTGAAGTCATTTAGGTATGTTGGATGTTGAAGATTGCTGTGTTCAATCTCAAAGGCGGCACCGGGAAAAGCACAACAGCTTTGAACTTGGGTGCATCTATGGCTAGTCCCAAGCGTCGGGTGTTGCTAATTGACCTCGATGGACAGCGGACTCTTTCATTTGCTTTAGGCATGGATGGACAGACTCCAACTGCACTCGATTGGTTGACCACTGAGGGTCTATTTACTCCACTGGCGACAGCGACTAAAAACCTGTCGCTGATTCCTGGAGACATCGGCATGTTTCGTCTGGCGACAGATGAAGATTTATTCACAAGGGCACTGGCTCGTTTGGTGGGCTTCTTCGATCTAGTACTGTTTGACTGTCCGCCTTCTTTAAGTGTGGCATCGGTGCAGGCAATTCTTAGTAGCGATCGCGTCTTGGTGCCAACTCTATGCGAACCCGCAGCACTTAGGGGATTCTCTGAAGCTGTAGCCCTGATTCGAGATGAAAGACCCGATTTACCGATTGAAGCTTTAAGGGTGCGCTATAAGCCCCGATTGGTACTAACCCGCGAGTCGGATGAGTTACTGATTGAATCGTCATTGGAGATGAACTACCGACTTCTACACACTGTCATCCCGGAGAATATCGACGTGGCGGAGGCGATCGCGGCTCAAAAATCGGTGTTAGACTACGCCCAAAAATCAAGTGGAGCCAAGGCTTATCAATCTCTGGCTAAAGAATGCAGCAAACTGTGGAAGGTGCCATGACAACTAAAGGTTCCCGAATGGGAGGTCTAGGGAAGCTAAGTGACTTTGGGAAAACAACGAAGCCCCAACCAGAGCATGAGTCGGAGCCGACAGAAGCAACCGAACGAGTTAGAGCGCCAGAACTTGAACCAACGCCCACCATTGGACAACCACCACCAGAGCCTGAGAAACTGGAGAAATTGGTGACGATAAATATCAAAATTACTCGCACTCAGCAGAGCTGGTTAACTGAAACGGCACGTACTGTGCGTGATCACAATGACACCCCGGTGGTCCCAAGTGAGCGGGTGTTCCCTCAGCATCTAATTGGTGTAGCTATCGACTTACTACGCCATAGCGACATTGACTGGAGTACTGTGAGAAATCTGGAGGATTTACGGCAACAGCTAATGTTATAATCTTATAAAGATTTAATCAATTAATCATCTAATACCATATAACAAGATTCCCACCCGAATAGATGGGGTAGTGTGACGGTAGCTGTCAAACTACCCCATCA
>JAABUZ0100010433.1_pt1 | contig 10325 bp, 10 predicted proteins | sample 5562091 | NCBI WGS metagenome assembly JAABUZ01 (sample SAMN12813069, study PRJNA571459) | rock metagenome | isolation source: Antarctica rocks | place: Antarctica: Victoria Land, Linnaeus Terrace sud | collected 2015-12-21 | reverse complement strand
CGGTCAGACGTTGCCGGACTTCGTGGTAGACCGCAGGCGGCGGTGTCCAGGCGGCGGGCTGCAAAGCGGCGGCCAACTCTGCCAGATTCTGGGCATCGAGCGGGTCCGTCTTGGCGCGGCGCAACTGTGCTTTGGCGAAGTGGTGCGCCTGCAACGGGTTGATGACGCTAACACCGTAGCCCGCCGTGTGGAGGGTGACGGCGAGGGCGACCCAATAACTGCCGGTCGCTTCGAGAACGACCAGCGTGGTGGCGGGCGCGCTCCCCGTCGCGGCAAGTTGGCGCTGCAAGGAAGTGAATCCCTCCGGTCGCTGGGGGTAGGTGACGGGCGGGGTGGGCGACGCACCAGGCGGCATCCACGCGGCGGTGAAGCTGGTCGCGGCAATGTCAATCCCGACGTACAGCTGGTAGTTGGCGGTACCGTACTCCATTCTCTTCCTCCATTGCGTGGGCGGCTGGGTCAGGGGCCAGTTCAGCGGGCGGCGGGCGTCTTGCCTCGTGATGCGTGGTCCATGCCACTCGATACGGTTCAGACTTGCCGCGCCCCGGAAGATGGGGGACACTCTCTGGGACGCAGTCGTTGCTGCATGGGCGCCCGCGTCCTCACCATCCTCCGTGAACCGTCACATCCAATATACGAGGGCGCCCGCGCCTTCACAAGTAATGGAGATCGGTGGCCCGGCGACGGCGGACGCGGGTACGGGCGGCGCGGCACACTACGCCGTCCTCAGTGCGGACGAGCGGCAGACGCTCCGGGCAACCCTGGTTTCGGCGCACCCGGACACAATCCCGGAACTGATCGGCGGCGAGACGGTCGGCGAGATGGTGGCGAGCCTGGAGACGGCGAAGGCCGCCTACCAGCGCGCCATTGAACGGACCAGGGCGGCGATGCCCGTTGCGGCGGGTGGCGGTGGCCGCCCCGTCAGCGTAGATGTGACGAAACTTTCTCCACTCGCGAAGATTTCGGTGGGACTGAAGGGATAGCAGGCAGCGAACAGCGGGCAGCAGGCAGCAAAGGTGGATTCACTGCCTGCTGCCTGCTGTTTGCTGCCCGCTACGCGACGATAGGAGCAAAATCATGGCAGTGACACTGGCACAGGCGAGTTTGCTGACGAACAGCATGCTGATTCGGGGTGTGATTGAGACGGTAGTATCGGAATCGGCGGTGCTGAATTACTTGCCCTTCATGGAGGTAGTCGGTTCGTCGCTCGCCTTCCCGCAGGAGACGGCGCTGCCGTCGGTGGCGTTCAACAGCGTCGGCGGGACGTGGGCGGAGAGTTCGCCGACCTTCAACCAGACGACCGAGACCCTGAAGATCCTCGGTGGTGACGCGGACGTGGACAACTATCTCGAACGGTCCTTTACGCAGGAGAATGACATCCAGGCCGTCGTGCTGCACGAAAAGGCGAAGGCGGTCGCGTATCAGTTCAACACGTCGTTCTTCAGCGGCGACACCGGCGTTGATCCCAACTCCTTCGATGGCATTGACAAGCGGATCGGCAACGCGGCTGCGGCGCAGACGATCACCGCCGGGGCAAATGGCGCGGCCCTCAATCTCTCTGTGCTGGACCAACTGATTGATGCAGTGAAGCCGGGGCGGCCCGATGTCCTCTTTATGAGCCGCCGGAGCCGCCGCAACCTCAATCAACTCCGGCGGTCGGCGGGGAACATTCTCCAATCTGATCTCGATCAGTTTGGGCGGATGGTGCTCTGGTACGACGGTATCCCCGTCGAGATTGACGACAACATCCCGGACACCAGGGCGGTCGGCACAAGCGGCGCTATCTGCTCGACGATCTACGCGCTCAAGTTCGGCTGGAACACCGGCATAATGGGCATCCACTCCGGCGGCATCCAGGTAGACCGCATCGGCTCGCTGGAAACCAAGGACGCGAGCCGGAACCGCGTCAAGTGGTACTGCTCGATCGCCCTGATGAACCCGATTGGCACGGCGCGCCTGATTGGCGTGAACGGCAGTTAGATCAGTAACCAGTAGTCAGTAGTCAGTAGTCAGAACCCCGAGGGAGAACGCGCAGAGTGCCTCCACTTTCACCTGACTACTGACCACTGAAAGGGGGGTTCATGGTCTCTCCACTACTCTCCGTCGTGACGGCGGGAATCGGGTCATCGGCGAATGCGGCGATTGCCGGGGCGCATCGGGCCGCGTGGCATACCGCCGATGACGATGTGCGGCTCCAGCGATACCGGCGATTCCTTGATTTCGACAATGGCAAGCACGATGTCGGGCGGCTCGGCTCCGGGCAGACGCCGATCGTCGCGAACTATGCGCGCATCTTCGTCCGCAAGGGGGCAAGTTATCTCTTCCCGGAACCCGTCGTAGTCGCCGTGGACGCGCCCGATGATTCACCTGCCGCGATGGAGGTTGCCGCGCGGATCGAAACGGCGCTCAAGCATGTGGCGCACGCCAATGACCTCGGGGCGGCGGACCTCGCGACGGCGATTGACGCGGGCGTATTGGGCGATGGCGCATTCAAAGTAACGTGGCAGTCGGCGGTTCGAGAGTCACTTTCGACTGCCGACTGCCGACTGTCGACCGGTCAGGTGCGGATCGTGCCGGTAGATGTGCAGACGCTCTTTGTCGAGTCCGCGCCGGACGATGTGCGGCGAATGCGGGTAGTGCGGCAGGTACGCGTCGTGCCGCGGACAGCGGCGGAGGTGACGTACGATGTCGCGCTGATCGCGGGGACGACGGAGAACGTCACGATTGTCGAGGAATGGAGCGACGCGACCTACTGCGTGCGTATAGACGACGTGCCGGTGCATGACGGAGTGAACCCATATGGCTTCATCCCCTATCTCATTTTCCCGAACACACCCCGGCCGCACGAGTTCTGGGGCGTCTCCGACCTCGCGGACATCCTCGAAGTGAACCGGGCGCTGGATCGGCGTCTGTCTATCCTCGCGCAAATACTGGAGCTCTCCGGCAACCCAGTGACGGTGCTGGAGAATGTGACTGGCGCGCAGGGCGTCAATGTCGCACCCGGCGCGCTCTGGGAACTGCCGGAGAACTCCAAGGCATACTTGCTCGATCTACTGGCGGGCGGTTCGGTGGAGCAGCATCTCCGGTATATCGAGGCGCTCTACCGAATCATGGACGACCTCGGCGAGATGCCGCGCATGAGTTTCGGTGAGGCCGGGCAGGCGCGGAGCGGCATCGCGCTGACGGTGCAGTTGCAGCCGGTCGTCCAGAAAACAAACCGGAAGCGGCTGATCTGGGGAGCGATCGTCCAGCGACGCGCGGAACTCGCCCTCCGGCTCCTTCTCCAGCACTATGCGCTTGATCTCGGCCCGTACTCCTTCGACGATTTCGCCCTCCGTGCCATCTGGGCGCCAATTCTTCCAGTAGTCAGTAGTCAGTGGGAAGCGGAAGCGGAAGCGCCGTGCGTCTTTTCTGGCCACCGATTACTGACTACTGACTACTTCAAGCGACTGAAAGGAGCGCCCTATGGCATATACACGACTCGATATGCGGAATCTGGTGCGACGAGAATTGCAGGACACAGGTTCTCCGCCGTTGTGGAGCGACATGCAACTCAATGACGATTTGCAGGCGGCGTTTGAGGCATACTCGCAATACTTCCCGAACGCTACAGTCGCCACGTTCACCAGCGGGGCAAACCAGACCGCGCTGCTTCTTGGTACGGCAGTGCTCGCGGTGTCAGCGGTCATCGTGGATGGCGTGACGGCGCCAGCCGTACCCGATCAAGCAACCCTCTACGAACCCGCCTTCCGCAATCAGATCTCCCAAACCATCGTCCAGCCCGTGACGCCGTACGGGGCCGCCGCGACGCATGGGCAGGCGTGGGCTTTTTGGGGTGGAGCAGTGAACTTCCGCTATGCATTGGCGGCTGGGCGGGCGATCACGGTCTATTACTCCGTCTGGCACGCGCTCCCGAACGATGATGTCACAGCGGTGACGGTCCCGGATGTGGACATCGAATTGCCCGTGCTCTATGCCTGCGACCGGCTCGTCCGTTCCGCGCACACGGACGCGATCAAGCGCGGCGCGCCCGGCGCATGGGCCGACGCAAAGGAGGACGACGGCTATGGCCTGCGCTACAAAACCGCCCTCTGGATGCGCCGCGATCATGTCGTCAACCGGACGGTGCAGGCGCTTCAATAGTTCAGAGTTCGATGTTTGAAGTCCCGAGTAGGGCGTCGAACATCGAACTCTGAACTTCGACGAAAGGAGTGATTCATGACACAAACGCACGACATCATCCTCGATGGGGCGGGATACATGATCGTCCCCGGCAGTTATGCGTATGCGGTGGCGGGTGCGACCGTCGCGCCGGTGCGGGCAGGCGTGCCGTCGTTCGCGCAGGCGTATGCAGCGTCGCGACGTGTACCCGTTGTCGTGGATCGGGACGCGGCGCGCTGGATGACCGTTGGGCTTCAACCGATTCCGGTCGGTCTCGGCGATGAACCGGGGCGGCTGATTCTCGCAGCGGGCGAGACCGCCCCGACACTGGCAGGCATCAACCCGTTCGATACCAATTCGCAGGCCGTAATCTATGGCGGGGAGGTCTATTTCTCACAGGCACAGTTTCTCTACAAGATCGCGCGCGTCGGCGGGAACTGGAACGGTATCGCCTTTGTTGGCGCGGCGGCAGGCATCATCACGAGTATGGCGGTCATCAACAATTACCTGTACATGGCATGCGCGCCGCCCGCGATGACGATGAGCAACTACGCTGGATCGGGAGCGGTATCCAACACCCCCGCCGTGCAGGCATCGGTGATCTGGCAATACGCGCAGGGCATCTGGCGCAGCAAGGGAAACGACCCAACGACGATCAGCGGCAGTATTGACGGCGGCGCAACATGGACGCAGTGGCAACTCGATTCGGCGGTGCGCGCGGTCGTACCGTGGCATGGACGCGCGACGGGTGGCGGCGTGATGCTGATCGCAACGACCTTTATGCTCTGGGAACTGGCCGGGCAGTGGGTTGGGTCGCCCGCGACGTTCAATGGCACGGTCAGCCCGCTCTATACCGGCCTCGGTGGTGGCGGCACGGACGATTTCAAGTGGCTGGCGGAGTTTGAAGGGCTGGTCTATACGTGGTATGCGGGGAGCGTCTCCCGCTGGGATGGCGTGCGGCTGGCGCCGGTACCGGGCGCGCCACGCGGCCTCACCAATGGCGGATGTGTCGCGGGTGGCGTCCTCTGTGTCGTCACGACCGATGCCGCGACGGGCTACACGACACTGAGTTGCTACGATGGCGTGCGCTGGTTCAATCTGGCGCGCGGCACGACACGCCTCTGGGCGAACCTTTTTGGGAGCAACGGTATTATCGGCGATGGGCACTTGCTTGCATTCGCGCAGGGCGCTTCGATCATCTCGCGCTGGGCGCTGCCTGTTGCTGGATTCTCTGCTATCCCTGCGACGAGCGGCAGCGTTACGGTCGGCCCGCTGGACGGCGGGCAGGGCGATACCGTCAAGACATGGACACAGGCGGTGATTGACTGGTCGCTCGCTTTGCAGCCGAGCCAGCGCCCGCCACCAGCGAACCCCGGCGGCACGCTGCTTGTCGAGACGAGTAGCGACGACGGCCTGACGTGGACGACGCAGGGGACGGTCACCGTCGCGGCAGGCGTAACCAGCAAGCAGGAGATCGTCGCGCTCGGCCCGGCCGGTATTGAGGCACAACGCCTGCTCGTCCGTGTGACGTGGACACCGACAAGTGCGTATGCCGCTTTCCAAATAGACGGCATCTGGGCATCCGGCTGGACGATTGCCGACGCGCCACACCGCGAAACCTGGACAATGAAATTGAAAGTGACGGACAAACTGGTGAAGCGCGACGGCTCAGTGGACGCGCGTTCCGGTGAGACGATGCTCCAGGCGCTCCGCTCTCTCGCGCAGAGCGGACGGCCAGTGACGTTTCAGGACATTGACGCCGATCTCGCCACCATGACCCACACCATCCGTGTCCTGGAACTGAAAGAGACCGAGCGTAAAGGCGACGGCACGCACTTCCTCGAATCCCACGTCGCCCTCACGTTCGCCGCGATCACGTAAATAGTAACGAGTAGCGAGAAGAGTCAGAAGCCTTGCCGCGTTACTCGTTACTTGTTGCCGCAGCGACGTTGGCCTCCACGTTGATGGGCGCTTTAGCGAGGATGTGCGGAGCGGGGCAGATACAATTGAAATGCAGGATGTGGTCGTTAATTGATTTCGCTTCCTCGCAATAATCACCGATTAGTTTACGGCGGAGGGCTGGAGACGAAGCGGCGCGCAGTTGCTCCAGGATATTCTTGCAATGCTCCTGTCGGGCACGGATTTCCTTATCGAGTTCGATCCAGAAGGGGAGGGCATCCGCGTTCTTCAGGATATGGTGCGCCATCTTGAGGTCGCCTTCGAGCGCCGTCAGTTCGTCGTCAAAATCGAGCGGTTTGCCCTGTCCGGTGAGGTCGTTAAACTCACCATTCTTTTGCGCGTCGCGGATCTGCTCCTCGACGATACGGCCCCAATTGAACATGGTATGACCTAACCTCCTTTGTCCCCTTCCCGCAAGGAAAGAGGAGCCCTATTGACCTATTCGGCAAGTATAGCACGGGAAATGGAGTATGTGGGATGGAACTGCTGATCGCGGGTCTTCCCGTAAGCGGGGTAATCGTGGCACTTGTGGAAGGCGCGAAACGAGCGGGGTTGCCAACGCGATGGGCGCCAGTGCTGGCAACAGCGCTGGGGCTTGTATGCGGATTGCTGGCGCAGGTTGCCGCCGTAGCGCCGCGCGTGCATATCTGGTATGAGGCGGCGGGGGCAGGCATCGTGCTCGGACTCTCCGCTGCGGGATTGTATTCAGGAGCGAAGACTATCCTTGCACCATCGCAAGGTCGTGGCACGAATTCTGCTTAGATGCAGAGAGACATTTGCTTGGCCGGATGTATGGAACCGGATCAAGCCAGGAAGCGTTAACAGAGTACAGAATCGGCACCGGGGCTTTTCGGATCGAGAGCATGACAATGAACGCACGACATACGCACAGCCTGACACACTTTGTACCGCTCTTTGTCACCGCGTTCGGTGGCTGGATGACGTTCCATTTCGTCAACAGTGGTACGCTGTATGTGGCACCGGGTATGATCGTCGCCGGGTTAATTGCTTATGGAGGCATGCTCGTCGCGTTTCACACGGATACGACGCGTGATCTTCGCACAACGTATCCCGTCGTGCGGACAAGCGAGCGATTCTCAACGATTGTACCGTCCCGCAATCTCGCCCGCTTCTCTGCTGGCCCGGCCTTCAATGCGATGGACATTGCTGCCGGCGACTAACACGATTACTTCTTCCCCCTTCCCTTCCCCTTGCCCCCGCCCCCCAGCGGGGGCTTTCTTTTGACCTAATCTCCAGCCGTATCACGCAAGGAAGGGGTGACGTATTTCACTATCGAGGCATTCCTTGTAACACCTCGATCGTAAGAAGGCTCACTCCCCTTCCCACGCTTGGCGGGACGGAAGGGGCCGGGGGTCAGGTCAACGCCAAGACGCGGACATGGTTGCCGTTGTTGAGGCCGAGAGCAGTAAAGAGGCTGTAACTGATCTCGATGACGAAATGGCTGCGCCAGTATCCCTGATCCTGCGGGGCGACGGCGTCCGCGACGGTACAGCGGATCGTCTTACCTGTGTCGGTGTTTTGCAGGGTCAGGATATTGCCGAAGACGAAATCGGGATGGACGCAGTAGTACCCCTCCGGTGAATAGGGAAAAGTATCGGGGCTTCCTTGCCCACCGCGCATATGCGTGCGAATGATCGCGTCCCAGCCGCCATTATCGTATCCGGGTGAGTAGAAGGCCGCGCCTCCTTCGCTGATCGGCGTTAAACCGGCCGTCGGGTTGACGGGTGGGGCGGGACGCGCCGGGGTAGGCGCGATCGTTCGCACCTGTACGGGCACGGACGGGGCGATTGGTACGACCGGCGTCGGGACAACCGGCGTCGGTACGACCAGAGTCGGTACGACAGGAGACGGCATCGCGGTCGGTGGGAACGCTGGTGGAGATTGCGTCGGCGCGGGTGGTGCCAGGGGAGCCACCCTCTCGTCGTCATTCGCCCGAACGATGCTGAGGGGCAGAATCGCGACGAGAAGAAGGAGAAACAGAGGGGTGATAAGCCGATACGCCTGAGAGCGACGTCGCTCGGTGGCAAGAAATACCGTGCTCGATGATTGTGACAACCGCAAAACGGACGAACCCTCCTACGAGACCAACGCAGCGCCACACCAATGTGCGCTGCTATCACTATGAACGGACGGCCAACTTGACGTCCGTGCCAGCGGCGCATGGTACGTAGATCGAAGAAGCTTGTCAAATTGTTCGCCGAGCGCCGATGTTGGTTGTCAATAATGTAGTCGCGTTTACGCCGAATGCTCGGCTTTGCATAGCGAAGTGAACGAAATATATGAACGAACACTTGCGCGACAATTGTCGGTTCATGCCGAAGGCTCGACGGAAGTGTGGTGTGGTACGCTTCGCGTGGTATGAGACCGCACAGGACTTCCATAACGTTCGGGCGAGAAGAAGAGCTATGATTGACGAGCGACGACGACTGGGCACGAGCGGCATCACTGTGTCGGCGCTCGGTGTCGGGACATGGTCGTGGGGTGACGCGCCGTTCTGGGGCTACGGCAAGGCGCCTGATCGTACGGAGATTGCGGCAGCGTTTCGTGCGAGCCTCGATGCGGGCGTGACGTTCTTCGATACGGCGGAACTGTATGGCGGGGGCGGTTCGGAGCGGTTGCTTGGAACACTGGCGCGCGAGGCGGATGATCCCATTGTGATCGCCAGTAAGTTTACGCCCTATCCGCACCGGCTTTCCGCGCGCACTCTCCATACCGCGTTGGATCGGACGCGCGCGCGGCTTGGCATCCCTATGCTCGATCTCTATCTCGTTCATTGGCCATATACTCTCCTGCGGATCGAAGCGATGATGGACGTGCTGGCGGAGGCCGTCCAGGCCGGGAAGGTGCGCGCGGTCGGCGTGAGCAACTTCAACGCAACGCAGATGCGCCGCGCCCATGACCGACTCGCGCAACACGGCATCCCGCTCGCCGCGAATGAAGTGCAGTACAACGTCCTCGCACGGCAGCCGGAGACGAATGGGGTGCTCGCCGCCTGCCGGGAACTCGATGTCGCACTGATCGCGCACAGTCCGCTCGTCCACGGCCTGCTCGCCCATGCCGCCGACGATGACAGCCCGGTGTGCGTCGCCGGACCGCGCCGCTTCCTGCCCTCCTATCGCGACGAGCGACTGCGCGCGATCCACGCAATGGCGATGATCCTGCGCGACATCGCGCGGGCACGCGAGCGCACTGTCGCGCAGGTCGCGCTGAACTGGCTGCTCTGTCAGGATGACCGGATCATCCCGATTCCGGGGGCGAAACGCGTGGCGCATGCACGAGCAAACGCAGGCGCGCTCGGCTGGCGCTTGACGGCAGCGGAAATGACGGCAATTGACCGGACGTATTCGACCCTGTGGCGCTGATCGTGACTGCGCACGCTGCAGTAAAGCGTGCTATGCTCACGGTGGTAAGAAACATCCAAGCACCCTGCCCATCCGTATATCACGAGAGATGTCCGTACGATTCGTCAAGGAGTTTGCAGCATGGCTACAGTGATCGGCGAGCGCGTACTAAAGGAGACGGAAGGGTTGTCGCGGACACACGAGCGCGTCCCGGCGCAATACGTGGCCTTACCGAATAGTGAGGTCGTCTTCCGGCGGTTTGAGCCGGACGGCTCCACAACCGAGACAGACCTCGGGCCATACGCCACGTTCTACGAGCGCATCTTTGCACTCGATGAACAGATCAAGGCGAAATACGGCAACGGGGACGGGCCGACAAAGGGCGGACCCGGCATGCCGGGGCGGCAGCGTGCCGGCCTCGTGATGCTTGAAGTGACAGAGAAGTGCAATCTCACCTGCCCGATGTGCTACGCAGGCAGCAACCCGGACGGACGGCACTATACGATGGCGGAGATTGAGCTGCGCCTCGATGAGATCGTCGCGGCGGAAGGTGCGGACGTCAGTCTGCAAATCTCCGGTGGCGAGCCGTCCGTGCGCAAGGACCTCAAAGAACTCGCGGCACTGATCACATCCAAGGGATTCACGAACTTCGAGATGATCTCGAATGGCATCCGCATCGCGCGGGACGCGGACTTCGCGGAGAGCCTGAAGGCGTGGGGCTTCACCTCTGTCTATTTGCAGTGGGACTCGCTGAGGGAGTCGGACATCGAACTGCTGCGGGGCGAGAAACTGCTCAGTGTGCGTTTGAAGGCGCTGGATCAACTGGAAAAGGCGGGGCTGAAC
>JAABUZ0100010432.1_pt1 | contig 10326 bp, 10 predicted proteins | sample 5562091 | NCBI WGS metagenome assembly JAABUZ01 (sample SAMN12813069, study PRJNA571459) | rock metagenome | isolation source: Antarctica rocks | place: Antarctica: Victoria Land, Linnaeus Terrace sud | collected 2015-12-21 | reverse complement strand
GTCGGCGAGCGGTACGCCGATGAGAAACGTTTCCTTGGCGCGTTGCCGACCGTGTTGCCGAGAACGTGCGTCATGCGCTCTGCGCAGATCAACAAGTTCTCCGAAATCACCTTCGAATCCAATTGCTACTCCGTACCGACGCGCTACGCGCATCGCGAAGCTCTGATCGAAGTATACGAGAGTCGGATCCGGATCATCGTCAGCGACGAAGCGATCGCCCAGCATCCACGGGGTTTTGGCAAGGGTGAGCGCTTTCTCGACGTGCGTCACTACCTCGACCTCCTGCAGCACAAGCATCGAGCCGCGGAAACGGCGCTGGTGCTTTCTGAAGGCCGCATTCCGGGCGAGATTCGCGCCCTTTTTGAGCGCTACCGCGAAGCCGATCCACGCAGCGCGACCAAACGCTGGACGCGCGTGTTGGGATTGCTCACCGACGCTTCGCTCGACGAGCTTGCCCAAACCGTCACGCATGCCGTCGCCTGCGGCACCGACGACCCCGATGCGATCGCATTGTTGTTGCGGCAGCGTCGTGCGAAGCCGGCGGCAGCGCTCGATCGCACTCGATTGCCCGACCTCGCACAAATCCGCCCTCCATCGCCTGACCTTGGCGCTTACTCGACGGCCGGGCTTGCCGAGATTGCGCCATGAATGAGTCGCCGGTCCTAAGGGCGTCGGTAAGAGTCATATTCTGTGCGCACTCGGTCTTGCACTCTGCACCCGTGGATATCGCGTTCTGTTCACGACCGCGGCGGCTTTACTGATGCGTTTAATCTCCGCCAAGCGCTCGGGAGCTCTCGAGCGCGAGTATCGAAGCTTCGAACGCATCGATCTCTTGCTGATCGATGAACTCGGTTACATTCCGTTTGAACGCGAAGCGACCGATCTGCTGTTCCAGCTCGTTTCGCAACGGTACGAGCGCAGGAGCATCGCACTAACGACGAATCTGCCCTTCGAAAAGTGGACGCAAGTCTTTCCAGACGAGATGGCGGCAACCGCCGTATCGATCGCCTGGTGCACCATGGGGCGGTCTTCGTTTTCACCGGGCAGAGCCACCGGCTGAGGACCCGCGGGAGGACCGGAAAGAACGGCTAACCTCTCCAGGGGTTCAATTTGAGATTGCCGCTGCCAATGGCGGCCACATGTTCGGCTCTCGCTGCACTGTACGCAGTGGAAGGGGCGGCGTATATCGTACCCGCTACCTTTCTCGTCGCAATGGTGTCCGAGGTGCCGTCGCTTGCGCAGTACGGTGCCGCAACGCGGATCCTCGTCGGTATCGTTGCAGCGCCGTCGATCATCTGGTGGAGTGCTGCCGCGCGACGCTTGGGTTTATCGCGCGCCTTGCTCGCCGCATGTCTTGCGCAAGTGATTGCGATGCTCATGCCCCTCGCTGTGGGCGGCCCCAGTGGCGCCGTTGTTCTGGCCGTCGGACTCGGCGCAACCTTCATCGGCATCTCGGCCCTTGGGACGGCGCTCGGCCGCACGCTTCGCCCGACCGACGCCAACGGCGCAATCGCGCTGCTGACGATTGTCTACGGCGTCGGACAGATCATCGGTCCACTACTTGCTACGCGCATCGTCGTCGTCACCGGATCCTACCGCCTCGCGCTACCGGTCGTAGCGGTTTGCTTGCCGTCGCGACGATCGCGTTCGCCCTGCGGCTGGGACCGACCGAGAAACGCCTAGCGGGTCTCAACGGAAAACGCCCCCAGTCAACATCGCGGCTCAACACACATTGACGTTCACAAGGCACTCCTGCGTCAGCGACACCAACGTTACGCCACGCCAACCCGGTTCGCTTTCTCTTACCGCTTCGAGACGTTCACGCCGATCACGAGGAACCACAGGGTCAGTAGTCCTTCGCTTAGGGCGCCGATGCCCAGATTATAGGGCGCCAGGCCGCAACGGCCGTGCGGTTCGACGCAGAGGGCCTCATGCAGCTCGACCCGCTGCATGTTCGCACGGTTGGGGAGCGTTATACGCCCGAGGCGATGGCGTCACTCAACGCATGATGCGTCTGCTAAACGTCCACGCTCGAAGTGCACCGACAATTGGAACGCAAGTAACGGGGTTCGCGTCGGTCCATCTTTGTGGATCGGGCGAACGTACATTCAGTTGTATCGAATGTCCCTAGTCTCAAGAAGTGTGCCGGGCGACAATGAGATCGAGTCACTGCGCTTCCCCGTTGAGGAGCTCTCGCATGACCACGACGATTTCGGTACACAGGACTGCTTCGACCCGTCCGCGCATCGCGGGGCGCAGGTTACGCAGTCTTCTCGCGGAGAGTGCGCGTCGGCGCGGGAGCGCGATCGCGCAGCGTGAGGAACTCTTCGCGGTGGCGTTCCGCGATCGGGCCTGGGGCAGCGAGCAATCGCGTCGCAAGGTTCTGTAACGCGCTCTTCTCGGCTGAAGAAAGTGGCCCGAACATGGTTGCTTCTGCCGAGGAGACTTTCGTTATGGCCTTGTCGGCGACACGGCGGCCCTTGGCGGTGAGGACGATGCAGTACGACCGCCGGTCGTCGGGATCGCGCTCGCGCCGGACGAGGCCCGCAGTTTCGAGTTCGTCGATCAGCGCGACCACCGATGTCCGGTCGATCCCAAGCGCGGCGCCTACGGCGCTTTGGCGCTGGGATCCGTCGGCCCACAGCATGCGTATCAAGCGATAGTGGCGCATGCGCAAGCCCAGGGGCGCAATCGCCGCTTCGATCAGCTCCGTGACCGACACGGCCAGCGTCGACAGCACGAAATCCGGGCAGGCGATCAGCGCCTCGGGGTACCCCTGGGCGCAGCATCGCTCCTGCGGGGACTCCCTTCGCTGATGTGCCACGTCGCTGTCTTCCCGTTCGTGCGCGCATTTACCCGCCCCCGCAACCCTAACCGATTGATCAGCCTTCTAGACAGTCAGGTATGCTGACATTCGGCAACGCTGACATGTTGAGGAGCGCGGTGGCATCGTGGAATCTTCTGAGCTGGTTTTTTTGGCGGATCCTGCGGTACGCGTGGCAGCGCTGCGGCGCGCGCTACCTATGGTACGCAGCCGAGCCGACGCTGAAGACGCCGTTCAGGAAGCTGCCCTTCGCGCTCTGCGTTACCGCGCAAGCCTCCGACCCGGCGCAGCCGGGAAGCCGTGGTTCATGCGCATTGTCTCGCGGGCAGCGCTCGACATCATCGCGGGCCGCAACCGCCTTGAAGCGACAAACGGCGAGCACGTTTCAACTGTGCCGGACTCGGGAGCGGCGATGCTCGCGCTCGAGCGCTCGCACGTGATCCGGAGAGCACTTGCGGCATTGCCGGCGACACAGCGGCGGGCCGTGATCCTGCACGACGTGGACGGGTTCACCGCGAGAGCAATCGCTGCTCGCGAAAACGTTCCGGCGAGCACTGTCCGCACGCGGCTGCGGCGCGGGAGGCTCGCATTGCGCAGCACGCTTGGCGCCGAGGTGGCGGCGTGATCGATTTCTTCTTGCGCCGTCCGATCTTGGCGGCGGTCTGTTCTCTCATCATTCTTACCGCCGGGATCGTGGCGATCCCAACCTTGCCGATCTCGCAGTACCCGAAGATCGCGCCACCGGTCATCACGGTCACCGCCCAGTACCTTGGGGCCGACGCATCCAGCGTCGAGGCTTCGGTGACGACGCCGCTGGAAGAAGCGATCAACGGGGTCCCGGGACTGCGCTACATCACCTCGAGCAGTAACTCCGACGGCTCGGTGACGATCACCGCCACGTTCGATCTGGACAAGAACATCGACCTAGCGCAAGCCGACGTGCAGAACGCGGTCTTGAGCGCCACCGGCCTGCTGCCAGCGGAAGTCCAACGCACCGGCGTGGTCGTCAAGAAGAGCAGCTCCGCCTTCATCCTCGGCATCGCGATGGTGTCGGACAATCCGCGCTACGGCTACGGATGGCTGAGCAACTTCACCGACATCAACGTCCTCGATGCGATCAAGCGCGTCAAGGGCGTCGGCGATGTCCTGCTCTTCGGAAGCCGCAAGTACGCTATGCGTCTGTGGCTTGATCCGCACAAGCTCGAGCAGAATAACCTGACCGCCCCGGACGTGGTGGCGGCTCTGAGCGCGCAGAACGTGCAGGTCGCCGCAGGGGCTCTGGGCGCCTCGCCGACTAGCAAAGATCAACCGTTTCAGATGGGCATAAGCGCCAGCGGCCGGCTCACGAGGCCGGCCGAGTTCGGCAACGTGGTGCTCCGCTCGAATCCCGACGCGGGCGCCGTGCACGTGCGCGACGTCGGACGAGTCGAACTCGGCGCCGAGGATTACTCGACGTTCACGAATTGGAACGGCGCGACGACGGTCGGCATGGGCGTCACGCAACTGCCCGACGCCAACGCACTCGAGAGCGCCAAGGCCGTGCGCACGCGCTTGGACGAACTCTCCAAGACGTTTCCGCCCGGCGTGCACTACGTCATCCCGTTCGATCCGACGCTCTTCGTCACCGAGTCGATCAAAGAGGTCACGCTCACCTTGCTGGTTTCGATCGCTCTGGTCGTGCTGGTCATCTTCCTGTTCTTGCAGAACTGGCGCATGACGCTCATTCCGCTGATCACGATCCCGATCTCGCTCGTCGGAACGTTCGCCTTGATGAAGGTGCTCGGCTTCTCGATCAATACGCTCACCTTGTTCGGCTTGACGCTAGCAACCGGACTGGTGGTCGACGATGCGATCGTCGTGATCGAAAACATCGCGCGCTTCGTGCAAGAGAAGAAGCTGAACGCCTATGAAGGCGCGGCCGCGGCCATGCGCGAGATCACCGGCGCGGTCATCGCGACCTCGCTAGTATTGCTTGCGGTCTTCGTGCCGGTCGCATTCTTCCCGGGTTCAACGGGCCTGCTCTACAAGCAGTTTGCCCTGACGATCGCCTCCTCGATTACAATCTCGCTGTTCATCGCCCTCACGCTCACGCCGGCACTGTCGGCGCTGCTGCTCGCACGACCCACCGGCGCGCCGCCGCGCCTGCTGCGGCCCGTTGAACGCGGCATCGCGTGGGTCCGCACACTCTACGGACGCGTCTTACCGACGATCGTCGCCTACCGCTTCGTCGTCGTCGCGGTCTTCGTCGGCGCGCTCGGGCTCACGCTGTTCACGTTCAAAACGACGACGAGCGCCTTCATCCCCGACGAAGATCAGGGCTATCTCGTCACGATGATTCAAACCCCCGAGGGAACGTCGATCGAAGGCGAGCGGCGCTTTGCCGACCGCATCGCCGCAATCGCGCGGGCCAACGCGCCCGAACTCGAGGGTACGTTTGAGATCGACGGCTACAACTTTTTCGGGCCCGCGCCGAACCACTCGCTGATTTTCTTGCCGCTGCGCCCGTGGGGCGAGCGCGCCGGGGCCGTCCACACGTATGCCGCGATCATCGCGCGCTTGCAGCCGCTCTATTCCGCTGTTCCGGGCGGTCAAGCGTACGTCTTCAACCCGCCCGCCATCCAAGGGATCGGGAACTTCGGCGGCTTCCAATTCGAAGCGCTCGACACGGCCAACGTGGGGATTCCGGCGCTCACGGCGAGCGTGTACGGCATGCTCGGACCGGCGAACACGAATCCCGCGCTCAGCGCCGTCTTCACGACGTTCCGCGACGATTCACCGCGCCTTCACCTCGAAGTCGACCGGCAAAAGGTCCAGGCGCTGCACGTTCCGATCGAGCAAGTCTTCGGCGGGCTGCAAGCGTACTTCGGATCGCAGTACGTCAATGACTTCGATTTCCTCAACCGCTCGTATCGCGTCTACGTCGAAGCCGACGCTCCCTTCCGCTCGCGTCCCGAAGACCTTGCCAATGCCTACGTCCGCTCGCTCGAAGGCGGCCTCGTACCGTTGAGTTCGCTCGTCACCGCAACGCAGATCAAAGCGCCGCCGACGATTACGCACTACAATCTCTTCCGCTCGATCGAGATCGACGGCCAGCCCAAGCCCGGCGTCGGTTCGGGCGATGCGATCGCCGCGATGGAAAAGGTGGCCCGGGCTCACCTGCCCACGGGGACGCGCTTCGAATGGACCGGTCTGACCCTCGATCAGATCGAGGGCGGCACGGCCGCAGCGCTGATCTTCGGGCTCGGCATCTTCATGGTTTTCCTGGTCCTCGCCGCGCAGTACGAAAGCTTCCTCGATCCACTGGTGATCCTGCTTGCGGTACCGCTTGCGATTCTCGGCGCATTGTGGGCCGTGAACCTGCGTCACTTACCGAGCGACGTGTTCGTCCAGATCGGCTTTGTGATGCTGATCGGTCTCGCGAGCAAGAACGCTATCCTGATCGTCGAGTTCGCCAACCAATTGCAAGCGGCCGGCCAAGACGCAAGGGAAGCGGTGCAACAGGCGGCGCGCACGCGTCTACGGCCGATCCTGATGACGTCGTTCGCCTTCGTGTTCGGCATCATGCCGCTCGTGACCGCGACGGGAGCCGGCAGCGCCAGTCGCAATTCGCTCGGCACGGCGCTCTTTGGCGGCATGATCCTCTCGACGATCCTCAATCTCATGATCGTCCCCGTCCTCTACGTCGTCATCGAACGGCTGCGGAGAGGCGCCCGCTCGAAGGCGGCGCACCCGCAAGAACACGCCGGGTTCGGTGAAGCGCCGTTCGTTCCGGCGCGTCTTGCCGTCGCCTCCGACGGCACGCTCCTCGCGGTCACCGGCAGCAACGGCGACCGCCGGACGCTGCACGTTGCAACGCTCGATCATGATCCCGAGCGTAACGCGGTACCTCAGTCCTCGGCGTAGCCGTCGTCATCGGTTCGAGGAGCTGACCGCCGCATGGGCAACCCGCAATGGAAAGCACGATGTGCACTGCGGCGGATCTGAACGGGCATTTTGCAATCGAAACCCAACACCTCGTCGGCACCTATGCCGCAAGAAAGACGTCATGAAGATCGGAATCATCGGAGCAGGTAACATTGGAGGCGCGCTCACGCGCCGCTTCCGTGCCGCTGGGCACGAGGTCGCCGTCGCGAACTCGCGTGGGCCGGCGTCGCTCGCGGATTTGTCAAAAGAGACCGGCGCGCATGCGGTATCCGTCGAGGAGGCGGCGCACGGAAACGACGTCGTCATCGTCACGATTCCGCTCAAGAAGGTCGAAGATCTGCCTTCCGATCTTTTCGCCGAGGCCCCGTCAGACATGGTCCTCATCGACACCAACAACTACTATCCGCAACAGCGCGACGGCCGCATCGACGGCATTGAGGGCGGTTTGACGGAGAGTCGCTGGGTCGAGCAGCAGCTGGGACATCCCGTCGTCAAGGCATTCAACAACATCTATGCGCAGCATCTGCTGGAGGACGGTAAGCCCGCCGGCGCGCCGGGCCGCATCGCGCTTCCCGTCGCAAGTGACAATCCGAAGGCGAAGGCCATCGTCATGCGTCTCGTCGATGAGATTGGCTTCGATGCCGTCGATGCTGGAACGATCGACGAATCGTGGCGCCAACAGCCGGGTTCCCCGGTGTACACCAAGGACTACGACGTCGAAGGCGTCCTCCGCACGCTTGGCGAGGCGCGCCCAGAACGTGCCCCCGAGTGGCGTGCGACCCCGAACAGCCCGGGGACATACACGTCGCCTGCGTAGCGGCAACTCCTCAGGCTCGTCCATCCTCCGGTTGATATCGCCCCGGACGTGACGACGTTGGGCTGCGATCGTTGTGCTGCCGGCGACAGAATGCGAAGCACCAGCAGCGCGCCGGCGGTCGAAAGGCGGGAAAGCGAGAGTCGTTTGCGCGTATTGCAGGAAAAGGTTTGCGCCGAAAAGCGGTACGCCGAGCCCAAAGCCGAGCGCGCTTGCGACCGTGAGATTTCGAATATTGAATAGCCGCAATTGGATGAAGGATCGCGTCCCGGCGCGTGGTGTACGAGCGCATAGGTTGAGCGCTTAGCGCGTGACCACGGCGGAAAGTCTGTGCGTCTGGTTTTCGCTCACGGTGCTGAGTCCTTCGAGTTGCAGATAGCGACGTTGCAGCTGCCACTCGTCGTTCTGCTCGAGAAGTAACGCGTCCACGAGCCGCACGATCGCGGCGTCGTTGGGAAAGATGCAACGACTCGGTGCGGCGCTTGATCTCCGCATTGATTCTCTCGAGCGGATTGGTCGAGGCGATCTGCGTGCGGTGCGCCTTCGGGAAGGTCATGAACGCGAGAACGTCCTCACGTGAGTCCTCCATCATCGCCCCGAGCTTCGGCCACTTCGCTCGCAACTGATCGGCGACAACGTTCCACTGCCCTGCGGCTGCCTTCGCGTCGTCTTGCGCGAAGACCGTGTTGATCAATGCCAACACGATCTGGCGTTGGCCTTTGCCGGCGAAGGCCAGCGCGTTGCGAATGAAGTGCACACGGCATCGCTGCCACGTCGCCTTGAAGACTTTGGCCACGGCAGCTTTGAGGCCCAGGTGCGCATCGGAGATGACCAGCCGAACGCCACGCAATCCGCGGCGCGTCAGCGTGCGCAGGAACGCCGTCCAGAAGGGCTCGGCTTCGCTTGGACCAACGGCAACGCCCAGGATTTCCCTTACGCCATCAGTGTTTACGCCGACGGCTATTTATTACAGCGACCGAGACGATTCGGCCGGCCTGACGCACCTTCACGTACGTTGCATCGATCCACAGGTACGGCCAATCGCCTTCAATGGGGCGATCGAGAAACGCGTTGACGGGCTCGTCGATCTCCGAGCACAAGCGTGAGACCTGGCTCTTGGAAATCCCGCTCATCCCCATCGCTTGCACGAGCTGGTCGACTGAACGCGTTGAAACGCCCTGAATATACGCTTCTTGGATTATCCGAAACGAGCGCTTTCTGCCGTGCGGCGTGGCTCAAGAAACGCTGGGAAGTACGTGCTGCGCCGCAATTTGGGGATCCGCAGCTTGACTGAGCCGGCGCGCGTCTCCCACAGCCCATCACGGTAGCCGTTGCGGCTATTTGCCCGATCGGCCGTCCGGACGCCATACTCAGCGCCGGTGCGCTGTTCGATCTAGAATTCCACGAGCCGCTCGGCAACGTGTCCGAGAAGCTCACGAACGATATCGTCCTGCGCCCCCTTCTCAACGAGCTCAGCGAGTGCCATACTAGGCTTGGCCATCGTGGTGCCTCCGGTGTTGGAAAGTTGTGTAGCAAAAACAACCTTCGCCGAAGGCCACGGTGGCCGCTCTCTATCTCAAGTACCTATACTCTCGTACACCACGCCATGGGACACGATCCACCTTGCGATTTGCAGTCGCTACATCGACTGACCCTCACCCGGGATTCTGGACCAAGCGGGACCCGCGAAAATCGGCAAAATCGCAACCGGTATTCGGAGGTTTTGCCCCATGCCAGAACGCCATTCCCCCGAGCAGATCGCGGCGGCCTTGCGTCAGGCAGAGGCCGGCACACCCGTCACGGAACTCATCCGTAAGCTCGGAATCCACGAGAATACGTTCTATACTTGGAAGCGCCGCTTTGGCGGCTTAGGCACACCGGGGATCCGAGAATTGCGTCAGCTCCGGGAAGAGAACTCGAAGCTGAAGGGGATCGTTGCAGACCTCAGCCTCGATCGCAAGATGCTCCAGGAGATCATCTCAAAAAAACTGTGAAGCCGGCGCAGCAGCGCGAACGCGTCGGCTTTCTAAGAAGCACCTTCGGCGTCGGCATACGCCGGGCGTGCGACCTAATCGAATTCAATCGCACAACGTACTACTGCAAATCCAAAGCAGGTCCGCTCAACGCGGTGCTTCGCGATCGGATCAAGGAGATCGCTGCAGCTCGGGTACGTTACGGCTATCGCCGAATCAGCGTGCTATTGCGTCGCGAAGGCTTCGCCGTCAACGACAAGCGCGTATATCGGCTCTATGCTGCCCAAGGCCTTAGTTTGCGGGCAAAAATGCCTCATCGCCGGCGCGCCGTAACGCCTCGATCGCTGCGTTTCGTTCCCACTGCGATCAACCAAGTATGGAGCATGGACTTCATGCATGATCGGTTGGCGGATGGTCGCGCGTTTCGCCTGTTGACAATCGTCGACATCTACTCGATTGATGTTGACCCGCTCGCGTGGACACTTTCCGTTTTACGGAGAAGGAGTCCGCAATGGGCAAGCATCCTGGCAGCTACCCGCCGGAGTTCCGGCATAAGGTCACGGAATTAGTCCGATCGGGACGTAACATGAACGTGGTCTCCCGCGAGTTCGATCTATCGCGGCAGACGATCGCGAATTGGCTTAAACAAGACGATCTCAACGCCGGTCGTCGGGACGACGGCTTGACGACCATCGAGCGCGACGAACTAACGCGTTTGCGCCGCGAAAATAAACGGCTGAAGATGGACACGGAGATACTGTCAAAAGCCACGGCTTGGTTCGCTCGGGAGG
>JAABUZ0100010429.1_pt1 | contig 10329 bp, 11 predicted proteins | sample 5562091 | NCBI WGS metagenome assembly JAABUZ01 (sample SAMN12813069, study PRJNA571459) | rock metagenome | isolation source: Antarctica rocks | place: Antarctica: Victoria Land, Linnaeus Terrace sud | collected 2015-12-21 | reverse complement strand
AAGCGTCTCCTCGTCCGTTCCTGATACGTTCGATGGTTGTCCTTGTATGTCGCCATTTGTCGCCCGCACGTAAGGTCAGGCGGATTGGAAGGGGCGGGCGGCAGACCCCGGGGTCTGCCGCCCACCCCTGGGTCGGGCTAGTAGTTGCCCTGGAAATCGCCGTCCTGCTGCACGTCCGCGCCCGTGTCGGGCTCGTTGGACACCGGCTCCACGGCGGTATCCAGACCAGTGGTATCGTTCATTCTGCTCACCTCCTTCCTGTCAGATTTGTCGAGGTTCGGGTTCCCCCTACCCTCTGACTTCAGCATCGCATCGGCGGATTAAGCCGCCATTAAGGTATGGTTAGGGGTCGGTTATAGAAATCGTGAACCACATGAGCCGTACGGTCACAGGCGGTCAGGGGCGCGACACGTAGAAGAAGTCGCGCGCGTCCCCGTTCAGGTATTCAACCCCGGTCCCGTGCATCCCTGGGTCCAGCGGCGCGGCGACGAGTTGGCCCGCGGCGTTCTGCCCATAGGTGAAGGCGCGCACCCAGAACGGGTTGATGTCGAGCTGCAGCGCCGTCACGGCGCCGGCGGCGTGGAGCGCCTGGGCCAGCGTCGCGGCGGAGAGCGCGTCCCCCGCGGCGTAGAGCAGCGTCCCGCGCCGCGTCAGGCCGATGCCAGACCGCCAGGTGTAGGCGCGGTTCAAGATGGTGAGCCCCCACGCCGCCCCGTCCTGCGTGAGCGGAGCGATGCGCCCATGGTCGATCAGGAGGGCGCCGTTCTGACGCCACGCCGTCAAGCCGCCGTTCGCCCCGGTCAGGCGCTGGTCCAGACCCCAAGAGCCCATGATGACGTGGCCGGCGCTGGTCAGGGCGACCGTGGCGGCGCCCCAGACCGGCGGGACGTACACGGTCCCGCCGCTCATCAGGCCGTAGGCGCCGTCAGAATACTTGAAGCCGCCATTAAACGCCGCGAGCAAGCGATCCTGGCTCCAATTGACGCCGGGGATGACGCCGGCGCCGGCCAGGCCACGCGGCCCGCCCGGCTGCGCGGTCCCGGCGACGATATGCAACCGGGCGACGCGTAGGTCGACCTGCAGCAGGGTGACGAGGGCGTAGGGGCGTGCGGCGTCCGGCCGGATGAACGCCTTGGCGATGGGAGGGAGGGCGCCGGGACCGGGGCGAGGGCCGGGCAACCCGGCGGTGGTCCAGATCCCTTCGCCGGGGAGCGCGGGCGTGACGATAGCGGCAATCGCGGGGAGCGGCATCGGTAGCGGTCTATACGCCCGAGGCGCGGGCGCGGGCGCGGCGTGTGGTCGTGGCGGGGGCGCCGCAACGGGAGGACGGCGCATGGCGGTGGAACGTGCCCGTCTACGTGTGCCCCTCTGACGCATGGCGCGCGTTCGCCCCATCGCGACCCCCGTGGGCGCGTCACGCGGCAGCGGCGTCGGCGCCGCCGTCGGAGCGTCTGTTGCAACAGGTGAGGGGACGATAGGCGGCGGGACAATCCCCGAGCGCGGCGTCGCCGTGGTTGAGCGCGACGATAACGGGGTCGTCGTGGCCGGGACCGTCCAGGGCGCGCGCACGCTCTGGCCACCCAAATGGTAGCGCGCGTGGCGCAGGGTATCGGCGAGGCTGAGGTAGGCGACCTCGACGCGCACCGTCGCGGCCGGCCCCATGACCGCGCGGAGCAGGTCCGCCGCTAGGGCGCCGCCCCTGCCGTTGGCCTGCGCCAGCAGCGCACAGCACACGATAACCGCCACGGCCGCCGTGCCCAGCCCTGCCAGGCGCCGCCGTCTCCGGGCGCGCCTCCCCTCCGTCTGATGGGGGCGGTTGGGCCACGCCATCGGGCGCGTCCGCTGGCGAGGGCGCCCCTGGCGCGCATAGTCGACCCCCACCGCCGGCCGCGTCTGACTCTGGGACGGACGCGGCTGGCCCTCGACAGAGGACGTCTCTTGCGGATCGCCTGAACCGTACGGCGGTCTCGTCGGAGGAGTGCGCGAGCCGGTTGGCCCGCGCGTTGTGTGTTTGTCTATCACGTTTCCTCCCGACGATGATTGGCACGCGCCACCGCCCGCGGCGCCCCTTCGGTCCGATGACGCATCGTCCATGCCCTCCCACCATGTTATCATCGCAGCAAAACATTACAGCGTGTCTGGGAAATGGTTAGAGAATGGTTAGAAAGCAGCCGTAGCCTGAGCGCTTGGGCCGCGCCGGCGCCGGCTGATACACTTCAAGTATGAACACACCTGTTACAGAGCGTCCGCGCTTTTTGCGCACCGACCTGCACATGCACTCGACGTACTCCGACGGCCACTCCTCGGTGGCGCAACTCGTGGAGCGCGCCAACTCGATCGGTTTCGTCTTCGCCGTCAGCGACCACTACTCGGACGCCCAACAGATGAACGACAACGACAAGCTTGCCGCCTACCTCGACGAGTTGGAGCGCTACCCCGTCTACCGCGCCGTGGAGATGGACCTGGGCCATCAACTGCCCGTTTCGCCCGAGAACGCGGCGCGCCTGGACTACCGCATCGGCTCGATGCACAACGTCGTCGACGCGGACGGTACGCGCGTCAAAGTCTCGTCGCGGGGCGAGCCCGAGGGCGGCTGGGATCGCTATATGGACCTCTACCTCGCCGCCTTCCGTCGCGACGTGCGCGCGGGTACGGTGCAGATGATCGGCCACCCCACCTTCCTGCCACTGATCAGGGGCGGGATGCACGACCAGTTGTGGACACCGGAGCGGCGCCGCGCGTATATCGAGGCCGTGGTGGAGGCGGGGGTGGGCCTGGAGATCAGCACACGCTACAACGTCCCGCCGCCGGTCTTCATGCGCGAGGCGCTCGACGCGGGGGCGCGTTTCGCTGTGGGCAGCGACAGCCACTGGCTCGACCGCACGGCCGATATCGCGCTGCCGCTGCGCTACGTCAAGGAGTTCGACATCCCCGAGGATCGCTTTTTCCTGCCCGCGCGCGTGATGTAGAAGCTGTCAGCTTGCCCTGATAGAGGGTTTCGTTGAAATACAACCTCCCTCCCGCGGAAGCTACCCATACAGCGTGCGGCCAGTAGGCTTTAGTAGCTGATCGCTGATCGCTGAGGGCTATCGGCGCTGGCCGATTCCGGCTAGCCCGAATGTCCCCTTGCCCCATGGGTCTCCTTGACTGATACTCGCCCAGTTGAACTGGAGGGACGAGGGTATGACGACAATGAGCGAAAGTATGGCAACGATGGGCGAAGGCGCCTACTATAGGGCGCGTCTTGGTAACGGGGCGGCCGCGCGCGGCGAGCGCATTATCTGCCAGCTATTGGGCTGGACCGGCGACAACAACAGCCTAGGACGCGTACGCATTATCCACAGCACGGTGTCTACCTATCGCACGGGGCAAGTCGGGCTGGTGCCGCGTGAGCGTCTCATTCCCGTGCGGCCGCGTCAAGACGGCTAGGCGGCAGGCGAGAGGCGGCAATGCGGCAATAGTGTATGCTGTCCCTCAATCAGCCCGCGCGATGACCCCGCGCTACGTGCCCGTCGCCTCTCGCCTGCCGCCTAGCGCCTGACGCCGAGTTGCTGAAGCACGACAAAGTTTGCCTGCACGCTCGTCGCCCGTTTGTTTTGCTGTACGGTCGCCCGCAAACGAACGATGATGGCGCGCCGGGTTGAGAGGGCGCGCGGCACACGGACCCATACTTTCGCCGCGCCCAACCTGTCGGTAACGCTGACGATACGCCACGGCCCGGTGGGGTAGTCCACCTCAAAGGTGACCTTCAAGCCGTGGCCCGCGGCGCCGCTCAACTCCAGCCACACCGCTCCCCCCGCGGTAATCTGCCCCGGTACGACGCGCGCGATAAGCCGCGCGCTTTTCACCTGCGTCATGGCCGGCCGCGTGGGCGTGGGCGCCGGCGTTCTGATGGCGGTTGGGACGGCGGTGGACGTGGCGCGTGGGGACGGCGTGGCGGTTGGCATGGGCGGCGGGCAGACGCCAGGAGGGGGCGGCGTCAACGCCGGTAGGGCCACAAGCGCGTGCAGCAACACAGCGGCGTCCGGTACGCCGAGGCCCGTGACATAGTCCCACCCCGGCCCTGGCGGCGCGAACCCGTTGCTCGATCCGACGGTGATATCGCGGAAAGCGGGCGGCCCGTTCGGCGCGGCGGCCAGCTGATAGAGTTCCTGGTGGATATCGCCCAGCCCCGGCAGGGTGGCGCAGGTGGAGGGAACCGCGCCGGCCGCGCCGGCGACGGCGTAGCGCAGTTGGTTGCCCAACGCGAGCAGACCGGCCCAGATCGGCGTCGCCGCGCTGGTGCCGACGACCTGTGTGCGCCAGCCGTTCAGCCACACGGCGTAGGCGGCTCCCGCGTCAAGCGCCACGTCGGGTACCTGCCGTTTCCCGTTGCTCAACACGTTGTCGACCCCCGGCCCCGCCTGCCACGCGGGGCGCGCGAAGGTGTTGCTCAGGCCGCCGCCGCTCCCCGCCCAGCCCGCTTCGGACGCGATCCCGCCGCCCGCGGCCACGGCCAGTTGCGTTCCCCCGACCGCGATGACGTAGGGGTCGGAAGCGGGATAGTCCACCGTTTGTTTGGTCACGTCGGGGGTCGCGCCGTCCGCGCTCAGGCAATCGTAGGCGCCGTTGTCGCCGCTGGACGCCACCACGGTCATACCCTCGGCCACGGCCTGTGCGAACAGGTTGTGCAAGAGGGTGAAGTCGGGCGGCTGGTCGGTCTGCGCCGCGTCTTCGCACTGGCCCCAACTCGTACTAAGCACCTGCGCCTTGCCATCATCGATAATGCGCGCGTAAAGGTCGTCGGCGGCCACCGTATTAGCGCTATTGGGGGCGGCGGGACCGTTGTACACGAGGATGCGCGCTCCCGGCGCGGCCGCCTGCGCCAACTCGATGTCGAGCGCTGTCTCTTGCGCCCCCGCATCGCCGTAGGCGTCGGTCGCGCCCCCGTCGACGGGGATGCTGATAGGTGGGGCGGCCACGATGCCGAACGCCGCGTCATACGCGGCGATATCTTTGGGGTCAAAGGGGCTGAGTTCGTAGAGCGCGATGGTCTGGCCCCCGCCGGTGATGACTGTCGTCGTCGTGAGCCCGTTTGTCGACGTCAACACCGTTGTGTAGAGCGGCGCGATGTCGTACGCCGCCTGGATACCGGCGGGCGTCAACTGCGTGGGCGGCGGAGGAGGGACCCCGCGCGCGTGTCGTGGCTGGTTCCCCTGGGTCCGTGCGGCGGCGCTGGCCACGCGCGGCGATGGACCGTGGCGAAGCGGCGCGTCGTCGCGCAAGCCCACGACGGTCGTGACCAAGGGAGCCAGCGCGGCCGGCAGGCGCGGCCATATAAGATTGGCGTAGTGGACGTGGCCGCGTGTATCGCGGTAGCGCACGATCGGGGAGCCGAAAGCGTCTGCGGCACGCGCGGCCGTCCCCACGACGTCGAGCAACAAATGATCGCGGTAGCGGCGGACGATGCGCAAGCCACGCGCGCGCAAGTAGGCCATGACGGCGTCTTCGCTAGCCGCCGTGGGGCCGAACAACCGTGTATAGTCTCCAGCCGACAAGGCCCGCCTAGGCGCCCCAACGGCCGGACTCCGCAGGAACGCGTCGAGCAGGTCCTGGTGGCGCGGGGTGAGGCCGATGATGAGGCGCAGCGGGGTAGCGCCTGGCAGGGGACCAAGCACACGGGCTCCGCGCGGCAGCCCCGCGCTACGTCCGCCGCCATCAATAGCGGCCATCGTTGCAGCGGCACCCGCGGCGGTGGGATCCAGCCGCGCCGGTAGCGCCCCCGCGACGATGGCGACGATCACTAGGAGCAAGAGTATGATAACGTGGCGGCGGTCACGCGGACCGTTGATCAGGTTGTACAAGAGTACTCCGATGGGGACGGCCTCACGAGAGCAATCGTAGCATTACGACGGTATTAAACGCAAGCAGAGCCGCAAAAGTTATGCCTTGCTTATACGTCGATCCACCATATTTTGGCGCCGCCGTTTGCCGTTGCGCTTATCTCAGCATACACTGAAACTTATGACTACTACTATTTCACCCACAACCGACACAGAAGCCCCGTTGCGCGTTGGTATCTGCGGCAGCGGCATCACAAAGGCGCACATCCAAGGCTACCAAAAGCTTCCCGGCGTTGAGGTCGTCGCCATCGCCGGCCCCGACGTTGAGCGCTGCCAGGCGGTGGCCGACGAGTACAGCATCCCGCACGTCTTCGCCGACTACCGCGCTATGCTCGACCTTGGCCTCGACGCCGTCTCCATCGGCGTTCCCAACAAGTACCACGCGCCCATCGCCATTGACGCCCTCGCGGCCGGTTGCCATGTGCTGCTGGAGAAGCCCCTGGCCATCGACGTAGCCGACGGAGAGCGCATCCTACGGGCCGCCAGGGAGAGCGGCCGCATCGTGATGCTCGCCTTCAACCGACGCTATCTCGCCAACGCCGTCACGCTCAAGGAGTTCATCGACGCTGGGACGCTCGGCGACATCTACTACGCCAAGGCCGGCTGGACGCGGCGCGCTGGCATCCCCGGCTTCGGCGGCTGGTTCACCACCAAGGAGCTCTCGGGGGGCGGCCCGCTAATCGACCTCGGCGTGCACATGCTCGACCTTGCCCTGTACATGATGGGCTACCCGCGTCCGATCGCCGTCAGCGGGGCAACGTACGCCGCCCTGGGACCACGCGGCAAGGGCGCGTCGGACTACGCGGACTACGGCCGCTTCCCGGTTGGCTCCGACATCGTCTTCGATGTCGAGGATCTCGCCACGGGGTTCGTCCGCTTCGACAACGGCGCGACGCTGGCGATCGAGGCGAGTTGGGCCGGCTATCAGTCCCTGCGCGATGACATCTATCTGCAACTCTACGGCCGCGACGGCGGCGCGCGCATCGCGATGCCCGACTATCAGGAAGCGGACTCATTGCGCCTGTTCACCGAGTCGGCCGGGACACTCGTCGAGGTGGCCCCTGTTTTGCCCAAAGTGGGCCGGGGCGGTTACGACCACGAGGTCGCCATCTTCATCGACAGCATCCGCACCGGCACGCCCCCGCCCGCGACCGTCGAGCAAGGTTTGGCCGTCCTGCGCATCATCGACGCGCTCTATCGGTCGGCCGAGGCGGGGCGCGAGATAGTGATTAGTCGGGAGTCGGGAGTCGAGAGTCGGGAGTCGGGAGTCGAGAGTCGGGAGTCGGGAGTCGAGAGTCGAGAGTCGGGAGTCGGGAGTCGAGAGTCGGGAGTCGGGAGTCGATAGTAAGACGCGTCACGATGGCGCCCGAACTAGTAGCGCCATCACTGACCAACACCCCTACCATGATTACTTTCGACTCCCGACTCTCGACTCCCGACTCTCGACTCTCGACTCCCGACTCAATCCGGTGGTACACTAAGGGTGTCGAGCATGCATAGCAAGGATGACGGTATCGTGGGCGCGACGCCCGCGTCCGATCATATGACGGCCTGGTATGTCCATAACATACGCCCAGCTGTTTCTTGTGTTCGCGTTTCTCGGCGAGGAGTTTCCTATGGACATTGGCACGATCACACTCATCCCCGACGGCGACTGCGGCTTTATTCGGCCCGCGCACGGACGCGACGATATCTCCTTCCTCCAATCGGCGCTTGTCGATGTGACCGCGGAGCACATACACGCGGGCGATCGCGTCACGTTTACTGTCGTGCATGACCTGCGGGGCAAGGGCCCGCGCGCGGTGGACGTGCGTATGGCGCTTCCTCCCGAGGCGGCCGTCCCCTCCTCGAAACGCCTAACTCGGTAGCGCGCCGCCCGATCCGGTTATCCCACTTGGCTCTGATCGACGCGCGGACGCCGCCCCCGTCGGACACGCAAGCGGGGCGGCGTCCGCGCGCGGCATTGCTATCCGCCGACTATAGAGGGACGCGCACGGCGCCCGAAAGGACTAGATTTCATGCCTGCTATCGCTCCCGCCGGTGTCCCCGTTCCGGCCCCGCGCGAAGAGCCATGCCCGCACTGCGGCAGCACCGCGGGGCGCACCTTGCTCAAGCGCAACCAAGGGATCAGAGAGGTTGATGGGATTAGGACGAGTGTCCCTATGAACAGCCAGTGGCGCTGTTTCGGATGTGGCCGCAACTTCACGACCACAAGTCAATAACCGCCAGAACAGCGCGAGGTTTGCCATGAAGCTTGGTTTCCTGACCGCGTGCATGCCGGAACGTCCGTTGAGCGATGTCGTGCATGTCGCGTCCGCGCACGGCTATCAGACGCTGGAGGTGGCGTGCTGGCCGCGCACGAGCGAGCGCGACTACAACGCCAGCCACATCGACGTGACCACGCTCGACCACACGGGGGCCGACGAGATACGGCGCATGTTCGAGTTGTCAAGCTTATCTATTAGCGCGCTCGCCTACTACGAAAACAACCTTGCCGCCGACCCTAACGAACGCGCCGTCGTCAACGGTCACCTGCGCAAGACGATCGACGCCGCGGCCTTGCTCGGCGTCGAGCTGGTCGGCACGTTCGTGGGCCACGACATCTCCAAGACGCCGGCCGAGAACGGGGCTGAGGCGGCGCGGGTCTTCGGAGAGTTGACGGACTACGCCGGCCAGCAAGGCGTGCGCCTGATGATCGAGAATTGTCCTATGGTCGGCTGGCAACGGCCTTGGATACCGGGCAATCTCTTCTACGCGCCGGAGCAGTGGGACGCGCTCTTCGCCGCCATCCCCGCCCTCGGCCTCAACCTCGACCCCTCGCACCTCTATTGGCTCGGCATCGACCCCTACGCCCTCGCGCGCGACTACGGCGCGCGCATCTTTACACGCGCACGCCAAGGACACCGAGATCCTGCGCGATAAACACGCCCGCATACCTATCCTGGACGACGGCTGGTGGCGCTATCGCATGCCTGGCCTCGGTGAGATCGACTGGCCGCGCTTCATCAGCGCCCTGCAAGAGGGCGGCTACGACGCTGTGCTCAGCACCGAGCATGAGGACCCCGTCTGGGAAGGGACCCCGGCCAAAGTCGACGGCGGCCTCATCCTGGGCCAGCGCTTCCTAGCCCCGCTGCTGTATTAGTTGTCAGTTACGCCGTTTAGCGGGCGAAGGTTAGCTGTACGCGGTCACCATCCATAGCGTACTCGTAGCGCAGCCCGAGGCGCGCGGCGATCGGCGCGAAGATACTGTAGAACGGCGCGATCTCCGCACGCGACACGCCAACGAAGGCCAGCAGGTCGTCGGACGGCCAGCGCGCCGTTACCTCCGCCTGGCCCTCGTCCCCCGACACGATCACCCCCGTCGCGCCACCGCTCGCCATATTCAGCGCCGCCGCGCGCGCTGCATCGAGCGCGCTCTTGTCGGCCAACTCATCCCATCCTGGCGCGAACAGGGCCCCGGCCGCGCGCGCCCACTCCTCGAACGAGAAGCCCTGCCGCTTACTGTAGGCCAGAGTGGCTACGATAAAGGAAGCGACATTGCCCTGTGCGTGCTCGAGGATCTCCTACTGCGAGAACGGCGCCTGCTCCATGATCATCCCTCCCATGCCTCTGGCACGCTGCCGGCTCGTCATAATGAGTACGGCCTGGCGGCGTGCATTCATCGCTGCCAGACCCACTATACCATTGCCCAAGGCGGGGCGTCCAACCAGACGCCCTCTATCGCGAGAGTCCCATGCGGCTACCCGTTCATGATACCCTTTCGGGGTGCGCGCCACTTTTTCGCGCTGACTGGGTGATAGCGTGCTGGCCGTATCCACGGGGACCGCCTCCGTCCCGGCGGCCTGTCGTTGCCGGCGACCGTGCTGCATGTGGCGAACCCCGTGGCTACAACCGTGAGCCGCCGGGACGGAGGCGGTCCCCGTGGATACGGCCAGCACGCTATCACCCAGTCAGCGCGAAAAAGTGGCGCGCACCCCCCCTTTCGTGAGACATTGCCAACGCTCGCCCCAGTACTGTATACTGGTGGCACAACGCGGGTGTAACTCAGTTGGCAGAGTGCTTGCTTCCCAAGCAAGATGTCGTCGGTTCGAACCCGATCACCCGCTCCCAGGTTTTGGTACGAAAGAGGGGCCGTCTGGCCCCTCTTTCGTCGTCTGACCGCCTTCGATCCCGCCTAAACATCTCACTCCTTTGCTTCCCCCACTTCGCTACTAAAAGGTCAGTTTAAGAGTTGTCTTGCCCTTGCGGCAATCCCTGGAGCAGGGCCTGCGGCTGCGCGGGCGTGGGGAAACGCGGCGCGCCTGTGCCATCGCCGGTCATGCGCGGGCGGGTGCCATTGCCCGTCCCATTACCAGTGCCAGTGCTACTGGCGCCGTCGAGGCCGACGTTGCCGAGGGTGGCGGCGAGGCCGGCCAGGCCGGCGTAGTCGGTGGGCACAACGAGCACC
>JAABUZ0100010427.1_pt1 | contig 10330 bp, 4 predicted proteins | sample 5562091 | NCBI WGS metagenome assembly JAABUZ01 (sample SAMN12813069, study PRJNA571459) | rock metagenome | isolation source: Antarctica rocks | place: Antarctica: Victoria Land, Linnaeus Terrace sud | collected 2015-12-21 | reverse complement strand
AGACCCGGTGTATCAGCCACCCATCCACCGGCGTCCAGAGCGAGCAACTCGGCGGTTGTCGTGGTGTGTCGCCCCTTGCCGGTGGACTCGCTGATTTCGCCGGTGCGCAATCGCAAGCCGGGCTGTACGCGGTTGAGGAGCGTTGACTTGCCCACGCCGGACGGGCCGACGAGCGCGCTTACCTTACCATTTAAGGCCTCGCGTAGATCGGTGATTCCCTGTTCGGCCGTTGCCGACGTGCAGATCACAGGATAACCCGCTGCCTGATACGGCGCGGCCGCCGCTTCGGCCTGGGCAGCAGATGCGAGGTCGAGTTTGTTCAGACACACCAGGGCCGGAATCTCGGCGGCCTCGGCGATCAGGACAAAGCGATCCAGGCGGGCCGCATTGAACTCCGGCTCCTGTATGGAGTGAACCGCCACCAGAAGATCGAGGTTGGCGGCGATCACGTCGAGAAATCGGCCGCCTCCCGCCGAGCCGCGCACCAGTTCGTTGTCGCGAGGCAGCAGTTCTTCAATCACCCCTCTGCCATCGTCCATCTCGTGGAATCGGACGCGATCGCCGATAACCACCGCCGTCGTTGCCGTGCGCTCTCCGCGTTCGGCGCGGAGCAGGCGCTTAGGCGCGCGACAGTCGATCACGCGTCGATCAACCAGGACGCGATGATGACCGGATTCGGTACGAACCACGAACCCTTCCAGCAGCGCTCGGGTGGCGGGTGACGCGATGGCGGCACGCCCGGACTGTTTCACTGGCGACGTCAACCGGCAACCATCAGAGGTCGAGACGCGAGAGAGGAGTGCCGGCGATCAGTCAGCGTCTCAACTCCCGTACGGCCGGGCGTGGTAATCCTGCATCTGGCCGACGCGCTCCGGATGACGAAAGGCCCAGATGAGCGCCATGCCGGTGATGAAGCCGCCTACATGGGCAAAGTAGGCGACACCTCCCTGCTGTGCCTGGTTGCTGAGCGATACAATACCGTCGAACAGTTGCAGCACGAACCAGAAGCCGATCAACACCCAGGCTGGAAGGCGTACCGGGATGAAGATGAAGGTAATCGCGATCAGTGTTCTAACTCGGCTGCGAGGATACAGCAGGAGATATGCCCCCAGCACCCCCGCGATGGCGCCGCTGGCGCCCAGTCCGGGAGTGGTCGAGCCGGCCGCGGTGGCAATTTCCAGCGCGTTGGCCCCCAATCCGCAGAGCAGATAGAAGACCAGGTAGCGCAGATGCCCCATCGAATTTTCGATGTTATCGCCAAACACCCAGAGAAACACCATGTTGCCCAAAATGTGCAGCCACCCCACGTGCATGAACATCGAAGAGAACAGGTTGAGCCAGTATGGGTGAGGAGTGCCGCCGGGAGGCGCGCATTGACTGGTGTACTCGCAGGGGATCAAGGAGTGCTGATAGTAAAAGGTATTGAGCGTCGATTGCCCCTGGGTCGCGAGGGATAGCTCATAAAAAAACACTAAAAAGTTGACGACGATCAAGCCGATATTGACGTAAGGGAAGATGCGATTCGGTTCGCTGGGGTCGGAGTAGGGAATCATTTACCGCTCGAGCGGACCTTCCCCTGGCGCCTCTTCCGGCTCTCCCTCATCCAGGTCTCCCTCTTCCCAGTCTTCGTCAAAAGGCTCCTCCACCTGCCGGCTCTCGACGACAAAGACCTTGGGTGTGGTGGGAGCCTGATCCAGACGGTACTGCGGGTTGCGACGGAATACGCGAATCTCGTAAACCTCCGACTCTTCGGTGGTTTCCACCAAAACCTCAGTGCCGGTTTCAAGATCAAGCTCGAACGCGATCTGGCGGGCGAAGTACTCGCTCAGCGGCCCTTCCAGATCCATGGTGTCTAGCTCCACGCACCAGAACTGCGAGGTGATTTCCAGCCCGTACCCAAAACGCTCGAACTCGGGATCGAGCGTATCTCCAGCGTTCGGGTACAGGGCAGCGCGAAAGCCGAGGCCGTTGGCCCGGTAATAGGTATCGCCCGAGTCGTCCATCGTCGCGGTCTGATACTCGGAGCTGAGCGCTCCGAAGACGCGCTCGGCGGTGCGATCCAGGTCGTCGTGCGACTTGATGAAAACCATCACGTCCAGTTCAGCCAGCATTCCGTCCTCCATCCCCGTTCTGCGGCCATTATAGGGATAGCTGTGCCGGCGTGAAGAAGGGCAAGCTGGAACCGATGCGACTGCTGCGTTCATCCGCGGACGGTTTGCCAGAAACGACGTGTTCAGCCCGGGAAGGAGTCGTCCGCAGCGACCCGGAATGGCACGGGCCCCAGGACGACCATGTATCACGTGCTGGTGACCGTTATGGCTCGTGGAAATCCGTTACCGTCGCCGCTAAGATTATGGCACTGTCAGTAAGGGAGGCGGAGGTAGTGGCACTGGCGCCATCGGCTGCTCTTCCCGCCGTCGGTTCGCTGGTTCGGACCCGTGGACGAGACTGGGTGGTCCTGGCGAGCGATCACCCGCGGGTGCTGCGTCTTCGACCCCTCACCGGCTCGGAGGAGGACGCGATTGGGGTCTTCTGGGAGCTTGAACACGACCTGGTCGAGTCATCGCGCTTTGCTCCACCCGATCCGACCACGGCAGGTGACTTCCTCGGTGGCATTTTGCTCCAGGACGCGGCACGCCTATCAATTCGGAACGGGGCAGCACCTTTCCGCTCGCTGGGGCGTCTGACGGTTGTTCCGCGTCCTTACCAATTCGTTCCTCTGATTATGGCCTTGCGACTTGACCCGGTTCGCCTCCTCATCGCGGACGATGTCGGCGTGGGGAAGACCATCGAGGCCGGCATGATCGCTCGCGAGCTGCTGGATCGCGGCGTGGCAAAACGGCTCGCGGTCATCTGTCCGGCCCATCTGTGCGAGCAGTGGCAAATTGAACTGCGCGACAAGTTCGGTATCGACGCTGTTGTGGTCCAATCGGCCACCATCGGACGGTTGTTGCGTGCGATGCCCCGGTCTGATATCAGCCTGTACCGGTACTACCCCAATATCATTGTCAGCATCGACTTCGTCAAGAGCGATGCCAATCGCCATGGCTTCCTCCTCCACGCTCCCGATCTGGTCATCGTGGACGAGGCACACATAGCGGCACGCCCCGGTGGACAGGGAGGCAGCGGCCAGCATCAGCGGCATCAGTTCATCAAGGAACTGGCCAGTGATGCTGCTCGCCAGCTGATTCTGGTCAGCGCCACCCCACATTCCGGCATCGAGGAAAGTTTTCGGTCGGTGCTCGGCCTGCTCGACCCGGCATTTGACTCCGAGGACGGCGAACTCGATCGGAAACGGCTCGTCAAGCACCTGGTGCAACGCCGTCGCACCGATCTGGAACACTGGCTCGGGGCCAAAACACCCTTCCCCGACCGTCTGGCGGAGGAGCGGTCCTATCCGTTGTCCGGAGCCTACCGGGACCTCTATCTTTCGGTTCTTACCTACTGCCGGGAGTCTATCGAGTCGGCATCGGACCTGCAGCGTCGCCACCAGCGCGTGCGTCACTGGGCCGCCATTGCCCTGCTCCGCTGCGTCCTCTCCAGTCCGGAAGCGGCCATTGCGGTGCTCTCAGAGCGAGCCAAACGGCAGGGAATGGAGGATTCCGTGGTCTTCGACTCCGAGGATGAGGCCGAACTCGATGCCACCTACCGTCCCCAGGTGCTTGACCCCACAGAAGCAGGGGACTCGGGAGACTATGCGCCGACGGCGCCGCTGCGGGACGCCGAGCCCGACCTCTCCGACACCGAACGGCGGCGGCTTGCTTCCTTCCTGCGGCAGGCGCGAGGACTGGCTGGTTCCAAGGATGATGCCAAGCTGATCGAGACGGCCAAGATTGTTGGCGAACTCTTGCAGGCTGGACATCACCCCATCGTCTTCTGCCGCTTCATTGCGACCGCCAGGTATCTGGAGATGTATCTCCCCAAGCTCCTCAAAGCGGTCAAGAACCTGCGGGTGAGCGCGGTGACGGGAGAGATTGGCGACGAGCAGCGGCGGGAGCGGGTGGAAGAACTCTCCCACCACCCGGTGCGGGTGCTGATCGCCACCGACTGTCTCTCAGAGGGAATCAACCTCCAGGATGCCTACGACGCAGTGCTCCACTACGACCTCCCCTGGAATCCCAATCGACTGGAACAGCGGGAGGGGCGAGTCGATCGGTTTGGGCAGAAGCGGCGTGAGGTCAAAACCATCGTGCTCTACGGCGCTGATAACGAGGTCGATCTGGTGGTACTCGAGGTGCTGCTACGGAAGGCGCGAACCATTCGGAAGCAGCTCGGTATCTCTGTGCCTGTGCCGGCCGAGTCCGATCAGGTGGTGCAGGCCGTGGTAGACAGTGTCCTGCTGCGTCGACCCGCCCGACCCGGACCGGGACGGCAATTGGGACTGGGCCTGTCCGACCCGGGTGTGAGCCGTCTCCACGATGAGTGGGACCGCGCCGCCGACCATCAGCGAAAGCAGCGGGCCCACTTTGCCCAGGAGGGAATCCGACCGGAGGAGGTGCAACGCGAACTCGAGGCGGTGGACCCGGTGCTGGGCGATGCCGGAACCGTCCATCGCTTCCTGGCCAACGCGGCACAACGTCTCGGCGGCGACCTGCGAGCGACCGGGCGCGACGGCGTGTATGATCTGCTGCCGGGAGCCGAGATGGAGCGAACGCTGCGGGAGCGGGGATGCCCGGTTGAGGGAGCGCTGCGAGTTAGCTTCGAGCCGGTGTTCGACGCCGGCGACCCGATTGTGCTCACCCGAACGCATCCCGTGGTCGAGACCTACTGTGACGTGGTGCTGGGGCGCGCCCTGGCCCCCCGTCCCGATCCTCGTTTCGCTCGCTGTAGCGCCATGCTGACGGACGCGGTATCGGTGCGGACCGTCTGCGTCCTGCTCCGAGTTCGCTACCTCCTCCGCGATGCGGTGGACGAGTTCGCCGAAGAGATAGTTCTGGCCGCGTTCCAGCGACGCGAGGGCAAAGTGTCCTGGCTGAAGCCCTGGGAGTCGGGACCAGGACTGCTGGCCGGGGCTCGACCACAGGGGAATCTGGACGCAATGGAGCAGCAGACACAGATCGCATGGGCGCTCGACTTCCTGCAGAGCGACGCCGAGTGGTACGAGCCGGTTGTGACCTGGCGAACGGATGTGCTACGCGACTCGAACGACCGGCTTCGGAACCTGATGCGAGCCACCCGGCTCCGGATCGAGCCACACCGGCCGCCGGACATCCTCGGTATCTATGTCCTGCTGCCTGGGGGCATGTAATGGCCTACACCGCCATCCAGATCGAGGGCGCGCTCTTTCCCGCCGATCTGCTCGACGCCATCGCCACGGGAGATGCTCCCGGCCAGCGAGACCAGGACTTCGACCTGCCGTCTGGCGTCCGGCTGACCGATGAGATACAGCTCGCTTTCTCGGAGATCCGCAAGCACTGGGACTCCTTCCAGGCGCGGCTGGGGCGCTCGACCGAAAGTCCCACCACGCTCACCCGAGAGCACTGGATCATTCCCCTCTTTGAGACGCTGGGCGTGCCACTCTCCTTTCAGCGCGCCGGCCTCCCGGTGGGAGAGGACAGCTTTGTGATCTCACACCTGGCCGGGACAGAACCCGAGGCATCGCCGGTTCACGTGGTCGGACTTGGTCAGTCATTGGACCGGCGAGCCGACGGGAGCCGGCGAAGTCCCCACGCCACCGTGCAGGAGTACCTGAACCGCTCCGACGCGGTGTGGGGCATCGTCACCAGTGGCGATCATCTCCGCGTCCTCCGCGACGCGCAGGCGTTGGCGCGTCCTTCCTATCTTCAATTCGATCTCCGCGCCATGGTCCAGGGCAACCTCTACAGCGAGTTCGTGCTCCTCTTCCGGTTGCTCCACCACACTCGCTGGACTGCTCGACCCGTAGGTGCTGAGGGCTGGCTGGAGCGCTACTACCAGGACGGCATCGACGTGGGCGGACGGGTCCGCGAGCACCTGCGGGATGGGGTGGAAGAGGCGCTGCGCCGTCTCGGCGCCGCCTTCCTGGCGCATCCCGAGAGCACTGGGCTGCGAGATGCGATCGAGAACGGGACGCTTGATGCGACCGGCTATTACCGGGAACTACTCCGCCTCATCTATCGCTTTTTATTTCTGCTGGTGGTCGAGGATCGCAAGCTTCTCTTCACCCCGACCGAGAACCCCGCCGAGTCGCTGGCGCAGCACGATATCTACACCCGGTACTACTCGATGGCGCGGCTTCGGGATCGCTGCCAGCGACGGTTCGAGGACGACGAATATGCCGACCTGTGGGAAGGGATGAAGCAATCCTTCCTGTTGTTCAGGGAGCAAGATCGAGCCGGCACCTTAGGCCTGGCGGCTCTCAACGGGGAACTGTTCGGCGCGCAGGCATGTGCGCATATCGAGCAAGCTCACTGCGCCAACGTTGACCTCCTGACGGCGATCCTGCACCTCTCGACCTTCGACGATCGGCGAGTACGACGCCGGGTGAACTACGCCGCGCTGGACGTGGAAGAGTTGGGTTCGGTGTACGAGAGCCTGCTGGACTTCCACCCGTTGGTGGAGCTTGAGCCACGACCGCGTTTCGACCTGGTGACTGGCAGTGAGCGGAAACAGACCGGCTCGTACTACACGCCCCCCTCGCTGGTGGCCGAGCTAATCAAGAGCGCGCTGGTTCCCGTCATGACGGAAAAGCTGGCCGCGGCCGCCACCTGGAAGGCCAAGGAGGCAGCGCTGCTGGACCTGCGGGTGGTCGATCCGGCCTCCGGCTCGGGTCACTTCCTGCTGGCCGCGGCGCGCTCCATCGCGCGTGAGCTGGCCCGCGTTCGGCTTCAGGGCGACGAGCCGTCCCCCGTGGAATACCGGCAGGCCCTGCGCGACGTGGTGAGAACCTGCATCTATGCCGTGGACAAGAACCCGCTGGCCGTGGACCTGTGCAAGGTGGCGCTGTGGATCGAGGGCTACAACGCCGGCATGCCGTTGAGCTTTCTGGACAACCACATCAAGTGGGGCGATTCCCTGGTGGGGGTGCGCGATATCGGGGTGCTGCCGGTTATTCCCGAGGGCGCGTATGCCCCGGTGACGGGCGACGACCGGGCGCTGGCCGGCCAGTATCGCAAGCTCAACCGCACGGCCGGCGAGCAGTATAGCGTCTTCGGCGCAGCCGGCATCGATCTGCAACAGCACGCCGCCGACTTCCGCTCGCTGGGCCTGGCGGAGGAACGCACGCCCTATCAGGTGCATCAAAAGGAGAAGGCGTACGAACAGTTGCGTAGTGGCGGCGACTGGTGGGACGACCGGGTGGCATGCGACCTGTGGACGGCGGCCTTTTTCCTGCCGATCCGTCCCGGCTGCGAACTGCCCACCAGCAGCACCGTGGAGGACTACCTGGCCAACCCGCGCAGCGCCAGCGGGCAGCTGGTGGCCGCGGCCGTTGGCGTCTCCCAGAAGCACCCCTTCTTCCACTGGCCGCTGGAGTTTCCCGATGTGGTCGCTCGGGGCGGCTTCGACGTGGTGTTGGGCAATCCGCCCTGGGAGCGGATCAAGCTGCAGGAGGAGGAGTTCTTCGCGGCGCGCGACCCGGAGATCGCCCATGCGCAGAACAAGTCGGCGCGCGGGAAGCTGATCGCGACGCTGCCGGAGCGCAACCCGGCGCTGGCCACCGAGTTCGAGGCGGCCCGGCACGACGCCGAGGCGCAGAGCAAGTTCATCCGGGCCAGCGGCCGTTTTCCTCTGTGTGGTCGGGGAGACGTGAACACCTACAGCATCTTCGCCGAGACCAGCCGCTCCTTACTACGCGCCGCCGGGCGAGCAGGCTATATCGTCCCCTCCGGCATCGCCACCGACGACACGACCAAATACTTCTTCGCCGATCTGATGGAGAAGCGCGCGCTGGTCAGCCTGTACGACTTCGAGAACCGAGAGGCGATTTTCTCCGGCGTCCACCGCTCCTATAAGTTCTGCCTGCTCACCCTTTCATCGGGGCAGCAGCCGGAGTCCGCCGCGGCCGACTTCGCCTTTTTCCTGCACAACACCGAGCAGTTGCGCGACCCTGAGCGGCGCTTCGCGCTCAGCGCCGAGGACATGGCGCTGCTCAACCCCAACACGCGTACCTGCCCCATCTTCCGTTCGCGGCGCGATGCGGCGATTACCAAAGCGATCTATCGCCGGGTGCCGGTACTGATCAAGGAGGGGGCGCAGGAGGAGAATCCGTGGGGCATCTCGTTCGTCCGCATGTTCGACATGTCGAACGACTCCGGTTTCTTCCGCACACGGACGGAGCTGGAGGCGGAGGGCTGGGAGCTACAGGGCAACGTCTTCCGGCGAGGGGAGGCGCGATATCTGCCGCTGTATGAGGCGAAGATGCTGCACCAGTTCGACCACCGCTGGGCGACCTACGACGGCCTGGAGACGCGGGACGTGACAGAGGGCGAGAAGACCGATCCGCACTGTGTTGCGCTGCCTCGCTACTGGGTACCAGAGCGTGAAGTGGCAAGAGGGAACCGCTTGCAGCAACACTGGCTGCTCGCATTCCGACGCGTTGCGAGAACAACTGATGAAAGGTCGGCGATCTTTACCGCTCTCCCTATTGTTGGAGCCGGCGATAGCATCTTCTTATCTTTCCCCAGCAGATGTGAACCAACTAGCGCCGCGGCCCACCTATCAAACCTCAACTCCTTTGCTTTCGATTTTGTCACCCGCCAAAAGGTGGGAGGTATGAACTTCAGTTTCTTCATCGTGAATCAACTGCCAGCGCTGACACCAGCAAGTCTGGAAGTATATGCGCCTTGGGCTCCGGCCAAGCTTCTTAGGGAGTGGCTCTCGCTGCGTGTCCTAGAACTTCTTTACATCGCCTGGGACATGCAGCCTTTCGCGCGCGACCTGGGCTACTCGGGGCCGCCCTTCGCCTCGAATCCAGAGCGCCGCTTCCAGCTACGCTGCGAGCTGGATGCCGCCTTCTTCCACCTCTACGGGATTGAGCGGGACGATGTGGACTACATCATGGAGACCTTCCCCATCGTGAAGCGGAAGGACCAGGCGAAGTGGGGGGAGTATCGGACGAAGCGCGTGATTCTGGAGATGTACGATGCTATGCGGCGAGCGATGGAGACGGGTGAGGCGTATGGCGATGCCTCGTGCTCAGTCCAACGACGTGCATTGTGACTAACTCGAGCCTGGTCATGCTGGTAGGACGACTGGCAGTGCCACAGTTCGATCGAGTCATTTTCCCGGTTTGGGTGAGTCGGAGAATGCGGTAGGTTCGCGTACATAGACGGCTGTTGCAGAAGCGTCAGGCGATACAACGCGCAACGCCTACCGACAACCCGGCAGGATCCGTTGTCCACGTAGCTGTGCGCGCCGGATGACTTTGGGTATATAGTAAGCACCCGGCCCAGCAGATGATCCACGCTTACCACTTAAAATGCAATGAGCGAGTGGACTTTCTCCCGTAGACTATGTTGCTGGTGCTCGTAAGCGGGCAGCATATCTCGCATTGCCCCCCAACTACCTCCTGGTAGGCACCAGGCCGCGAGACCACTGCATATTGTAGTGCCTCCCGATCATTCGTAAGGCGCAGGCCACCGGTGCTGAGACATCTACTTTAATACCGTCAGAATTACATCTATGTTAGAATGGTGACGTAATATAAGTTACCGTTTGTCCCAGCTTTGGAGGTGCCTCTTGCCTCGCGGACCTGCACGGCCGTATCCGACCCACGATTTGGCCTCGGCGACCGCCATTCCCCAAGCCATACTTGACAACAACGCGGGTAAGCCGATGTACCGGATCCTCCTCGCGCAAGCCGTGGGCCAGTCTCCATCCGGCACGACTTTTCGCGACCTCGTAACGGCCGCCAGCAAATTTGGCATGATTTCGGGCAACTATCACTCAGAGACGCTGACACTCACGCCGCTCGGTCAACAAATCGTCAAGCCTCGGTCGGAGGAGGAACGACTTGACGGACTTCGGCAAGCAATGGCTAAGATCTCGTTGTTCGCCCGGTTATTGTCCTACTATGACAACTCCAAATTGCCCTTGCCGTCGCTTCTTAAGTCCGCGCTCGAGAAGGCGCCATTTAATGTCAATCCCGCGTGGTCCGAGGAAGCCGTGAAGGTCTTCATGGAAACAGGGCGACTTACGGGGGTGATCCGAGACGTGAGTGGGGCTCCCTACGTGCTGAAACAGGCGGGTCCTCCGATTGAACGCGATACGAACGGGGAAGACCTCGAGGGCGGTACCGATCTATTAGACATCGAGGCATCGTCGAACTCTGTAATGGAAGGTTCGATTTTTGCGCCGGAACCTCGTCCACCTGACAGTGCTCCGGCACCATCGACATGTTCATCGAACCGTC
>JAABUZ0100010425.1_pt1 | contig 10331 bp, 9 predicted proteins | sample 5562091 | NCBI WGS metagenome assembly JAABUZ01 (sample SAMN12813069, study PRJNA571459) | rock metagenome | isolation source: Antarctica rocks | place: Antarctica: Victoria Land, Linnaeus Terrace sud | collected 2015-12-21 | reverse complement strand
TTGCACAAGCAGGCGACAGGCGACTCGACGGTCAACGGGCTAATTCCAGCTTCAGTGCCATTACCTCCCAAGGGTCGCCCCCCTGGGATCGCCGCGAGAAGTGTGCAACATGTTCTTGCCCAATACAGTTTTTTGCAGGAAAGCCGTTTTTCGACAGCGCTCGCCTCTCCTTACGTCCGCGCTTGTTGCCGCCCTGTGGGATGGACGGGGATCAGTTGACACAAGTCCTGACATGGTTGACCTATATCGCGGCGCAGGGCACGACCTCACCGGTCCATACCCAGATTAGGCTGCGCGCCTGGTTCGTCGGAGGATCGGTCTTCGCTACCTCCGTTGACAAGCTCCTGGCTGACCCCCAGTTCCCTGGCTTAGCGCGCGCGTTGGACGTGCGTGTCTATGCGCTGACCTTGAAAGAGCGGCGCAGAATCGTTGTTGAATGTCTTCCCGGTCGGACGAAAGTGCGCGTCCTGGGGGAGAACAGGCAGTGGGTTCAGGTCGCCTATCACGCGACCTACGGTGTGATGAGGCAGCAGGCGGCGTCAGTTTGGCTGCTCAGGAATATCTGGGTAGGGCTGGGCAGCATTTTTCTCGGCGCCATAGGTTTGGTGTTCACTGTCTCCTTTGTCGTTATCCTTGGTAGCACGCACCTCTTGACCAAAAGTGCCGAACACGTACTCCCTTTCATCATAGCGTTCTACGCGGTCAGCCTCTTCTTCATGTTCATTGCTCTAGGTGTCATAATCACGCTACCGCGCGCCCTGGTTGGACCTGACACTCCCTGGTGGGGACCCAGGCAACGGGTAACGGCTGCGGTGAGCGGCTTCGCGATCCTTATTATCGTCCTCGGTCTGTTAGTGCTACGCAACGGCACCACTAGTCCCAATTTGATTGCGGGCATCGTGGGCATCGCGACGTGCGTAATAACGGTCATTCCTCTGCTGAACCTACGCACAAGGGGCGGTTTCTAGATGTGCGGTGTGTGACGAGGGTTTAGAAAGTTAGGGCGTAAACCCGACGAGCTTTAGCCGTGGGATATAGGCACTGTCCAGCACTTAGTGGTCCATCCGCCAAGTCCACTTACGTTTTCTGGACGCCTGTGGTTGCCCTTGATGAAGGTGATACAGTGGCACGACGCCTATGTGATCGACAAGCGGACCACTTAGCAGATACGCTTGATTACGTCAGAGGGCAGGCAATAGTTGCATATGCACTATGCGAGATATCAGCGCCCCGCACGCATTAGAGGGCCGGTTGCGATGCTAGCGATGGCGACGTAACAGCCGTAGATTAGGGGCGTCAGGTGGTTCGGCGTTGCATAGTCCTGCAGCGTACCGTCGCCCCCAGCATCGACCCGCGGGCGAACAATGAGCCGTGACGAGTGTTCAGCGCCTCGTACTAGACCATCGCTCCGGGCGCGCATAGCGTTCATGGCGGCCAAGGCCAACGTCGGGCCGCGCACGCTCCTTCGGCCGCTGCGACGACCGACGATCGGCGTCCGAATGCGGATGGTGCCGCGCGGATGCGCACACGCGACGCGGTCCACCGTCGGACTGCGATGTTATGATGAGCACGGAAGGCGGGCCACGAACTGACGTGGACCCGAAGCCATGAGGTGGCCACTCGGCGCATCGGGGTCGGTGGCCCTACGAAAGGGGAGCGCGATGCGCGTCGTCGTCACGGGTGGGAGCGGTAAGGCGGGGCAATGGGTGGTGCGTGCGGTGGCCGACGCTGGCCATGAGGTGGTCAACATCGACCTGGTGCGACGCGACGACCTCCCCGGGGAGTTCTGCCGCGTCGAGTTGACCAACGCGGGCGCGGTCTACGACGCCCTCTTCCAGGTGCGTCCGGACGCGGTCTGCCATCTGGCTGCCAACCCGTCCCCGAGCGGGCAGGCGCAGGTCGATGTCTTCGCCAACAACGTGCTCAGCGCCTATCACCTCATGCAGGCGGCGGGGGACGCGGGCGCGCGCCGCGTCATCTACGCCTCGAGCGAGATGGCGACCGGGTTGTTGACCGAGGGGGCCACGCCCTCCTACATCCCCTTCGACGAGACGGAGCGGCGGCCGTCGCCGAACGCGTACGCCATCAGCAAATACATCAGCGAGGTCGTCGCGGACGGGCTGAGCGTGCGCTACCCCCGGACGGCCTTTGTCGGCCTGCGCATCAACAACGTGATCCCGCCCGACGGCTACGACCAGTTCCGGCAGGAGTGGGCGGACCCCCGCCTGAGCAGCGCCAACTTCTGGAGCTACATCGACGCCCGCGATGTGGGGACGGCCTACCTCGCGGCCTTGGAGGGGGACAGCGCGGGGCACGAGGTGTTCCTGATCGCGGCGGCCGACACCCGGGCGCGACGCGGGTTGCGGGAGTTGATGGCCACGCACCACAATGGGTACGACCGCATCGCCCCGGACCACGATGATCACGCCTCGGCCTTCAACTGCGCCAAGATGGAGCGCGTCTTCGGCTGGCGGCCCGCCTATAGGTGGCGCGACCAGCTCGATGGGTGAGGTCGGGTCTATTGGGTTCTGCTGAGATGACGTGTTAGTGACGCAATGCCTTCGGTGCAGATCGTCACAAGCAGCGGTATCGTGCTTTTTCACAGCATCTTGCGAGGCCTAAAGGATGCTCCTACGCGCAACCGGACCCACCGAACCGAACGTGCTTCAGGCGCATCAGCAGAACCCAACGAAACCCTCCAGGGTGACAACCCCGTCGATCGGTACGGGAATCCACCCTACCCGTGCGGGAGGATCACGGAGGGTCCGTGAGCGCGCGGCCCAGGGGCGTAGGCACGACCGTTTGCACCGTCTGGCCGTCGACCACGATGGCGTCGAGGAGGAGGCGGGCCAGGAGCTTCCGTTCGCCGGGGGACGCACACTCCCACAACGTCCCGACGCCCATCCAGCGCGGGTCGACCACCGTCGGGAGAGCATGGTCGAGGTGCGACGCGTCGGGTAGGAGCCTCAACTCGCGGTCGATGCGCGCGCTCTCTTGCTCCCATTCGCCCTCGGTCAACCCGTCGTTCAGGAAGAGGAAGCGCGCCCGGCGCAGCCGCTCCTGCAGGCCCGCGCGCGTGGCCGCGACCCGTTCCCGCTCGATCACCGGGTCGGTCAGCCCGCGCGCCCTCTCGAGGAGCGCCACGGGCACGCGCATCCGGCCCAGGGCGCGGTCCGCCTCCTCCTCCACGATCCGGGTGCGCACCGCCGGTTGGTCGCAGGCGGACTTCCCCCGTGCTCGATCGAGGCAGCGGTAGGTGGTGCGCCCGTGGCCGCGTTTCTCCGCGTACGACGCCCCCATCGTCCCCCCGCAGCGCCCGCAACGGGCGATCTTCGAGAACGGGTAGTCGCGCCGGCTGCGCCGGTTGTGCCGGGGCGCGCGGTAGAATCGCTCGCGGAGGCGCAGGATCGTGTGGTGTTGCTCGAGGGTGATGATCGGGTCGTGGTCGCCTTTGATCAGGGCGCCGTTGTAGCGCACGTACCCGGCGTAGACGGGGTTCGTCAGGATGTAGCGGACGGCGTCGCGCGTGAACCTCCCCAGGCTGCCGTCCGCCTTGGTCATCGACGGTCCCCGCCTGTTGAGCAACCGGACGATGTCCATGTCCGTCGCCGTCCCGCTCAGGTAGGCCTCCAGCGCGAGCCTCACCGACGCCAGGTCGTCGGTCGCGCGGAGGCGGCCCTGCTCCGTCGCGTAGCCGTAGGCCGGGGCACCGGAGTGCAGGCCCGCGAGCGCACGGCGCGCCAACCCCTTGCGCACTTCCTGGGCGAGGTTCGCCGAGAAGTATTCGGCGAAGACTTCGAGCATGCCCTCGAACAGGACGCTCGTCGGCGACTCCGGATCGGTCGGCTCTAGGACCGAGTAGACGTGGATGCCGCGCTTCTTGAGGACGGCTTTGTAGACCACCGAATCCTTGCGGTTGCGGGCGAACCTGTCGAATTTGTGCACGACCACCGCGTCGAACGCGTCGTTATGGGCGTCGTCGACCATGCGCTGGAACGCCGTGCGGCGCTCCGCGTCCCGCCCCGACTGGTGATCCTCGTACGTCGCGACGATCTCGCCGCCGTGCGCGCGGACGAACCGCTCAGCGTCCGCCCTCTGCGCCTCGAGGCTGTACCCGTAGATTTGGTCCCCGTCGCTGATCCTCGTGTAGAACGCCCATCTCGTGCTCATCAATCGTCCCCTTCCCTTTCGCGTCTGTCGTCCCGAGGTCCGCCGCGGCGCGCGGCGCGTCCTCCCCGTTGTGCGCCGCGCGCGTGATGATGGCCGCGATGACGCGGCACAGCGCCTCGATGTCGTCCCCACCGTCCGAGGGGAGGCCGGCAGGTATCTGTTCCCGCCGCGTCCCCGCGCGGTGGGCGGCGGGGACTTCCCCTCCCGACTCTGATCGCGCGACGGCGACGCGTCGCGCCCGATCCTCGCCCCTGTCCACATGATCCTCCCCCTGCGCTCGTCGCATGCGCCTTCTCCTTATCTCCGATGCGCTGTCGATTAGAATGCCGTGTCCCAACCAGGCGTGCGCGCTTGGTGTGCCGGGCAGCGTGGGGCTAGGGCGCAGTACGCGCAGTACTCGCCGGGATTGGGCGCGTATAGGCCGTCCTTGATCGCCGCGGCCATCGCGCGGCAGAACGCCTTGCCGGCCTCGATCTGCCCCTCCGTCAGGCGCACGCCGGCCCATTGGCCCGTGAGCGGGTTGACCTGGATGATGTCGATCCGATCGGCGTCGTACGCGTATTGCGTGAGATGGTGGTAGATGTACGTCGACGGCGCCTCCGCGAGGTGCGCCTGCGCGGGTATCCTGCCCGTCTTCACATCGATACACGCGATGGATCGATCCTGCCGCGCGGCGGTCGCGTCGAAACGACCGGACAGCACGATGGAGCAGCCGGGGACACCGGCGACGGGCCGCGTCGGCGTCCGCACGTACCGCTCGGCGTCGAGGACCGTCTCGACGCCCTGGGCGTCCAGGAATGCCCGATAGCCGCGCAGGCTGTCCGTCGCGACGCCGACGGCCCACTCCTCGTCGTCGGTGCTGCCGACCAATGCGCCCGGTGGCGCGTTGCGAACGATGAGCTGCTCGATGGACACCTCCTGACCGCCGATGCGGGCCATGTTGTCGGCGCGGATGATCTCGTGGATCCACTGGCCCATGATCAACGAGCGGTTGGCGTCGAAGGTTTTCTTTTCGTGGGCGAATCGGTAGGCGCAGGTGGAGAACGCTTGCGCCCGGGATGGGGTGATCATCGCGATCACATGGGGGGATTCGTCTTGTGTATAATCCGTTAGACGCGCGGCTACCATCGGTTCCTCCCTTCATACGAACGTCGATCATGGTCGATGCCGGGCTGGCGGACACGTCTCGCGCGAGATAGCCCGATGCACCATGGAACGGGTCTTCCCGCCCTGCCAGCGCCGGCGCGCTCACGTCCGATGCTATGTCATGATGCTTCTCCTCACGTTCGTCGCTCGTCACCGTCGCTCGCCACCGTCGCCCATCACCGTCGCCCGAGCCGGCGTTCCCGGCCGCCGCTGCCGACGCTACACCAGCCACCGATCGACGGTTCCCAGGGCGACCGAGCGAGACGACGACAGGAGGTGCGGGTACTACGAAGAATGCACCGAGGCTGCAAAACGTGACGTGGGGCTGCAAAACGTGCCATGATGACTCCCCCAGGCCCGATCTGCTGCGATGCGCGACGAGGCTGCCCGTGATGATGTACCCCGACGACGATCCAACGTCTACCGGGGGGATTGTCGCGCCGCGTCACATTTTGCCCACGCCCTGCATTGAACAAATGTCAGGAATGTTACATACTGCGAGGGAGCATAGAGCAATGGTCGGAGATGGAGATGGAGATGGAGGGCGAATGCGGGCGGAGGCCAGCGCTGAGTTAGTCACACGGGCACGCCACGACCGTGCCGCATTCGGGGATCTCTACCGGATGTACGCCCACCGGGTCTACGCCTTCTGCCTCATGCACGCGCGTGGGCGCCACGAGCATGCCGAAGATATGACGGCGCAGACGTTCGAGCGCGCGTTCCGCGCGATAGGCCAGTACGAAGAAAGGGGGAAACCCTTCTCGCGGTGGCTCCTATGCATCGCCTCCAACTGCATGGCAGAGCGCATCCGGCGGGATGGGCGTGTTATCCTTCTAGGTGACGAGGCGCTCCCCACGGACGAACTGGCCGATGCCCTCGACACGGATCCCAACGAGATGGTGGACCTGTGGGAGCAAGCGGATCTATTGCAGAAGCACATGGATACCCTGTCACCGGATCAGCGAGAGGCCTTGCGCCTGCGCTTCTACGATGACCTGACGGTGCGCGACGTGGCCGCAGGGATGGGACGCAGCGAGGATGCGACGAGACAGTTGCTGCATCGAGCTATCGTCGCACTCCGCGCTAGCGTCGCAGCCCACGAGGAGAAAGTAAACCATGACCGACCCCTCGTACCAGCAGATGCCGGACGACGCCGCCGACCGGGCGTTGGAACGCCGGTTGGCGCGCCTCGGCCCGCTCATGCGCGACAAAGCGCGGGCGGAGGCGGACCTGCCGGATGAAATGTTCCTCCGCGACCTGGAGGACAGACTGGTCCGCGGCGATGAGGCTGGACCCGTCGCCGACGCCGATGCGCCCGGAGATTGCCGTCGAGACGATACCTTAGAGTAGAATGACAGCGAGTTCATCCGCAACGGCCACCCCTTCGACCGTCTCACGCGCCTGACCACCGGGACATGGTGCGCCCGGCCGACATTTGACTGCCCGGGATGGGGCGCTATCGCCGCCACGGTAGGGTAGGTTAGGATAGGGGGCGCTGGTCGCGGTGGAACGATTGTTGCCAGTCGCGGCCACCACGACCGGCGACACGTGAGTTGTCGCGGCCTGTCTGCGGATTGCGAGAGAGAAACCGGCGCGATGCCTGTTGGGTCCAACCCGCGCCCACCGTGGGGGCGATGTGGACGAAGAGCCTCCCGGTCGGGCAACGTGCGGTTGCTTGCCTTGTCTCCTCCACCGGCCGGCTAGTCGCACACGCCAGGCTGGACCGTCGCGCCCTCATGCCGGGTGACGTGAATGTGGCCACTCGGAAAACGGATGGGGTCGCTCGGGACTGTCGAAGCGGGCATGTTCGTGGTCGTTCGGCGTCATGGTCCCGTCCTGGATAGGGTTGCCTATCCCTGGCTGCCGATCCACGCCGCGTCGGCCAGGTCCACCAACGCCCCGTCGACGTCCACGGGGACATAGCCGACGCTGCAGTGTGTAGGGATGGCCCTGGCTACTGGCACACGCGCGTGCACTGCGCCAGCGTCGTTGTGGGGGCCGCGCATCGCCACGGCGAACCGTCGCCCCGTGGCCGTATCCACGGCGATCACACGGACCATCCCTGGGTCGAACGCGCCGGAGGCGGTCAACAGCGCGACATCCCCGCCGATACGCCCTACCGTTGATGCCGACGCGCGCGCCGTCGCCCGGTGATGGCTGGCCCCTCCCGAGGCCCGTCAGGGCGATAGCGTGGCGCGCCCCGGCGCTATTGCCGGACCATCAGGCGTCTCCCGCGCGGCCATCGCCTGCACCCGTCCCCTCCTCCGCATAGCGGCGCACGAACGCATCCAGCTCGATGCCGATCGCGTCGCACAGCTCGGCCAGTTGGGGCAAATCGAGCCTGCGCTCACCCTGCTCTGCTTTAGAAACATATGACTGTCTCTGCCCGACGCGTCGGGCCACCTCGGCCTGGGTCAGCCTGGCCTCGAGGCGTACCGCGCGGAGCAGGCGCTGGAGGCGCTTGCGCCCCTCGATAATGTTGGTTGCGACCACGCCCTAGCGTAGGTCGACGGCGCCCAATAACCCTATAAAGGTTTGACAAACAACCTCTTCAGGGTTTAACATACGCGATACGCGCGTCCAAACTTTTCGGCCCTGAGGTTGTTTGCCGACCCTCTGCCCATGCCCGCTGTGATAGTCGAGTCGGACGAGTGGCCGTTGCCGATCGGTGGTCGCGCGCGTCTCGCCGGCAGCGCCCCCTCCGCCCCATCCTGTTGTCCACCCGAGGAGGCGCCCATGATCCAGGCCTCATCCCCGAGACCGAAACGAGCTATCGGCGCGCGGCTCCATGCCCGATCCGCCCGACGGTCGTTGTCGGCCGACGTGGCCGACGGTTGCCCTATCCGCGCGCGCTGTGAGGGTGCGAGTGGTATGGCCCGCGCGCTCCGCTGTCGGCGGGGCCGACATGGGACGCTGTCGCGCGCCTCCCCCCGCATGTCTAGCCCCTCGTCATCCCTGTGGACGACGGGCGCTACAGCGGTGCTACAGCAGTCGAAACGGAGACCGCCGTTTCAGGCGGTCGGCAGTTTGGGCGCGGACGCATCCGCCGTGAGGGCCGCGCATGTCCACCGTCGTTGGGCCGCGGCCGTGGCGACGACCCAGACGGCGACGACCGGTCTCTATACGGCGCAGGACGGGAAGCCTCTCGCTCACGCGGTCGCGACCGGCCGCGTGAGCGCTCACGGCGCGCTGGATACGCAGGGCGTGTTCGGGGGGCGCGTCGCCTGCCTGTAGGCCGACCCGACGACCGGCGCGACTTTCACGAGCAGTTAGATTGGCGGCCTGTTCCGCCGAGCGGGTGGGTCATGATGTCCACCGGGCAACGCAGACAGCCACATAGCAGCGAGCAGCGATACAGGAGGCTCGGCAACGATGATTGCGACAGTGTTAAAGGCCATCCAGAGCGCAACGACGACTCTTATCCACCTAGGGATCGCGATCCTGGTCATGATCGCGTTCATCGGCATCGCCGTCGCTACCATCGGCGGCTCCTTCTTCCTGGTGTCCGGCGTGCTCGGCCCCGTCGTGGCCACCCTCCTCGGCGTCGGTGCGTTGGTCCCGGTGTACGCTCTCGTGCTGCACCTGGAAAAGCGCAGGGGCACCGCGCGGGAGAGGCGTCAGATCGCGACGTGGCGGCGCGCGGATCAGGAGGAGGATCGGCGACGAATCCTCCGGGTCAAACTCGAGCGCGGTCTCGAGAGCGGCCACAGCGCCTATGGTTCGGCGAGCCCGTACCTCGTGCTGTCGCCGGAGGAGGTGGAGGAGTTGGTCGGCCTCTCGTCGCCCGCTGAGAGGCCCGCGATCCGGGTCATGCACGGCCACGCCGAGCGCGTGGCCTACGTCACGGCCCACCTCGCTGACATAACGGACGCAGCGCTGGCCGAGCAGGTCGCCCCGCTTGACCCGGCGCGCGCGGGCGACCTGCGCCGGCGCGTCGCGGCGACCCGCCAACGGCGGGAGGACGAGCGCCACGCCGCGCTGGCCGCGGAGCAGCAACGCCAGCTCCAGGGGACGTGGGCCCGCTGGGCATCGCCGCCACAGTCGGCCACCGGCGCCGCGGGGTCGGCCACGGGCGACGCATCGCCCGTGACCGACCCCACCGTCGAGGTGTACGCCGCCCACACCGTCCTGACGCAGGCGCTGCGCCCCGTCATCTACGATCGGTTTGCCCGCCGCTATGGCGCGTCGTGGCGCGCGGAGTTCGACCGCGCCTGGCAGCCCGGCGGCGCGCGGGACGGGGCGGAGCCCGACCTCTCGGCCCTGATGCATCTCCTGGACCATCGGGTCGTCTCCGAGGGGATCGTGCCGTCCGAGGGCGACGTGCGCGGGCTCGCGGCGCAGATCCGGCGCGATCGCAACCGCGTGGCGCACCATGAGCCCCTCTCCGCCACGGACGCGTACCGGGCCATCGAGCGGGTCGAGGAGATGATGACGGCCGTCGGGGTATCGAACGGGGCGCTCGGGGAGCGGAAGAAACTGTTGTCGGCGCATATGCGCCGGCTATTGTCGTGAGCGTCGAGGTCCGCGACCACGGTCTGCAGGACCGGTCACATGTCCCTCGACACGCGAGGGGCTGGTAGCAGCTATGTGTCGCACACACAGGGAGACCGAGCGACGACAGGGCGGCGACGTGATGGACGACGCACAGGAACGCACAGGATGGGCGCGCGCAGACCACGGCCGGGACGGAGAGGTCGATCAAGGCAGGTCTACACCGTCCGGCGCCGGGATGGCGGTCGCGGCGGCATCGCTTGCCGGTATCCGGGAGGCGGCGGCCGAGGGGCGGGGGCAGGGCCATGTGGCGCGGGGAGAGGTGGTCCGACAGGTCGCGCCTGTGGTCGTCGGGGATGCGCGCGAGGCTCGGATTATCGCCTTCCTGGAGGAGATCGCCTTCCTGGAGGAGGTGGTCAACGGACGCTTCGTCTACCAGGACGGGCGCGCCCAGGTGGTGCGCGACGAGGACGCCGTCTACGCCGAGAGCCAGACCCTGGCCGCCTATGCATTACGGATGGAGG
>JAABUZ0100010423.1_pt1 | contig 10334 bp, 10 predicted proteins | sample 5562091 | NCBI WGS metagenome assembly JAABUZ01 (sample SAMN12813069, study PRJNA571459) | rock metagenome | isolation source: Antarctica rocks | place: Antarctica: Victoria Land, Linnaeus Terrace sud | collected 2015-12-21 | reverse complement strand
TGATCGGCGCCGCCGAAGATGCAGGCGATGCACGACAGGCGGGACCAGCCCAGCCGGTAGGCGGGCGCGGGCACGATGCCGTGACGCTGCAACAGCGCCCAAACGTCGTGCTCCGTCATGGCGTGGACAGGGCGCCAGTGATCGACATGCCGCTGCCTGCGGCTGCCGTTTCGCGTATCGGTGCGGTCGGGCTCGAAGGTGGCATAGTGCGCCCGAGCGCGGCTTTCCTCTGCGCGCTCACCCGTCAAGATCAGGGTCCGGCGGCCCAGAAAGCGGTGCTGCGCCCGGATGAGCGCCGCCATGCATCGGGTAAGGAGAAGGCATCGCTGCCTTCCCCTCCCCTCAGAACCGTACTTGCAAGTTTCCTCGCATACGGCTCAAGCCTCCAGTAAGCTCCCGTTTGACTGAGAGCCGGCTCCTCTATCCTCCACCAAAGATCGGTGGTGGAACTGCATGTGACAGGTCGGGTGCATCAATACCCGATTCGCCACCTGATCCGGTCCGCCTCTTGATCGCCGGATTACATGGTGGTTGTGCCACCCCGTAATCTCATTGATCTTTTGGCCGCAACCGGGGCAGAGACCATCCTGTCCCCGCCAAAGCGCTAGAAGCGTCCGCCGAGCCGCCAAGCTTCGCTCTATTCTGAGGTTATTGCGTTCCTCAAAGTAGGGCTCGTCCTTCGGATCATACGGGTTCGCATCTGTCCGGATTCTGACGTGTCTGACGATTCTGGTGTCGATCGGGTCCACCAAACGGAGAAACCCGACCTCGCCACGCCTTAATTCCGTCGTGACGCCAAATATCCAGCCCCTCGACCCCCTTCGATGAAAGTATCTCTTGGCTATCCAAGGACGCCTCTTGTTGGAGTGTCGGCGACGCGCCCAGTTCCATAATACGGTCCAAATCGCACTGCGGACGTCGCTAAATACCTTCCCAGACACTACGTGGCGGTGGTAATTGACCCAACCCCTGATTAGGGGATTGAGTTGCCGAATCAGCGTTTCTTGCGCCGACCCTCGTAGTTCCCTGGCAATTTCTCGGACTCTACGGAGGAGGCTTGCGATACTCTTGCTTGAGGGCATGATAAGCATCACCGACCGTTCGCCGTATTTGCGTATGTTTTGTCCTAGAAAATCAAAACCTTTGCGGATATTGACGATCTGTGTCTTGGTTGGCGAAAGAATTAATCCTCTTTCAGCCAAGAACTTCTCAATCAACGGACGGACCTCGTTTTCCAAGATTTCTTTCGACGCCCCGGTTACAACGAAGTCGTCCGCATACCGCACAAAATTTACCTTGTGCCGAGGACCCGAGATGAACGTCCCACGGGGGGCACCCTTCACTCGATGCCTCCTGTGTCGGAAAGTCCATTTCAAAAGTGGTCCAAGACCATCCAAGGCCAAGTTTGCCAACGTTGGCGAGATTATGCCTCCCTGCGGAGTTCCCGCCTCAGTGGGAAAGAGTTGACGGTGTTCCATGAAGCCCGCTTTCAACCACTTGCGGAGAATGACGCGGTCCATCGGAACGTGCGTCAGCAACCACTCATGGCTGATGTTGTCGAAGCAGCCTTTGATATCCGCTTCTAGAATCCATTGTGCCGATGTTCTTTGGCTTAGGGTTGTAAAAAGACTGCCAATTGCGTCGGCACAGGACCGCCCCGGTCGGAACCCATATGAGTCCCGATCGGCCGTGGACTCCGCAATGGGGGCGAGACCAAGCAGGTGAAGGGCCTGCATGGCTCGATCCGTCATCGTGGGGATTCCAAGTGGACGAGTATCTCCGTTTGCCTTCGGAATGCGCACCCGTTTGAGGGGAAGAGGGCTGTAGAGCCTCCGACCCAATGTTGAGATGGCATCCGATTTGGATTTCGGAGTTGACCAGATTTCTCCGTCAACCCCAGCCGTACGTTTGCCCTGGTTTTCGGTCACTCGTTTAATGGCAATGGCTTTGCCGAAGAACGAGTGGGTCAGCAGCCATTGTAGGGCTCGAGCCCTGCCTGGCCTACCTTCCTGAGTAGCCTTCACGATACGTGCCTGCAGCTTCCGGACGGAAGCGTGAGCAGTGGCCCAGTCGATGCTGTGCCACTCCCTCGCTTTCGTAGAAGGCGCACACACAGCAGAAGCCATGTTCATTTGCTCTCCTTCTCGTTGAAAGTTCTACGAACAATCTCGTGTATAGAGACCAACCAGAAGTCTGCTCGGTTTCCCGCGGGATTATGTTGCTTATGCTCAATCCCTATCCTCTCCGCTACGAGAGGCTTTCGCTTTCTCCAGTTTCTTTTACCCGCACTTCCATCGGCTTCCCTTACGGGTCGCTTTCCCTTCCGATGATCTGGTTGGGAGAAATACGGGCTTACCACGTTCCGCACCTTTGCCGCGAAAAGGGAGGGTCCTGCCTTTACACCGGGAGTTATTTGTCCATGTGACCCCATTGACGAGGGAGCCAACCTAACTCCACACCTTTTGGTCAAGCCTATCAGCATCTTTGGCTTGCTCTTAATCACGATGCCTGCAGCAGTTCACTTACATTGACCCTTCTTTTCTACCTAGCGCCTCGACCGCTTTGATGCTTGCAGTCGTCTTGTCTGTCTCGCAACATTCAATACCTTGTTAGAGGAGGCTACATTGTTCCGGCAGCTCTGGACCCGGAAATTACTCTCCACGCCCATGCCGGTAGGTTCTGCCGATGGAGCGGCAGGTCCATTCCCGTCGAAACGGTATGGACAGGCAAAAGTGCGACCTCGTGTCGCACAATCTATCTTGAGATAGGCGGAACACCATCGCTGGCTCAGGTCGGCCGACACCTGGGGAAAGCGCAGCCGGGTGCCGGGCTGACCGGCGCCGCCCGCCCGCTGCATGGTGCCGTCGGGCGTCGGGAAGCAGATCGGGGCTGTGGGCGTGCCGTCCCGCAACATCTCCCGCAGGAAGCCGCCCTCGCGCCAACTCAGGTAGAGCGGCACGTCGAGCGCCCGCGCGACCGCTTGGCAGTAGGCGGTCGTGCACGGCCAATCCATGAAGGACGGCCCGGCCCCATCGACGTCGTGGTGGTAGCACTCGATCCGATCGAGCGAGACGCCGGCGTCGAGCAGCGATAGCAGACTGGCGATGCTGTCCTTGCCGCCGGAGAATGCCACCACGAAGCGGTCGTAGCTCTGGAGGTCAGGCGAGTGCATCGGCGTCCTCCTCCAGGTTGCGCCGCCGGCTCGTCTTGCCGACGTAGGCGATGCCGCCGTGCCACTCGCAGTAGGGTCGGCTGCGAACGGTAGGGTGCCCGCAGAAGCTGAAGCCTGGACGGCCGGGCTCGCCAATCGGCCAGCAACAGCTGGTGCGCTCGCGATCCGGATACTCGAGCGAAGCCGTGAGAGGGACGCTCGGCCGGGGCGGGGCAACCGGAGCCGCAGGCGGCACCGGATTGGCCGCCACCATGGGCCGTGTTGGAACGAAGGTCGTTAGCCGAACGGGGACCCGTGGCGGGCGCGTCGGTCGCTGCCGATGGTTGCCCGGCTTGATCGGCGACGGGCGCGCGGGGAGGTTGAGGCGATGTGCCTTGCCGACGACGGCATTCTTGCTCACGCCAAGACGGATGCCGATCGCGGCGGTGCTAATGCCTTCCGCCCAGAGCGTGCGCAGACGCAAGATGATCTCGGGCGTCCATTCGATCGAGGAGACGGCCATCACGCTGCCTCCTGCGCATCGGTCTGAATTTCCTCGTCGTTGCCGGGCGACGGCCCGAGGCTCGCGGCGTATTCGGGATGGAAGGCGAGCAGGTAATCGGCGATGCGCTGGGCATCGGCGGCGGCGCGGAAGATCTCGCGCTTGTCTTCCTTCAGCTTGGCCGCCCAATTCGCGAGGTAGTTGGCGTGGTTCGGGATGTCGCAGGGCAGATTCAGGACCGATCCTATGAAGCAGCTACTAAGCTCCGCCCTCAATTCTTCCTGGGCGTAGGCGGCCGATCCGAACCGGCCGGCCAGGTCGCGGTCGAGTCGTCGCTTCGAGCCCGACCAGTGGGCGGCCTCGTGCAGAGCCGTCGCCGCGAAATCCTCGGGTGTATGGAAGGAAGCGGGCTCCGGTAGCTGGATGAAGTCCTGGCCGGGGCTGTAGAACGCCCGATCGCCGCCGAACCGCAGCACAGCCCCGCTGTTGGCAAGGATCACATCGGCCGCCTCGGGGCGTTCCCACGCCAACTCGCGCCGGTCTGGCGGGACAAAGGCGGGGATGCCGTCGATCTGCGACCCGTTGAAGACGGTATAGGCGCGCAGGAGGGGGACCGCCTTGGTGCGGTCCGTCGCATCCGGGGGCGCGTCGCGATCTTCGACCAGCATACGCTTGAAGAAGAAGACGGTCGTGCCGCGCTCGCCCTTGCGGACCTGCCAGCCGCGGTCGCCTGCCTGCTTGTAGGAGCAGAAGCGGGGATCGCCGCCGAGCCCGAAGCTGGTCATCGCCAACAGCAGCACGTTGATGCCGTGGTAGCGCCGGCCAGTGGCGCCGTTGACCGGGGCGGTGGGGGAGCCGTTGTCCCAGGGTTGACGCCAGGGGCGTGTTCCGGCCTCGAGGGCTGCGACGATCCGATCCGTGACTTCTTGGTAGTGGTCGCGTCGGTCCGTGAACGCCTTGCCGTTGCGGTGTCTCATCATCGTTTTGTCCTTCCAGGGCTCTCTCGATCCCTTTCCGGCAACCGACGCCTGGCCTCGCGGGGCAAGGGCGCGCGCAGCGCGGGCGGAGCCCTTGCCCTTGCGGCGCGAGGATTGGCGGCGGTAGCTCTCGCCCCTCCGCCCCTCCGCCCCTCCGCCCCTCCGCCCCTCCGCCCCTCCGCCCCTCCGCCCCTCCGCCCCTCTGCTTCTCTGTTCCTCTGCCTCTCATGCTCTAGGTGCTTTGAGCGAGGCCAGTCAAAGCAGGGAGGGTTGATCCGATGCCCAATCCGCGATGCGGGGCGCGGGCGGCTGGCCAACCGGGCGCAGCTCCGGGCGATATCGCTCGATCAGCTTGTTCAGCAGGGCGCGCTCGATCGCCTCGCGGTCCTGCGCCGCTGCGACACGCAGCCGGTCTACCCAGTCGCGTGGCCGACATCTGCTCGACCAGATCACTGGCCTACTGCGCAGCTACGGCTACGCGGTGGCCGAGACGACTCACGACTGCGGCCGCTTGGGCGGCCTCGCTCAGTCGAGGAAGAGAATCCTTTTGGTCGCGCGGCACCACCAAAAGGTGCCGCCCTTCCTCTACGAGCCGCCGAACCGACCGCTGCGCGCAGTGGGCGACGTGCTGGGTCGGATGCCGATGCCCGGCGACATCCATCGCGCTGGCCCAATGCACCGCCTACCTGCGCTGCAATGGCAGACCTGGGTGCGGCTGGCCTTCGTAGAGGCGGGATCGGACTGGCGCTCGCTATCCCGGCTGAACGTCGTCGATGGCCAGCTCACCGATTTCCGCATCGCCCCCGACGAGCCCTGGCGGAACGGCGCGCTCGGCGTCACGCCGTGGGCGGAGCCGACCGGCACCGTGACCGCCAACGGCCGTCCGGCTGCCGGTAGCTTCAGCGTCGCCGACCCGCGCCGCGCCGAGGGCGTTGCTGCCTTTGGCCGGATGCGGGGCACGTTCTCAAAGATCAGCAGGGAGCCGACAGGAAGAACTGTCGGTGCCGTAGTGGCTGACCCACGGTCGTACGACCAGCAGATCGCGATGATGGATGGGCTTGAACATGGATGGTCTCCTCGCGAGAGCGGTGAAATCAGGGAGCGGCCGGCTCGATCGGCGCGGAAAGCTCGGCAATGGCCCGACGTCGCCAGGCGCCGAAGTGGTCGACCAGGTCGCCGCCGTTGATGGGCCGGTCGGCCTCGAACTCGTCGGCGAACAAGGCGAATGCCTCGCCCAGCAGCCGCAGCATGGTCGGCGAGCGGGCCAGCAGCACTGCGTAGCCGTGGGCCTCGCCGATGCCGTAGGCGGCCCCGTCCGGCACTGCGGCGACCAGCACGTCCTCGTCACCGGTGTCCGTTCGGCTCAACGCGAAGGCATATTCGTCATCCGATCTGCATGGCGCGATGCGGAGATCTCCGCCGATCGCGGGGTAGAGGCGGTCGAAGCTCATCGCTGCGCCGCCCGCGTCACGCGAGGCCCGACCGTGCTGGCGCTGTCCGTGAGGAAGCCCGGCAGCATGACGCCGCCGACCAGGATCGCGAGCAGGACCAGCACCCCGCCGACGATCTCACCGACCTCCTTCACCCTGCGCCAATTCCGCCGCGTCTTTTCCCGCTGTTCGCTCCGCATCGCCGCTGTCCTTCCGTGAGATCTCTTTCCGAGACCCCACCCGGCGGCCGATCCGGGCTGGCCGGCTCAAGGGCGCGCGGAGCGCGGGCGAAGCCCTTGCCCTTGAACCGGCTGGACCGAGAGCGGCAGAGGTCCGTCCCCTCTGTCCCTCTGTCCCTCTGTCCCTCTGTCCCTCTGTCCCTCTGTCCCTCTGTCCCTCTGTCTCTCTGTCTCTCTGCGCCTCTGCTTCTCGTCTCCTCTGCCTCGATACTCCTTCCGTTCCCGTTTCCCCGATCAATCTGTTCCCTGGCTGCACCATACGTAGTCGGCGCCGCCGAACACCTCGCACCAGGGCGAGCGGGAGGAACGGTAGATGTCCTCCATGCCGTCGAACTGGCCGCCTCGGTGGCGCTGGACGATAGCCTCCACTGCCTCAGTGGCCGGGTCGCCGTTCCAGTTAATGTTGACGCTGCCGTAGTGTGTGACGCGGACGGAGAACTTCGCCGCCGGGAACGCGCGGCGCAGTTCGGTCCGGATGTTGGCGGCGGCCAGCTTGCCGCCATTGCGATCGTCGCCCTGCCGTAGGGCGGCGTATTCGGGCGCGGCGCGCAGCCGGGCAATCTCGGCCTGGTGGGCGCACTCGGCGGCGGCGGCGGCGGCGGCGCGTTGCTGCTCGATTGCCCTCGCGTGGGTGAGAGCCGCTTCGATCTCGGGCGGACCACCGGGGCGCTCCAGGACGCGCCACTGCACACCCCGCAAGATGCACTCGGGCAGACGCAGGCTGATGCAACCGGAGAGGAATACGATGTCGAACTCGGCCCGGCCGCCAGACATGCCGACACTCCGGTGCAGGGATCGGACGCTCTGCGGGCTCTGCTCGCCGTGAACGGCGAACACGAATCCCTCGCCGCGGTTGTAGAGGATGGTCGAGACCCGTGTGCCGACGGCGATCGGGGCGTGGTCAGTGACGGCCTGGTACATGGCTTCAACCTCGTTGGATGTGGACTCTTGCGGGGAGTGTTGATCAGAGCAGGGCGCGCTGGGCCGGCTCGCAGATCCGGACCGCTTGGCGGGAATGCCGCCCGTCCCAGGTCAGCGCCTCGCACGCGCTGAGATGGCCCTCTCGCATCGCGAGCTGGTCGCGGCGCTTGTGGAAATCGTAGCCGTGCGGGCGTTGCCATCGGCAGGGCTCGCCGGGCCGGGCCTGGCACTCGGAACAGGCGACCTGGATTGCTGGATCGGTCGTCCACTCAGCGCCGCACGCCTTACATGCGACGGCATGGAACAGGACAGGCATTGCCTGCCCCGTCCTTCTCTCGCTCATTCTCATCGTGACCGCCTTCTGCTGCGATCTCCGTCTCGGAGACCCCAGCCGACGGCCGCTCCGGGCCGGGCGGGGCAAGGGCGCGCATCGCGCGGGAGCGGCAGCGACGCACCCTTGCGCCGCTCGGACCGAGAGGGGCACGCGCCCTCCCCTCGTCATTATCTCAAACTCTCAATTGCTCATGAGGCCGAGAGGTCAGTCTTTAACGTTTAGGTGAGACTACCCGCTCCTGCCCCGGTCCCAGATCCCGACGTCCTCGACGTAGTGCCGACCGATCTTTTGCGCACCGCGCCCGTCGCTACGCTGCGACCGGAGCCAGCCGACGACGTGGTTGGCGGCAGGAATGTCGGCCAGGAACGGCGAGGGCTTGGTGTAGCCGCGGCGGAAGCCGACGTGGCTGATGCTGACCCGCTCCATCCCGCGCGTCAGCGCGACATAGGCCAGCCGTCGCTCCTCGTCGGCAGCGCCGAACGTGCTGGGAAAGTTTCCCTGGTCCCAGCCGGGGAGGAACACCTGGCGGAACTCCAGCCCCTTGCCCTTGTGCAGCGTCATCAGCTGCACCCGGCCCCCCTGCTCCTCGCCCGGCGCGGCACTCGCCAACGCCGCATGGTCGAGTAACTCCGAGATGCTCGGGAACGACGCTGCGAGTTGTAGCAGCTCCGCGACGTTGTCGAGCCGCCCCTCGTCGGTCTCGGCCCGGCTCGCGCGCAGCATCTCGCGGTAGCCGGTGCGGTCGAGCAGCAACGAGAGCCGATCGGCGACGCTAAGGGCTCGGAAGGATTTAACCGAATCGGCTCGTGTTGGAAAAACGAGTCTTATCCTTGTGTTATGCTGCTCCGGTCGATCAGTTGATTGCTGACGACCCCTAAGACCCGCATCGAGCGTGGTCTCACGGATCGCGGCGGCAAAAGCCAGCGATGCCGCCCTCGCCTTTGGCGGCAGGCGCTGTCTCGACCGCCCGAAGCAGTGATGTGCGGCGAAAGTCCGCCTCCTCCTCGAGGGCTGTCATCGCCTTGGGTCCAAGCCCGCGCGAGGGCGTGTTGCAGACCCGGCGGAATGCCTCGTCGGATTGCGGCGTGTCGGGATGCAGCGACAGCCGCAGGAGCGCGAGTGCATCCTTGATTTCGGCACGCTGATAGAAAGCGACGTCGCCGACGATGACATAGGGCACCTTCGCTCGCATCAGCGCCTCTTCGAATACGCGCGACATGAAATTGGAGCGGTAGAGCACCGCCATCTCTTCCCATCCCACGCCCTCGATCGCACGGCGCCGGATCTCGCCGACGATGCCGCCGGCCTCGTCCTCGGCGTCGCGGAAATCGACCACCTCGATCGGGTCGCCGATCGGCTTGGTCGTGCGCAGCGTCTTCTCCAGGCGGCTTTCGTCCAGCGCGATCACCGCATTCGCCGCCGCGAGGATGTGGCCGGTCGAGCGAAAATTGTCCTCCAGCGACACCTGTGCCGCCTGGGGAAAGTCGCGTGTGAACCGGCGTATGTAGCCGATGTCAGATCCGCGCCAGGAGTAGATCGATTGCGCGTCGTCACCGACAACGAACAAACGCCCATGTCCCTGGGCGTAGGCTTTTGTCCAAACATACTGCGCATGGTTGATGTCCTGGTATTCGTCCGCCAGCACGCAATCGAACCGGCTGGCCCAGCGCTGCCGATAGGGCGCGTCACGCAGCATGGCGAGCGCGGGCCAGAGCAGCAGATCGCCGAAATCGGCACTGTTGGCCTCCCGCAGCCGGCGCTGATATTCGACATAGACCCCGGCTGCCAGCCGTAGGCCGTGGGCGTCGACCGCCGCATGTCGCTGTCGCTCGGCCGCGATCAGCCGCTCGACGTAGGCGATGGCCTCGTCGGGCGGGATCAGCCGGTCCTTCAGCTTGCCGATCAAGCCGCTGATCATCTTGACCGGATCGCGCTCGTCGGGACCGTCCGCCTCGATCTCGCGCGGGCTCATCGCTTTGACGATCCGCTTGACGACGCGCTTGCTGTCGTCCGCGTCGAGGATGTCGAAGCCGTCGCGCAGACCGCCGATCTCGGGCTCGGCCCGGAGCTGGCGTGCGCCGAGCCCGTGGAAGGTGCCGATCCAGCTCGGCACCGGGCTGCCCATCAGCATGGCCGCGATGCGCTGCTTCATCTCGGCTGCGGCCTTGTTGGTGAAGGTTACGCATAGGATGCGATTCGGCACGATGCCCAGCTCGGCGATGCGCAGCGCGACGCCCGCGGTCAGCGTGCGGGTCTTGCCGGTGCCGGCGCCCGCCAGGACGAGGATAGGGCCGTCATGCGCGGCGGCATCGGCCTGGGCGGGCGTGAGCCCGGCCATGATCGTGGCCGGGGTCGGCAGGCGCGGCAGGGTGATCTCGTCCTCGTAGGGCCACGGGTCGTCAGAGGGGTTGAACATCGCAATTCCAGCCAAAAACGGTGATGAGCTGCCCCTCGGGCCGCTCGTCAGTGGTGAAGATCAGGAACTCGGCGTCCAGCGCCCACGCGCCATTGGCCTCACGCTCGCCGGCCACCACGACGCCCTCCCACGCTTCGCCGTACGGCGCCTCGGCGCGGACGAGCAGGTCGAGGGTGGAGGTGCCGTGGATCGGGGCTGCGCATCGTCGCTGCACCCGCTCCGACGCGACCGCGAATGCTGCCGCCAGACCGGCCAGCGCCGTCTCGCGCGAGGCGGCGGCGAGCAGGACGCGGAGTCGGTCGAGGAACAGGCGCGCGGCCAGGTCGGGCGGCCAGGGCTCCCATGGTTGAAGCAGCAAAGCCGC
>JAABUZ0100010418.1_pt1 | contig 10337 bp, 15 predicted proteins | sample 5562091 | NCBI WGS metagenome assembly JAABUZ01 (sample SAMN12813069, study PRJNA571459) | rock metagenome | isolation source: Antarctica rocks | place: Antarctica: Victoria Land, Linnaeus Terrace sud | collected 2015-12-21 | reverse complement strand
AACCTGACAGTTCTGCCATCATCAAGCGCCGCTGTGGCTTCAGATGTCTCGCGCAGCCCAGACAGCTCCGAGATTCTGTCAGTGTCCAGCGCTCCGGCGATCCAGTCAGCGAGGCAGTCGAACTCAAGAGTAGCGACGTCGTAGGTCTGCGCGTCAAGACTCTGAGTATGCGCCCCGTACAACACGTATTGCACGAGAAACGTGCTTTGGCTAAAGCCCGGGATGCTGGCGTCGTTGCGATGTATCTCGCGCGACGAAAGCAAGCTCACGAGTTGCCCATGGATCAGGCCATGGACGACGGAGATATTCAGGGGGAACGCCCAGGGCTCTACGGTATCCGTAGAGGCTTCTGTAGGCTCAGCACGAGCGTGCTCGATTGCTTCGGCAGCGAGGCGCTCGCACTCGGCTAGCTCGTCTGGGGTCAGCTCTCCCGTGTCAGCCGAGAAACGCAGCACGGGTTGGCTGGGGTCCCAGGAACCCGTAACAGCAAGCGTTGCTCGCTCGTCATGGATGAGCCGTAGTTCGCCGGCGAGGGGCGTCTTCTGCTCCCCCTCGCGTGGCGGCAACCACCACATTCCCTGCGCATACATATCCATGTGACTCGTGCCACCTCAGTTCCAAAGGAATGCACCTTGTCGGCGGTTTGCCTGACGACGGGAGCCGACGTGTCGACCCAGCTTTGGAACGCGCATGAGCCCGGGGAGCGGCTCGGCTCAGCGCCGGTTGGGTCGAACAGCCCTACTGCAGCAGCCCGAGCGGCTCGACCTCGTCGAGTCGGCCCGCGATGCGCTCGACGCTCTTGAGCGTCAGGTTGCGCTCGCCGCGCTCGACACCGCCGAGGTAGGTGCGGTGCACGTCCAGCAGCTCAGCTAGTTCCTCCTGGCTGAGGCCCCGGGCCTTGCGGTAGTCGCGGAGGCGACGACCAAGCGTTCGCTGCAGGTCGCCCTCCACCTGGGCGACCCTCCAAGCTTGCTACTTGTAAGTCTACAGACCTATGAGTAGCATCAAGGGTGGGAGCACCCAGCAGCAAAACACTGCACTTCGCCCAGCTGGAGGCGTGCTTTGCACTGCCCAGCAGCCGATCTGGGGGCAAGCGCGCTGCCGCCCTCGTCCTGGCCCTGGCCCTGCTGCTGGCCTGCGGGACGACCAACTCGACGACGCCAGCGGCTGCGCACAGCCAGCCGGCAGGGCAGATCGTCAACGTGACTGCCGCGTCAGCGCCGTGGCCCCCACCACTCGCGCTCAGGCACCGCACCGTGGCCGGCCGTGCCGTCGACTTCTTCGTACCAGTGACGCCACCAACCGCCGTCGTGGTCGTCCTGCACGGCCTGGACCTCAACGCTGGCCTAACCGAGCAGCAAGTGCAGCTCCAGGCGCTGGCAGCGCAACACCGCTGGCTGCTGGTGTTCCCCAACGGCCAGGCCCGCAGCTGGAACGCCGGCCTCTGCTGCGGCGCAGCGGCTCACCAGCACGTCGACGATGTGCACATTCTTGACATGCTGCTGTCCACCATCCGGGCGGACTACCTGCCCACCGGCAGTCGGGCACCGGTCGTCCTAGCCGGCTTCTCCAACGGAGCCATGCTGGCCGCCGAGTACGCCTGCAAGCGGCCGCGCGTAGTCCAGGCCATTGCGCTCATAGCGGGCAACCTGCAAGACCCCAGCTGCCGCAGCCTCACGACCAACCTCCTGATGATCCGCGGCGACCTGGATCTGACCGTGCCGCGCGTGGGCACGGCCTACAGCCACTTCCTGGGTACCGAGCTGCTGCCCGACGAGGCGACGCTGACCGCCGCCATGCACGGGGCACGCTGGCAGTCACGCACGAGCCGTACGGCGGGAGTCACCACGACGCTGCTGATGAGCGGCTGCCGGCAGCTGACGGTGGTTGTGGGCAGTCGGTTGGCTCACTCGTGGCCGAATCCGGCCACAGGGGGGATTCCTAGCGCTACCCAGCTTCTCACGTCGTTGATCTTGAAAGGGCGCTGAGTCTCGGTCACGCGTCCGAGCACTCGATGGACGACCGGCGCGGACTTCGAAGTGTTACAGGGTCACCAGGTCCAGGCGGCGCCATAGCGCAGCCCACCGGCTGCATCTGCAAAGGTGTGGGTCGCAGCGCCGCAACGCACGTTCAGCGTGTTGACACCCCGAGACGGCTGACCCGGCCGCTCGATATCCGTCAAGCGCTCGTAGGCCCACACCACTCGCGGTACCTCCTCGCCGAAGACAACCCGTACCGTGAAGCGCTGCGCCGGTTGCTCGAATGACTGCCCGGCGAAGTCCGACACCAGCTCGGCAGCTGGCGTCGGCACTGACGGCAGCCGCCGCTCCGTGAAGGAGAACGTGTGCCGCTCTCCTGGCAGCAGGGGGCGCGGAAACGTCAAGCGGTAGACAGCGCCAGCAGTCGTTTTGGTCTCGACGCGCGAGGTGCAGCCACGGGAAGGCAGCAGCTGCAGTTCCTCACCGCGCAGTCCGTAGCGAAAGGAGTCGGCCTCGATCAGCGCTACCACGGTGCGCGTCTGCACCGATTCAATGAATCGCCGCCGCTTATAGCGGTACTCCGCCTCGAGGTCCAAGATCAGGAAGGACGGGCGGGCAGCTCCGGTAGCAGCCGGCTGCCCGTCGCCAGCAGGTACAGCCGCACCTCCTCGATCCCACGGTCCTCCCACTCCCGCACCGTGTAGGGGGCCCTGCCGACCAAGTCGGCGTGCGCTTGCCGCCGCTCGCTGAGTTCGCCGCGTAGCGCACGGTCGATGCCGAGCGCGGCCTTCAGCGCCGCTGCGTAACGACTCCAGGACAAGGCGATGAGCGCCTCGCGCAGACGTGCTTCGGCCTCAGCCGCGGTCGCGGAGCCACACAGGGCGATGAGCTGCGGTCGCTCCTCCAAACGCGCCAACGACAGCCCTTCGCCCTTGCGCAAGGTGGCCAGTTGCTCCGCACCGGCGTCGCGCTCACGCCCGGCGGCCACAGGCCCCACCTTTCTCCCACTTCGAGCGTTGTGGCAGCTCGTCTCCTACAACGGCGGCACCAACCTCGTGCTGCTCGTCCAACGCCTCGTGCGGCAGCGAGCAGCCTGCCGAAGGAGACAACCCGTCTTGTCCGAGATGCAGATCTACCAGCCCGTCGGTGGCCTGACCGCCAGCGACAGCCGCCGCACGGCTCGTGCCCTTTCCAAGCACGCCGCGCGCGGCGTGTTGAACGTCAACCGTGTCGACTTGGTCGCCGATCTGGGCCTTGCCAAGGTCGACGCCGCCACCGCAGTTACTGGCCAGGGCATGGGTGCCGTCGCCCGGGTCGGCCAAGCCCGCCGCCAGTACGAGCTGCTCGGTCCCGACACGGCCGGCTACCTGGCCCTGCTGGCCGACGACCACGCCCTCGGCATGGTCGAGATCGCCAGTGACGTCCGCCGCGACTTGCGCCGGATCTGATCATGGGCACCATCGAGATCGTCGCCCTCATCGCCGTCCTGCTCGTCGGACTGCTGGCCGGGGCGCTGGCCCGTGGCTGGCTGCTTATGCCCGGCGAGCGCAAGCGACTGCAGGTCTTTGCCGCCCAGCTCCAGGCTGAGGCCCGAATCGACGCGCTGACCCGCACGACCATCCACGACATGCGCCGAGCGGTACACGTACCGCACCGAGCCTCGCCGCAGTGAAGTCTCACTCCCTCGCCACCAGCATCGTCCTGTTCTCCGGGGCGGTGCTGGTGGCGGCCTGGGCCCTCAACCGGGCGGCCGGTCTGCTCATCCAGGCGCTTCCCGTGCTGCTCCCTGCCGTGCTCGTCGTCCTGATTGCTTACATCGGACTGCGTCTTTGGCGGCAGTCCGACCGCTGGTAGCACCCGTCCGTTCGGTGTTGTAGTTATTGCGAACTGGGCCTTTTGGTATTGCATGTTGACTTTCTACAACGCATACTATTTCTCACTTGGTTGTATTAATACAACGCTAAGTGAAAGGGGGACGAATGAGCAGATCAAAACATAGCCGCGGTGACGTAGTCCGCGCCCAGGCCATTCGGCAGCGGCGCCGTGCCCGCCTCACAGTCGTGCGAGACGCCGTCCAGGCAGCCACTGAGGCTGCCGCTGCGGCGACGGTGCCCTCGCCCCCTCGACGAAACTACAAGAAGGGAGCCACAAGTGATTGAGCTGTCACGCTACCGCCTGCGCTTTCCTCCGGACCTTACCGAACCCCAGGTACTCGCTGCATTGTTAGCCCTATCCGGTACGTCGGCCACCGGTCGTCGACGGCAGACCAGCCTGCTCGTCAGCGGGGGTGCGCGAGCAGTCGAACACGTACTCTTGCAGCCCGCAGGCAAGGGTGCGAATCTGCGCCGTCAACTGGCGGCCTGCGTGCCGGGTCTCCAACTCGAAGTACTCACCGTGCCGGCGCTGGTGCCGCGATACGCCTGGCGGCTCTGGCTGTCCAGCAGCCGACGGCCACTCAACAGCGAGCACGCCGAGTCGGTTAGTCGCGCCTTGCTGGTGGCCCTGGCGGCCCCGAAAGCTGCCGACGAACAGGTCAGCTTGCAGTGGACCTTCGGCACGCCCCTGCGGCCTCAAGCCGTGGGCACCCAGACGAGCGCGACGCTGGGCGAGAGCTGGCTGCGCGCCGTGGCAACTGCCCCCTTCGCTGCACCTGGCGCGCTCGACTCTGACGCTCGTCGCAGTCTGCGCACCAAGCAGGCGCTGCCAGGTTGGAAGCTCGTTGGCACGCTCTCCGCCTCCGCCGCCTCGGCGGCTCGGGCCCAGGCACTGGTTAACCCGGTACTGGCCGCCCTACGGATGGCCGAAGGTCCCAGCAGCCAGTTCGGTATCCGCCGCGTGAGCCCGCGCCGACAGCCGACCTTGTTCCGGCTGCGCCTCAATGCCTTGGAGCTCGTCGGCCTGCTGACCTGGCCGCTCGGTACGGCTGGCCAGAACCTGCGCCTACCCGTCGACCAACGTCGGGCTCAGCTCTTACCGCCGCCTCGGCAGGCCGTGGCAGCGACGGGCCGGCTACTCGGCCACAGCCTGCTTGGCGATCGACCACTGCACCTGGGCGAGCGCGATAGCGAGCAGCACAGTTATGTGCTGGGGCCAACTGGCACGGGCAAGAGCACCTTCTTGGTGTCGCAGATTCTTCAAGACATTGCAGCCGGTCGCAGCGTCATCGCACTCGACGCTAAAGGCCAGCTCATTGACCAGATTCTGGCCCGCTACCCGGAGAAGCGGCGTAACGACCTTGTTATTCTCGACCCTAAGAGCCTGGCTCCCGTGGGGCTAAATCCCTTTGCAGCCAAGCTTGAGCCGGCCCTCATCGCTGACCAGCTGCTCGGCATTTTCTCCAAGCTTTACGCCGATTCCTGGGGCCCTCGTACGGCCGACGTCCTGCAGGCCGGTCTGCTGACGCTGGCCCAAAGCCCGGGTAGCTCGCTTGCATGCTTACCGCTATTGCTAACTAACGAGCGCTACCGTCGCCGTATTGTCGGGGCGCTTGACGACCCGCTCGGTGTCGGCGATTTCTGGCATTGGTACGAACACCTGAGCCCTGAGCATCGGCAGCAAATCATCGCGCCGAGCATGAACAAGCTGCGGCCCTATCTGGTGCGCCCCGGGCTGCGGGCGATCATTGGCCAGTCGGAGCCGCGCTTCAACCTGCTCGATCTGTTCACCAGTCGCCGCGTCCTGCTGGCCGACCTGGCCAAGGGCAGCCTGGGGCCCGAGGGCAGCCGTCTGATCGGCACCACGCTGCTCGCCCTGCTGTGGCAGACGGCGCTCAGCCGCTCGGCCGTGGCACCGGACCAGCTGCGCCCGGTCAGTCTGTACGTCGACGAGGCCCAAGACTTCCTACGCCTCAGCGGCGACATGAGCGAGTTGCTCAGCCAGGCCCGGTCGCTCCGCCTGTCGATCACGGCGGCCCACCAGTTCCTCAAGCAGATCCCCGGTGAGCTGCAGGAGGCGCTGCTGAGCCAGGCCCGTTCGCGCGTCATCTTCCAGCTGACGGCCAGCGACGCCCGGGTACTGGCGCAGGGCCACCCCGAGCTGACCGCCGAGTCCTTCACGGCGCTGCCGGTCTTCGAGACCTACATGAGCCTGGCCGTTGGCGGTGCCGTCACGCCTTACGCCAGTGTCCGCACATTGACCCCGAGTGCTGCCACGAGCGACCCGCAGCAGTTGCGCGCTCACGCCAGCCAGCGCTTTGGCCAGGCGCGGGCCGTGACCGACGCTGCCTTACAGGCCTTGTCCTCGGAAGCCGGTGCCCGCATCCACGCGCCCGTCGGCCAGCGACCGCGCCGGAGGCAGGCGTGAGTGGCCGCTCCTTCGGTGACTCCGCGCGTCGAGTGGTGGACCCAGCGTTCGGTCGGGCCACCGGTCCGCTCGCCAGTCCGCTGGCGTCGAGCAAGCAACGGCGTCTTCCCTGGTCAGCAGGCGCCCAGGGCCAACTTCTGCAGCGGACTGAGTGTGCTGTCGGTGATGCCTTATGAGAGCCGCTAGCAGGCTCACGGGCGGGGGCGGAAGCGGCAACGCCGAGCAGCTCAGCCCGCGCGACTGGGCGGTGCTCCTGATGGTCGGCCACCTCCGCTTGCTAACGGGCGGCCAGCTGCAGCGGCTGTTCTTCGCCGGCACCGAGCACGGCTCAGCCAACCCACGCATCGCTCGCCGCACTCTTCAGCGACTGGTTGACGCTGGTCTGCTGCACCGGCTGGAACGTCGCCAAGGTGGCCTTCACGCCGGCAGCAGCAGCTTCACCTATGGGCTCACTCCGAAAGGCGGGCGAGCGGTGCGCCAGCGGGTTGGCCGCGGCCTTGCGCGTGAGCCAGGCCTGGCCTTCGTCCGTCACACGTTGGCGATCTCCGAGGTGGTCGTCCAGCTGCATGAGGCCAGGCGTGGCGGTCGACTCGACGGCCTTGAGCTGCAACCCGAGCCCCGCAGCTGGCGCGACCTCGGTGGCTTCGAGGGCGTCAAGCTCAAGCCGGACCTCTTCGTGTTGGTCGGCACGGGCGACATCGAGCACCTGGCCTTCATCGAGATTGACCTGGGCAGCGAACACGGGCCCACCCTGCAGCGCAAGGCCAAGGTCTACGAGCGCTACTTCCGCTCCGGCCGCGAGCAGCAGCGCCTCGGTGTCTTTCCACGGGTGGTCTGGCTGGTGCCGGACGACCAGCGCCGCGAATACGTCGAGCGGGCGCTGGCCCGCGCCCGTGATGTAACACACGGGCTGCACCGCGTCCGGCTGCTCAGCGACCCGGTGGTGGCCCTTACGGGCCCCGATGAGCAAATCAACTAACCGCGAGGAGAGTATCTATGACAGAAATACTATCAACCGAACAAACGAGGCTCGATGAGCAGGCCTGGCAGGTCTTCCGCTACCACAGCGCCAGCAGCGATCGCCGGCAGTTCGAGGCAACCTACGTCGGCCACTACGCCACCCGAGCCGCCTTTGGCGAAACCCTGCTTCGCGACACCTACGGTGCCGACGCGCGCCTGCAGCAACTACCAAGCTGGTTACAGGGCTACGTCCAGCTTAACGGCGACGCCGTGGCCGATGACTTCGAACGGGCCGGACATTACCAGTTGTTGGCGGTAGCTGAGCAGGGCATCTACGTTTTTGACGGCGCGACGTTCAGCAAACCAGCGGGCGCGCCGCAATGACCGTTGTCTTTCTGCAGCAGTTGGCGCATAGTGGGAGAGACAGTAATAATTGGAGACACCCTTATGCACGACTTCGCCACCCGCTTGAAAGAGTACCGACTACAAAATGGCTTCAGCCTCTTTCAGCTGGCCCAACGAAGTGGCATCGACCGAGCCGGCCTGTGGCGCATGGAGCAGGGCATCCATCGACCAAAGCCCGAGAACCTGCAACGCCTGAGCCGCGCGCTGGAGGTGCCATACGGCGAACTACTCCGGGCTGCTGGCTATCCAGAAGCCGAGCTGCCCCCGCTACGGCCCTACTTGCGGGCCCAACTTGGCATGAGTGAATTGGAAGCCGTCGAGATCGAACACTACATCGCTGAGCACTACGGCACCAGCGCCGGACCGCGAGCCGGCGAAGACGAGATCGACGACGAGCACATCAAATACTACGACTAAATGAAAGGAGGATCTTATGATTCAACAGCTACTAGATTGTACGAACGCCCCAGCGGCACAGCCGCTACCGACCTCGCGTTACGCCAGCCGCCCAGCCCGCAGCGTGCTGGCCATCTTGCGAGCAGCGGCCCCACCACGACGCTTGAGTCGGCCGCACAGCCTGATCATCGCCGAGCTGCAGGCCAACCTGCTACTTGAGCTGGCCGGACACCCTGCTCTGCCTATTCCGACGGAGCTGATCACGCAGCTGCCACGCATCGCCGTTGCGAGCGACGACGAGCTGCCAAACAGCGCCATGACGCTGTGGCTGAGCGGCCGCTGGCTCATCGCCGTGCGCAGCGGCGAGCCGGCCGTACGTCAGCGCTTCAGCCTGGCCCACGAGCTCAAGCACGTCATCGACCACCCGCTCTTCGAGCGCCTTTACGAGAATCGAGTGCAAGGCGACGCAGCGGCCGACTACTTCGCGGCCTGCCTATGGATGCCCAAGCGCGAGGTTCAGCGCGCCTGGGCTGAGGGCCAGCAGACGATCGCCGAGCTGGCTACCTACTTCGCGGTGCACCCCCGTGCCATGGCTCGTCGTCTGGAGCACCTCGGACTGCGGACTCACCGCACCCATCGGGCGGTGTCAGCGCCACTGCGCAGCGTCTTGCCGTCGGGCTACGTCCGGTGTACCGACGGAGGCAGCCAATGAGCCAGGCCGTCACGCCCGCCGCGATCGCCGCCCCTGAGCCGGCGCTCATGACGGTGCCCGAAGTCTGCGCTCGCCTGCGCGTCAGTCGCTGGATGTTCTACCGCCTAGTGCAGTCCGGTCAGCTTCGGACGATCAAGCTCGGCGCGCGACGGCTGGTGCCGGTGGAGGCCGTCGACGCACTTGTCGCGCAGCTGCGGGAGGACTCATGACCGTGGCCAAGCGGCGCGGCAGGGGTGAGGGCAGCGTCTACAGGCGTAAGGACGGCCGCTTCGAGGGAGCAGCTTGGGTACTCAGCAGCAACGGCACCAGGAAGCGGATGCGTCTCTATGCGCCGACGCGGAGCGAAGCCCAGGCCGGGCTGCGGGCGGCCATCGCGCAGTCAGACCGCGGTGTGCCGGTGCCCCAGCAGACCTGGACGATCGGCAGTTACCTCACGACCTGGCTGGAGGACGTGGTACGCCTCACCCGGCGCCCCAAGACCTACGTGCTCTACGAGTCGACGATCCGGTTGCACCTGGTGCCCAGGCTCGGCACCCGATCCTTGGCGCGCTTGAACGTCGCCCAGCTGCAGACCTACCTCAACTCTCAGCTCGTGGCCGGCCAATCGATCCGCACAGTGCACCTGCAGCGCAGCGTGCTCAGTGCTGCACTCAGCCGCGCAGTCCGCGAGGAACTGCTGCCGCGCAATGTCGCCCGCCTCGTGGAGCTACCGACCTGGCAGCGTAAAGACATCCGTCCATGGACCGCCGACGAGGCGGCGCACTTCCTACGCGCTGCACAGACTGAGGCGCTCTACCCCGCCTTCTTGCTACTTGTGCTGTACGGCCTGCGGCGCGGCGAGGTCCTTGGACTGCGCTGGACGGACATTGACCGCGACCAGCTACAACTGCAGGTTCGGCAAGCCATCCAGCGAGTCGGCGGCTCGCTCCAGATCGGCCCTGTCAAGACGCGGGCCGGTCAGCGTGACTTGCCGCTGCTTTCCGTCGCTGTGCAGGCGCTTGCACAGCACCGAGCCGCAGTGCCGGTCACCGCTCGCGGCAGCGACAACCTGATCTTCACCTCGCGTAACGGTCATCCGATCGAGCCACGCAATCTCGTTCGCGCTTTCCAACGGGCGACTCGAAGCTACGGCTTGCGGGTCATTTCGATTCACCACCTGCGGCACACCACTGCCACCTTGCTTAAACACGTCGGCGTACCGGCTCGTGACGCACAGCTGATTCTCGGCCACGCCCACATCTCCACGACGCAGCAGCTCTACCAGCACGCTGACACCGGCGTACAACGAGAGGGACTGAGCAAGCTGGAACGGCTGCTCGTGACGGCTGCCGCGCGTCCGCGTAGCCGTCAAGAAGAGCCGTCAAAAAGAAACGCGTGGAACGACGCCGACGCGTTCACCTCTGTTATTTGTGGAGGGCCCAGTGGGACTCGAACCCACGACACCCTGCTTAAAAGCGTAACTGTTCAGCAGGTTCCGGGTTCGGGGAGCCAGGGGTGGCCTTCGGCGAGTTGGCGTAGGACGTCGAGACTGTTGTGGCCGTTCTTGGCGGCGGTGGACAGGTAGCTGCGCAGGGTGCAGAACG
>JAABUZ0100010417.1_pt1 | contig 10338 bp, 12 predicted proteins | sample 5562091 | NCBI WGS metagenome assembly JAABUZ01 (sample SAMN12813069, study PRJNA571459) | rock metagenome | isolation source: Antarctica rocks | place: Antarctica: Victoria Land, Linnaeus Terrace sud | collected 2015-12-21 | reverse complement strand
CAATGTCCTGCATGTCCTTGTAGTGCGCTTCGAGCCGGGTGCAGATTTCGTCGAACTGCCGGTACATTTCCGGGTTCTGGACTTTCAGCTCCGAGATCGGCATTGGGGTGCGGACGCCCGCGACAACGTCTTCGCCCTGGGCGTTCATCAGGTACTCGCCGAACACTTCGTCGCTGCCGTCGGACGCATTGCGGGTGAACGCGACGCCCGTGCCGCAGTCCTCGCCCTGGTTGCCGAAGACCATCGCCTGAATGTTGACGGCGGTTCCGAGATCATCCGAAATCTTCTCGCGCTGGCGATACAAAATGGCCCGGTCATTGTTCCAGGACTTCCAAACGGCGGCGACCGAGTCCTGAAGCTGGACCAGCGGGTCCTGCGGGAACTCACGTCCGGCGTTCTCTTTGATGTGCGCTTTGTACGTCTCGCACAATTGTTTCAGCTGTGCGCCGTTGACCTGAAGGTCATCGGTGACGCCTAAGTTCTTCTTCATGGCATAAAAGATATGCTCGAAGTCATGCTTTGCCAGATGGTTCGTGCCGTCGGAGTACGCCACGTCCGAGAGCATCATCAAGAAGCGCCGATAGGAGTCATAGACAAATCTATCGTTCCCGGTCAGCTTAATCAGGCCTTCCACGGTCGCATCGTTCAGCCCTAAGTTCAGAACCGTGTCCATCATGCCGGGCATGGAGAACTTCGCGCCGGAGCGCACCGAGACCAGCAGCGGGTTCTCGGCATCGCCCAGCTTCTTGCCGGTCTTCTGCTCCACCGCCGCTAGTGCCGTCTTGATTTCATCCATCAGGCCGTCTGGGAAATGCCCGCCGTTTCGGGTGTATTCGTTGCAGGTATCGGTCGTAATCGTGAACCCTGGGGGGACCGGCAGGCCGATATTGCTCATTTCAGCAAGATTGGCTCCTTTGCCGCCCAGTTCATCACGCATCGTAGCGTTGCCCTCTTCAAAGAGCCACACGCGCTTGGTGTCTGCCATTCGTTTCTCCTCTAGTGTCGTACTTTTTGCTTAGGTTGTAATATAGGTTCAATCACAGATGTCGTGAGTGGGACCCGAGAAAGATCACGATTTTCATTCTTCGTGCCATTTGCTGCTGGGTCGTTTATTTTTTGAAATCCGGCAAGATAAACTTTACTGCCACTCTCTGTATATTCATTGATAGTAGTGGCCCGAATCTGCTCCCCTATCTTCACTTCTGCCTGAAGCTTCGTGAAGAGGTCCGCATCTAATACAGGAACCTGCTGCGTCATATGCCGCTTGACCCCATTTCGCCCCGAAGCGTAGTCGACGAGATTAAGGCGGGGCGGGTTGCCGGGCAGTATTCCTACCAATTTTGAAGTAGTCGTTACTTCTTCTTTTTCAAAAAATGGTTCCATCATATCTCCTCTTCCTGGAAATCCCCTTTTGGCAAACGCTCCGCAACAGGTAGCAGTTCAACAGATATGTTTCCGGTCCCGCCTGTTTCAATTTCAGTCAAAGTCTGCAAGTCAAAAATTGCGATTTGGCTATATCTGATGGCGAGATCGATTGCTTCCTGCCGATCTGATAAAAATGCCACGATGTCTCGATAAGTGACGTTGTCCTCAGCATTGTACCACAGACCAACGCCGCATCTCGGGTCATCCAAAAGATGCAAGTTTTGTGTGATGAACACCTGAAGTATACGGCTACTGAGTGCACCCGTAAATTTTTCTTCACATTCCGGCCATAGGGAAACCGAGTACAAAGGCTGACCGCTCATGTCGCCGAAGCGAAGGCTAAATGTCGCTCCAGTGCGCCCACTCTGCTCGTACAAAGCGATGATGTGGCTCGCCGCATCTTCCGCGCTTGACAATTCCGGTAGCGCAATGCCATTAGGATCGGTCAGATAGGAAGCGAGAGTTTCAGCCACAGGTCGGTCATCAAGCATAGCGTTTTACAGGCCGCTATTGCTCATTTCAGCAAGATTGGCTCCTTTGCCGCCCAGTTCGTCACACATCGTAGCGTTGCCCTCTTCAAAGAGCCACACGCGCTTGGTGTCTGTGATCTAGTTCTCCTCTATCGTTCGTTGCTTTTTATCGTTGTGCGTACAGGTTTGTTCATTCGAGATAAGCGAAAGTTCGTTTTGGCAAAAACAGGCTACTGTTTCTGCCATTCATCGAAGGCGGCGGTCAAGTGACCAAAGCCTTGATATTTTGTCTCCAAATCCTGCAAGTGCAGGCGGAAATCTTCAACATGCTCTCGGCTGTTGTTTGTGCGGCTTTGCATTGCGAGAATACCGAGGTACTCAATGTCATCCAGCATTCGGCCAAGTGTTCTTGGGTCTGTGCCTTCATATGCGAGGGCACGCAGGCGGATCAAGGCACGATGCAGGGCCAGCAGAGCATTGCCAGCATAATCGGACTGATTTTCAATCGTTTTTTCAGTTGTCTGCACCGCTGAATTTTCTGCGGAAAGCGTCAAGCTCATCTTCTGCCACCTTTACCTGTTCAATGCTTGGTCCTCTGTTGCCAGGTTCTACGAGAATGGGCGGTGGTTTTTCCCCGCGCTGCGCCGCACGGTACGTCAAGCCCCAGTCGGCTCCGCGTGGCCCATTTGTATCAATCATGTCCTTGTATGGAGAGCGCAGGCTGGTGAGTGGCAGATCAAAAACCTGCGGGTCATCCCCAATTTGAGATGGAATCGTTTCGTATCCGCAAAGCCAAGCCGCCTTCGCGCGTCGCACACCGTCCTGGATTTCATAAAGCTGTTCGTCTATCCTAGACCTTCCGGCACCCTGTCAAGATAAGACTGTTCCGCCCAAATTGGGGTTTACATCAATTGCACTGCATATCAACCCATACGGCGTCGAAGTTTTGCTCCGCAAGTGCCTGTGCAGGAATGTAGAAGTATCCCCGTCCGCCCCCTTGCCAATGTACGCTGACAAAATCGGGCCATCTAGCACCGGTCATATCTTCAGTGTCTAGCTGTAGCAGCAACCGCCAATTTTGATCTTCGCCAGGCGCATTCGTGCCCCATTGCACCATCTGCGGATAGCCGAGCAAGCGATGTATTGGCCCATCAAAATGGGCAAGCTTTCGTGGACCATCATCTTCCGATGACTGGAACAAGTCTATATACCGCTCCATAATCGATTTACCTTCTCCCCCAGACATGCCATAATCCCCCACCGACAAACCCAAAAGCTCATAAGCTTCGGGGCCGCTCCGGTCCGGCAGCACGATTTCCGGCTGGAAATCGATACGGCAACAGGTTAGTAAAGTGTCTTCAGTCACCCAGTAGCCGGAATCATAGTAAAACCTTTCGTGTAAGCGGGCAAGGAGACCCCCTTTGCATTTATGCGGGGGAGGAATTGCCCATTCGTTTTAGTTCGGCATTTCCAACCTTTCGGGTATAATAAAAGTGACCGAAAGGCACGAAAGCCATCTGGCCTGACACTGTTTCCAGCGGTCGGCTTCACAAGTTAACATAGCAGGTTGCAGGCAACTCAATACGATTTGCTTGCGTAAAATGTTGAGTCGTATCTGTTTTGGCCTATTGGCCTATCAGATGGTTCCTTTCCCGCTTGGGGGCTTGGAACACGGGTGTCAAAAATAACAGGTTCGCTTGTTATGTCAGTGCGCCTATTGTCGCAGCCTTCGGGTTAGTGGCAAGCCCCCAGCGTTCACGCGGGGGTAACTGACTTTGGCCTGGTCCGGATGAGGGCGGAAAGCGGCGGGTCAGCTTGGACAAATCCCCGTTATAGTAAAATACCCTCCAACAGTCACGGTCTTCCTCGTCGTATCCAAGCGCCCTTTTCCAGGTCGCGCAGAAAAGATAAAGAACACCGGAGGCCCGCAACGCGCCGCCGAGATCATAACCGGCAAGGTCTTCCAGGCGAAGCTGGGCGAGAAACTCCTGCGCCCCATCTTCATATCTAAACTCGCCCGGCGGATACCGCAGCCGGTCGCTTTCCGGGTAGCCCTGCCAGATGGGCCACTCGAAGCCGGGCGGCAGGTCCGGCGCACCGCCGAACTTCGTTCCACCGATAGGGATTGCGGACTCGTCTACCGGGTGCAGATGGAGGCGCAGGGAAGGCCGCGCGGCCTGCATCAGCTTTTCCTCAATGTGTCCCAGGCCAACTTCACCGATCAGCGCCGACAGTTCTTCTTTTGTCACGGTGGTCTCCGAGTTCGTTTTCGCAAATTCACACACTTGCCGTCGCAAACACTTTTTCCAAAGCTATTTGCGTATCGGTGTCGAAAACAGTCAAAAGACCTTCGTAGCCAGGAAACCGGGCCTCGATGTCCTGCAAGACAGCGCGGAACTCGGCCAGGCATTCTTCTTCGGTACGGCCCTCGTGATTTTGCAGCAAAGCGACCAGATATTCAGCACAGTCCATGACATCGCCCAGCGTTTTCGGATCGCAACCTTCGTAGGCCTCGAAACGTGAACAAACAAGAACCCGATGCAGTGCGCGAAGTGCGTTAGCGGAACAAATCAAGCTCATCTTGTGGAACCCTCACTTCCTCTATCGTCTTACCACGCGACCCCGGCAGCACCTCAATCGGCGGCAATGTCGTCCCATCGCGTGTTCCACGCAGGACCCGTTGCCACCGAAAGCCACCGACGCCGGAAAGATTAATCTCCTCTTTATGCGGCGAGCGCAAGTTTCGGAGCGGCACAGCAAAGACAGGACCGCCGTTGACTTGTGCCTCAATGGTCTCGTGTCCGTAAAGCCAGGCCGCTTTAGAGCGGCGCACTCCTTCTTCGATTTCGTAAAGTTGTTCGTCCATCCTAGACCTTTTTGCAAAAGCATAACTGTCTATGAGTATACCTAAGAATGAAGGCAAGAGGCAAGAGGGAGGGGGGCAATCCGGTCAAAGGCGCTCGGTTCAATGTCCACGCGGCACGGGCTTCTCCGGGCCGTTCATAGGAATTACTTGATGGTAATCGTCGTTTTGGCGGAGACCTGGGCGGCAGGGGCGACCTGGCGGATGGTGCCGGATTCGGCGGGGGTTCGGGTGGCGACGCCCAGGTTGTTCGGGTCGGGGTCGGTGTTGACGATGACGCCGCCGGTAATGGCGGGCTGGTTGTTGGAAGTGAGATGGGCGGAAAGCGTGTAGACGCCGGGTGGAATGGGGCGGCCGGAGGCGTCGCGCCCGTTCCAAACGGCTTGATAGGCCAGCGCCTTGCCGGGTGCAATGGACAGCGAAGACAGGTTCTGCGTGAACAGCTTGCCCTGCGACCAGCTCCAAACCTGCGTTCCGGCGGCGTTGGCCGCCGTGATGTCATAGCGCTGGCCTGACCCAAAGTTGTAAGTGACGCTTTTGCCGGACGTATTGACGGCTTTAAACGTCATCCGCACGGGCCGGCCGGATTTATACGCGGCCCTTGACGTGGTGAGCGTCCCCGTCTGGGCCGTGCCGGGCAGCTTCAAGACCTGCGGCAGCGGCGTGGTCATGTTCGGCGAGAGCGGTGGCGTCCCGGCGTCGTTTTGGGCCGACGCAGGCAGCAAAGGATCAGCGAACAAGGCGGCCGTGAGTAACAAAAATAGGGGTTTCATGCGGTTATTCTTCCCGTTTTGCCTGCTGCCAAACCGCTTCCATTTCGGCAAGCGGCAGGTCCGAGACAGCGCGGTTTGTGTCCGCGGCATGGCGCTCGATAGCATTAAAGCGGGCGGCGAAACGGAGCGTCATCCGGCGCAGGGCGTCTTCGGGGTCTACTTTTAGCCGCCGGGCGACGTTGACCAGGGTGAACAGCAGGTCGCCCATCTCGTCCCCGGCGCGGGCCGTCTGCCCCGCCGCGATTTCGGCGCGAATCTCGGCGATCTCTTCTTCCACTTTGTCCAGCACTTCGTCCGTGCCGGGCCACTCAAAGCCGACTTTGACGACGCGCTTTGAGACTTCCAACGCTCGCATCAGGGCGGGCAGGGCGGGCGGGATGCCGTCCAGAATGCTTGTCCGGTCTTCGTAGCCCGGCTCGGCCCGCTTGATCTGCTCCCAGTTTGTCAGCACTTCGTCGCTGCCGGAGACGGTGAGCGTGCCGAAAACATGCGGATGGCGGCGAATGAGCTTCTCGACAATCTGCCGCGAGACATCCGAAAGGGTGAACGCGCCGGTTTCCGAGGCAATCTGGGCATGAAAGACGACTTGGAGCAGCAAGTCTCCCAGCTCTTCCGACAGCTTGGCGGCGCTGCCGGAATCAATGGCTTCCACGACTTCGTAGGCTTCTTCGATCACATATTTGCGAAGCGTTTGCGCTGTCTGTTCCCGGTCCCAGGGGCAGCCGCCTTCGGGGTCGCGCAGACGGGCCATGACCCCGGCCAGGGCATCGAAATCGGCGGGGGTATTGGTGGGAAGCGGCGCGGGGGCAAAGACGCGCAGGGGGATGTTCTCGCGGCGCAGGGCTTCGACAAGCGGAATGCAGGTGGCGTCGCCGAGCAGGGGATGGCCGGGAACCACGTAAGCGGCGTCCCCGGCACGGGTGGCTTCCAGCACCCGCTGAACCGCGCTTGCTTCATCAAGCGTGTCCAGATGAGCATCGAACGTGACGCCGCCCGCGCTTGACTCCAGCCAGAGAACGGCAGGATGCAGGCGTGAGCGCGTCAGCTTTGGGCCGGACGCGCTTTTAAGCGCGTCCCATGCGCCAAAGCTCAGGCCGCCTGGGGTATCAGTCGGGCCGAGGCCGATGAGGGTGAGCATAGAGTGTTTCTCGGAGTCCCTCCAGCCCCCAATAATGGGGGAGCATGAGAGGAAGAAGACAAGATGTCTTACTCCTCATCCGGCTCCCCCATTATTGGGGGCTGGGGGGGTTCTTTGCTGCTACGGATGCGCCGCCGGAGCAAAAGGCGAGCCGCCGCCGGGCGCAGGACCGCTGGGGGCCGGAGCGCCGCCGGGGGCCGGGGGCGAGAACGCGGACGGAGCAGGCGCGGGATGGGTCAGCGCCTGCACGACCGACGCATACTGCGGGGCGGCGGTGATTTTGGCCGCGCCCGCGAAGTCCCGCAGCGCCTGCTGGAAGCCCTGCTGGGCGGCCGGGTCGGACTGGGCTTTTTGCTGAAGCAGCTGGGCGCGGATCAATTCTTTGACTTTGTCCAGCGGCAGCACTTCTTTTTTGTCGACCCGGTCTACGACTTTGACCAGCCAGAAGGCAGGCTGGCCGCCGGGCTGTCCGACGGAAATCGGCGCGGTCACGGAGCCGACTTTGGCGGTCTTGATGGGGCCGATTAGGGCACCGAGGCTGGGCGGGGCGGGGTCGAGGGGAATCCACTGCGGGATGTCGCCGTCGGGGGAGGACTTATCCGAAGACTGCACGACTTGGCTTTCAAAGGTCTGGCCGCCGGCGATATTTTTGGAAATCTGCTGGGCCAACGCCAGCGTGCCGACGGCGATATGCTTGATGTGGACACGGGCCGGCTCGGTGAATGCTTTGTCTTTGTTGGCATTGTAGAACGCCGTGATGTCGGCATCGGAAACGGTCGCGCCTTTGGTCAAGAGCTTCAGCTGGGCGAGCTGCGGCTTGACTTGCAGGTCTTTGAAAACGTCGGGGGTCAGGCCGGCATCGGTGAGGGCCTGCTCAAAGGGCTTGGTGCTGCGGGCTTCTTGAATGAGCTTGATGTTGTCGTACTGCTGGTTGACTTCGGCGTCGGTGGGGGCGACGCCCTGGTCTTGGGCCAGGCCCTCAATCATCAGATTTTGCAGAAGCTGCTGGATCACCAGCCGTCCTGCCGGCTGGCCGACCGGCGCGAACGACTGCGGGCTGCCGTTTGCGACAAACCCTTGAAGCTGGTCATAAAACTCGTTCTGGCTCAGGGTCAGCGTGCTGCCTTTGGGCGTCGTCACCGTCGCCACCGGCCCGGAATCGCTGCCGCCGGTCGCAATCGAGTTTCCGCCGCTGTCGGTGGTTCCGGCGTGGTTGCAGCCGTTGAGAACGAGAGGGACGGCCGCCAGCGAAGAGAGAACGGCCAGCGAGGTCAGCCGCGCCGCACGGCGTCGTGTCAGTTGCATAAGTCGTGTCAGTTGCAGAATGCGATGCATAGTGATAGAAGCGCTCCTTTGAATAACGAACAATTTCAAACAAATAACTTGCAAAGAGTCAACAGACCTCGTAAGTACCTGCCCTGAACGGCAGGGCTTTAGAAAAGCAACTCCCCGCCTTCGCGGGCATAAGAACAGGCCCTGAAACATTTCTTCGCCCACGAAGGCGGGGCTTGCACTTCCAAAGCCCAGGGGTTCAGCCCTGGGAGAAGATGAACAGTCTCTAAAGTGCGCGTCGCCCGCGCAGGATCAGGATCAGGTCAACCTCGCCCCGGCCAAGCCCGGTCTGCCGCGCGATTTCGGTGGGATCGGAAACCCCGGCGTCCAGCAGCGCATACACCGGCGCATAACGCGGGTCCGGCCCAGGCTCCGCCAATCTCTCCGGCTCTGAAACAGCAAACTCAGGCAGAGAATACGGCAAAGAATGGGACGTTGCCTGCGCCGCTTCCACGGCGTCTAAGCGCCGGGCAAGGCTTGTTGCCAGTGTTTCGAGCGTCGCGCAAAGCTGCACAAGCTCCGCCGTGTCTGCGGCCCGGCCGGACGCGGTTGGCGGAACCGGCGGCGGGACACGCGCCGCCAAATCGCGCCGGGCGATCCACCAGAGAGCGCCGGTAAAAACCAGCACCAGCATTTGCACTAACAGCACTTCGATTGGCAATTTTCTTGGCTTGCGCCGCTAAAGCGCCGCTTGCAGCATCTTTCCGGTCGAAATCTGACGCCCGACCAGCAGGGTAATCCGGTGCGAGGCCGACCGCCCGCGCAAAACCTCCGGCTTCAGCCAGAGCCGGAGCTGCCGTCCTTCTTCTTCCACAACAATGCGCTCGACGGCGAGAATTGGAACATCCGGGTAGATGCCCAGCAGGGTCACTTCGTCCGGCGAAAGCTGCGCGGTTTCGGCCAGCCGCCGCCGCTCCGCCGAAGCCCCGCCCAGCAGCCTGCCGCGCCGTGTCAGCGGCATTCGCGCAAGGACGGTGTCGCCGCCCCAGCGGACACGCGGGTCAGCCAGGCGCGGCAGGCGCAGCAGAGGGACTCGCGGCGTCTGTACCGGCCAGCCTCGAAGCGGCGCTGTGGGCGGCAGCGGCAGCAGGGAAACCGACTGGGTTCGCACCGGAGCCGACGGCAGGCGCAGAAAAGCGTCGGGCAAAGCGGTCACGCTTGCCGGCCAGTCCAGGGCAATGCGCTCGGTGCGAATTGTCCCTAAGCCTGCGCCCGGCATGGTCCGAATATCCGGCGGCGGCAGCGCGTAATTGCCCAGCGCGAGTGTGACGGACGGCGCTAAATCGCTCTCGCGCAGCCCGGTTCCCGTTGACGGCACGGAGGCAGAGCGAACCGATGCCGACGGTTTCCAGTCATTGACCGGCAGATTGGGCGGCGGCAGGGCCAAGTCGCTGCTCTGAACCGCCGCCGGAATTGTTCGCTCCGAGTCCTCAACGCAGCGCACGCCGACCCGGCTGACCAGGCGGCCCAGCGCCCGGCGGACCGCCTGCCAGGCTTTGGATTCGTCTAAGCCGCTGCTGGTGTCTGCTCGTCGCTCCATAACATTTTGATGGCGGCTTCAATCCGCAGGGCCGGCTCGGCGGGGTCCATTGTCCGCCCAATTTCCGTCAGCAGCCGGGTCGCTTCCGCCCGCAGGGCCGCATCAGGCCCCGGCAGGCGAACCCGGACGGGGGAGCCGCTGTCGGACACCTGCAAAAAGTATTCCGTGTCCGAGATGTCCTGCCAGGCCCCGGCTTCTTTCAGCGGCGGAACCCGGCTTGCCGTCAGCTGCACGGCTTTTCGCCCTGCCGCCTGCACGGCGTCCAGCACGGCGGGGTCGGACACGAGAAACAGCTCCGGTTTCTGCTCCAAGCGGCTGATCAGATTGCCGGCAATCACGTCGCCGTGAATGTACTTTTCCAGCACGTCGCCGTACAAGATGCGCTGAAGCTTGGTCGCCCGCACCGGCTCCGTGTAACGAAATTCCAGCGGCAGGCCGTAGGCGTCCGTCACCATCGCCCCGCCCATGAACACGTCCTCGGCCACGGCTTGCGACAGCACGTAGCCGAGCGTCAGCTTTCCCGCCGCCATCTTTTTATTCCTCTGACATCTTCTGGTGTTTTCATACGCCGGAACGCATCTTTGCGTTCCGCCGTCCGTGCCGCCTTAGTGTAACCTATTCCTGCCGGAGTGTCAAGTCACTGGACACAGAAAACAGGGCGATTGCCTATAGATTTTGGAAGAAGAAAGGGCAGCAAGAAAGGCGGCTCATGGAAAGAAAGGGCAGGCACGGAAGAAGAAAGGGCAGGCACGGGGACCTGCCCCTACGCAATCGTCGCCAAAATCGCAACAATCGTC
>JAABUZ0100010413.1_pt1 | contig 10339 bp, 11 predicted proteins | sample 5562091 | NCBI WGS metagenome assembly JAABUZ01 (sample SAMN12813069, study PRJNA571459) | rock metagenome | isolation source: Antarctica rocks | place: Antarctica: Victoria Land, Linnaeus Terrace sud | collected 2015-12-21 | reverse complement strand
GAAGCGCGTGACCGCGGTGCCGACCTCGACAACCTCACCCGCCAGGTCCGAGCCGATGACGGTGGGGTAGGTGAGCCACCGGTAGGCCACCGGGCCGGCGACTTGGATGATCCAGTCGAGTGGGTTGATCGCCACGGCGTGGTTGCGGACGACGATCTGGTTCTCGCCGGGGGGGGTGTAGGGCGCCGGCCCGAGCTCGAGCTGGGCGTACTTGGCCCCGATCCACGCGGCTGTGTTCGTCGGCATGTCTGTTGATCCGTTCCTCTGGAGGTCGGGTAGCACCTGACGTGATGTCACCCGGTGACACGAACCCTAGCAGGCATGTCACCAGATGTCATGCCGGGTGGGACTGCCCGGCATGCCCCGGTGAGACCGGGCTGCCGGTGGCAGGCTCCGGCGGGCATCCCGTCCCCGGAACAGGCAGGCAACCCCGCCCCTGGCTTCGCCCCTCGACAGGTGACGGCGAAGCTGCTCCCGCTTCCAGGAGCCCCTCGAAACGAGCCGGCCCCCGGCGTCCGGAGCGTGAGGTCGAGCAGCGTGGCCAGGCCGGTTCCGCTCAGCTGACGTAGCCGGTGGGGCGGATACACCTGCGGTCCCCGACGGTTGCGGACGTCGACTCGCCCCTGGCCAGTCCGGCCCCGGCCACGACCAGCATGTCCGCGGCCCGTGAAGGGTCGGCCACCCACGATGCTGCGCGCCCCCGCGGCGGCCCGTCCGGCCATGGTGCGTTCACGCAGGAGGTCCCGCTCGAGAAGGCGACAGGCCAGACCAGGACGGCGAGCATCAGCCAGCCGGCCGGCGTCGCGGTGTTGATAGAACTTCGGTGAGCGAGCAGCCGACGCGGCGGTCCCCTGCTGCGGGATCGTGTGGAGCAGATGCGAGGCCCAGCCGGTCCCCGGCCCGGATCTGCGCGAGCCACTCGGCCGGCCAACCGCGGCCGCTGCGCCGACACTGCGGTGCGTGGTCGCTGAACATGTGGTCCAGCCGGCTGCGGCAAGGGCGTCGAGCTGCAGCTAAAGGTCCTGTTCCGTCGTCGACCCCCCGGCGTACTGCCCGAGCCGATAGCCGCACTGGTCGACATCGTCAGGGCTGGAACTGCGGGGGTAGCGAACTCCAGACGGCCACCAACCGCGCGAGGTTGGCGGCACGCCTTTCCTGCAGGAGCGGCCGCGGTGTGCCGCGGCCAAGGCCAGCGCCGTCACGACAGAGGACCGCCCGGTTTGTGCGGTCGGGTAGCGCCTCCTGCGACTGTCAGTGGGTGGTGGTCTCGCAGCGCCGTCGGGTGCCGCTGCTGGCGTGCCCCGCTCGCCATGTGCCCGCGTGCCCGCGTACCATAACCGATCTTCCCGGCCGTCCCCGGCGTCGGTCCGGGCACTCGTAGCCGTCGTCGGCACGTTGCTCAGTGCGGGTCGCAGAGTGCCGCACGGATGCGCCGGAGTGCATCGTCGATGATCGCGGAAACGTCTTGGGGTTCTTTGGCCTCGGTCCACTGCTGGAACGCGGTCATGAACGCAGCCACGCCTACCTGGGCGACGAGGGTGGCCGTGAGGTTCTCGACCCGTCGGTAACGCAGGGCATCGGCGATGGCTGTCGTCAGTGCATCCATTTTGATCAGTTCGCGCTCGCGTAGTTCCGTCGAGGACCCGACGATGCCCTGGCGTTGGCGGACCGGTTCACCCCAGTTCGTCAGGCCGGCACCACCGTGGGCCAGTGCCCTCATTACGGCGTCCATGGGCTGCGCGGTCGTCGGGGCTGTGCGCACGGCGTCGACCACTGTGTGCTCGAAGTCGGCCGACCCGGAGAACAACACCTCGCGCTTGTCGGCGAAGTGACGGAAGAAGGTCCGCTTCGTCAGGCCGGCGCGCTCCGCGATCTCGGCTACGGTCACGTCCTCATACCCGCGCTCGAGGTACAGCGCTATGGCCGCCTGCTGGAGCCTGCCGCTGGCGTTCGGATCCCAACGTGACATACGACCAGCATAGCCGACGTCGACACCGAGTGTCGTCACCTAGTTTTAGGACTGTGACGAGGGCACCCGTGGCGTCGCCGTGGCAAGCAACGCACGCCTTGAGCCGGTGTCGGTCAGCTTCGACGAGACGAACTTGGTGCCGAACGCGGCGCTGCTGGCTGCTGTGCTCGCCCGGCGGCTCGACGTCGCCAGGCCGGTCGATGGGCGCCTGCGGCCGGCCCGTCACGGCGCGAACAGCGGGGCCGAGTCGCTGTCGGTGGTCGCTATCGATCCTGGCTGGCGGCAGCAGCATCGACGACGTTGCCGTGCTGCGGGCCGGTGCTGCGGGCTCGTTGTACAACGCCGCCCGGGCGCCCTCGACGGTCGGGGTGAATCGCATCAGGTCGTGTGCAGGTCGTGTGCAGGCTGGGGGGTGTCCCGGTCAGGCAGCTGCCTGGTCGGGGTGGTCAGGAGAGTGCTGCTGCTCGAGCTCGGCCATCCGGCGGGGTGTAGGAACACCAGCTGTGCAGCCGCCGGGTGACCACTCGCCCACTCGCACAGTGCGAGCTCGACGTGGGTCAGGTAGCGCCAGGGTCCCTGTCGACGCACGAGCTCGCTCGTGAGCAGGTTGACCATGGCCTCTGCGGCGGCGTTGACTGCGATGAGAACCTGGTGCGTCAGGCTCAGGTCACTGCCCCGTCCGACCAGCGGTCGCAGCGTCGTTGCAGAGACGCTCAGAGGCGTTCAAACGCCTACCCGCCGGACCAGTCACAACAAGGGTCAGATCACCGCTGCAACGACAGGTGGATGCTCGCAGTCAACAAGGGGTCCCAGTCGAGCCGACACAGCCCACCGGACCGGCTTCGGTCAGGCGCTGGGTGTGGCGGACCGACAGATACTGCTGTCGCTGTGGTGCACCAACCCGCTGGTCGGGTGGCCTTTGTCGGGCACGCTGGCACAGGCCGTGTCCGAGGGCGCCGAATGCTAGGTCTGTACGTAGCGAGCTCGCCGCTCGCCAGCCGACGATCCGCCCGGGAGGCTCAGCGGCGTGCTATGCAGCCGCCGCCGGGATCACCACGGACCCCTGCGCTGCAGCGTCACGACATCGGCGCTGCGCCTGCGGCGGAGCAGTGCGGTGGCCCGCGTCACGTCTTCGTCGCCACCCTTCTGCGGCCCCCGTCAGTCACTCCCGAGGAGTTGGCTCGCACCCGTGGCTTTACGGTTGTAGGCCAACGGATGTAACCTAACGAGCATCAGGCGACGTTGGGTTGCCTGGGACCTGAGGAGCCCTCGTGGACGCGAGTACCGGACACCCGAAGCGGCGGTCGATCCTGGCCGTCATGTGCCTGTCTCTACTGATCGTGGTCATCGACAGCACGATCTTGAACACCGCGGTACCGACGCTGGCCCGCGTCCTGAAGGCGTCGACCAGCGACCTGCAGTGGATCACCGACGCCTACTCGCTGGTCTTCGCCGCCCTGCTCATCGTCGCCGGCGCCCTCGGCGACCGCTACGGCCGCCGCCGCACCCTGCTGCTGGGCCTGGGCATCTTCGGCGCCGGCTCGGTCGCCGCCGCCCTGTCCGGCGGCACCTCGATGCTGATCGCCACCCGGGCAGTGATGGGACTCGGCGCCGCGTTCGTCATGCCCTCCACCCTGTCCATCATCAACGCCGTCTTCCCGGTCCGTGAGCGGGCTGGGGCGATCGGAGCCTGGTCCGCCGTCGCCGGCCTCGGTGTCGTTGCAGGCCCGACCTTCGGCGGCCTGCTGCTCAACCACTTCTACTGGGGCTCGGTGTTCTGGCTGAACGTCCCGCTCGTCGCCGCCGCGATGCTGGCCGCCGTCCTGGTCGTCCCGGACCTGCCCGGCAACCGCACCGGCGCCCGGCTCGACGTCCTCGGCGCGGTGCTGTCGGCCGCCGGCCTGGTCGCCCTCGTCGACGCGGTCATCGAAGGCCCGGACCGGGGCTGGGGATCAGCCAGGACCCTCGCCGTCGGTGCCGCCGGAGTGGCCCTCATCGCCGGCTTCATCGCTCGCGAGCTGACGGCCAAGAACCCCCTGCTCGACGTTCGCGTGTTCACCCACCGCGCGTTCTCCGCCGCGGCGGGCGCCATCTCCGTCACCCTGTTCGCACTGTTCGGGTCGCTGTTCGCGCTGACCCAGTACCTGCAGCTCGTGCACGGATACTCCCCGCTGGCCGCCGGCGTGCGGGCGCTGCCCTTCGCCGCCGGCGTCGCCGTCGTCGCGCCAGCCAGCAGTGTGCTCGTGCGTGCCGTCGGCGCACGCGTGATCATCCCACTCGGGTTGTCCGCGATGGCCGCCGGCCTGTTCGTGCTGAGCCAGCTCCAGACCGCCAGCGGCTACGGGATCGTCGCCGTCGGCATCGCGGTCATGGGCGTCGGGATGGGTCTGATCCTCGCCCCCGCCGGGGAGTCGATCCTGTCGGTCCTGCCGCCCGAGCAGGCCGGGGTGGGCAGCGCGATGAACGACACGATGCAGGAGCTGGGCGGAAGCCTTGGCGTTGCCGTCATCGGCAGCGTCGTCTCCGCCTCGTTCCGGCACGGAATGGACACCAGCGGCCTTCCCGCGACGCTGCTGCAGACCGCCCGCCCGTCCGTCGCCAGCGCGGACGCGGTGGCGGCCCACGCCGGCCCCGCCGCTGGCCGACTGCTCGAGGTCGCCCACCACAGCTTCACCACCGCGATGACCGGCGGCTTCGCGGTGGCCGGCAGCGTCGCTGTGGTCGGAGCAGTACTGGCTGCAATCGCGCTCCCCGGGCGACCCGCCGGGACGGCTGGGCAGACCACGATGCTCGACGCCGGCGAGCTCCCGGCGGACGCCGGGCAGCTCTCCCGCGACCCGGTGCTCGTCTGACCGGAGCCGGTTCGCCCGCCCCATCCGCCCCGTCGGTCACCCGCCGGGGCGGATGGGAGAGCGGGCTTGCTGACCCACCACCGAGCAGACCCGGGCGGCACCGCCAAATCATCACCTGGCCGCCGCCGGCGCCGGTGCCGGCCTCTATCAGCAGAGGTCCGGTCGTCGCACAGACCCGTCCCTGGATCGGGCCAGCACGTTCGTGACGTGGACAGTGCGCCGCGCGCAGCTGCCGGTTGACGGCAAGCAGATCCGAGCGAGCGCTTTCGCGCCGCTACGCGCTGAGCCGACGCGCCCTGGCCGTGGCACCGCGACCGTTGCGACAGGGTCTCCCGCAGGCTGGCCGTCTCCAGCGCACCGGACAGCCGCTCCGGTACAGGGTGCGGGCGTCAGGGAGCGAGCGGGCCGGCCGCTGCGCCGGCGGGCCGGATTCGCCGGCGTCCAGCGCTTGTCGCCACGCCCACACCTGCAAAGGATGAGCCACAACCAGGGCTTGCCCCCATCCGGTCACACCTGTTAGTATTGAGCCGTAAGCCGATGGATATGGCGGGGGGCGGGCTAGTGAGCGTTCACGCCTTCGCCGCCGGCGAGAAGCGCACGGTGACCGTGACCGTGACCGTGACGAGACCGGCCCAGCCGAACCACACGAGGACCTTCGGTGAGTGAGGCGACGGTCGTGACAACAGCCGCGGGGCCGGTCCGCGCAGCGACCCGCACACGCAACCGTCGTGGTGAGGGTGGGCTGCTCCGGGCCGAGATCCTGCAGGCGGCCGACGACCTGCTGGACGAGACCGGCAACGAGGTGACCCTTCGCGCCGTCGCACGCAGGGTCGGCATCGCCGCCCCGTCCATCTACAACCACTTCCCGGACCCCTCGGCGATCCTGCTGGCCCTGGTCCAGCAGGCGTTCGTCGAACTCCGCGAGCATTTGGTCTCCGTCCGAAGCGGTGCCGGCGCCGATCCGGTTGAGCAGCTTCGGGCGGTCTGCCTGGCGTACCTGGAGTTCGCGACCGACCGCCCCCAGCGCTACCGCGCCATGTTCGGCGACGTGCGGAGTGCGAGCAACGCCGTGCAGAACCCGCAACCCGACGCCTCCACGCTCCGCGAGGGCCCCTTCGGGATCCTGGTGGACTGCTTGAGCGCGTGCGTCGCGGCCGGCCGGTCCACCAGCGACGACCCGTTCGCTGACGCCACAGTCCTGTGGCTCGGGCTTCACGGGCTGGCCCATCAGCGCGGCATAGCGAGCGCGTTCCCCTTGCCGCTCGACATCACCGCCCGGCTCATCACCCCCCTGGCGCATCTCGTGCCGCCTGCTGCGACCGCGCGAGTCGGTCACCGTCGGACCAAGCCCGTACAGCCCTCGGCAGCGCGCCTCTAGTCGGTCCGCGAGTCGGGCCGTGGGCGGTGGGCCAGATGCGCATAACGCGACCCGCGACGATAGGCGGGCCCGCTACTTCCGCCACCTAATGGCCCCGATCAGCTGCCGACACCTGCAACGTCTCAGGCCCTGCGCCCACCGGCTCGGCGGTCGGGGGTCAGAACCCCGACACTGAGCGGCAGGCCCATAGCGGCACGTCGGTGGGCTGAAGGGCCGGACGTCGGCCCGCGCAGCCGGCCGTGCTGAGCAGGCAAATGCGGGCGTCGCGGTCAGGGCTGGCAGTCGGCTGCCCGCAGCTGTGCGACCACCTTGTGTCTGGGCGCCGGCAAGTCCTGCGGCCCGGTCGGCAGGTGATGCGAGCGAGGCTGGATCGCCAGATTGCCCGTCGGGGCTGTGGACAGAACCCGCCGTGTCTGTATGGCTGGGGATCGCCAGAGCCCGGGCGACCTCGGCACGTCAGGGGAAACGCCGCGGGCGTCGCTCTTGCTTCTCTCGGGCGAGACCGCGTCGAGCGGCTGGCCGGTTCTCGGTCACCCGGTGGGATCGGTGACGCGGCCCCGGGCGGACCAGATCTTGTCGAGCATGATCGTCTCGGGCGGCCAGGGGAAGCGTGTTACCCCGGCTCGAAGCGTTACGAAGCCGTGCAGGCCCGCCCAGACCGACGCCGCGTCGCCGAGGACGTCTGTGCTCCTCGACCGTCGGGTGCCCACGCAGGCCTGTAGCTCGTCGGTCGGTACGTCGAAGCTGTCCCGGGCACCTCGGCCGGCGGGCGAGTCGTCGCGCTCGGAGTCGCGGTGGTCGAACAGGAGGCGCTAGCGCGGGGCTGCTGGGCCGCGAACGCCAGGTAGGCCCCTGCGATGCCTGGCGGCCGCTCGACCGGATCGTCTGACGTCGACGACGGCACGAAGAGCGTTGAGGGAATGGGTGAAGGCCGAGTCGATGACTGCGGCGACGATTGCCTCCCGGTCTTCGAAGTGGTTGTAGCTCGAGGGTGCGGCGATCCCGACCTTGCGGGTGGCCGGGTGCAGCGTCATCGCGTCCTCGCCGCCGTCACGTTCCAGCAGGCCGGCGGCCGGCCCGCGACGATCTCCTCGCGCAGTTGCTGCCCTGATCGCGACGGCTGCGTTCCCCTGGGCTGCGAAGTCGCCATGCCAGGAACTTTACAACCGTCGCCTCACGAGATAATACTTACGACAGTAAGGCAACGACCCGTTCGCCTGTGAGTCGAGGAGCCCGCATGGATATGAACACCGGACACCCGCGGCGGCGGCCGATCCTGGCCGTGCTGTGCCTGTCGCTGCTGGTCGTGGTCATCGACAACACGATCCGGAACACGGCGCTGCCGACCCTGGCCCGGGTCCTTCGCGCGTCGACCACCGACCTGCGGTGGAGCCAGGCTCCCCCCAGCAACGGTCACCGGCCGGTCCCACCCGCGCTGTCTGTCGCCCCAGCCGCGGTCAACCGCAGCAGCGAGCAGCTGTCATGAGAACCGCCACGACCAGACCGGGCCAGCCGGTGGCGTTCGTGCTCAGCGGCGGCGCCGGATATGGCGCGGTGCAGGTCGGGATGCTCCAAGCGCTCACCGCCGCCGGGATCCGACCCGACCTGGTCGTCGGCACCTCCGCCGGGGCGCTGAACGCCGCCGCCTACGCCGCAGACCCAACCCCGGCCGGACTGGACCGGCTCGCCGGCGCCTGGAAGACCGCCCGGCGCGCTGACATCTTCCCGCTGCACCCCACCGACGTACTACCCGGCCTGCTGGGCCGCCGGGACCACCTTGTCTCCCCTGAGGGGCTACGCAGCTGGCTGGGCACCCACCTGCAGCTGGACCTGCTCGAGCAGACAGCAATCCCCGTCCACGTCGTCGCCACCGACCTCGCCAGCGGAGCGCCGGTCGTCATCTCGGCCGGGGACGCCGTCACCGCACTACTGGCCTCCAGCGCCGTCCCGGGCATCTTCCCCCCGGTACAGATCGCCGGCCAGCTGCTCCTCGACGGTGGCATCACCGCCGACACCCCCATCTCCCAAGCCAGCGACCTCGGCGCCGGCACCATCTACGTCCTGCCCAGCCACGGCGTCGGCCCGGCCCCGCACGGCCGGGCGCGCACCGCCCTCGGCCTGGGGATCTACGCCTACTCCCAGATCAGCGCCAACTGGACCAACGACCGGGTCGCAGCCGCCCGCGGCGCGACCGTCCATCTCATCCCCGCGCCGACCCGACACCGGATCAGCCCCTTTGACCTGTCCTGCGGCGCAGAGCTGATCGCCGCCGGCGCCCTTGCTACGACCAGTTGGCTGGCCCGCCCGGCCCCTGCCCGCTCGGTCCCTGCCCGCTCGGTCCCTGCCCGCTCGGTCCCTGCCCGCCCGGTCCCCGCCCGGCTGGTCGTGGCGGCGTGACATCCCACGAGCAGAGCATGCCCAGCCCAGCCCGGTGCCGCAGGAGGAGCCCAGGGAGCCCGGCATGGCAGTAGTCGAACAGCTACTCGCCCAGTACGGCTACCTGACGGTCGCTGTCGGCGTCGGTGCCGAAAGCATGGGAGCTCCCCTGCCGGGAGAGACGATCCTGATCGTCGCCGGCGCCTACGCCGGCGCCACCCACCACCTCAGTCCAGCACTGGTCGTCATCGTCGCCGCCATCGCCGCCGTCGCCGGTGACAACGGCGGGTACTGGCTCGGACGCCGCTACGGCCCCCGGATCATCACCGCCGCCGACCGCCGCCTTGGCACCCGGGCCCGTCACCTGCACACCGTGCTGCGGCTGTTCGACCGGCACGGCTCAGCCGCTGTGGTCGGCGGCAGGTTCATCTCCGTCATCCGCACCTACGCAGCGTTCGGTGCCGGTGCCACCGGCATGCGCTGGCGCAAGTTCCTGACCCTGAACAGCGCCGGCGGCCTCGGGTGGGCCGCGCTGCTCGGGTTCGGCTCAGCCGCGCTTGGCGCCTCCGCAGGCACGAGAGCCACCTACCTGCTCACCGCCCTCGCCGCCGTCGGCGCCGGGTGCCTAGCACTCGTCGTCCGAGTACGCGCCCACCGGACCCGTGGCCCCGCCGACCCCCCCGGCTCAGCCACCGAGCTGGTGACCGGCGGCCCCGCCGCCACACCAGCCACCGGCCGCCGGTCCCGCTCACCCGGCGACGCCGGTCAGCGACAGGGCTCGCGGCCGCTGGTCGCCGGTGGGCAAGTCCGGTCCGACGCGGCAGGCTGCCCGCTCACCACCGTGACCGTCCCCCCGCCGCTGGCACACGCCTTCGAGCTTCCGCTGCTACCCGTAAGCGAGCTGACATGACAGTCACCGCCACTGCCCCCCGCCACGAAACGCCGCGGCCGCTTGGCAGCCGCCCCGCTGCCAGCACCGCCCGGGTAGGCCGCCGGCCGGTCGCCCGACACCGGGTGCTGCCAGCGCTGCTGGCCGCACACAGCTGGTGGGTGGAGCTGCTGGTCGCGGTCGGCTTCTACCTTGGTTACGAGTCAACCCGTGGGCTGGCCGTCGGCAGAGCAGGTGTAGCCACGGCCAATGGCAGGGCTCTGGACCATCTCGAGCGGCTGACCCACCTGGCAGTCGAGCCCCGGTTGGCGCAGGCGCTCAACGCCCGGCACCTGCCGGCCGTCGCCGCCGGCTACTACTACGGCGCCGCCCACTTTCTGGTGACCGTCACTGTGCTGGTCTGGCTCTACTGCCGCCACCGCAGCGCCTACCCCGGGTTGCGCACGACGCTGCTGGTGACCAACCTCGTCGCCCTGGCCGTGTTCTGGGCGCTCCCGGTCGCCCCGCCGCGGATGGTCCTGCCGCACGCCGTCGACACCATGACCAGCCTGAACGTCCTGGGCGCCGGTCACCCGCACAGCCTGTTCAATCTGGCCAACCCGTACGCGGCGATGCCCAGCCTGCACGTCGCCTGGGCGGTGTGGTGCGCCCTGGCCGTGACCGCCGCGACCGGCCGGCGACTCGTTCGCCTGCTCGCCTGGCTCTACCCGCTCACAACAGCGCTCGTCGTGATGGCCACCAACAACCACTACCTGTTCGACGTCCTCGCCGGGCTGGCCCTCACCCTCACCGCCCAGCGGGCGGTCCGCTCGCTGATCACCGCCCGGCCCGGCCACGGGCACCACCTTGCGCCAGCCCCGAGCCGTCCATGGTCT
>JAABUZ0100010412.1_pt1 | contig 10339 bp, 8 predicted proteins | sample 5562091 | NCBI WGS metagenome assembly JAABUZ01 (sample SAMN12813069, study PRJNA571459) | rock metagenome | isolation source: Antarctica rocks | place: Antarctica: Victoria Land, Linnaeus Terrace sud | collected 2015-12-21 | reverse complement strand
GAGCCCGAACGAGGCAAGCAGCATCCCGGCGCCGAGGCGGCCGCCCTGACGGTGGCGCAGCCAGGTGGCCGGGTCGAGGCGCTCGATGGCCGCCAGGGCGATCCCCGGGGTCAGCGCGCACAGCGTCGCCGGCAGGTAGTTGACGTGTTCTCCGGAGATGGTGGCCGGACGCGCTCGCCCACCAGCGAGGCGACGGTGACGATGCCCAGCGCGCCGAGGATGACAGCGACGCGGGCGCGGGGCGTGGCCAGCCACCGCAGGGGGCGCAGGGCGAGCACGGCGGCCAGGGGAAGCCACAGGTAGAAGACCACGTCGACGTCCAGCGTCCACACCTGGAGGATGTGCTCGGCGAACGGGCTGTCGTGGTAGATCTGCGCAAAGCCGAGGACAGCGACGACGTCGCCGATGTGGGCGCCGCTGCGCCCGAAGACCACCGCGGTGAGGCCGGTGGCGACGATCAGGCCCGGGACGATCCGCAGGGCACGGTTGCGCAGGTAGCGGCCCACGGCGGGGAACGGCTCACCGTCGATGACGGCCGCCAGAAACGGCCGGGACAGCAGGTAGCCCGAGAGGATGAAGAAGATGTAGACGCTGGCCTGGAAGTTGCCGACGATCCTCGCCCCGACGTCGTCCAGGGGGCGGGTCGGCAGCGAGGCGGGGGCCCGGAGCTGGGTCGCCTGCAGCGCGGTGTAGTAGGCGTGGAAGCCAAGGACGCCCAGCGCGCCCAGGGCGCGCAGCGGATCGCCGGCGACGAACAGGGCCCCCTGTGCGCGCCGGCGGCCCGCGCCGTCCGTGGTCGCCGGTGCCGACGACGTCACGAGCTCCTCGTCGCTCACGGGCACCGACTCTAGGCGGGAGGGTCGCGGTAGCCTCGCGCGGGGTCCCATGGAGCTCTCCGTCCTCTTCGCCGGCACCGGTGGGTCGGTCCCGTCGGCGCGCCGGGGCTTGCCCGCCCTGCTCGTGCGCCGTGGCGGCGACCGCATCCTCATCGACTGCGGGGAGGGCACCCAGCGTCAGCTGCTCTGCTCGGTCGGCCTGCCCGACGTCACCGACGTCTTCCTCACCCATCTGCACGCCGATCACTGGCTCGGGCTCCCGGGCCTGCTCAAGACCCTCGACCTGCGCGACCGCGAGCGCCCCCTCGACGTCCATGGCCCACGCGGCACAGAGCAGCTGCTCGGTCTCCTACGCCCGGTCTACGGCCGCACGGCCTATCCGCTGCGCATCGTCGAGCTGGAGCCCGGCGAGACGGTTCGACGCGACGGCTACGCCATCGCGCCCTTCGCGGTGGCTCATCGCGGTCGTGCCCTGGGCTACGCCCTGGTCGAGGACGAGCGCCCGGGTCGCTTCGACCCGGCCCGGGCCCAGGCGCTGGGGGTGCGCCCGGGCCCGGACTTCGGCCGCCTGCAGCACGGCGAGACGGTCGCGGGCGTGCGCCCCGAGGAGGTCATGGATCCGCCCCGTCCGGGACGCCGCGTCGTCGTCTCCGGCGACACGGCGCCGTGCCGGACGCTGGCCGAGGCCGCCGATCACGCCGACCTGCTCATCGCCGAGGCCACGTTCCTGCACGAGGACGCCGAGCGCGCGCGCCAGACCGGTCACAGCACCGCCCGCGCCGCCGCGACGCTGGCCGCCGAGGCGCAGGTTCGCCTGCTCGCCCTCACCCACCTGTCGATCCGCTACCCGCCCAGCGCCGTACGCGACGAGGCTCGCGAGGTCTTCCCGGGAACGGTGATCCCGCGCGACTTCGACACCGTCGAGCTCCCGCTGCCCGAGCGCGGAGCGCCGGAGCTGCTGCGCTTCTCCGACGTGGCGGTGGCCCGGTGAGCCCGCCCCGCCGCTCTCCGGAGGAGTGGCCGACGGCCCGCCAGCCGGTGTCGTCTCCACCGCCGACCACCCCCTCAGGACGCTTCGGCTGGCCGGCGCTGCTCGGCGCCGGGTTGGTCGGCCTGCTCTGCGGTGTTGCCCTGGTCACGGTGATCGCCCTGGCCGCGGGCGGCCCGACGCGTACGGTCACCCTCCCGGCGTCGGCCGCCCCCGCGACCGGCGCGCCCGTCGTCCCCAACGTCGTCGGCGTTCGCTATGACCGGGCAAAGGCGGCAGTCCACCGAGCCGGCTACAGCGACCTGCGCGAGGGGGGTGGCCTGCTCGGCGTCATCGACGACTCCGCGTCATCGACGACTCCAACTGGAAGGTGGTGGCCGAGAGCCCGCCGGCCGGCGCGCCGCTGCCTCGCGGCGCCGCCGTGCGACTGTCGATCGAGCGCGGCTGAGCGCGAAGGGTCGCGTCGGATCTCGCTGGTAGCCTCGGCTGAGTCGGTTCCTTTAACGCGGCCCCGAGAGGCCGAGAAGGGGCACAGGATCACCCACGCTCAGAAGGTCGTCCTCGACGGCGACGACATCCGCCGGACCCTGGTGCGCATCGCGCACGAGATCGTCGAGAAGAACGCCGGCCGTGAGCTCGCGCTGGTCGGCATTCACCGCCGGGGCGCTCCCCTGGCCGGGCGGCTGCACCGCCTGGTGTGCGACCTGCTCGACCGTGAGCTGCCGCTGGGTGACCTGGACATCGCCTTCTACCGCGACGACCTCGGGGCCCGCCTGCGCAGCGGCCCGCAGGCCGGGGCGCCGGTCGTCCACGCCTCGCACATCGACTTCCGCGTCGAGGGGACGACAGTCGTAATCGTCGACGACGTCCTCTACACCGGACGCACGGCACGGGCGGCCATCGAGGCGCTGTTCGACTACGGGCGTCCCGACCGCGTCCAGCTCGCCGCCCTCGTCGACCGCGGTCATCGTGAGCTGCCCATCCGCCCCGACTACGTGGGCAAGAACCTCCCCACCGCCCGCTCCGAGCGCGTCTACGTCCGCCTCTCAGAGCTCGACGACGTCGACGAGGTGACCATCCGCACGCCCCCGGCCTCCGCGCCCGCCGAGCAGGAGCAGGCGGCATGAGGCACCTGCTCTCCGTTGAGGACCTCGACCGCGAGGCCATCACCCGGATCCTCGACCGGGCCGAGTCCTTCGCCGTCGTCCACGGCCGGGAGATCAAGAAGGTCCCCGTCCTGCGCGGCCGCACGGTGGTCAACCTGTTCTACGAGGCCTCGACGCGGACCAGCTCCTCCTTCGAGCTGGCCGCCAAGCGCCTGTCGGCCGACGTGGTCTCCATCCGCTCGGTCGGCTCCAGCGTGGAGAAGGGGGAGTCGCTCAAGGACACCGTCCAGACCCTGTCGGCCTATGACCCCGCGGCGCTGGTCATCCGCTCCCCCCACGTCGGGGCGGCGGCGCTGGTGGCCGGGTGGACGTCGGCGTCGGTGGTCAACGCCGGCGACGGCAAGCACGAGCACCCCACCCAGGCCCTGCTGGACCTCTACACCATGCGCCGCCGCCTGGGCCAGCTGGAGGGGGTCAACGTGTGGATCGTCGGCGACGTCCTGCACTCCCGCGTCGCCCGCTCGAACATCCTCGCCCTGCGGGCCATGGGGGCCCGGGTGACCGTCTGCGGGCCGCCCACCCTGATCCCGCGGGCCATCGCCAGCCTGGGCTGCGAGGTGGCGCACGGGCTCGACCGGCTGGCCGAGGCCGACGTCGTCTACGCGCTGCGCCTGCAGCAGGAGCGGATGACCGACGCCTTCGTGCCCTCCCTGCGCGAGTACGCCGCCCGCTTCCAGATCCGCGGCGACCGCCTCACCCCGGGCCAGGTCCTCATGCACCCGGGCCCGGTCAACCGCGGGCTCGAGCTGTCCGCGGAGGTCATCGACTCGCCCCAGGCGGTGATCGTCGCCCAGGTCGAGGCCGGGGTGGTCGTGCGCATGGCCGTCCTCTACGAGCTGCTGGCCGGGGGCCAGGAGCCGGCGACGCCCCTCGCCGACCCCGAGCCGGCCGCCGTCGCCCCGTCGGTCCGGCGCACGCCGGCTCGCGCGGGAGCCCCGGCGTGACCGCCCCCGCCCTGCTCGCCCGACCCGCGCCCGGAGCCGAGCTGCTGATCTCAGGCGCCCACGTCCTCGACCCGCGCGCCCGACTGGATGGCCCGGCCGATGTGCTCCTGCGGGGCGGCGTCATCGCCGAGCTCCGGGCGCCCGGAAGCCTCACCGCCCCGGAGGGCAGCGAGGTGGTCGATGGCGAGGGACGCCATCTCTTCCCCGCCTTCTTCGATCCCCACGTGCACCTGCGTACACCGGGCCAGGAGCACAAGGAAGCTATGGCCAGCGGCACGCGGGCGGCCGCCGCCGGCGGCTACGGGGCGATCCTGGCCATGCCCAACACCGACCCTCCGATCGATGCCGCCCCGGTGCTGCGCGCGGTGCGCGAGGCGGCCGGCGCCGAGGCCGAGGTCCCCGTCGGCTTCCTGCCGTGCATCACGAGAGGCCAGGCCGGGGCCGAGCTGACCGACATGCTCGAGCTGCGCGACCTCGGCGCGCCCGGATTCACCGACGACGGGCTGCCGGTGGCCCGGGCCGCCGTGCTGCGCCGGGCCCTGCAGTACCAGCACATGTGCGGCGGCGTGCTCGCCCTGCACGAGGAGGACCGCTCGCTGTCGGGCGACGGGGTCATGCACGAAGGAGAGGTCTCCGCCCTGCTGGGACTGGCCGGCATCCCCAGCGTCGCCGAGTCCACGGCGATCGCCCGTGACGCCGCCCTGGCCGGCTACGAGGACGCGCGCATCCACGTGATGCACGTCTCGGCCGCCGAGTCGGTGGAGGCGGTGGCCGCCGCCCGCGCCGCCGGCGTGCGGATCAGCGCCGAGGCCTGCCCCCACCACCTGCTGCTCACCGATGAAGCCGTCCGGTCGCTCGACACGCGGATGAAGATGAACCCCCCGCTGCGGGCCCCGCGGGACCGCGACGCGCTGCGCGACGCCCTCCGCGACGGGACGCTGTCCTGTGTGGCCACCGATCACGCCCCGCATGCCCAGGAGGAGAAGGAGGTCCCCTTCGAGGAGGCGCCGATGGGGACCACGGGTCTGGAGACCGCCTTCGCCGCCCTCTACACCGGGCTGGTGATCCCCGGACTGCTCGGCCTGGGCACGCTGGTGGAGCGGATGACCGCTGGCGCCGAGCTGTTCGAGCTGCCCGTCTCCCGCGTCGCGGTGGGCGCCCCGGCGGCGCTGTGCCTCGTGGACCTGGAGGCGGCCTGGACGGTCGGCGCCGAGGGCTACGCCAGCCGCGCGGAGAACTGCTGCTTTGCCGGCGCGACGCTCCGGGGCCGGGTGCTGCTCACGCTGGCCGGGGGCGCCGTCCGCTTCCAGGCCCGGGTCGGGGCGGTGGTGTGAGCCGGCCCGAGGCGCCCGGGGCCTACGTCCTGCTCGAGGACGGCGCCCGCTTCGACGGCGTGGCCGTCGGCGCGCCCGAGCCCGCCGTGGGTGAAGTGGTGTTCACCACGGCCATGTCGGGCTATCAGGAGTCGGTGACCGATCCCAGCTACGCCGGTCAGCTGCTCTGCTTCACCGCCGCCCACGTCGGCAACTACGGCGTCAGCGCCCGGGCCATGGAGTCCGACCGCATCCATGCCCGCGCGGTGATCATGCGCGTCGGGGTCAACCGCGACGATGCCCCCTCGGCCGAGGGCGGTTGGCTGGACTGGCTGGCCGACGGCGGCGTGCCGGCCGTCGCCGAGGTCGACACCCGGCGCCTGGTCCGCCACCTGCGCAGCCGCGGGGCCATGCGCGGCGGCGTCTTCGCCGCCGCGCTGCCCGAGGCCCAGGCGCGCGAGCTGATCGACGCCGAGCCGCCGATGGCCGGCCAGGGCCTGGCCCGATCGGTCGGGGTGGCCGAGCCGGAGATCCTCGCGCCCCGGGAGGGGTCGGGCTACGGGCCCCGGATTGCCGCCCTGGACACCGGCATCAAGTTCTCCATCCTCGAGCACCTGCGTCACCGGGGCGCCCGCGTGGAGCTCCACCCGTGCACGAGCACCGCCGGCGCGCTGCTCGCCGGCGAACCCGATGCCGTCTTGCTGGCCAACGGTCCCGGTGACCCCGGCGCCCTGGACGACGTGGTGGCCACCGTGCGCCAGCTCGTCGGACGGGTCCCGGTGTGGGGCATCTGCCTGGGCCACCAGCTGCTCTGCCGGGCCGTGGGCCTTGACACCTACAAGCTGGCCTTCGGCCACCGCGGGGCCAACCACCCGGTCAAGGCCCTGGCCAGCGGACACATCGAGATCACCTCCCAGAACCACGGCTTCGCCGTTCTCGGGCCCGATGGCGCCGAGCGCCTGGAGACCGATGAGGCGGTGTGCTGGAGCACCGACTTCGGTGACGCCGAGCTCTCCCACCTGAACATGTACGACCGCACGGTCGAGGGGCTGCACCTGCGCGACGTGGCCGCCACCGCCGTGCAGTACCACCCCGAGGCGGGGCCGGGACCGCGCGACGCCGTCCACCTGTTCGACGACTTCCTCGCCCAGGTCGGCCGGGAGCACTGAGCGTGCCCCGGCGCGACGACCTGCGGCGCATCATGCTGCTCGGATCCGGGCCGATCGTCATCGGCCAGGCCGCCGAGTTCGACTACTCGGGCACGCAGGCGTGCAAGGTCCTGCGCGAGGAGGGCTACGAGGTCGTTCTGGTCAACTCCAACCCGGCGACGATCATGACCGACCCGGAGTTCGCCGACGCCACCTACGTCGAGCCGCTGCTCCCCGGCCCGGTGGCCCAGATCATCGAGCGCGAGCGCCCCGACGCCCTCCTGGCCACCCTGGGGGGACAGACAGCGCTGAACCTGGCCCGCACCCTGAGCCGCAACGGCGTCCTGGAGCGCTTCGGCGTCGAGCTCATCGGTGCCGACGAGCAGGCCATCGAGCGCGCCGAGGACCGCGAGCGCTTCCGCGAGACGATGGAGACGGCCGGGCTGCGCGTCCCCCGGTCGGCCGTCGCCCGGACCCCGGAGCAGGCCGCTGGGGCCATGGCCGAGATCGGCCTGCCGGTGATCATCCGGCCCGCCTTCACCCTGGGCGGGCATGGGGGCGGGGTGGCCCGGACCGAGGCCGAGTTCCGTCGGGCCATCGCCCGCGGCCTGGCCGCCTCGCCCATAGGCCAGGTGCTGATCGACGAGTCGGTCATCGGCTGGGGCGAGTTCGAGCTCGAGGTCATGCGCGACCGGGCCGACAACGTGGTCATCGTCTGCTCGATCGAGAACCTCGACCCGATGGGCGTGCACACCGGCGACTCGGTCTGCGTCGCGCCCCAGCAGACCCTGCCCGACTGCCTCTACCAGACCCTGCGCGACCAGGCCATCGCCTGCATCCGCGCCGTCGGCGTGGAGACCGGGGGCTCAAATGTGCAGTTCGCCGTCAACCCGGCGACCGAGGAGGTGGTGGTCATCGAGATGAACCCGCGCGTGTCGCGCTCCAGCGCGCTGGCCTCCAAGGCGACCGGCTTTCCCATCGCCAAGATCGCCGCCCGCCTCGCCGTCGGCTACCGCCTGGAGGAGATCCCCAACGACATCACGCGGGCCACCCCGGCCTCCTTCGAGCCCACCCTGGACTACGCGGTGGTCAAGTGGCCGCGCTTTGCCTTCGAGAAGTTCCCCGGCGCCGATCCCGAGCTGACCACCCACATGAAGTCGGTGGGGGAGGTGATGGCCATCGGCCGGACCTTCGGCCAGGCCTTCGCCAAGGCGATGCGCTCCCGCGAGCTCGACGCCACGCCGCGCACCGATCTCGACGACGATGCCCTCTTGGAGGCGGTGGCGGTCGGGGCGTGGGACCGCTTCGACCTCGTGCTCGAGGCCCTTCGCCGGGGCGTCCCGATCCAGCGGGTCCACGCGCAGACGGCGATCGACCCCTGGTTCCTGCACGAGCTCGGAGCCCTGGCTCTCGACCCCGAGGGGCCGTTTCGGGGCGAGCGCTCCTTCCGGGCCGTCGACACCTGCGCCGCCGAGTTCGCCGCCCAGACGCCGTACTTCTACTCGGCGTGGGAGCGCCCCTCACGCGGCGCCGGTTCCGGCTCCGACGCGGGTCTCGGCCCGCGGCCGGGCGATGACGAGCAGGCCTCCGGGCCCGACTCCGGGCAGCGCGGGTCGGTGGTCATCCTCGGCGCCGGGCCCAACCGCATCGGGCAGGGCATCGAGTTCGACTACTGCTGCGTGCATGCCGCGATGACCGTGCGCGCCTCGGGTCGCGACGCGGTCATGGTCAACTGCAACCCCGAGACCGTCTCCACCGACTACGACACCTCTGACCGCCTCTACTTCGAGCCGCTCACCCACGACGACGTCCTCGCCGTCTGTGAGGCCGAGCGCCCCGAGGGGGTGATCGTCCAGTTCGGCGGCCAGACCCCGCTGAAGCTGGCCGCCGGCCTGGTCGAGGCGGGGGTCCCGCTGCTCGGAACCAGCGTCGAGGCCATCGACCTGGCCGAGGACCGTGGGCGCTTCGGGGCGCTGCTGGCCGAGCTGGGCTACCGCATGCCCGCCTACGCCACCGCCAGCGACCCGGGCCGGGCCCTCGCGCGCGCCCCCGAGGTCGGCTTCCCGCTCCTCGTCCGGCCCAGCTACGTGCTCGGCGGCCGGGCCATGGAGATCGTCTACGACCTCCCCGGACTCCAGGACCACCTCGAGCGGACGCGTCCCCAGGGCGCGATCTACCTCGACCGCTTCCTCGAGGACGCCGTCGAGGTCGATGTCGACGCCCTGTGCGACGGCGCCGTGGAGGCCGGCGGCGGTGGAGGGGTGTGGGTCGGGGGGATCATGCAGCACGTCGAGGAGGCGGGCATCCACTCCGGCGACTCGGCTTGCGTGCTGCCCCCGCACTCGCTCGGGGGCGAGATGCTCTCCCGCATCCGCGAGCAGACGCGGGGCATCGCCCTCGGCCTCGGCGTGGTGGGCCTGCTCAACGTCCAGTTCGCCGTGCACGCCGGCGAGCTCTACGTGATCGAGGCCAACCCGCGCGCATCGCGCACCGTGCCCTTCGTCTCCAAGGCCATAGGCCTGCCCCTGGCCAAGCTGGCCTGCCGGATCATGCTGGGTGAGCGGGTCGACGAGCTCGACCTGCCCGAGGATCCCATGGGCGGTGAGCACGTCGCGGTCAAGGAGGCGGTGCTGCCCTTCGACCGCTTCGCCGGCGCCGACTCGCTGCTGGGCCCCGAGATGCGCTCGACCGGCGAGGTGATGGGGCTGGCGCGCGACTTCCCCACGGCCTTCGCCAAGGCCCAGGCTGCGGCCGGCGCCGGGTTGCCGCACGGGGGCACCGTCTTTCTCACCGTCACCGACGCCGACAAGGCGGCGGCCGTCGGGCTCGGGGCCCAGCTCTACGACCTGGGCTTTCGCATCGTCGCCACCCGGGGGACGGCGCGGGCGCTGATGGGGATGGGGGTGCCCGTCGAGGAGCTCAACAAGCTCGGGGAGGGCAGCCCCCACGTCGTCGACTGGATCGAGCGCGGCGAGGTCGACCTGGTCATCAACACCCCGACCGGCGCCGGGGCGCGGACCGACGGCTATGAGATCCGCGACGCCGCCGTGGCTCGCGGCATTCCCTGCATCACCACGATCTCCGGGGGGATGGCCGCCGCTCGCGCCCTGGCCGCCGAGCGCTCGGCGCCGGCGCCGGTTCTCTGCCTCCAGGATCTGCACCGCGGCGGGCGCTCGGGGGTGGCCGGCGGTCTCGAGCCGCCGGACGCCGCGCCGGGCGGCGTGCGCGCCGGGGCGGAGCCACGGACCGAGCGGGCCGGCACGGCGCCCACGTGAGCGGATGGCGCACGCTCGCCCCGCTGTGGCCGCCGCGGTCAGACTTCCGGTGCTCGGGATGGGCGGGATTACCCGCGGCGCCCAAGCCCGACAGCTGCTCAGAGTTGGTGCAACCCTCGTCGGCGTGGAGACCGAGAGCCTCCGTGACCCCCTGGCGGCCGCCAACATCTGCGCCGAAATGGGCGAAGTACCTGTAAAGGGGCATACTTCGGTGGGCTCGGCCTCCCGAGGGTGAAGCTCAGGTCGAGGTGGACGTGAATCTGTGAGATCGGGCTTGCGAGCCGCCCTACGGGCTGTAGACTCGCGCTGCGTGGCGGCCGTCGGGGAGAGCACCTTCAAGCAGACGGCGGCGCCCGAGCGCTCGCTCACCCAACGCATGGATGCGTTGCAACGCGCCAACGACATTCGCTCGCGCCGGGCCCGCCTCAAGATGGAGCTCAAGGCCGGCCGCCAGTCGATCCACTCGTTGCTGCTGGACCCCCCGGGCTACCTGGAGACGGCCAAGGTGTTCGACGTGATGCTCGCCGTCCCCAAGTACGGTCGGGTAAAGGTCAACAAGATCCTCCAGCAGTGCCGGATCTCGCCGAGTAAGACCATCGGTGGACTCTCCGAGCGCCAGCGTGGTGAGCTTGTCGCCATGCTCCGTCGCTAGCCGCCGGCGCGGGCGGC
>JAABUZ0100010411.1_pt1 | contig 10340 bp, 12 predicted proteins | sample 5562091 | NCBI WGS metagenome assembly JAABUZ01 (sample SAMN12813069, study PRJNA571459) | rock metagenome | isolation source: Antarctica rocks | place: Antarctica: Victoria Land, Linnaeus Terrace sud | collected 2015-12-21 | reverse complement strand
CATGCTGGTGGAACGAGGTGAAGATCGAGCGGTCGCGCCAGAGGAGATCGATGTAGCTGAAGAGACCGACGCGGGCGATCTCGGGAGGGAGGTCGAACTCGAGACGGAGCGGATCGAGGTCCGTCTCGTCCTCGGTCGACCAGACGTCGCACTTGGCGGTGAAGAGGGGGGAGCGTGGGCCGTTGAGGGCGCGGAGCGCGTTGAGCAGGGGAGGGTGGGATTCGGCCTCGGGGATCTCGTCAATGGCATAGGGATCTTCACGCAGATCGACGAAACGCGCGGCGTTGGCGGGGTCTGACGGGCCTGAAGACCACGGGACGACGAGCACAGGATCGTCGGCGGAGCACTCGGCGGACCACTCGAAGAGCATCTGGTTAGTGTAGCGGCTGTGGCTGGCGTACTCCGTCGACTTCCGTTGCCGAGTTCACGGAGACGTGATAAGAAGCGCGTTTATGGGTAGCTATCGTAGTGCTTGGGCCAGAAACCCCTTTACCGGACCGCGGCCAGTTCCATCCGATGGTGATAGCCGGCTTCATTGACGATTAAAGAACGCGGCGTCGGGTTGCTCCGTGGCTGTATTGTCTGGGGGAGCAGCCCATGACCCTTCTGAAGGCTTTACCGAAGGCGCTTTCGGATTCGTAGCCGAGCGATGACGCGATTTCAGAAATAGAATCGTCTGAATTCTTCAGCCTGTCGCCGGCCAGCAGCATTCGCCAGCGTGTCAGGTACTCCATGGGGGTCGCCCCAACAGTCTCTTTGAACCTTAACGCAAAGATGGATCGCGACATACCGACGCGCTCCCCCAGTTTCTGTAGTGTCCATGGATGCCTTGGGTCGTCGTGCATGCATGCGATTGCTGCGCTCATCTGTTTATCCGCCAGTGCGAAGAGCCAGCCGACGCCCCCTCTCTTACCATCCGCCAGATGTAGCCGAAGAGCTTGAACGAGCATCACGTAGGCGAGTTGCTGTGCAATCAAAGAGCCGCCCGGCTGCGGATCGCGCAACTCCTCCTTCATGCGGTCCAGCGACCAACGCATCGCCGCCTTATCGGACTCTTTCCGGATATGCACAATCGGCGGCAAAGACCGCAACAGAATGTCGGCGTGAGTGCCGGTCAAGACGAAGTGGCCGCCGACAATATAGCGCCCACCGCCTTCATGGTTGGAGACCTCGCTGCCCGATCTCCAAGCCGAGCGAAGCGTGTTGAAGTCCACGGGCGTGAGTGACAGATCGGTTGCGAGGCAGAAGGGCAGACCACGCGGCAAGAGGAAACAGTCCCCGGCCGTGAGGAGCACAGCATCGGGAACACCTTCCACGGATAGCCAGCATTGGCCAGAAAGCATGGCATAGCACTTGATCCCTTGGTGTTTCGGCCATTGGATCGCCATGTCGCCATCCACCCCGAAGCCGCCCGATGCATAACTCTGAGGCTTCAGCAACGACAACACATCTGAGAGTGGGTCCATACAGCCTCCGGACGATTGAGCCAAGAATGAGGACTCTCAGTTAGATCGTATGCGTCATGTGCCCCATCTAGCTAAAGACAGGGCGCGAACGCAACCTCTCATAGATCGAAGAGACGGCTATCCAGCGAATCAAGGACTGCAAGTGGAGTCCTCAACCGAAGTAAAGGAGAATTCTTTATGCGTATTTTTGTCACCGGCGCTACCGGCTTTATCGGCTCAGCCATTGTTCCGGAACTCATCAAAGCGGGCCATCAGGTACTCGGACTGACGCGGTCGGATGCGGGCGCTCAGTCTCTTATCGCCGCCGGAGCCGAGGTGCATCGGGGAGACCTTGAAGACCTGGACAGTCTATGCAGCGGGGCAGCCAAGTCGGACGGCGTCATCCACACCGCCTTCGACCACGACTTCTCGAACTTCGTAGCGAATTGCGAGAAGGACAAGCGCGCCATCGAGGCGCTCGGGTCCGCGCTCACCGGATCTGACCGCCCCCTGGTCATCACCTCCGGTACTGGAATGGGGAACGCTGTGCCAGGCCAACCCGCGACCGAAGACAACTTCAATCCCGACCACCCGAATCCCCGTAAAGCTTCGGAATTGGCAGGTGTTTCAGTGGCGGACCGTGGTGTGAACGTGTCGGTGGTGCGCCTCCCTCAGGTCCACGACCCAGTCAAGCAGGGTCTGATCACCTATGCGGTCGAGCTGGCCCGGGAGAAGGGAGCCTCGGCGTATATGGGGGACGGACTCAACCGCTGGCCGGCGGTGCATGTTCTCGATGCCGCCCGTCTCTACAGGCTGGCCCTGGAGAAGCGGGAAGCCGGCAGCAGGTACCATGCGGTTGCTGAAGAGGGTGTGCCGGTTCGGGACATCGCTGAAGTCATTGGCCGAGGCTTGAAGGTGCCGGTAGTGAGCCTGTCTCCGGAGGAGGCGCCAGCTCATTTCGGATGGCTCGCGGCGTTCGTGGGTTACGACATGCCAGCGTCAAGCGCGCAAACGCAGGAACGACTGGGATGGCATCCGACCGGCCCCGGGCTGATTGCCGATCTCGAACAAATGCACTACCTCTAAGCCTGAAACAGACTGCGTACCAGCAGCGCCTTGCGCCGCTGGTGCGCAGTCGCCCAAGTGGACTCCAGTTCGGCTTTGTCCGCTCATACAGTAAGGCAGTCGGTAACGCAAAGTTAGCTTGTGGGAATCAGCAGTTGCTTCATGGGGCGATTGCGGGTGCTTACTGGTTGGCGAGGAGGAAGCGGAGGAGGGTATGTTCGGCCCAGTAGCCGTCGTAGCCGCTGCTGGCATCGGGGCGGGCGAGGAAGGCGCAGTGTCCGCCGTGCTTGGGTTCGAGGAGGGTGATGTGGGGGTTGGCGCGGATGGCGGCGCGGGTTTCGGGGGTGAGGCGGACGAAGGGGTCGTCGAAGGCGTGGAGGATGAGGGTGGGGACGCGGATGCGGTCGAGGACGCGGGCGGCGGCGGCGCGTTGGTAGTAGTCGTCGGCGCCGTTGAAGCCGGAGTAGAAGGCGGTGATGCGGTGATCGAACTCGCGCAGGGACTTGATGCCGTTGGCGCGGGTGGGGTCGTAGGCGCTTGGGAAGAGGGCTGCCTTGCGACGAAATCGCTTCAGCATTGCACGGAGGAACCGTCTTTCGTAGAGGCGGTTTTTCGGCAGGTGAAGGGCGTCCGCGGAGGCGGCGAGGTCCATGGCGGGGGAGATGCCGATGACCGAGCGGAGCTCGGGCGGGGCTGCGGCTGAGAGATCTCCGGCGAGCTTGAGGACGAGGTTGCCGCCCATGGAGTAGCCGACGAGGGAGACGGAGGAGAGGCGCTCGCGGGCGGTGAAGAAGCGGAGGACGGCGAGGACATCGCCGGAGAGGCCGGAGTGGTAGAGCGTGGGCGAGAGCTGCTCGGTGCCGCCGCAGTTGCGCATGTTCATGCGGATGGCGTTTGAGCCGGAGCGGAAGAGCTTGTCGGCGTTACCGAGGACGTACTGCGAGTTGGAGGAGCCTTCGAGGCCGTGGACGATGATGGCGGTGGGCGCGGTGGGCCGGAGCTCGGGAGGCTGCCAGTGGCAGTGACAGAGGATCTTTGCGGGGATCTGCCAGTCCGTTGCGGGTGGGACCTCGACGAGAACAGTCTCGGGGGGGCCGAGGTGATCGGGGCGCGGGAGGAAGTTGCCGGCGATGGTCTGGAGGTGGCCGTTCGAGAGGAAGCGCCGGGGGTGGAAGGTGTCGGCGTGGACGGCGATGCCGAGGAGGTCCGGGGGGCTGGCGAGGGTGGGCATCTAGCGAGTATCTGCGGGAGTGGCAGGGCTGAGGGCGCGGGCTTCGGCGAGGAAGGCCTGGGCGTTGAGGGCTCCGGTGGGCTCGTCCTCGTGTTTGAAGTAGGCGTAGACGTCGCGGTCGCGGGTGAGGGCGGTGAAGCGGGCGGCGAAGGTTGCGAGCTCGGCTGCGGTGTAGCCGCCATTGCGGCGGAGGCGGAAGCAGGCGTGGGTGGTGGCGGGGTGGACCTCGGGGCTGGCGAGATCGTCGCTTTCGGCGACGCAGAGGGCGGCGTTGTGGTCTCGGAGGAGGGCGTAGGTGGGTTCGGAGAACCAGGACTCGTGGCGGAACTCGAAGGCGATGGGCGTGGGTTGCGAGGCGAGGGCGGGGGTACGGAGGAGTTCGGCGAGGCGGTCGGGGTCGGCCTTGAAGTTGGGCGGAAGCTGGAAGAGGAGGAGGCCGAGCTTGCCGGCCTGGCGGACGGGCTCGAGGGCTGAGACGAACTGCTGGACGGGTGCGGCGCAGTCGCGGAGGCGGCTAAAGTGCGTTATGCGCTGCGGGGCCTTGAAGCTGAAGCGGAAGTTTTCGGGGGTGGCGGCGAGCCAGCCTTCGAGCATCTTGACGGAGGGGAGAGCGCGAAAGGTGTAGTTGACTTCGACCGAGGTGAGCCGGGAGCTGTAGAAGCTGAGGAAGTCTTTTTGCGCGAGGCCTGCGGGGTAGAAGCCGGGTTTCCAAGTGGGGTAGGCCCAGCCGGAGGTCCCGGCAAAGAGGCGTGGCGGAGGCGCAGGTCCCTCCTCCCCTTGACTACGCTCGGGGTTCGATTGGGATGCCAATAGATTGGCAGGCTTGGGGGCGCGAGGCAATTAGATAGGGATGTGAAGGTGGTGTTTTGGGGCGGCTAGTGGGTTTCGAACCCACGACATCCGCTGCCACAGAGCGGCGTTCTGCCACTGAACTATAGCCGCCACAATGCTTGAATTGTAGCATCACCCGTAAGGGCGCAGCCCGGCAACTAGACACGTTCCCAATCATTGCGCATTCCTACCTCCCAACTCTATTTCTGAGGCTGAAGACCAAGCCAGCCTCCCCGAGATGGGCGACCGTTTCGGTGTACTTCTTCGAGCCGTTGTTCGCGGACATCAAGCAGCACAATACCGTAATGCCGCGCCGCCTCTGGCTTGATATAAATGGACCTACCGCCGTACAGGATCTCGTCTTCTGGCTTTTCTAACGCTGCTATGCGGCCGCCTGAGACGGTCATCCCTTGGACCGCCCTCCACGAACAGTTCCCGAACGGGGACTCAACCCCTACAAGCCACGGGCAGTTCATCCAGGTGGTGCGATCGCTGGTGGTCGACGCCGGCATGAGCGATCGGGAGAAGATGCGAAAGTTCTGGCGGAAGGGTGAGCCGCCGGCTGTCGGTAACGCCGAGCTGGTGGAGCTGCAGGTGGAAGGCGGCACGTGGCGGTACGTACTCCCCGAGGAGAGTAGGCAGCCTCCGCACCTGATCCAACCTTGTCCTCAGGAAGGCGATGTGCTCCGCTCATCTCCGCACGTCTTGCGGAGCCGGCGGAAAGGAGACGCTATGAAGATGACTGAACGCATCAAGCGAAACATGCAGGCCGACAAACCCATGACCCTGATCTCGCTCCGTCTGCCCGATCATGTGATCGAAGACCTGAAGGAGGTCGCACCCTCGCTCGGCTTCGGGGGCTACCAGGCCCTCATCCGTGCCTACATCTCGATGATGAAATCCGCCGCGACCATTCTTACTTACCGCACCCTCGGCCGCCGGAGTGGTAGAAAGCCACGACTACCGCATCCCATATATCTTCTCTTGCTGTCCTCTGTGCTCCTCTCCTATGTTCATGCAGCAACCGCACAGGCCCCACGCCCTACCTTTGAAATCGCCACCGTCAAGCCCGCGCCGCCGCAAGCCCCGTCCCTACCCCGCCACCGGCGAATGCGCCCATCTTTGGGCCGGTAAAGCCCCTTCCCGCTACTCATCCCAGCAGCGATCTCTAAGCCGGAAAGGAGGACTCCATGCTCGGCATCTCCAAGGCTCTCGGCTCAGGCCAAGCCCAGACCTACCACAAGATGGAGTTCACCTCTGGGACCCAGAGCTACTACAAACGAGACGGTGCCGTAGAACGAGAGCTATTTCAACAAGCTCCTAGAGCTACTCCTGCTAGCAGAAAGTTCAACTGCGAACGTGTCTCGGAACATATGCGGGTGCCAACGCTTTGCACCTCCGTCGACTCCCCTGATGTTTGCCAACTTGAAGAGAGTTTTCCAGTACGACCTCTGGAACGCCTTGGCAGCACTGCGAGGATCCTCGTTGCCTGACCAGAAGAAGTGTTGAGGATGAGGATTCGATAGCTGTCGCAAAGCTCTGGCGACCTCAGTCGCAAGAACCACGTGGTTACATCTCCTTTGTTCCAGGTGGAGCGGAACTCGGTCAGATGGATAGGCATGAGTCGGTCAACGTGAGTGAACTTGCGTGCCTCACAGAAGGGCAGGAACTGACGCTCGAAGAAAGTTCGGAACTTCTTCCTCGAGCCCTCTCGCCCCCTCATTCCCGAGGAACATGCGAACGGCTTCGGCCACCGTGGCCCTGCGAGGCTGGACTGAGTCGATAACCGTGGGGTCAGCGTCAGTCTCCATTTTGCGAGCAAAGTGCTCCGCTTGTTCCCAGCTTCGCGTCTTGGCGGACTCCCGACCGAGTGGCCGTTGGAGAAAGTACCCCGGAGCCACTTGGGGCGACGACACCGCTTCCACTGCGTATTGCCTGTATGGTCGCAATCGGCGGAGTGCCGGGGCATAGATGTGGAGCATGGGACAAACCTCTTGAGAAGGAGGTTAGCCCCAATGGCGGTATAAATTTCGTAGACGCTTTCGGGTAGCTGCAAAATATTCATTTATTGGCATTAGAGTGGTGGCCAGAGACGGGATCGAACCGCCGACGCCGGCCTTTTCAGGGCTGCCGGACAATGCAGCTAAGTAGCCTGGAATCAGCGGATGGTTATTCACGATAAGGAGTTTAAACTAATGTTGGTTTAGTACGGTTTGGGATCATTTAGGACGATCTCGACCGTACGATGGTCGTGTATTGGTCGTGCGACTGAGAACCTGGGTCTGGACGACCGTCCAGGAAACCACTGATGTGGCGCGGCTGCGACTATATCTTCATTGGATATCAAGTTGAACGGTGTTTCAGAAAGTACAAGCCGCTGAACGACTCCAAGCCTGTGCCCCCATCTGTACCGGATCCCATGGACTGGAGAGCGGCGGGGTGTAGCTGAGGTCAAGCTCCTTCAATGCTTCGACCGTCATACCGTGGAAGAGAGCGGTGGCGAAGATGTCGATCCGCTTGGAAATCTCTGACCGCTTGTTGCCGAGGAGCTGCGCTCCGAGCAGCTTGGCCGTCTGCCTATCCCCGGTGATCCGCACCTGCAACTCGTGCGCGCCCGGATAATACGCTTTGTGGTCCCAGAATGTGGCCTCGGCCGTGAATGGATCGAAGCCGGCGTTTCTTGCCTCATCCTCGCGCAAACCTGTACGCGCCGCGACCACATCGAAGAGCTTGACGACCTGCGTTCCGAGGGAACCCGCGAACTCGCGCGAGTGGCCCAGAGCGTTCTCCGCGGCCGTCCTGCCCTGCTTGTGGGCAATGGTGCCGAGCGGCATGTAGGTGTTGCAATTCAGCAGCCGATGCCACGTCTCGGCACAGTCCCCTGCCGCATAGACATCCGGCAAGCCGGTCTCCAGGCGTCGGTGTGTGAGCGCCGGAGCAAAAATAGGCCATGTAGCGCCGTGTGAGCGACGGTATATGGCGGTGTAAAAGTAGTCCATCGCCGGGATTGGGTTTCATGGACTGTTGCGAGAGCGACGCGGTTCATGGGACACCGGAGGATGTTCAAGGTGGAGCTTTACGGACGGGTGCGGCGTGCGGTGCTGGTGGAGGGTCGAAGCCAGCGGGCGGTAGCTCTTGAGTTTGGTCTGTCGCGGGATTCGGTGCGGAAGATGCTGCGCTACTCGGTGCCGCCTGGCTACCAGCGGCAGCAACCGGTGAAGCGACCGAGGCTGGGGCCATGGATCGGCGTGATCGACGCCATCCTCGAAGACGATCACCAGCGACCCGCCAAGCAGCGGCATACGGCGAAGCGGATACTGGACCGGCTTCGGGAAGAACAAGGGTTCACGGGCGGCTACACGATCGTAAAGGAGTACGTGCGTGCGGCGACGCTGCTGGGGCGGGAGATGTTCGTGCCGCTCACGCACCCTGCGGGCGAGGCGCAGGTGGACTTCGGCGAAGCCGTTGTGGTGCTGGCGGGCGTAGAGCGGAAGGCGCACTACCTGGTCATGGACCTGCCGCACTCGGATGACTGCTTCGTCATCGCCTTCCCAGCTGAGACAACCGAAGCATTTCTTGAAGGCCATGTAAGAGCGTTCGCGTACTTCGGCGGCGTGCCCACGCGCATCCTCTATGACAACACGAAGATCGCGGTGGCGAAGATCCTGGGCGGCACTCCAGCGACAGAGGACGCGAGCGTTCTCCGAACTGCAGAGCCACTATCTGTTCGCAGACAAGTTCGGACGCCCCGCCAAGGGCAACGATAAGGGCAAGGTGGAAGGGCTGGTCGGGTATGCTCGCCGGAACTTCATGGTGCCGATCCCGCGCTTTCCTAACTGGGAGGCGTTCAACGAGCATCTCGAACAGCAGTGCCGCAGGCGTCGGGAGCGGCGGTTGCGCGGGCACACTGAGACGATCGGCGAACGCTTCGAGCGCGACCGGGCTGCGCTGTTGCCGTTTCCCGCCGCGCCGTACGAAGCGTGCGAGAAGGTCGCGGCCCGTGTCAACTCGCTTGCCCTGGTGCGCTATCGCGGCAACGACTACTCCGTACCGACTCGCCATGGTCATCTTCAGGTGCTGGTGCGCGGGTATGTCCATGAGGTGACGATCGCCTGCGGAAGCGAAATCATCGCTCGACATGCGCGCAGCTATGAGCGGGAGACTGTGATCTTCGATCCACGGCACTACCTGGCGCTGCTCGAACAGAAGACACGAGCGCTCGACCAGGCTGCGCCGCTTGCAGCGTGGCTGTTGCCCGAGGGCTTCGCCATCCTGCGACGGTTGCTGGAGGCTCGGCTGAAGAAACACGGCGGGCGCGAGTATGTGCAGGTACTGCGCCTGCTGGAGACCTTCTCGTTGGAAGAAGTAAGCCGTGCAATCGACGATGCCCTGCAACTGGGCACGATCGGCTTCGACGCAGTCAAGCATCTGCTGCTCTGCCGGATCGAGCGAAGACCGCCCCGGCTCGACATGGAGAACTATCCCCATCTCCCGATGGCCGAAGTCCGCACCACCCAGGCATCGGACTACATGGCGCTGCTCGGAGCGACGGCATGAGCGAGACCACGGCGCCTGTCTCTAACGACACTCCGCAGCTTCTCCTCGAACATCATCTCAAGGCGCTGCGTCTGCCGACCATGTTGCGCGACTACGATCGGGTGGCGCGGCAGTGTGCAGTCGAAGATATCGACTATCCACGCTATCTCCTGCGGATGACAGAGTTGGAGTTGCTGGACCGGGAACGCCGGGCCACCGAACGCAGGATCCGGCAAGCGAAGTTCCCCATCACCAAGAGCCTGGACAGCTTCGACTTCCTCGCCATGCCCACGCTCAACAAGGGCGATGGTGCTGGAGCTGGCACGCTGTGAGTTCCTGCCGCGCAAGGAGAACGTGCTGCTGCTCGGCAACTCCGGCACGGGCAAGACTCACATCGCGTTGGCTCTTGGCTTATCCGCCTGTCAACGCGGTCACCGTGTCCGCTTCACCACGGCCTCGGCCCTGGTCAGCGAACTAATCGAGGCTCGTGATGAGAAGAAGTTGCTACGCTTCCAGAAGCAGATCGCCAGCTACGAACTGCTCATCGTCGATGAACTCGGCTTCGTGCCGCTGTCCAAGACTGGCGCCGAACTGCTCTTCGAGATGCTCAGCCAGCGCTACGAGCGTGGCTCAACCCTGGTCACCAGCAACCTGCCCTTCGCCGAATGGACCGAAGTCCTCGGCTCGGAACGGCTCACCGGCGCTCTGCTCGACCGCCTCACCCACCACGTCCACATCCTCGAGATGAACGGCGACAGCTTCCGTCTCAAGCAGAGCAGGCGCAAACGCCAAATCCTCGACTCCTAACTATCCAGCCCCACCCACCCGCGCCACGTCGCGGGGAATATGGTGCCTTCCGCTACGCTCCAGACACCACACTCCCCGCAATCCAAAACACCCTCTCCGTACTAAGAGTGGCCTACTTTTACTCCGCCGCAGTGGCCCGGTTTTACTCCGCCCTTGATCTACCGACGGGGCGTACCCATAGAGCGATTGAAAACTAAGTGTTACGTAAGTAACTAGAATCCGCGCAGGAGGAAGTAAATCTAAATGCTAGGGAAGTCGTCAGCCTGAACGAGGAGTCAGACGCCTCTGAGGAGCGGAGATCCGTTCAACATGGACGGCGGTCGGGGGATCGAGAGCCACAGCGCCTCGTACAGGAGTCCGCTCCTACCTTCGAACTCATCGTCTCCATCATGGAAGTAGTACGCGAACCGTTAATGATCCTGGAC
>JAABUZ0100010409.1_pt1 | contig 10340 bp, 15 predicted proteins | sample 5562091 | NCBI WGS metagenome assembly JAABUZ01 (sample SAMN12813069, study PRJNA571459) | rock metagenome | isolation source: Antarctica rocks | place: Antarctica: Victoria Land, Linnaeus Terrace sud | collected 2015-12-21 | reverse complement strand
TGCCCGCCAGGCCGGCCACGCTTTGGCTCAGCCCCGGTTGCAGGTTCACCACGCCGGGCACTGTGCGGGCGTAGTAGGCGGCCACCCGGGCCAGCACCGTGTCAGCGACCTGCACCTGCTCGTCGCCTGCCGGCGGGTCCGCCGCCGCCGGCGGCTGGTTCGGCTTGTCCGTCGTCATCAGCTGCTGCCTTTCGCCTTGCCGTCCCGGTCGGCCGGGGGGAAGACGTCGACCACCTCGACGTCGACCGCCTCGACTGGCAGGCCGAGCAGCTGTTCGGCGGCGGCTAAGACCATCTGCTGGGCGCGGGCGGCGACCGACAGCAGGTCGGCGCCGAATACGACGGCGACTGTCAGCCGCACCAGCGCACCGGGCGGCTGCCCGGGCGCCGGGGCGCCGTCCTCATGTGGCCGGGGGTTGGGCTGCTCATCGGGCAGGACGATCCGGCAGCTGCGGGCTCGCACCCCGGGCATCTGGTCGACTGCGTGCCGCAGCACGCCGGCGGCCGGGCCGTGTTCGACCCGGGCCGGTCCGTACCTGGCCGGAAGCGGCAGGTAGTCATGCTGCAGCTCAGCGCGGACCATGCTCATTACCCGTTCCAGCAGTCCCGGTAGCGGTTCTTGCGGGTCGGCGCTCAGCTCGCGGGCCGCGCGGGCCAGCAGGGCCTGGTCGGTGACGACTGCCTGGCAGTACTGGCAGGTCCGTTCATGGGTATCCAGCCGGCCGGTCGCGGCGCTGTCCCATACCCGCGCCGCTGGCCGGCCGCAGGGCAACCGGGGCGCCGGGCGTTGTGGACGGCCGCCGTAGGCTTCCGGCGGGTCCGGCGGGTCCGGCGGGTCCGGCGGGTCCGGCGGGTCCGGCGGGTCCGGCGGGTCCGGCGGGTCCGGCGGGTCACCGCTTGCTACTGCCATGGCCGCATCACCTCCGCCAGTCGGGTACGTGCCCGGTAGATCCGTCCCCGCACCGCGTCCGGGCTAGCCCCGACAATGTCGGCGATCTGCGTGTAGCTCAGCCCATCGACCTCGCGCAGCACCCAGCACACCCGCAGCCCGGCCGGCAGGCCGGCCAACGCCCGCTCCAGTGCGACGCGCAGATCGCTGCCCGCCGCCGCCCGCTCCGGGGAGTCTTTCTCCCAGGCGCTGGGCGCCTGCCCGAGCTCCTCAAGCGGCACCGTCGGGCGCCGCCTCCGGGTGGTGTTCAGGCACCTGTTGGTGACGATCCGGTACATCCATGAGAAAAACGCCGCCTCCCCGCGAAAGCCGGGCAGCTGCCGCCATGCGGAGATGAACGCCTCCTGCACCACGTCCTCGGCCTCGCCGTGATCTCCCAGCAGCTGCACCGCCAGCCGGTACAGCCTGAGCTGGTACCGGCGGACCAGCAGCTCGAACGCGACCGGGTCCCGTTCTTGGGCCCGCACCACCAAGGTGGCGTCGTCCACCTCCAGCCAGCTTTCTCGCCCCAGCACGACATCCCTTTCTGGCGTCCGGCTCCGTCCCGCAGCGTGCTGCTGGCCCGGCGGATGTCTGACGAGCGGGAGCTGAGGGGCAAGCAGATCGCTCACATGCTGGGGGTCGCACGGATCGGAGACCGCTGGGCGCCGACGAGCACGGCGGCGAGGGGCAGAGCGTCAGGCGGGCGTGCGGCGCTGCTGGCCGGCGATCTGCAGGCGGACCAGGCTCGTGAGCTCCTTGCGGCCGGTCGCCTGCACGACGCGGGCCAGCGCCTCGGACTCCAGCCGGGTCCGCACCACCCCGGGGTCGGCTGTCGGCAAGAGCGCGACGTCGAGGCGCAGCTGGGGCCGGCAGGAGGCTCCGTAGAAGTGCGCGGAGGCGTGGTCAACCCCCTGGTAGGCCTCCACCTCCTCCTGGACGGCCTCGGACAACCCGCCGGTCGAGACACTGGTCTGCCCGAGCGGGTAGTCGGGATCCACCTCCAGTGCCCCGACCCGCGCAACCGAGAGCTGCACCAGCAGCCAGCGCAGCGCGAGCAGGGCGACGATGAGCGTCCCGAGGGCGACAGCGACCCAGAACCATCCGCTGTTGCGGTCGGCGAACCCGCGGGTGGCCGGGCGCAGCAGCGGCTGACGGGCTGTGCTGGTCCCGAACACCCGGTAGGACAGGAGCAAGACGACGATCCCGCCGGCCAGGCACAGCAGGCCGAGCAGGACCAGAAGGACGCGGTTGACCCGGTCGACCCGGCTGGTCACAGCCTCACGCTCCCGGTCCGATGCTGCGCAGCTTGACTTTGGTGTTGACGCGCAGCGGTCGGGCGAGGCCGAGCCCGTCAAGCAGCCGACCGGTGCTGGCCTCGACGGCCTGCCGTACCGGCGCTGCTTGAAGCATCGGCGAGCTGACCTTGACTTTCACTTTGCGCCGGCGCACGGCGACCCGGGCCTTCTGGACGCCCTCGGTTGACGCTGCGGCGTTCTTCAGGGCTTGCTGCAGACTCCTGCGGGTGATGGTCACGGTGGCCCCGCTTGTGCTGCCGGCGAGTTCCAGCGTGTCGGGACGGCCCCGGCCGAAGCCGAGGATCAACAGCAGCAGGCCGACCAGGACCAGGACGACGCCGGTGATCTGGGTGCCGACATCGCGCCAGGTGTTGCGGGTGAGCGCGTCCCGGATGACGTTCCAGTGCACCAAATACGGCTTGTGGCCGAGCGCGGCGAGGATGATCTCGACGATGACGACGACGGCGGCCGCGAGCAGCGCGAGCGCCAGCACACCCGACACGATCCGGTTAACGGCCCGCATCACCGCACCCCGCCGTCGACGGGACCGACCTGGTCGGGGAAGAACAGGTGCGGAACGTCGATGTCGAAACGGACCACCTCCAGCGCGAGCATCTCCTGCATCCGGTCGACGACCCGCCGGCGGACCTGCGCGGTCACCTCGCGGATCGGCTGCGGGTACTGCACCGATATCGACGCTGCCAGCGTCACCAGCCCGCCGTCGACGTCGGCGTCGACCGCCGCGGACTCGTCGGGCTTGACGCTGCCCAGCGGGCGGCCCAGCACCCGCCGACCCACCCCTCCTGCCCTTGGGACCTCGCGGATCACCTGGCTGACGACCTTCTCGACCACCGTGTCCGCGATGCTGAGATCACCGAGAGAGCCTTGAGGGTCCCGCCCGCCGCCGCTGGCGTCCGGCGAGTCCGGCTCAGAAGGACTGCGGGCGGAGTTGACCGTGACGTTGGAGCTCATCGGTTGCGACCGCTGCGTCCGGACAGGTAAGGGGTTATGTCGAGCTGGCCGTCGAGGACCTTGCCGACGACCAGCCCGATGACGGCGAGGACGATCGTGTAGACGAAGGCGGCGAAGCCTCCAGCCGCGGCGGCGACGCCGAGAAGGAGTCCAACGAACAGACCGACGGTGCTAACAGGCATGCGGTGCTCCAAAGGGTGCAAGACGAACGTGGGGAGTTCGGGGGTGGATGCCCCGCGGCGCCGAAACCCGGTGGGGTCAGCTGGCAGACCCGGGGAAGAGCGCCGGGTCACCGCCGGCGGTCGGGGTGGCGCTCAGCGACGAACCGGCGCAAGGACGCGCGCTGCTCTGTGCAGCCCTGAGACCAGCAGGCTCAGCTTTCTCGCCGTCGCATCCTCGCGGTTCACAGCCTGGTGGGCGCCGGAGCAAACGACTGCCCGGGTACCGGTTGCGGTATCGCCGGGACGGTAACGCCGGATGCGGCTGCCGCGGCATCCGCCGGCTGTTCCGGCTCGGGCTCGGGCTCGGGCCGCTCGGCAAGCCCGAGCCGCTCGGCGAGCTGCACCGGGACTTCCACGTCCTCGATGGTGACGTCGACGCGCCCAACCGGCGCCCCCGAAGCAGCAGCCGCCGTCCGGACGGCGGCGCGGACCTCGGTGGCGACCTGCTCTGCCGGCCAGTCCCAGTGGGCCACCACGTTGACGGCGACCCCGCCGGGGCGGACGCGCACCCCGTTCACCTCTTGCCCGGCAGGTAGGTCGCCGCCTCGCCGGCGATGCCCCCGGAGAGCCGGCTTACCGACCGGCACGCCTCGACGGCTGTGGCGACGGCCTGCGGATCGGGCTCGGCCGGGTCCTGGGCTGGCTCTGCCCTGACCGAGGGAGACCGGACCGAGGAGACCGAGGAGCTCGGCTCAGGCGCGGCAGAGCTGGTCACTGCACCCGCGAGCGAGCGGACGAGTCGTCGCTGCTGCTGTCGTCGTCGCCGGCGATGTAGATGTCGTTGACAGCGACGTTGACCTCGGTGACCTCCAGGCCGGTCATCCGCTCCACGCTGCGGATGACGTTGTGGCGCACGCTCTGCGCGAGGTCGGCGATCGAGACGCCGTACTCGACGACCAGGTCCAGGTCGATCGCGGCCTGCCGCTCCCCGACCTCGACCGAGACACCCTGGGAGATGTTGGGTCCGGAGCTGCCGGGGATGCGCTCGCGGATGGCGCCGAAGGCACGTGCGCCCCCGGAGCCGAGGTTGTGGACTCCGGACACCTCACGCGCCGCGATCCCGGCGATCTTGGTGACAACTGTGTCGGCGAGCGAGGTTCGGCCGCGTTCGGTGACCAACGCCGTGGCGTTGCCACTTCCTCCCGAGGAGGCGGGTTGCGCGCCGGTCGACGTACCTACCGAACTAGCCGCCGGGTTGCTACTCGCACTGCTCATCTGCCGGTCTCCTTCTGGTGTGTTCGAGAGCCACTCAAGAATGATGTCGATCTAAGCAGGCGGTGTCCGCCTAACCCCCGCTATGGCTCGTTCTTCCCGGTCCCTGCGGTATGCACGGACCGGTGCGGCTCGATAAGAGGCTGTCTAAGCCGCCAGGACAGCACCGTTTCAGAGCAGGCCCGACGTGCACGGGACCAAGCCAGGGGGCCCGGCCTCGGGTCGCTGTCGCGTCCGAAAGCCACGGGCCGGGGCCGCTAGCGGCGCCTACCGGATCGTCGCCTACGCCCCCGACTGTGAGCCGGTACGAGCCGGCGGTAACCGGCGAAGCTAAAGCCGACGACGGCGGCGAGCAGGACCAGAATGAGCACTACCGCCGCCCCCCCGAGAACAGCAGCCAGGACCAGCTGGTGAAACAGGGCAGCCACACCAGCGGCGATCAACGTGCTCACCGCGGCGAGGATCAGGCTCATGGCTCGCCCTTCCCTGACGGCTTCCGGCTGACTGCAAGCCGACGCCGGCCCCGCCAGCGCCGGTCTTGGATCGCCCCGGAGGTCCCGGGCGGGCACGACAGCTGCTACTGGTCAGGACTTGAAGACGTCCTTGACCTTCTCGGCGGCGTCCTTGAGGTTGCCCTTGGTCTGGTCGGCCTGCCCCTCCGCCTGCAGGTCCTTGTCGTCGGTGGCCTCGCCGACCTTCTCCTTGCCCTTGCCGCCGACCTCCTGCGCCTTGTTCTTGACCTTGTCATCGAGGCCCATCGTCTGGTCCTTTCCAGGGTGTGCGGCGTCCGGGGTGGACACCGGCTCTCAGTTGCCTGCCAACGCGTACAGATAGGTCAGACACCGAACTGGTGCCTGGCTCACGCCTGCGTGGTGTGGAACCGGTCACATTCGGGCCAGTGGTCCCGACCGCCGGCCATCCTCCCGGCTGCAGCATTGGCAAAAGTCCGCGGCGCGCGTCACATGCGCGACGGCAACCCGCGGGATAGGTACTCAGGCATCGCCCGTGAACTCGGGCTACGCCCCGCTCGGGCCAGATCAAGCCCGGTAGGGCCAGCTGGGGTTGACACAGCCAGACGAGGACGTCGCAGCAGAGTGACGCCAGGGCTGAAGTTCACCTTACGGTGCCTTCACGGCTGATGGTGAGAAGCACAAGCGGCTGTCGCCGGCTGACCGCGACAGGATCGGCAGGCAGTTGGAGCAGGCGTACACCCGCGGGGCGAGCCTCGACTCTCTAGCGGGGTCGCACCGGACTTCCGCGGGACGGGTACGGCTGATTCTGCGCGAGCGCGACGACTGACTGAGCCGAATTCGACGACGCTGAGGACGTCGACGCTGCGGTCAGCACGGACATCGATTGCTGTTCGGGGTGTGAGTAGTAGCAACGGCGCAGGATCCTCCGCAAAGGAGTCGCTGCGGGCGGCGACGTCAAGGGCAGGCAGCTCGCGCACAGCTGGATGGCGAAGACGAGTCGGTTGTGCGCACCGCGGCGGGCGTCGACGAGCTCCCGGTCAGCGTTGTCGAGATGGAAGTAGCGGGCAAGCTGCCCGGGGACAGATCCCCGCTGTCGCTGACCCCACCCCCTTTGCTGATAACTACCATTCTCCGAAGTCCCTGGTCGGTCCCGCTACCGATAACGCGTCAGGTGAGGACGCTAACGACCGGAAGCGGGTGCTGATAACAGGGGGTGGGCCCGGTGCCGGTCCGTGCGGACGCGGTAAGCGCCTATATAAAAGCCCTCGACGAGGCGCTCGCGGACCGGCTCGACGGCTACCGGGCGCACCTCGCGGCCGCGCCGCTGGCGGCACACACCCGGCGCACCTACACCGGCAGGGTCGCCGGCTACCGTTCCTGGCTAGCCGAACACGACCCGCTCACCCGCCGGCGCCAGGGCGACCCGTTCATCGATGGGCGCGCCCGCGACTACACCGTCCGGGACTACCGCACCCACCTGCTCTCGGCCGGCCGGGCCAAGCCCGCCTCGGTCAACCTCACCCTGGCCGCCGTCGACCACTTCTACCGCTTCACCGGGCTCGGTCCCGCCAACACCCGCCGCGAACAGCTGCCCCAGGCGGCCCCCCGGGGCCGCTGGACGCCGACCAGACCCGCCGGCTGCTGCGCGCCGCCGAACGCACCGCCACCGACCCCGGCGGGGTCCGGGGCCGGGCGATCGCCTGCGTGCTGCTGTTCACCGGGCTGCGGATCGCCGGGCTCGTCGCGCTCGACAGCTATGCAGGAAGCCCCGCCGGATTGGCCCACTCAGGTGTGCGAAGCCGTTGCTCAGCTGTGGGAAAGCTTTTGTTGCTGCTGGTCCCGGCGTTCTAGCGACCGCCCGGGGCCCGCCCCACCTGCTCCCTTCGTATGAACTGCCGGCCGGTCGGCAAAAGCTGGTCGACATGCTCGAGCTGGGCCGGAAGTGCCGCCGTGCCGCCGCTACAGACCTAATCCTGCAAAGCCCACGTGGCAGCCTCTGACCATGCCCGACGAGCAGCCCAAGATTTCGGAGCTCGACAGTGCTGGGCAGTGGAACGGGGCGGGGCCTGTCGCCCGGCCGGGCCGCCCTGGCGTTGACCGGTGGGTGTCCTGGTGCGTCCTCACTGCTGTCGCTCTACTGCTAGCAGCTGTCGTCTTGGTCGACTTCCGGACGCTGACCGGCCAGACGACGCTGGGAACTCCCGGGCAACCAACGCCGGCTTACGAGCGCATCTCTTCGGTGGTGGGGCAGGCGCCCGATGTCCGTCTGATACCGGCGCTGCTGGGATTGGCTGGCGTCGCCTTCCTTTCCCGTAGCGCTGCAGTCAGCAAACGGGCACGTTGGACTGCAGCTGCACTCGCAGTACTGCTGACGCTGCTTCTCGCCTGCCTCGTTGGGCTGCTCGCATACGTTCTGATCGCCCAGCCGCCTGGTGCCTCCGCCACCAGGTTCGAGCCGAACAGGTTCGACGAACTCGGAACACCGCTGGCAGGCGCCGTGACACTGATCTGCGTGTCGGCGATGCTTCTGCGCGTACTGCTGCAACCAGCTCAACCGACTCACGAGCCGGCCCCCGACCTGCTGGCAACAGTGGATGAGTTCGCAGTCGACGTCGCCACCAGCCCCGCTGACCAACTGGCAGTCGAGCCGAGCGACTCGGACAGGCCGCCCCTCCCAAAGTTGCCGGAGGTGACCGGGTCCACGCGGCCGCGGGAAGCAGACCCGCACGCCCGGTACCGACCTCCCCCGCCGTGAATCCTGAATTTTGCCCACGGCATCGGGGACGCGAGGTTCACCGCGTGTGCGTCACCGGCTCGTTGCTGCGGTCGCTGCGGGCGGCGACGGTCAGGCGGGGCTGGCAGGGCGACGGCCACGGCTACTACCTTCGCCAAGCCTGGATCAGGGTCCCGATCGCGCCAGAGCCTCACGCGAAGGACGAGAGGGGCGTCGTCTTGCAATCGCCCGACGCTCGACAGCAGTACGCCGATCGGCGGCTGTCCTTCCTGCGCCAGCACCCTAGTGCCCCGAACGGTTAGCGGATAGCGGGCGGATGACGTTGCGAGGAGAGAGGTCCGCCGAGTGGCGGGAATTGTTCGAGGGCCGGCGCGGCAGCCTGCTTGCGGGACTGCTGTTGACGGAGTTCGCCGCTGCCGTCCAGGTGTTCGTGTTCGCTACTGTGCTCCCACTGGCCTCCGGGGAGCTGCACGGCGCGCGGCTGTACGGCGCGGTGCTGGCGGCGGGCACGCTGGCCAATGTCGCGGCACTGGCCTTTGCGGCAGCGCTCGTACGGAGGCTGTCGCCGGCCCGCATCCTCTCGATCGCCACCGCGTTCTACGCGATCGGGCTGCTGCTAGCCGCTGTCTCCCCGAGCATGATCATGTTGCTGTTGGCCGAGATTCTCCAAGGAGTCGGCGCGGGACTGTTCGCCGGCTTCTCGCTGTCTGCTGCGGCCGCGACATTCCCGGAGCAGTTGCGTCCGCGGGTGATCGCCTTGACTAGCAGCATGTGGATCGCGCCTGCTTTGGTCGGTCCCCCCGTAGCAGCGCTGATCAGCTCCGTGGCCGGGTGGCGCTGGGCTGTCGTCGCCGTGCTGCCCGTGATGATCACGGCCCGCCTGATGGTGGTGCGGCAGATTTCACTTCTGCCCGAGTTGAGATCAAGTCAGCGCACGACGCCGCTGATGGCGGCGCTGCTGGTGGGTGCGCTCGGGTTGGCGATCTTCGGCTCAGGCCGAGGGGGGGCACTCGGTGTGGCACTGGCCGTGGCCGGGATGGCTGCGGTTCTTGCCTCCTTGACCCGGCTGGCGCTCGGGGTGAGCAGCAGCCGTCCAGGCGCGTTTGCCGGGTTGGCGTCGGTTCTGCTGCTGGCCGTGGGTTTCTTTGGGGCGGATGGCATGGTGAGCCTTGCCCTGGTCACGGGTTTAGGGCACACCGTGGCCGTCGGCGGCCTCGTACTGACCGCAGGAGCACTCTCGTGGGCACTGTCGTCACTGTTCCTACAGGGCTGGATCACGCGGCACGGTCGGCTCGCCGCCCGAACCGGTCCCGCGCTGATCGTGCTCGGCGCCGCGACCCTTGCCGTGGCCTTGCTCACCGGGGACCGGTCGGCCGGCCCGGTGGTCGCCTGCACGACCGGCTGGGTGCTGGGCGGTCTGGGCATGGGGATGGCTTACCCCGTGCTGACCGTTCAGCCGTTGGCCCGACTATCAGCGGAAGAGCTATCGGCTGCCGCCAACCTGGTGGTTTTGGGCGAGGTGGTCGGGGCGTCCCTTGGTGGGCTAATTGGCGGCCTGCTCTACTCGGCGGCTGGGCTTCCTGGCTTGTCAGCATCGGGGCGCATCGGCATTGCGTTCGCGGTCTTTGCCTTCATCGCCTTGCTCCTGCTCGGAGTCCAGACCGTCGGGACAGCCTCCGAAGACCGATCATCAGGCGCGCGCAGCGACGAAAACGCCCTGCGGTGGTCTCCCTATGGAGCCACCGTCCGACCTCCATAGAGCACGCGGGACGCCGCATCGCGAGTGGCGAGCGCGGGCCGTGCCGTAAGCCGACCCGCGGACCGGTCTGCGGGAGGCTGCGCGTGATCGACGTACGCCTGGCAAGCGAGAGCGACGGCCCCGTCCTGGCCCGGATTGACCTGGCCACGTGGGGGCCTGCTGTGTCACCTGCCCCACCGCCGACCGCGGGGGGTCGCTACCTCTTCTTCGGCGACCGGACGAAGCCGAGTGACGTGCTCGTCGCGGAGTTGGACGGCATCGTCGCGGGGTGGGTCAAGGTGCAGCCCGCGTCGCCGCTCACGTCGCACGCGCATGTACGGGAGATTGGCGGACTGGCAGTCGATCCGGCTCAGCAGGGCGCGGGTGTCGGTCGCCGCTTGGTCGAGGAGGCAGTGCGGGAGTGCAGCCGCCTCGGGGCGCGCAAGGTCACGCTGCGGGTGCTGGGGCACAACGTCGGTGCCCGCCGCCTCTACAAGAGGTGCGGCTTCGTGCCCGAGGGGGTGCTCCGGGGAGAGTTCCTGCTGGAGGGCCGCTACGTCGACGACGTCCTTATGGCTTGCCACCTCGTGGCTCCGGTCCCATAGCCGATCGGCTACCGGGACATAGGCCTCCCAACCCGACAGTCCCATTCGGCCCGGTTCCGGGGTGTCTGGACGGTTCCGGCGGCGAGCAGGGACGTGCGTTCCGCCGTCGGTCCGGCGTTGTCAGTTGTGCTGTTCTGGTGTGCGGGTGGGGATTCGGTCG
>JAABUZ0100010408.1_pt1 | contig 10341 bp, 6 predicted proteins | sample 5562091 | NCBI WGS metagenome assembly JAABUZ01 (sample SAMN12813069, study PRJNA571459) | rock metagenome | isolation source: Antarctica rocks | place: Antarctica: Victoria Land, Linnaeus Terrace sud | collected 2015-12-21 | reverse complement strand
CGTGGGCGGCCAGATCCTGATCGAGTACGTCTTCAGCTACCCCGGCGTCGGCTACCTGCTGGCCAACGCCATCGGCTCGGAGGACTACCCCCTGATTCAGGCCCTGCTGCTGATCATCACGGTCTGCGTCCTACTGGCTAACCTCGCCGCCGACCTGCTGTACAGGTTGCTCGATCCGCGCGTGCAGAACGCCTAGCCGACTGGACATTCGTCGCCTTCCTATGTAGGAGAGGAGTTCGCCATGGACATGCAACAAACGGCCGATACCCTACTGGATATTCAAGAGCACGGAGACAGCGCCGGAGCCACACCACCTGGCGCCCTTCTCGCCCCACGGTCGAAGCGCGCGCGCGGCGCCGGCGCCGCGCGCCTGGCGCGTTCGATCCTCAGCAATCGCAAGGCGGCGTTGGGCGTCTTCATCCTGGCGTTCTTCGTGCTGGTGGCCATTGTCGGGCCTATCATCTGGCAAGGCGACCCGTCGGCGCCCAACTACAGCGGCGCGCCGCTGCAGTCGCCCTCGGCGGCGCACTGGTTCGGCACCGACCAGCAGAGCCACGACATCTTCCTGCAGATGGTCTACGGCACGCGCCCTGTCCTCTTTATCGGCTTCAGCATCGCGCTGCTGGCTACCGTGCTCGCCGGCATCGGCACGCTCGGCGGCTACGTCGGCGGATGGGTCGACGACGCGCTCAACCTGCTGACCAACGTCTTCCTGGTTATCCCCGCGTTCCCGCTGGTCATCGTGCTGGCCTCCTGGATCCAGGTCAAGAATGACATCCCCCTCATCCTGGTGGTCACGCTCACCAGCTGGCCCTGGGGCGCGCGCGTGCTGCGCAGCCAGACGCTCAGCCTGCGTGAGCGCGACTTCGTACAGGCTGCCCTGGTCAGCGGCGAGGGGACCTGGCGCGTGGTGACGCGCGAGATCCTGCCCAATATGATTAGCATCGTGATGGGTAACTTCATCGGCACGGTTATCGCGGCGGTGGGCAGCGCGGCGGGCCTGTATTTCCTGGGCCTCGGCAACCTCTCCGAGGTCAACTGGTTCACCATCCTGTACTGGGCGCAGCAGTCCTCGGCGCTGCAGCAGGGCGCCTGGTGGACCTTCGTGATTCCCGGCTGCGCCATCGCCGCCGTCGGTGTGGCCTGCGCGCTGATCAACTACGGTATCGACGAGGTCAGCAACCCGCGGCTGCGCATGGAGAAAGTCAAGCCTGCGCGCAAACGCGCGGCCTCCGCGTCATCCATGACCACGGCCGAGGCCGGGAAGGCGGTGGCGCGATGACCATTCGTCACCTCCCCGTCCAGTCCGTCCAACCGGCCGCCTCGGGCGACGCGCCGTCGCCCGAGGCGGCCCTGCTCGAGGTACGCGACCTGACCGTCGACTATCTGACGCCGCGCGGCCCGGCCCGCGCCGTGGACCACGTCTCGTTCGCGGTGACCAAGGGCGAAGTGTTCGGCCTGGCCGGCGAGTCGGGCTGCGGCAAGAGCACGGTCGCCCACGCGCTGCTGCGCCTGATCAAACCGCCTGGCCAGATCAGCGGCGGCCAGGTGCTGTTCGAGCAGCGCGACCTGGTGAGCCTCTCGACCAAGCAACTGCAAGACTTCCGCTGGCGCCGCGCCTCGATCATCTTCCAGAGCGCCATGAACGCGCTCAACCCCGTGACCAACCTGGGCGCGCAGATGTCCGACGCCATCCGCGCCCACCAGAAGGTGAGCAAGGCGCAGGCGCTGGAGCGTGCGGCCGAGATGTTCGCGCTGGTCGGCATCGACAGCCGTCGCCTGAAGAGCTTCCCACACCAACTCTCTGGCGGTATGCGCCAGCGCGCGGTCATCGCCATGGCCTTGACGCTCAACCCTGAGCTGATCGTGATGGACGAGCCGACCACGGCGCTCGACGTGGTGGTGCAGCGCGACATCCTGCAGCAGATCGAGGACCTGCAGGCCCGCTTCGGCTTCTCCATCATCTTCATCACCCACGACCTCTCGCTGCTGGTGGAGTTCTCCACGCGCATCGCCATCATGTACGCCGGCAAAATCATCGAGTTGGCCCGCGCCAACGAGCTGTTCGGGCAACCCCACCATCCCTATACCGTCGGCCTGATGAATTCGTTCCCGTCGATCCGGGGCGAGAAAAAGAAGTTGCAGGGCATCCCTGGTAGCCCGCCCGATCTGGTGATTCCGCCCCCGGGCTGTCGCTTCGCGCCGCGCTGCCCGCACATGATGACGACCTGCCGCGAGACGTACCCCACCCTGCGCGAGATCTCGCCCGGCCACTGGGTCTCCTGCCATTTAGACGGAGTGGACAGTCATTAGGTGTTCGTTGTTATGAGACATACAAGGCGCGTTTGGGCACGTCGTGACAACAGCCCTCAGACAATCGGAAAACGAACGACTAATGACTAACAATCTGGAGACACACATGCAACCACGCGAACAGGCATCAGATGTCGTGCTGGACGTGCGGGGGCTGAGTAAGTTTTTCCCCGCCGGCGGCGGTCCCTTCGGTCTCGGCGGCGAGCGGCGGTTTATCCACGCCGTCGAGGACGTTAGCTTCACACTGCGGCGTGCGGAGATTCTGGCCCTGGTGGGCGAGAGCGGCAGCGGGAAGAGCACCATCGCCCGACTGCTGGCCGGCCTCTACCCCGCCACGGCCGGCCAGGCGATGTTCCACGGCCAGGACGTGCTCAGGCTGCGTGGCCGCACGTCGCTGCTGCGCTACCGCGGCCGGGTACAAATGGTGTTCCAGGACCCCTTCGGCTCGCTCAACCCGGTCAAGTCGATCGCGCACCATATCGAGCGGCCGCTGCTCCTGCATGACGAGGTGAAGGGGACCCGGGCGGCCCAGCAGAAGGCCCTCGAGCTCTTGCAGACGGTGGGCCTGACGCCCCCCGATGAGGTCGCGGCCAAGTTCCCGCACCAGCTCTCGGGCGGCCAGCGCCAGCGCGTCTCGTTCGCCCGCGCCCTGGCCGTGAACCCCGAGATCATCCTGGCCGACGAGCCGATCAGCATGCTCGACGTCTCCATCCGCATGGGCATCCTCAACATGATGGACACGCTGCGTCAGGAACGCGGCCTGTCCTACTTATATATCACGCACGACCTGGCCAGCGCGCGCTACCTCGCCGACGAGACGATGGTGCTGTACGCCGGGCATATGATGGAGTCCGCGCCGAGCGAAGAGGTGATGAACGAACCGTTGCATCCCTACACCCGGCTGCTGCTCAGCGCCGTCCCCGACCCCGGCGCCGGACTGGCCAAGCGACGGGTGGAGGCGCGGGGCGAGATCCCCACGGTGGTCAACCCTAAGCCCGGCTGCCGCTTCGCCAACCGCTGCCCGCACGTGATGGACATCTGTCGCCAGCAGACCCCGGCGTTGATCGAGGTCAGGCCGGGGCACCGCGTCCGCTGCTACCTGTACGGGCCAAACGTGGCCACGGCTTGACGCAGCCCCTCCTGCGGGAGGGAGAGGAGGCCGAGGGGTGAGGGCTGCCCCGCTCAATTAGGAGAGAGGACATCTCGTGGCATCGAGCAGGAGTAATGGCCGCCGCGACCTGAGCGGCGCGTGGAACTTGCGCTACTGCGCGCCCGGCGAGGGCGAGCGGCGGGGCTGGCCCGCCTCGGGGGGCGCCGGGCGCGAGGCTATCGTGGCCAGCGTCCCCGGCGACGTGCATCTCGACCTGCTCGGGGTCGGCCTCATCAATGAGCCGCTCTACGGCCGCAACGCCCTCGACTGCCGCTGGATGGAGGGCCAGGACTGGTGGTACAGCCGCACATTCGATCTTGCCGACGGCGACCTCGGCGACCGCGTCGAATTGCTGTTCCACGGGCTAGACACCAGCGCGGACATCTGGCTCAACGGCCAGCACGTCGGCGCGCATAACAACATGTTTGTGCCCTCCACCGTCGATGTGACCGGGCCGGCGCGGCTGGGGCCTAACCTGTTGGTGGTGCGGTTGGACGTGGGCCTGCGCGCCGTCGCCGACAAGCCGGTGGCCTACTACGCCAGGGCCGTCGCCGGAGGCGCCAGCGTCGACGACACGGAGCCCTGGATGTGGATGCGCAAGGCTCCCTTCACCTTCCGCTGGGATTGGGCCACGCGGCTGCTGACCTGCGGTATCTGGCGTCCGGTGGAACTGCGCTCCTACACGGCGGTGGCCCTGCGCGACACCTGCCTGCGCACGGCGCTGCAACCCGACGACGCCGCCCGCGTCATGGCACTGGTCGAGGTCGAGAACGTCGCGGCTGAGGAGCAACCCACGACGATCGATGTCGTCCTGAGCGGCCCCGAAGGCCGGGCGCACGAGGCCCGCGTGGACACCGTGCTCGGCCCCGGCATCCGAACGCTGGAGGCGACGCTGTACGTGCCCGACCCCGTGCTGTGGTGGCCGGCGCCGCTGGGCGAGCCCACCCTGTACGACTGCCGGGTGACGCTGACGCGGGCCGGACAGGTGCTCGACGGCGCCAGCTTCCGCTACGGCATCCGCGAGGTCGCGCTGCTGCGTGAGCCCCTGCCCGACCCGGATGAAGGTGAATCGTTCACCATCGTGGTCAACGGGCGAAGGGTCTACTGTAAGGGGGCCAACTGGGTGCCCGCCGACGCGCTGCCAGCCCGCATCACCGCGGCCAGGTACCGCGCGCTGGTGCGCCTGGCCGCCGAGGCCCACTTTAACATGCTGCGTGTGTGGGGCGGCGGTATCTTCGAGGACCCCGTTTTTTATGAGTTGTGCGACGAGCTGGGCATCCTGGTGTGGCAGGACTTCCTGTACGCCTGCCCCTACTATCCCATCGACGACCCCGCGTTCATGGCCGAGGCCCGCCGTGAGGCCGAACTGGCGGCGCGGCGGCTGCGCAACCACGCCTGCCTCGCTCTGTGGTGCGGCAACAACGAGGATCAGTGGATGCACCACGGCTATGCGACGGGCCACGGCGAGTCTCCCAGGCCCTACTACGCCGACCTCTTGTGGGAGGGGGTATTGCCCGAGGTCTGCGCGCGCCTGGACCCCACCCGTCCCTACTGGCCGGGCAGCCCCTTCGGTGGCGACGAGGATGGAGACGGGGACCCCAACTCTGAACGGCGCGGGGACCGGCACTCCTGGGGCGTCACGCTGCAATATCCCATGCTGGAGGAGCGCGTCGACTACGAGGGGTACGCGCGGGATGAGGGCAAGTTCAGCAGCGAGTTCGGCGTGCTGTCCCCCGCGCCGCTCGCCTCGCTGCGGCAGTTCCTCCCGCCCGATGAGATCTATCGGGGCTCGTCGAGTTGGGCCTTCCACGACAACGTGGAGGAGCGGGGGACCATCGAGGCCGCGCTGCGCGCCTACTGGCGTCCGGCCGAGGACCTGGACCTGCCGGACTACCTGCTTTACGGCCAGGTTATCCAGGGCGAGGCGCTGGCCTTCGCGCTGGAGCATTGGCGGCGCCGCGCGTTTCGCACCGGCGGCTCGCTCTTCTGGATGTACGACGACTGTTGGGGCGCGACCTCTGGCTGGACGGTCGTCGACTACTACCTGCGCGCCAAGCCCAGCTACTACTACGTCCGCCGCGCCTACGCGCCCATCCTGGTCAGCATAGGGCCGGCAACTGATGGCCGTCTGTCCATCTGGATCGTCGACGACACGGCAAACGGGGTCGAAGGCAGGCTGGAGTACGGCCTGGTCGAGTTGCCAACCGGCCACATGGAGCAGCGGAGCATGCCGGTCGAGGCGCCCGAGGCGCCGGGCGGCCCGACGCGACGGGTGGCGGAGATCGACGTGGCGGGCATCGCGTCGGCCGACCTCGGGCGCTGGGCCGCGTACGCGCGCCTGATCGTGGATGGGCGGGTGGTTGGCCGGGCGCGCCGCTTCCTGGCCGGGTTCCACTTCAACAGGCTGGCCCTGCCGCCGACGGACATCGGCAGTCGCCTCGACGGCGCTATGCTCGTCGTCGTCGCGGCGTCCTACACATGGGGCTGCCATATCGCGGCACCGCGAGGCGTGGAGATCGAGGACAACTATTTTGACTTGCTGCCCGGCGAAGAACGCCGCATTGGGCTACGCGGGCCGGCCGAGTTGTTCGACTCCGTGACCGTGGCGGCCTTGGGCAACGACAAGTGAACGACACCGGACAACGCTGCGCAGCCAGGCGCCATCTTGGTGTGGTGAAGGAGTTACCGTGAAGATTACGCGTATCGATTGCCATGTCCTGCTGGCGCCTCACGTCGACGTGGGCGCGACCAGTTCGGCGCAGGACGACATCATCGTGGAGATCCACACTGATGAAGGGCTGAGCGGGATCGGCGAGACCGACGTCAATCCCTGGATCGCGCGCGCCTGCATCGAGGCTCCAGGCACGCACACCATGGGTCAGGGGCTCAGCGCGATGCTGCTGGGCGAGGACCCGCTCGCCGTGGAGCGCCTGTGGGAAAAACTCTACGTGGGCTCGGCCATGAACGGACGGCGCGGCGCGCTGATCAACGCGCTAGGCGCGCTAGACATCGCCTTGCACGACCTGCGCGGTAAGTGGCTGGGCAAGCCCTGCTACGCCCTGCTGGGCGATGGCTCTAGCGCCATCGCGGGCAACAATGGTCATCCCCTTCCTCAACCCTCCATTACGCCGTATGCGTCGCTGCAGCCAGAGCCTGAGGCGCCCGGCGTCGACGCTTACGAAGAGGCGCTGGTGGCCGCCGCGTTGCTGGCCAAGCGGCGCGGCTTCCGCGCCGCCAAACTCGAAGCGACCTTCTCCGGGCCCTACCGCCACCAGGGCCTTGACGCGCCGTATGAGCGGGTGACGGAGATGATCGCGGCGGTGCGCGCGGCGATCGGTCCCGACTTCACGCTGATGGTCGACGTGCAGTACGCCTTCCCCGACGCCGACACCTGCCTGGCGACCATCCGCGACTGGCAAGGGTTCAACCTGTTCTTCATCGAAACGCCCCTGCCCTCCGACGACCTCGACGGCTACGCCCGGCTGGCCACCGAGCAGCCTATCCCCATCGCGGCCGGCGAGTGGCTGGCCACGCGCCACGAGTTCCGAGAGTTGATGGACCGCGGCCGCGTGGCCGTGGCGCAGCCGGACATGGGCCGCGTGGGCGGCCTGACCGAGGCGCGCCGCGTGACCGCGCTGGCGCGGGAGCGCGGCCGCAAGATCGTACCCCACGCCTGGAAGACCGGCATCACCATCGCCGCCGCCGCGCACCTGGCGGCGGTGACGCCGCACTGCCCCTACATCGAGTTCTTGCCGGCGGAGCTGTCGACCTCGGCGCTGCGGCGCAACCTGGTGCGCGAAACCTTCCGCTTCGAGGACGGGCAACTCTACCTGCCTGACACGCCCGGCCTGGGCATCGAGCTCGACCGCGATGCCCTGCGCGCCTATAGTGTGGACCAGCCCGACCGCCTACCGACGTATGTGTAGCCGCAGGCCATGTGAAAAGGAGCCTAGTGATGAGCGTCAGTCCAACCTTCCCCGCCAACGTCTTCCCCTTCGGGACGCATGTGTACCGTGAGCCCTATCAAGATCAGGGGGAGTTGCTGTCCGACCTGCCGCTCCTGAAGCGGCTGGGTTTCACCATGATCAAGATCCAGGAGTCATGGGCTATCGACGAGCCACACGAGAGCCAGTACGACTTCTCGCGCATCGAGCGCGTTATCGCGCGGGCCGGCGAGCTGGGGCTGGGCGTCTACCTGGGGCTGACCATGGAGCAGGCGCCCGCCTGGATGTGGAAGCGGTACCCCGACGCCTACCTGGTCTACGCCAATGGCCTGCCGCACAACGACCCCACCCAGTACTGCCTGCCCGCGGACGGCAAGCCCGGCCCCTGCTGGGACCACCCCGGCGCGTGCGCGGCAGGCGAGCGCTTCGTGGCCGCGCTGGCCCAGCGGTTGGGACGCTTCGACAACATCTGGGTGTGGAACACCTGGCAGGAGATTGGCTTCTGGCCCAACGAGGACGGCGTGCTGGGCTTCTGCTATTGTCCCCACACCCTGGAGCGGTTCCGCGTGTGGCTACAAGGCCGCTACGGCTCGCTCGACGCCCTCAACACCGCGTGGTACAGCGCGTACACGGCGTGGGACGACATCGAGCCGCCGCGCCGCTATGCCTCGGTCCCGCCGTTCGTCGACTGGCGCTACTTCATGGACAACGTCTACATCAGTCGCGCCCTGGAGTGGAAGACACAGGCGCTGAGGACGCATGACCCGCTGCAGCGGCCGGTTTTCAGCCACGTCGCGGCCCCGCGCGTCGGCGCCGGGGCCGAGTGGCGTTGGTCGCGGGTGGGCGATTTCTTCGGTAACAGCAACTACCCCGCCTGGAATCCTTTCGACCCCTGGGACGACGCCATGGCGACGAACGACCGGTCGTGGCAGACCTCGGCGCTGTACGAGTTGTGGAATGGTGTGATGCTGCGCGGTGACATGATCCGTAACGCCACAGGGCGCGACCGCGCCTTCTGGGGCGCCGAGTTCCAGGGTGGCCCCATCAGCACCCACCTGCACCTGGGCCGTACCCCCTCCGCCGCCGACATCCGTCGCTGGACCCTGGCCGGCCTAGCCGCCGGCATGAACGGCATCAGCTTCTGGAACCACCGCGTGGAGCGCTTCTGGGGCGAGTGCAACGGCTTTGGCCTGCTCAATGCGCGCGGCGAGACGACGGAGCGCATTGAGGAGGCCGGCCGCATCGCACGGGCCATCAACAGGGCGCCGGACATCTTCTCGCGGGGCCAGCCGCCGCGGGCCGAGGTGGCCCTGCTGGTCAACGACGACCTCTACCATTTCTGCCAGGGCACGCAGGATGGGGCGGCGGAGCTGCTCTCCTACAATACGCGCGGGCACTACGCGCGACTGTGGCGGCTGGGCATCCCAGTCGATTTCGTGGAGGCGGAGGAGGTCGCGGGCGGCGCGCTCTCGTCCTATAAGGTCGCGATCCTGCCGACGCCGCTGGCCCTCGATGGGGCTTACTTTGCCTACCTGCGCCGCTTCGTCGAGGGCGGCGGCTCCTTGATCAGTGACGCCTGCCCCGGCCGCTTCGACCGCTACGGCTTCTGCCCGCGCGCCCAGATGGTCGACGGGGCTGAGGAGCTATTTGGCGCGCGCCACGAGAGCGTGCGCCTCGTGCGTGAGCCGGACGGGGCAACGCGTTGGACGCCGCCCGAGCGTGGCTACGGCGAGTACGCGCCGCCGACCGTGCTGGAGGGCGCGGGAGGCGACGACGGCCGTGGCCTGCGCGCCAGCTTCTACCTACAGACGCTGACGCCGACCACGGGCCAGACCATCCTGCGCGCAGGCGAGGCGGTGTCCGGCGTGCGCAACAGGGCCGGGCATGGCACCGCAGTCCTGATCGGCACCTTCGCCGGGATGTGCGCCACGGCCCACATCCATGTCGAGGGGGACGCGTTCGTGGAGGAGTTGCTGGGGGAGGCCGGTGTGCGGCCGGATCGCACGGGTCGCCTGCTGCGGCGGCGACGCGTCCTGGACGACCGCGAAGCCTGGTTCCTGATCAACCCCACCGACGCCGCGGTGACCGAGTCGGTCGATTTGGAGGGCTTCGCCGCGGCCCACTCGCTGCTAGACGACGGGTCGCCCGAGGCGGCTGATGGATCCGTTACCGTCACAGTCGAGCCGCTGGATGTCGCCTGCCTGCTGCTGTCGCGCTGATCTGCCTTGCGCGCTCGGAGCGTCCAAGGGATCTCACCTGATGCAGATGCCGCCATCGACCGTGAAATTGGCCCCAGTGGCGTAGCTCGACTCATCTGAGGCCAGGAACACCGCCATCCCGGCCAGGTCTTCGGGGGCGCCGATCCGGCCGATCGGCTCCCCCGCCTCGATCGTGGCGCGTCGCCGTGGGTCGGCCAGCAACGGGGCCATCAGCGGCGTCTCGATCGCGCCGGGAAGAATGTTGTTGACGCGGACGCCCTCGCGCGCGTAGTCGATGGCCATGGCGCGCGTCAACGCCATGACCCCTCCTTTCGAGGCCGAGTAGGCGTCGTTCCCCGCGCCGCACCCCGTCACTCCGGTCGGCGAGCCACAGTTGATGATCGACCCGCCCCTGCTGTCCCGGAGCATCAGCCTCACGCCGTACTTGCAGCACAGGAAGACGCCGGTTAGGTTGATGCGTATAGTCTCCGTCCAGACTTCCAACTCGAGTCGGTCCACGCGCGCGTCGCGGTCGTGCATCTGCACCGCGGCGCAGTTGTAGAGGACATCCAGGCGGCCATCCCGTTGGCCTACCTCGTCGAACGCCCGCGCCACGCTCGCCTCGTCCGCCACATCGGCCACCAGCGGGAAGGTCGCCGGTCCCAGCTCCCGGACCAGCGCCTCGACCGAGGCCGCGTCGCGGTCGAGCACCCCCACGGTCGCCCCCTCGGCGATA
>JAABUZ0100010407.1_pt1 | contig 10342 bp, 11 predicted proteins | sample 5562091 | NCBI WGS metagenome assembly JAABUZ01 (sample SAMN12813069, study PRJNA571459) | rock metagenome | isolation source: Antarctica rocks | place: Antarctica: Victoria Land, Linnaeus Terrace sud | collected 2015-12-21 | reverse complement strand
GGCGTCCTCCCCATGTGCTGTTAGCGTGCAGCCACGCCTCAGACTGAGAGCACGCTCGTTTAGTTTACCAAGTTGAACGACTGGAGTGAACCAATTGAGTTCGCAGCTATCCACCCGAGTTGAAAGTGGCTTTCATTAGAGTCTAAGATGGAACGAGAACAAATGGACCATGATGAAAATAGTGGGGCTGAAGGCGGCCCGTGAGTGAGGAGGGATAGACGTGGCAACGACCGTTCTCTCTCCCGTCCGTGCCCTGCGGCGTCCGCGCCATCTCGATCTCCGAGCGGTCTTGGGGCTCCTCCTCTTGCTGGTGGCCATTGCTGGGTCCGTGGCATTCTGGAGTGCCTCGTCCGCCACGCAGGCCGTGGTGGTCGCCACCCGCGAGCTTCCCGCCGGGGCAACGGTCTCGCAGGGCGATCTGGCGGTGGCTCGAGTTCGGGTCGACGGCGCAATCTACCAGCAGACCGTGCCGGCAACTGACCTCGGAAACCTGGTCGGCAAGCAGCTAACGGAGCCAATACACCTCGACCAGATCCTGGTCTGGCCGCAACTGTCGAGTCATCTCCCGCTCGCCGGAGACCAGATGGCCTTCACCATCCCGGTGACCGCGGACACGGCGGCAGGAGGTCGGATCCGGCCGAGGGACATCGTAGAGGTTCTGGTCACGACCGGCAAGGGAACGTCCAGCCCCCGGTCAGCGGTGGTCCTGGCCCGAGCGACCGTCTACGACGTGGGCTACGGCGGGACGGTGACCACGATCAACACCAGCGGTTCCGCGCTAACGGGCGGCCCCTCGGATCCAGGAGCGATCAGCTGGGTGACGCTGATCGTGACCCAGCAGCAGGCCTTGCAGCTCGCTCAGGCGAAGTGGGCCGGGCAGCTCGACGTCGCCCTGCGCCCAGGAAGATAGGGTGGCGAGCATGGCAGGTAGGAGAAACGGCAGATCAGAGCAACAGCGGCAGTCTTCCTGGCGTCCCCTGGCTGACGATGCGCTCGCACCATTTCGGCTGGCGGCAGGACTGGGTGATCCGGAACGCGAGCAGCTCTTATTATCGGCCCTTGCTAGCACTGGTGACATGGTCATCGCTGAACGCTGCCTGTCGGCGGATCAGCTCGTGGCCTCGGTGCAGCGGGGGGCGGTCGACGCTGTTCTGGTCGCCTATGATCTGCACCGGCTGACCGGGGGCAGGCTGGATGAGCTGGCGCAGTCGCGCCTGCCAGTGGTGCTGCTGGCCCCGGACCCCGACGACGAGCAATGGGAATCCTTCCCCGGCGCGCTTCTACCCCTCGATGCAGAGGTCGAGGTTGTGTACCAGGCGATCCTGGCAGCCATTCGCGGGGAACGCCCAGGACCGACCCCGCACCGAACAACGCCGGAGGCGCCGACGATCAAGGCGAGTGGAACGGCAGACGAGCCTGAGGCGCTCTCGGTCATCGCCCTGGCCAGCGGATACGGCAGTCCTGGCCGCACCACAGTTGCGGTGAGTCTCGCCGCGGCCCTGGGCGCGGTGGCCCCGACGGTCCTGGTGGACGCCGATCTGGCTGGCCCGAGCATCGCTGCCTGGCTTGATGCCGACCCTACGCGAAACATCTCGATGCTGGCCCATGCCGAACTCGAGACGCCGCGTGACTGGGATCGTGCCATCGCCCAGGAGGTGCAGCCGCTTCATCCCCGCAGCCCACAAGGCATCGTGCTCTGCGGTGTCCCGAAACCCGAGATGCGCTCCCTCGTTTCCATCCGGTTCTTCGAGCGCCTGGTGGCCGAACTCCGCCGGCGCTATCGCTACGTCATTCTCGACACCGGTGCGGATTTCCTGGGCGCGGAAGTGGCTCTACACCGAGCAGTTCTGGTGCAGGCGCAGCAAATCCTGCTGGTGGCCTCGCCCGATCTGGTGGGGCTCTGGCACACCCGCACCGCCCTCGGCATACTGCAGAACCAGTTCGCGCTCGGCACGGAGCGCATCGCGCTGCTCATTAACCGACACGACCACCGCTACCATCACAGTCGCGTCGAGATCGAGTGGGCCCTGGGTCTGCCGACCGCGGCCATCATTCCATACGACCACGGGAGCCTGCAGCGCGCCCTGGCCACTCAGCGCCCTCTCATCCTCGAGAGCCGTAGCCGTGCCGGCCGTGCTCTGGTTGACCTGGCTGAACTGGTCCATGGTCGCAGCATCGTCCTACCAGCCGGGGGCAAGTCGGAGAGAAGGGGACGGCGCCAGCACCTGCTCACCCCTCATGGCAGGGTCTGGGCACATCGCGCACGTCCCGGAGACCAAGGAGTACATGATGGTGACTTCGTTACCCCCGTCTCCTAAACCACCGTCGCGGACCACGGGCGATCGTGGCGTCGAACAGTCACTGCGCGAGGAGATCCGCAGTGCGGTGAGCCGGCTACTCGGCGAGCGGGAGCTGCTGATGCCCGGCCCCGAGGATGAGGAGCGCATTCGTGGCCTGATCCACGAGCAGGTCATCACCTACCAGCGGCGTGCCGCGACTACCAACGCCCCGCTCCTCATTGATCCCGAAGGAGTGAAACGCCGGCTCTTCGACGGGCTCCTGCGACTCGGTATCCTCCAGCCCTTTATGGACGCTCCAAGCGTGGAGGAGATCATCTGCAACGGGCCAGGCCGGATTTTCGTGATCGAGAACGGACAGAAGCATCTGGTCCCGGATCTCTACTTCGATGATGACGAGGAGCTGCTCCAGCTGGTCAAACGCCTGGTCGGACCGCTCGGCCGCCGGTTGGACGAGTCCTCTCCCATGGTGGATGCGCGGCTGCCGGACGGCTCGCGGCTCAACGCCGCCATTCCGCCCGCGACGACTCGCTGGTGCAGCCTCACCATCCGGAAGTTCATCCTCCGCGCCCAGTCCCTGGACCAACTGGTAACGCTCGGCACCCTGCCACAGTCTGCCGCTCAGTTCCTGGACGCGGCGGTCCAGGCCGGTATCAACATCCTGGTTAGCGGCCCAACCGGCAGTGGGAAGACAACCTTTCTCAATTGCCTGGGTGCCTCCATTGCCTCCCTCGACGAGCGGGTGGTGACGGTGGAGGAGGTCGCGGAGCTGCAGCTGGAGCGACAACTGCCGGACTGCGTCGGCCTTCAGGCCCGGGCCGGCAATGTCGAGGGAGTGGGAGAGATTCGCATCCGCGAACTGGTACGCAACGCTCTCCGTATGCGACCCACTCGCATCGTGGTGGGCGAGGTCCGGGGCGCCGAGGCGCTGGACATGCTGCTGGCTATGAACAGCGGCCACGAAGGATCGCTCACCACCATCCACGGCAACTCGCCGCGCGACGCCCTTGACCGTCTGGCCACGCTGGCCATGATGGCCGAGGAGCGCCTCTCCGGGGAGTCCCTCTCCAAGATGACGGCCCACACCGTCGAATTGGTCCTGCAGCTGCGCTTCGAGCCGCGCACGGGCCGCCGGCGTCTGGTCAGCATCTTCGAGGTGACGGGACTCGAGGGAGACGTGATCACGGGTCAGGACCTGTGGATCTTTGATCCATCGCGGGAGCGGCTGGCCTGGAGCGGAATCCAGCCCCGCTGCCTGCAGGCCATGGCGGCCAAGGGCGTTCCCTACACCCTGCCGTTAGCGACGGAGGTGATGGGTTGATCAACGGGACGCACCTGCCAGACGCGGTCACAGGTGACCTGGGTGTCCGAGCCCGCCAGGTCACAGAGAAGTCACGGCGCCGTCACGCTCAACTCACACCGAAGTCACAGCTGGTCCGTAGGGTGAAGGTCAGGAGGGACACGACATGATCCCGCTGCTCCTCTCCGTCGCCTTTGGCGGAGGAACCTATCTGCTGTATGACGGTCTCACCAGACCGCCCGCGAGGACCGCTCGCAGGTTCCATCGTGTCGAGGACTTCCTGAGCCAGGCTGGCCTGCACGAGGTCCGGCCCAGGGACTTCGTGGTCTTTTCGGTGGGCACGGCCCTCGCGAGCGGTCTTGTCGCCCAGCTCTTCCTGGGGTGGATCGTCGTCAGCCTCCTGGTCGTGGGGCTGGGGCTGGTCGGTCCGCTCCTTTACTACCGCCACCGGCGAGATCGGCGACGAGGGTTGCTGCAGGATGCGCTTATCGAGGCCACCGGGCAGCTGCGCGATGCGATCCGGACCGGTCTCTCCGTTCAGAACGCACTGCTCGCTCTCGCTCACAGCGGGCCGGAGACGCTGCGTCCGGAGTTCGTGCGTCTGGCCCGAGAGATCCGGCTGCTGGGCTTCGAGCCAGCCATGACGGCGATGCGCGAGCGGCTGGCCGATCCGGTCTACGACGTGGTGGCCGCCAGTCTCCTGCTCAATGACCGGCTGGGCGGCCGGAACGTCAGCCAGGTATTGGACCGGCTGGCGCAGGCCACACGAGCCGAACTGCGAGTGCAGCAGGAGCTTCGGGCCTATCAAGCAAAGAACGTCGTCTCGGCCCAGATCGTCGCCGCCGTCCCGCTGGTGGTGCTGATTGCGATTCGCGCCGTCAATCCCGCCTACCTGGCTCTGTTTGACGGCGTGCCCGGTCAGCTGCTGCTGGCGGGGTGCGCCACCAGCGTGGCCGTTGGGTACGCCAGCATGCTGTGGATCACGCGCCTTCCGGGTGAACGGAGGGTGCTGCAGTGATAACTATGATCGCCCTGGCCTTCGATCCCAGCGTCCTGCAGCTGCACATCCTGGTGTGGCCGGTCCTCTTCGGGTCGGGCGCCTATCTACTCCTGACTGCCCAGCCCGTTGGCCGTCCCAAGCCGGACCTGGCCCAGCGACTACGCCGGCTCGATGTCGACGAGCGCATCCGGGCCGAGATCCACCGACAGGATGTACGGCCCATCTTCACCTCGCGGCTTCTGGAGGGAATGCTGCGGCCGGCCCTGGATGACCTGGGACGCATCATCCGTTCCATCCTGGCCCGCTTCGGGCTGGCAGGCGGTCGGGAACTGGAGCGCCGGCTCGCCGTCATCCGGCCAGGGGTTGAGCTGCCGCAATTCTTCGGCGAGAAGGTGGCCTCCGCCCTCCTCGGGCTCACGCTCTTCCCGCTGATGAACGGTTTCGGCATCCACCCCTTCGGCGTCTGGCCGGTTTGGGTCTGGCTCGGTGGCTTTGTCGCCGGCTTCCTGCTGCCCGATTGGGACCTGGATCGCCGCATGGCACAGCGCAGGACCCTGATGGTCATGGAACTTCCCATCCTGCTCGACATGCTGACCATCGCCACCTCCGCCGGACTGGCGTTGGAGCAGGCCCTCGGACTGGTGGCGCGGCAGAGTCAAGGCGCTGTGGCCCAGGAACTACAGCACACGGTCCGGGAGCTGGCTCTCGGCCGGGGCTCGGTGATTGAGGTGCTGGACGCCATGGCCGAGCGCAATGGCGTTCCGGAACTCACGACCTTCGTCGGACAGCTACATGCCTCGCACCAGCAGGGTATTCCCCTGGCTCAGACGCTGGCGACACAGGCCGAGGCACTGCGCGAGCAGAAGCGACTGCGCATCGTGGAGGAAGGCGGCACGGCAACCGTTCGTATGATCCTGCCGGTCGCCCTGTTCATCCTGCCAGTGCTCTTCGTGGTGCTGCTGCTGCCGGCAGGGCTCGAGATGCTGCACCTGGGTGGGTAGCAATTGCTCGGCGTGATGCCGGGCCAAGTGGAAAGGAGAGAACAGAGATGTGGATCGGAACAGAGATGGTGAAGATCGAGGAGAGGCTGCTGTTACTGGCCGTGGGCTTGGCGATGTGGTGGCACGGTCTACGCCGGCAACTCGCGGGTCAGGCGGGTCAATCCATGGTCGAGTACGCCATCGTAGTGGCGCTCATCGCGATCATTGCCATGGCCGGCGTTCAGGCCTTCGGCCAGGGAGTGCAGCAGGTATTCCAGCATTTGCTCTCAAAGATCCAGAGCATCGGGAGCTGAAGAAGGTGATCGATCCCCTCCCTGGAATCCGAGGGCGAGGCGAGCGCGGCCAGGCGCTGGTCGAGACCGCGGTCGCCTTCCCGGTTCTCCTCATCGTCGCTCTGGTCCTGATCCAGTTCGCTCTCTTCTATCAGGCGGAGGGCGTGGTGACAGGGGCGGTGCAGGATGGCGCCCGCCTCGCGGCGGCGCAGGACAGCACGCTGGGTGATGGCGTGACGCACACCCGGGCCCTGCTACAGGCCGGTCTGGGCCGGAGTGCCGGCCAGGTCGCAGTACAGGGGAGCGACGGCGGAAGTACGGTCACAATCCAGGCCCAGGGCCGTCTGCAGCTCATCATTCCCTGGGTCGGCGCGGCGAGTCTCCCCCTGGAGGCGCGATCCACCATCAGTAAGGAGCGGTTCCGTGTGGGCCCAGGTGGCTAAGCATAGAGTTCATGCGGCCACTCAGCCCTCGACTAATGAGTGCGGCCAGGCGCTGGTGGAGGTGGCGCTGGTGATCCCGGTCCTCCTCCTTCTCGCCTTCGGTGTGGTTGCGGTGGGGCGGGTGAGCGATGCGCAGATGGGGGTGAGCGCAGTTGCCCGTGAGGCAGCACGCGCCGCAGCCCTCGCCAATGAGCCGGGAGCGGCAGCCAGCCAGGGTGTAACCCGGGGACAGGAGGTCGCCGCCGGTTATCACCTCGGTGACGGCTCGCTCCACCTCACAGTCAATGCGGGCAACTTCACGCGTGGCGGGACGGTACAGACGTCCGCTCGCTACATGGTCTCCCTCGGCGATCTTCCCCTCCTCGGGTGGGCGCACATCACCGTCGGCAGTACCGACCTGGAGCGCATTGATCTCTATCGCAGCTTCTGGCCGACTGGAGCAACGCCATGAAGCACCTGGTTCGGCGCACGGCACATCATACGGCGTTGTTCCGCCGGTGCGAAGCCGGACAGGCTCTGGTCTGGGTGGCCGTCATGCTGCCACTCTTCCTCTCGGTGATTGGCCTCTCCATCGATGCCGGGACCGTCTTCGACGCCCGGCGGGAACTCCAGAACGTCGCGGACTCGGCGGCTCGGGCCGGCGCCATGCAAATCGATCAGAATGCCTATCGCGCTAGTTCCGGCAGGACGGTCGTATTGGATCCAGCGACCGCGCGCCAGGCGGCCGCCCAGTACATTAGCAGTCGGGGTGCCGGATTTGCTGCAACAATTGCTGTTAAGCCGCAGGGCGTGGTAGTGCAGGTGAGTCGGAGCGTGCCGACCAGCTTCCTGCGGCTGGTTGGTATCGGGACCGTACGGATCAGTGCCACGGCGCCGGCTGCGCCACGCTTTGGCATCCAGGGCGAGAATCGCTAGCGAGAGGAGATAGACATGGGCAAGACGACCGCCGGGATCAATCCGGAGGCCGGGCACCGAAGGCCGTTCTGGGTAGTCGGCCTGCTTCTGCTGGGCGTGGTGGTGATTGTCCTGGGTGGCGCATTCGTTGTGAGTCATCATGTCCAATCGCGAGTCGGCATCGAGTCCGGGGCGCGGACGCCGGTGAGAAGCTCCTCGCCCCGTGGTGCTAACACGGGAGGAGGCGCTGCGGCCACCGCTCAGTCGACGGTCTCCGCAACACCCACGTCCCTTCCCACGCTACAGCCGACCCCGGTGCTCAGTCCGCGGCAGCAAGTAATGCAGGCCTATCACCACTACTGGCGGGACTACCGCCAGGCGCTGTACACGCTCATCAGCTCTCAGATGAGCAACGTAGCGACCGGTGACGAGTTGCGACAGGTGCAGGAGCAGGTTGTGAGCCTGCGCCGGGTTAACCATGCCGTACGTACCCGCGTCACCCATCATGCCCTTGTCGTCTCGATCAGGGGAGACAAAGCCACCGTCTATGACGAAATTCTGAACCGGAGCTTCACGATCGATCCACTTACCAAGCAGCCTCCTCAGGGGTCGAACCGGGCTGACCTGGAGAAGGATATCTATTTCTTCCAGAGAGTCCAGGGCAAATGGAAGGTCGTGAAGAGCGTCCAGGCGGGGAAATAATTATGGCAATTTCACTTCGGCTGTTCTTGGCCCCAGCTCTGCTCCTCGTACTTACCGCCTTGCAAACGGAGAGTGTCGCCGCTAGCGGACCTCCTGGGACACATTACCGGCTGGACTCTAACAAGGGTGGGACCTCCTACTCAGCAACGATCACGACCACCGGCCGCGGCGTCTGGATCGCCGTCCGCACCCGCCAGTCCTACTCCGGGTCGTACGCCGTTCCGAGCAATGCCTCGAGCGCTTCCTATGATTACGGAGCGGCCGTGGGAGCGGCCTATAACCAGACCGGCTCGGGATCGGGAAGTGCATCGGCCTCGAACATCGCTCGAAGCTGGCGCAACGGGGCCGGCGAGCTCTACTACCAAACAAGCAGCGGGCAGGTCTACCATCTTGCCGGCGTCAACATCGGGTCAGCCAGCGCAGGTCCAAGCGGCTGGTTCACTGTCGGTATGCGACAACACCCTGGGACAGTCCCGGAAGCCCTCTCTGTCAATGGCAAGCTCCAGGGCATCGTCTGGGTTCCGATCGGGGCCACTGGAGGTGCTCTCCACTGGGGCACCCCGCCGTCCGGAAACGGGAACACCACTCCCCAGGCTCCGATCGTCATCGATCCACGCGCGATGGCGGCCAATGTGCTTCAGCACATCCCCCTGCCCAACGTACAACTCCGCATGAACCCGTCTCTCGGACTGGTAGCTCTGCCCGGGTGGTTCTGGGCCGAGGGATATAACGGTGCACCGTTTGGAGGCGCCGCCAGCGTGTCTGGGCTCACCGTTGCGGTCCAGGTCCGGGCGATCAGCTACACCTGGAGCTTCGGCGATGGTACAACCCTGCTGAGCCAGGACCTGGGCCAGCCCTATCCCGCGCCGTCGGATATCCAGCATACCTACCAGTACAGCTCACTCAACTTCTCCACTGGTTTTCCGGTTCACCTGACCATCCAGTATGCAGCGAGGTACTCGGTCAATGGGGGAGCCGGCCAGCCACTAACGTCAATGACACGGACCTATGCGGCAAGCTACCGGGTCCAGGAGCTCCAGTCGGTGCTTACGAATCGGTGAACACGCGATGATCTCCGTGGATGACCAGCAGCGCCGGCCGAGCTATCTCGGCCTGGCCGGGCTGCTGGTCGGCCTTCTCCTCGGTGCGGTCGTACTCTACGCAACGGGACCGCCCCATCTGCCGGCGCACCTGCCCGATTGGAGCCTGGCCGGTGCTACCTTGCGTGGGTCTTCCTTGCCGCTCTCTCTGCTGGCATACATCCTCTCGATGACTGCCTGGGCTGTCTGGCTCTGGATCGTCGGGTCGCTCCTCCTCCGCGTGCTGGTGCTCGCCATCGACGCGGTGACCCACGGCGCCGCCTGGGTCGCCGACCTCCGTGCTGTCTCCGACCGCGTCACTTTACCGATTGTCCGGCGGGCGGTCGACGGCGCGCTGGTGGCGATGGTTGTGGTGAATGTAGCCAGCCGCACCGTGTCCGGAGCAGCGGCTGCCTCGCCACCCATAGCCTCGTCTTCCCATGTCGCGGCTATACAATCCCACGCGACCGTGCCCGCGTCAGACACGGCCACTCGCAACGCCCAGAGGTCTCAAGACGCTTCGTACACCGTGCAAGCCGGCGATACCCTCTGGGCCATCGCGGAGCGCTTCTACGGAACCGGCTACGAGTTCCCTCGTTTGGTAGCGGCCAACGTGGGGCGACAGATGACCGGCGGTGAGCGCTTCACTGCCGCCGGGGTCATCCAACCCGGCTGGGTTCTCCGCGTCCCACTTCCCAGTCAGATAGTGAGCGAATCCAACGGTGCGCACTACTACGTCGTGGAGGAGGGAGATACCTTGCAGGGCATCGCCGCTCGACTGCTGGGCAACGAGGAGAAGTGGGGAATGCTCTTCGAGGCGAACCGTAGCGCAGCGCAGCTCAACGGTCACGTCCTGACCGATCCCGACCTAATCTGGCCCGGACTGCGCCTCAAGCTGCCGACGGCTCAACTCCACCTCGCCCCTCCGCATGCATTAGCAGCGGATCATCACCTGAGTCCGGGCACGGAGAAGCCCCGGAAGAATCCGCCACGTCGCCGTCTCTCTCCGACGCCCGTCGAGCCCACACCAACGCCCCTCCCTCCAACCCCAACGCCCCGACCAGCGGCGGCCACTTCCACGCCCACCGCGTCGAAGAGCCCCACCGTGCCGCTCCCCGGCGACGAAATGGATCTGATTGTCGGTATGGCGGGAGTAGCCGCTGCGGCGGCGGGCGGGGCGATCCTTCTGACCAAACGTCGCGTGCGTCGCAGCCTCGATGAGCCGCCCGTCCCAATCGCACCTCGAGCTCAGCCAATCAACGAGTTCACCGAAGCTGATCCCGCCCGTGCTCTGGCCCACCGGCTGAACAGCGGCGAGATGGAGCCGATTACCCTGCTCATGACGCAGGTTCAC
>JAABUZ0100010406.1_pt1 | contig 10343 bp, 8 predicted proteins | sample 5562091 | NCBI WGS metagenome assembly JAABUZ01 (sample SAMN12813069, study PRJNA571459) | rock metagenome | isolation source: Antarctica rocks | place: Antarctica: Victoria Land, Linnaeus Terrace sud | collected 2015-12-21 | reverse complement strand
GGGTCTGTCGGTGCGCGGGAGTACGTCGCCGGCCTGGTGGGCCATCCCGACCACAACAGTTACCTCGACGCGATCGAGCCCGCACGGCTCGAGGCGCTGCGCCGGACCGCCCAGGAGTTGATGCCACGATGACCCACACGGCCACCGACCCGCACGCCGTCGCCACCCAGCACCCCGATGCGCGACCGGGCGACGTCATCACAATCGCCGCGAGCCGGATGCTCGAGGACGGCAAGGTTATGTTTGCCGGTATCGGGCAGCCGCTCGTCGCGGCCGCGATCGCCAAGCGCCGTCAGGCGCCGCGGCTGACCGTGCTGCTGGAGGGCGGAATGATCGGTGTCCAGCTCGCCCCCGGTGAGTTGCCCGCGTCCACGAATGAGCTGCGGTCCGCGATCGGCGCCGAGATGCTCACCGACGCCGCCCGCATCTTCCTGATGGCCCAGCGCGGCTTCTTCGACTATGGATTCATCGGCGGCGCGCAGGTGGACTATTACGGCAACGTGAACACGAGCATCGTCGGCCCGGCCTCGTCCCCAACCGTGCGGCTGCCCGGGCCGGGCGGGGCAAACGACATCGCCTCGATGTGCAACCAGACCGTCATCGTCACTACGCACGAGCCCCGGCGGTTCGTGAAGCGGGTCGACTTCGTGACCAGCCCGGGCTATCTCGTGGGTGGTACCAGCCGCTACGAGGCAGGTCTCCGGCACGGTGGGCCACGATGGGTCGTCACCGATCTGGCCGTCCTCGACTTCGAGGAGTCCTCACGACGGATGCGGGTCCACGCCCTGCAGGCCGGGGTCACCCTCGACCAAGTGCAGGCGGCGACCGGGTTCGAACTGCTTGTAGACGAGGGGCTTTACCACCTCGCCCCGGTCGACGACGACGAGCTGCGGGTCCTACGGCACCTCACCCGCGGCGTCGAGGAGTGAAAGTGACCACACACAAGGACCGGCCCGTCGCGAGGGAGACCACCCCGGCCACCTCCTTCGAGTACCAGCGAGCCGAGACGTGGCAGGAGGCCGTCAAGTTGCTCGGCCTGTGGGAGGGCGAGGCAAAGATCATCGCCGGCGGCCAGAGCCTGGTGCCGATGCTGAACCTCCGCCTAGCCTTTCCCGCAGCACTCATCGACGTCGACCCGATTGGCGCCGACGCCCCCCGCATGGACGGCGACCAGCTGGTGCTGCCCGCCATGACCCGCCACCAGGTGCTCGTGACCTCGCCGCTGGTGCGCGAGCACGCACCGCTGCTTGCCCACGCGGTGCGGTTCGTCGGCAACGTCCGGGTTCGCAACCGGGGAACGGTGGGCGGCAGCCTCGCCCACGCTGACCCCACAGCGGAGATCGCCGCGGTCGTGCTGGTCATGGGCGGGCGGGTGACGGTGCTCGGACCCCGCGGTGAGCGCACCGTCGACGCCGTGGACTTCTTCGTCACCTACCTCACGACTGCGGTCGAAGCGGACGAGGTAATCACTGAGGTGCGCTTACCCACGGCGTCAACTTGCTCGTGGGGGTTCGAGGAGGTTGTACGACGATACTCCGACTTCGCCACCGTCAGTGTGTCGGTGCTGGCCTCGGGCGTACGAAGCGATGGCGTCGACGACCTGCGGGTGGCGCTCGGTGGCGTCGCGGACCGGCCCGTCCTGGTCGCACCGGACCTGCTCACCCCCATCCGCGAGTCGCCCGGTGACCTAGCCCGCGCCCGTGCGGTGGCCACCGCGGTCGCCGACTCACTCGAGCCCGACTCCGACCTGCACGGCAGTGCCGACTACCGCCGCCGCCTCGTCGCGGTGCACACACGGCGACTGCTTGAGCACGCCCTCCGAGAAGGAGACGTCTGATGATTCGGACCCAGCTGGTGCTGCAGGTCAACGGCCGTGAGCACGAGGTGTGGGTGCGCAACGATCGCACCCTGCTCGACATGCTCCATGACGACCTCGGCATGCCCGACGTCCGCTACGGCTGCAATGAGGGTGTCTGCGGCACCTGCACCGTGCTGCTCGACGGCGCCCCAGTGAGCGCCTGCACCATCTATGCCGTCCAGGCAGAGGGCCATGAGGTGGTCACCCTCCGCGGATGGTCCGACCCGCAGGACGCGCCACACCCGCTGCAAACCTGCTTCCTCGAGCGCGGAGCATCTCAGTGTGGTTTCTGCACCCCGGGGATGCTGCTCACCGCCGCTCACCTCTGTGAGGAGAACCCGGCGGCCACCCGCGAAGAGATCCGGCATGAGTTGGTCGGCAACCTGTGCCGGTGCACGGGGTACACGAGCATTGTCGACGCCGTCGAGGCCTACCTGCAGCAGCGCCGTGAGAGCGGCGACGACGCACCCGAGCAAAAGGGAGGTGTCGCGTGACCACCGTCGACCCGGGGACCACACCCGAGACCACCGAACCCGCCGAGGCTCCCGAGGACCATGGCCCGGATGCCGACTCGGGTCCGCTGGATCGGGAGCGCAACTTCGCGGTCATCGGCCAGTCACCGACACACCACGACTTCGTCAACAAGGTGCGCGGCACCCTGCTGTACGCCGCGGACTGGTCGGTCCCTGGCCTGGTGCACGGCAAGCTCGTGCGCGCTGATACCGCTCCGGCACGGATCGTGTCCGTGGATACTTCCGCGGCCGAGCGGCTCGAGGGCGTGGTCGCCGTCCTGACCGCCGCGGACGTCCCCCATAACGAGGTGGTCGAGCACGCGAGCGGTGGTCTGGGCGAGCTCACCGTCGGCCAGCCCGTGCTCGCCAGCGATCGGGTTCGCTACGTGGGCGAGCCGATCGCCGTTGTGGCCGCAGTCGATGAGGAGACCGCGGCCGAGGCCGCCGACTTAATCGAGATCATCTACGAGTCGCTGCCCGGCGTCTACGACCCCGAGTCCGCGCTGGAGCCGGACGCACCCCTGGTCCACGACGAGGGCAACACGCTGGTCAACTGGCGTCTCGAGCGCGGCGACCTGGAAACCGCCTTCGTCGAGGCCGACGTCATCGTAGAGGACACCTACCGCAGCCAGCACGTGGAGCACGCCTACCTCGAGACCGAGGTCGGCGTGGGCTGGGTCGAGAACGACGTGGTGACCCTGCGGATCTCTACCCAGGTGATCGAGCACGCGGTGGAATTGGCCGCGATCCTCGGCCTGCCGACCAGTCAGGTACGGGTCATCGCGTCCTACATGGGTGGTGGGTTCGGCGGCAAGGAGGACATGACCGTCGAGCCGTATATCGCCCTGCTGGTCTGGCGCACCCGACGTCCCGTGCGGATGGTGTGGAGCCGCCAGGAGTCGATCGTGGCCAGCACCAAGCGCCACCCGTTCGTGATGCACTACCGCACCGCCGCGACTAAGGAGGGTCGGATCCTGGCTATGGATGTCGACATCATCGGCGACGCCGGTGCCTACCCCTGCCTGAGCGCGCGGGTGCTCTTCGCCGGCGCGGCGCTGTCCACCGGGCCTTACCGGGTCCCGGTCGTGCGGGCCCGCTCACGTGCGGTGTTCACCAACAACGTGCCGGCCAGCGCGTTCCGGGGCTTCGGTGCGATGCAAGTGGTCTTTGCTTATGAGTCGCAGTTGGACGCACTGGCAGCGAGGCTTGGTCTGGGCCGGGAGACGGTGCGCGACATCAACCACATCGAGAAGGGCGACTTGACCGCCGCGGGCGAGCCGGTGACTACTGCCGTCGCCGTGCGCGAGACGCGGGAGCGCGCCTGGGAGCTGCTTGGCGAGCCCAGCGAGCCCAGCGGGCCCCATAAGGTGATCGGCCGCGGCTTCGCCAGCAGCATGCAGCCCTACGGGCGCACGATCTGGTTCCGCGACCACGCCGCGGCGTGGGTCACTCTGCAAGCCGACGGCACGATGCTAATCCGCAGCGGCGTCACCGACCTCGGCGCAGGTCAGGCGGCCAGCCTGTGCCAGATCGCCTCGGAGATCCTCGGCGTGGCGCTGGCGGACATCAGCGTCTACATCGGTGACACGGCGCTCAACCCGCCCGCGGGAGGCACCTTCGCCACCCGGCAGCTCTACATGTCCGGCAATGCCATCTTGCGCGCGGCCCGCAGGCTGCGTGACCAGTTGTCGGGGGTGGCCGCAGACCAGCTCGACGTCGTCAACCCCGACGAGCTGCGATGGGAGGACGGCATGGTGCGTACCTCGGAGGGCGCCGGGATCAGCCTCGCCGACCTAGTGCGGGCCGCGGACGTCGCCGGTGTCGATACCTCGGTGCTGCACACCTGGCGGGCGCGGTCCGGTGGCTTCGACCCAGACGCCGGACAGGGGCACACCTTTCCCGACTACACCTTCGGCACGCATGCGGCCGAGGTCGAGGTAGATCTCGAGACCGGTGACGTGGCGCTGCTCAAGTACGCGGCCTGTCACGACGTAGGCCGCGCGATCAACCCGGTCCGTGTCCAGGGCCAGATCATGGGCGGTGCGGTGCAGGGCATCGGCTACGCGCTGATGGAGGACTGCGTCAGCGAGCAGGGACGCCCGTTGTCGTCGCTGTTCGCCGACTACCTGATCCCGACGTCGAAAGACGTTCCTGACGTCCGGGTCGCGATCGTGGAGAGCGGGGAGGGCCGCGGGCCCCTGAACGCGCGCGGCATCGGCGAGCCTCCAATCGGGCCGCCGGCGGCGACCCTCGCTAGTGCAGTGGAGAACGCCATCGGGATCCGCCCGACACGCCTGCCGATCACCCCCGAGCGGGTCCTGCAGTTGCTGGACCACGCCGACGACAGGGATACCCAAGCCCGCCGACCGAGCCCGGACGGAGACGCATCATGAAGCTGCAGCACCAGACCGAGGTCCAGGCGGCCCCCGCGGCCGTGTGGGAGTTCCTCCAGGACACCCGCGCCGTGGTGCAGTGCCTCCCGGGGGCCGAGCTCGTCGACGAGCTCGGGGACGACCACTTCCAGGGGGTCCTGCGCGTGGCTATCGGCCCGCTGAAGATGAACTACGCCGGCGATGCTGTCGTCGTCGAACGCGACGCCGGCGAGCGTCGCATCGTGCTCGACGCAGGTGGGCGCGACAAGCGCGGCGCGGGCGCCGTAAAGGCTCACGTGCGACTGACGGTGCAGCCATCAGGCGAGGCCAGTCGGATTGACGTCGTCTCCGACGTCGACCTCACCGGCCGGATCGCGTCGCTGGGGCGGGGAGTCCGCGACGTGTCCAACAAGATTTTCGTCGACTTCGCCGGGCAGCTCGCCGCACGGGTCGAGGGCGGCCACGACGCCCCCGTAACCGCGCCGAATCAGCCGTTCGCGTCCGCGGCGGTTCACGAGACGGCCGACGCCACCAGGACGTCGGCGCCGGCCGGGATCCACCCGACCGCAGGAGCGGACTCGGACGTGGGTGAGATCAAGGTCCTCCCGCTGGTCTGGACGGTCATCAGGGAACGGCTCGCATACTTCCTTGAGCGTCTGAGCAACCGCGTACGCCCCCAGTAAGGCACCATTGAGGAGAACCGAATGACCACGAGCGACTCTCACGCACGGACCGGCCCGGGGGATACGACAAAGGGTGGCGCCCTACTCGCGCTGGAACGACACGGCATCGCCCACGTCGACCCTGTACTGCGTCACGGCAAACCACGCAACCAGTTCACCATCCGGTTTGCCCCGGTAATCTACCTCGCCGGGATCTTCGTCGGCTCGGCCGGCGGTCCTTTGGGTCTGGGACTCGTGGGTAGCATCACCGCGATCGTGGTGGCGAACCTGCTGGGCTCGCTCGCCACCGGGCTGTGCGCGGCGATGGGCCCCCGGCTGGGAATGCCCCAGCTGCCGATGGGGCGCGCACCATATGGTTACATCGGCAACTTTCTGCCGGCGGTTCTATCCCTGCTCGTCTTCGTCGGCTACTACACAGTGGGTACGGTGCTGGGGGCGAAGTCGCTCGCTGACCTGCTGCATACCCCTTACGCCCCGACCGTTGTCGTGGTGGCCGCCCTGAGCATCGGGATCGGTATCCTGGGTTACCGCATCCTGCACGGCTTCGGACGCTGGATCACCAACATCAGCATCATCGTCCTGACTGTGGTCTCAGTTGTGATGATCTTCCACGGCGGCGGCCCGGGCAGCCACGCGACCGTGTCCGGCACGGACTTCTGGCTGGCCTGGCTGGTGCAGTTCACCGTCGTGTTCGGCTACACCGCCAGCTGGGCGCCTTACGCCTCGGACTACTCCCGTTACCTGCCCGAGGACACCAAACCGTCCTCGGTCGTCTCCGCGGCGACCCTAGGACTGTTCTCAGCCACTACCTGGATGATGGTGCTCGGCGCCGCGTTCATTGCCCTGAAGCCAAGTGGAGACGTGCTCGACACGTTCGCCATCGGGCTTCCGGACTGGCTGCGCTACGTTGCCTTGCTCACCTTCGGCCTGTCCGCGATCCCGCACAACTCTATCAATCTCTATAGCGGGGCGATGGCGACATTGACCTGCGACGTGAGGCTGCCACAGTGGGTGACCGTGGTTGCTGCCGGAGTGCTGGGAATGGTGTTGGCACTACTCTTCGGGGGCGCCGAGTTCCAGTCGAACTTTCAACTCTTCCTACACCTGATTTCGTACTACATCACCCCATGGCTGGCGGTGTTGCTGATCGACTACTGGAGGGTGCATCGCGGTGGTCGCGACTATCCGGACATCTCGAACTTCTACACTCGCGACGGGCAGTTCGGGCGCTTCGGCACCCCTGGCCTGGTGGCGCTGCTCGTCGGGGTGGCCGCCTCCATTCCTTTCATGGCCACGACCTTCTACACCGGCCCTATCGCGCACGCAGTTAATGGGGCGGATTTCAGCTACTTCGTGTCGGCGGTGGTGGCTGCGGCGATCTACAGCGCGTGGGTTCGCCGACCGATCGGCCAACTGCCCGCCGCCCGGCGAGGCTGACCGACGGCTGACCGGGTCGGGTTGGCTCTCAGGAGGCATGCTTGCTGAGCGGGCGAATTTCGAGAGCCAACTCGACCCGGACGGCCAGCCGCAGGTCTTGGGTGAACGGGCCGATGAGGTTCTCCAGCTTGCGCACCCGGTAGCGCAGCGTGTTGTAGTGGAAGTGCATTACGCGAGCAGTCTCGGCCACGTTGAGATTATGCCGGAACAGGGTGTCGAGGGTCTGCAACAGATCGTCGCGCTGGTGGCCCTCCAGGGAGAGCACCGAGCCGAGGATCTCGGTCAGGTAGTCGTCGATCTGGGCTCGGCTGTTGGCCGAACCGACGAGCCGCAGCATGCCGAGATCCTCGTAACGACGGACCGGCGATAAGGCTGCGCTCCCACGTGCGAAGTCAGCGGCTGTCACCGCGTGCGACCACGCCTGAGCGAGGCCAGCCGCATCATCGACGGGGTCGCTGATGCCGAGATAGACCTCGACCCCGTGAATCCGGCTCAACTGCTTGACCGCCCGCTGCCAGAGTGCGTCGTCGCCGACGTCGGCACCACAGACGGTCACCAGGATGGGGCCGAGCGTCGCCGTGGCGGCCCGCACGTCGACCCCGTGCACGAGCGACTCCCAGGCGGTCAAGGCGCCGTCGCGCACCCGGATCTTCTGCTGCCGCGCGGGCTTGGCGAGTACCACCCGCATCGGGCGGTCGAGGTCCCAGTCGAAGGATGCGGCGTTGGCGACCACCTCGAGGGCCTCGCTGCGTCGGCCGAGAAGCAGGCCGTGCAGTGCGTTGGAGCGGTACCGGCGGTTGACGCCGGCGATCGCCACGGACTTGGAGATGCACAGGGCGGCGACCATTGCGGCTTGCTCGAGCACCATCTGCTCCTGGGCGTCCAGCCCGCCGGCGTCATGGACGACGACGAGACGGTCACGTCCGAGGTCGCTCACGGGAAGATCCACGCAGGCGACCTTGGTGCCCCACGACCTGGCCAGGTCCTGGTCGCGCAGCCGTCCACCGTCCGGGGCTCGGAGGCCCCGCTCGACGAGGTCGTCGCGCAGGTCATCCGTGCAGCACTCAGCGTGCACAACACCCTGGTCGTCGACGCACCAAACGCCCGGCCAGCCCAGTGCCGCGCTGAGCCCGCTGAGCACCGCGTCGAGACCACCGTGCAGGGAGGCCCTGAGCAGCACCGCGTGGACGTCCCTGGCCCGTAGCAGCGTGCGCGCCTGGCGGTTGGCGATCTCCGACAGCACGAGGGACAAAATGTCATCGAAGGCCACGTTCTGCGGGATGCCGAGTAGGGGAAACCCAAGGCGGTCCGCGACGCGTAGAGCACGATCCGGCAGCTCGTTCGTGTACCGGTCCAGTTTGATCGCCAGCGCCGTAACCGAACGATTGTCCAGCTCCTCCACCAGGTCTCCGACGCGGAGGAGGATCGTCTGCAGCGGGTAGCCCGTGGTCAGCAGTAGCTCGTAGGGCTTGGTCCACTCGGCGATGTCGGGAACTGTCATTACGTTCAGGCGACTCACGAAGCGGTCGAGGCCGGAGGCACCGGCCAGGACGTCGATGCCCGCGAGCAGCGGCATCTCGCAGATAGCCCGTAGAGTCAGTGACCCAGGGAGCGGGACGGGCATCGGAGCCAACTTATCGTGCACGATGTCAGCGTCTCACAACGAATGGCGGGAAATGCGGGCAGCGCTGCACATGGTGGATCGGCCAACCCGGAACCTAGCGTGGCCGACATGTCGCACCCGCCCCCAGCAGTACAGACCTCGCCCGACCCGGCCATGATCGCAGTAGTCGGCGGAAGCGCGACAATTGGGTCGTGGGCTGGCCCTTCGGCTGTCGCGCGCCGGGCCCTCGGTCGTACTGGGGTCCCGTGACCCCGTGCGAGCGGCAGATGCGGCCGACTGGATCCGGGTGACCGTGGGCGGTGATGTGCGTGTTGCGGGGACTGGCAACGTGGAGGCCGCCGCCCGTTCCGGCGTCGTGGTGCTGGCGGTGCCTTACGACGTCCACGACGAGTTGGTGCATGAGCTGTCGCCGCACCTAACCGGCCGGGTCATCGTTACCCTGCGCGAACCCGCTGGGCTTCGACAAGTCCGAGCCGTGCGGTCTGCCCGTCGCCGGTGGATCGATCGTCGAGGTGACGGCGGCAGCCCTGTCCGACGCGCGCGTCGTCGGCGCCTTCCACCACCTTTCGGCGGTGAGCCTTGGCCGGCTAATGCACGATCTCTCCGAGGAGGCGGTGATGGTCTGCGGCGGCGGCGACGCCGCCTGCGACCTAGTCGCGCGTCTCGCGAGCGACGTCACGGGTAGCCCGCCATGGTGACAAGTCGGCTCTGAACATGCTCGAACGACCGCAGAAGGAGTACCTGTGCCCAAATACAACGTCGCCGTGATCGGTGGTACCGGCCCGCAAGGAAAGGGCCTAGACAAGGGCCACGTGGCCGCTTGCACGGCGTCCCCAGCGGTCACGCCGTGCTTCAAGGCGCTGCGATGCAGCTTCACGCGGCGAAGTGGGCAAGCGCCCGCCGAATGGCTTCCGAACGATTCACGTTCTGACGGGCCGCCGCCGCATCGAGAGCCTCGAGCTCCTCGGCCGTAAGCCGAACCGCCACGACTTGCATCGGGTCGGCCCCACGACCCGGCGACCCCGGCCACGACGCTTCAACTCCTCGACGTCATAGCCCGCCTCGGCCTCGGTAACCCACTGCTGGATCTGCTCCTCGCTCACCATGAACAAATCGTATGACGAAAACAGGAGGGTCGGTAGGCGTACGGCACCAAACGTTCGCAGATCGGCATATCCGGACGACCACGTGCAGAAGCCCGGATGTTCGATCGATCATCAAACATGTCCGGACGTCCCGATGGACCTAAGGAACCACCTGCGGGACGGTGCAGCCGACTTCCGACAAGCAAAGTTGGTTGTCATCTTCAGAAGTCGACTGCACCAGGTTCGTGGGGCAGTACAGGCTAGTGCATAGGCTGTCCGCTTGCTTGTCAGAAGTCGGGTGCACAGAACTGCATCTTGTTCAAGAGTCGTGTGCACTACCCACCGGAGCCGTGTCACGCAGCCGCGCTTGGGACCGTGACGTAACGTAGGATACGTAACGGATTAAGTGACATCTTTAGGCTTCAGAACGCTCGCAGGAGCGGTTGTCACTTAATCGAACGTATACGTGATGGGAGGTGAGCATGCTGGTCGGCTACATGCGGGTGTCCAAAGCCGACGGGTCGCAAACCGTCGCACTGCAACGCGACGCGCTGCTCGCCGCCGGTGTCGACGGCGCCCAGCTCTACGAGGACCATGCCTCCGGGCGCACCGACGACCGGCCCGGGCTCGCCTCCTGCTTGAAGGCGCTGCGGAAGGGCGATCAGCTCCTCGTGTGGAAATTGGACCGGCTCGGCCGGAACCTGCACCACCTGGTCAACACCGTCCACGACCTCACCGCTCGCGGGATCGGGTTGAAAGTGCTGACCGGCCA
>JAABUZ0100010404.1_pt1 | contig 10344 bp, 2 predicted proteins | sample 5562091 | NCBI WGS metagenome assembly JAABUZ01 (sample SAMN12813069, study PRJNA571459) | rock metagenome | isolation source: Antarctica rocks | place: Antarctica: Victoria Land, Linnaeus Terrace sud | collected 2015-12-21 | reverse complement strand
CAGGAGCACAAAGCGAACAACTCAAACACTTTCGCTTTCGTCATCATCGAGAGACCTACTTGGCTTCGCTTGAGGGGCGATGGGAGAAGGTATCTCAGTCGGTGCTTTTGCCCTGACGGAAAAAAAATACAGGACGCCGATGATGCGCGGCTGATGCAAGTCTACCTCGCCTTGCTTGTCATCGCCCCCAAAGTCCTTTTGCAAGCAGAATATAATAAGGGTGGTCCTGCATCACTACCATCATCCGTTCCGCTAAATCCACAACAGCAACCATTACGCGATGTTGTGCATTCACCCGTTTCGCTCCCATTCCGCACTATAAATACTGTTCAAGACTTCATAGCTGCCGCGACAAGTCCCCCGTCCCATAACTTCGTTTCCCTCGATGCAGTATCACCCGATGGGCCAATATTTTTCCCCAACTATTTTCAGGCTGTGCTTGATATGCTTGATAACACGAATCCACTAAGTATCTTCAACCATTCGTATCCCCTCTCCGTGGGTAGCCCCTGGATACTCACCATTACTAGTCTCATGCCAAAGGATGCGCGTTTCACTCTTAGCTATACAAATGGTCTGTGGAATGCAAGCGTGAGTATTGCCTCTCCTACCTCAACAGATCTGCTTGAGGTAAGTATCAAACACAGTGCAGCAAATGGCGCAAATGCCCTGCAAATGGGCGACAAGAATGTTCGTTTGGAAATTGCTGATATGAGTCTTGTTCTCAAGGTGAAACAAGGCAGTGGCGGAAAAACGCCTACGTTCAGCATTGGTGGACGAATAGACAAACTTTCATTATCAATGCAACCGCCTGATATTATCCCGCTTGATGGACTCCATTTTGAGACGGATATCAGTGCGGATTATATACAAGGTAGTGGACTACGTACACAGGGCAGTGCCAGTGGAGGGATATTTCCTCTCCTGGGTATTGAATTTGCGAAAGTTCTCAACACGCAACTTGGTTCAACAGGCGCAAACATCACTATAGAGCGCATCGTGGTACGAGGGCAAACAACCTACGATACCGAAATGCGAGCGCGAGTAGTGCTACAATTTAGTGCAACCCTGAAAATAGGACCGATAAGCATGACGATCGCGGATGCCGGAGCGTGGTTTGGGCACTGGGTGCAAAACACCATAGTCGGCATACAGCCATTGGACGGTGTTGGCATCGCGATTAATGCGGCGGATACGATATCAGGTGGTGGTTTCTTAAAAAAGGATGGCAATAGCTATTCAGGAGCACTAAGCCTCAAGTTGTTGTTTCTTGATGTGTTCGCGTTCGGCATTTATACACATAAGGAGTATATCTCATTTATAGCTGTGTTAGGGGCACGGTTTCCAGGTATACAGCTTAGCTTTGGTTTCATGCTCACAGGTGTTGGCGGACTCGTTGGTATCAATAAGCGAGCAAACACCGACCTATTGCGAGAACGCCTGGCAAGCGGTGCTTCGGGCAATGTGCTGTTTTGTGAAGACCCTCTGCGTAACACACCAACGCTGCTTGGTGATTTAGCAGCATTCTTCCCTGATGCTGAAGGGGTGTTTGTCGTTGGACCCACGCTGCAAATAACCTGGCTCTATCTTGTTCGCTTCGACCTGGGTGTCTTCATTGAGCTACCAAAGCTAAAGATTTTTATTCTCGGTTCCGCGAAAGCCATCATTGGTTTTTCTGAGAACGCCGTGCTACTCTACCTGCGTATGGATGTTTTCGGTGAAATAGATTTCGCGCGAAAACTCATAGCATTCGACGCGCATCTGATTAATTCCACCGTACTCGACGTATTAAACATCACAGGCGGCGCGGCCTTCCGTTTGAACTTTGGAGATTCACCCTATATCCTCCTGAGTATCGGAGGGTTTCATGAGCGTTTTAATCCAGGCCCCATAGAAGTTCCACGTCTTGAACGCGCGGGAGCGTCGCTCTCCATCAGCGTTGTCGCCAATATCTGGCTACGCTTAGAAATGTATTTTGCATTCACTTCAAATTCGTTGCAACTGGGCGCACACCTGGAGGCCGGGCTAGATATTGGACCATTAAGTGCACACGGATTTATGGCATTTGATGCATTGATTCAGTTTCGACCCTTCCACTTTGATATCGAGTTTCACGCCGGACTTGACATCGAGGCATTCGGTGTATCGTGGGCCAGTGTCACTGTCGATGGCACCATCATTGGACCAGGGCCGCTTGTCGTCCATGCTCATGCCAGTGTCAAACGCCTATTCATCAAGGTTTCCGCGAGTGCGACATTCACACTGGGTTCCTCGAATGGCGATAAACCGACGCCGATATCACATGTTGTCGCGGAATTGCAGTCAGAGCTTGATAATGCGTCAAACGTGCGAGCCGAAGGAGATGACCCCTCAGTACTATATACCCAAGAGCGTGCGGTGGTAGAGGGAGCACTCGTTTCCCCAATGGGAAGCCTCATTTGGGAACAGAAAAAAGCACCACTAGACACAACTATTGATCGCTTAGGTGGAATAGCACTCGATGGACCGCACCAGCTTTCTGTCGAGAAATCTCCAGCGTGGACCGACGAGTACGATTTGTTTAATCCAGGAGCCTTCACGACCCTTGATGAATCAACAAAACTCAACAATGCTACTTTTCAGAAGCTACCAGCAGGCGTAAGAGTGAGTTCTAAGGCGCAAGAGCAAGCCCCCCCAAAGCCATTTTCGGTGACAATCGACCTGCATAAAATCACACACGATGAGAATCACAATCTCATCCGCACGACATTTATTGGGTTTTTGGTTGATGTGTATATGACAACCGCCTTGACAAGTAGTTTACAGGAACGTGCTAACGTCCCGAACGTTAGTGCTGGACAACCGATTGTGAAGGTCAAAGAAGAGCAGTGGAACGTCTACAATGCGTCGGGCCAGACACTGGCACAAAACCAAACACCATTTCAAGCGTTTCAGATTGCACGCAACCAGATAGCCCATATTGCTCTTCCTAACAATGAAGAGATAGTGAAACTGTAAAAGCACGAAAGGCAGGTTCGTATGCCACCTACACTCACGTTTTATGGCTGGCAACGCTCCAGTATCTACACAACAGCTGGCAACACGCTGAAAAACGGACGTCTCACCGGACAACTGAACATAACCATAATCGACAAAAACGCTAGCGAGAAGGCAAGCGCAAGCGGTAAGCCCTCATTTGCTATTATGGGGCCGGGAGATATTGCAGGCATCAAACAGCAGGTTATTCTGCAAACTGCACCACGTCCGTTTGCACGCGATGCAGAGGACACAAAACTGGTACATGTGGATTTTGCTGAGCCTGATCTACCCTGGCGTTATACTCCTGAACTCATGACATCACCTACACAGTTGCGCCCGTGGATTACCGTGCTTGTCGGGCGAGCCGATGAAATGAAAGTGGAAAACAATGTTGTGCATGCGAGCGATACCGTGTACAAAGACTATAATCTTGCACATTCCGCACGCTGGGCACACGTCCAGAATGACGGTTCAACCACTATTTCACGTATCCTCTCGCCGCGTCGCCTCGCTCCACAATCAGCGTATATCGCCGCCATCGTACCCACCTTCACCACCACGGGTCAGGATGCATGGACCGTCACACACTCACCGGACACTCTTCCTGCGTACTACTGGTGGAAATTCTGGACGGCAGAGGATGGCGACTTTGCAACGCTAGCCTCAGCACTTCGGGTCATCACCGCTCAAGGGCTTGGCAAAGCTCCACTTCACTATAACCGAGGGGATGTCCAAACAACGTTTGACGTGCGAGGCGCGATCACTAACCTGGAAAAAGAGCCAGACCCTGCCGATGTGCAGAAGGCAAGAGATGATTTAAAAGCATACAAAGCCGCAATGGATGCGTTGACCGATGAGATTGGGCGTAAGGTTATTGGTTTGCCATCCTACGGTGCTCCCTGGGTCAGTGAGAGTAACCCAACAACCTGGACACAAAGCCTGAATGAAGACGCACGGTATCGCGGAACTGCCGGTTTGGGCTTATGGATGGGCATTGAAGGACAAGAGACACTCGTCGATGCGGCAGTCACACAAATGGGTGCGTTCGATATCGCTGCACAGCGTGTTCGCCAGCTTGCGCTTGGTCTATTAGCGTCCCGTTCACTCTGGACACGCCGCTTCCCCGATGATCCCTTAAAAAGGCTGATGATACTTAGCCCACTTCTGCGACGTATGCGAACCGATACAGGCACGGTCATGGCTCATATCACAGGCAAGGCTAGTCCATTAGAAGCGGCCATGTTCTCAAGTGCAGCGCGACGTATGCTACGTCATGGTACCGCACAGACAAAACATAGCAAGGGAGGACTTGTCGCACGGAGCGAACTCTTGCTCATGTTCAACCAGTGTCCTCCAAAACCAGAGAAGTCGCTGCCAGGATTAGCGCATACCGATGAGATGGTACGCGACTTGGGACTCCCGACTCTTGAGGACCTGTCAATGCTTGGTATTCCCGAATTTCCTGAAAAGCTTTTGCAATATATTGACTCGCTTGTAGGTCAACCTGTTAACGCAAGAGCTATGTCTAATGCGTTCGGTCAAATACGCCAAGAAGCGGGTTTTGCGGGATGTGAACTCGATTGGGTATATTTATTGCCCTATGAGCAACAAAAACAAGTAGCCACACGTGATATGTTAATCACTGCCAATCGACAGTGTTTAAGGCCACGAGGTCTCGACACCAAGCCACCTTCCGACCAGCTTGCACATGAATTGGGAGACGTAAGACAGGAGTTTGCCCCTGAGTTGTCAGCTTTTATGACAAACTTTCTTTTGCTCCCAGAGAACAAGCCATGCAATCCACCTGATTTAAACGCTATCAGCAAGGTTGTTGCCGATGCCCTTGATCCAACCGTTGCTCTTCCACCTGCGCTAAAACGTGTTGCCGCCACGATGGAAGGTATCGACATTTCCTCGCTCGCACCACCACAAGTGCCTATTGGGATCCCCTTCCCAACGTGGACATTGCTCAATAAGTACGAAAAAGAGTGGTTGCTTCCTGGAGTTGGAACCTTGCAAAAAAACGCAGTGGTTGCGATGCAGACGAATCCTACCTTTATCGATGCCTATATGATTGGTATCAACACTCAGTTTATGAACGAGATGCACTGGCGTAACATCGCTGTGGATCGCAAAAGTACGCCGCTACGCATGTTCTGGGGACCCATTGATTTCGCGAGTACACAGGAACGCATGCCAGATATTCAGCCCTTGACAACATGGGACCCAACAACCGATCTTGGCGCGACACAACATCAAGTACTACCACCAGCAGGTGAGACCGATGGGACGCGTAATCTTGTGCTGATTTTTCGTACAGACCTGTTTCGGCGATACCCATCTACACTGGTGTATATGGAGAAAACACGCAAGGGTGTGGACGAGGATGCCGATTTGAAGGCAACGCCAATTCTCGATCATACACAACAGGCTGCGGTAGCTCCCAAGTTTTTTGGCCCGATCTATTCTGGGACACTGGAACCAGATTTGCACTTTTTTGCCTTTGACGTGAATCCTGACAACCTACAAGATTACTGGCTTGTTCTCGACGAACCACCATCGGAACTCCGTTTTCGTAGTGTGGATGACGACAACCAACTCCTTGTCAGTGCCGCACTTGATGGCGCAACCTTTGCAACTGAGACGTTTAGTAGGCCCACACGCGTTGCCATGAGCGGCGCATACTTAAAAAGGCTAGGACTACAAGGATGACAAACTTTCGAGATATCCGCTTGACAGACATTGCCCAGGCAATAGATATGCTTACAGGGCAAATTACCGCATTACAGCAAAAACTGGCTGCGCTCGATGGTGCGGGCTTAGCAGAAGATGAACTCACACGTCAACGGAACGAACTCAATGCACAGATTACGCAACGCACACAACTACAAATGCAGCTTGCAAGTGAGCAGACAGCATTACAAGCGGCCAAGCCTCTGGACGTGGACGACCTCACCTACCAGTTGGCAACCGTGGCATTTCTAGGGAGTGTCACAGTTGCCGGTCCACTACTAACCATGTTACAACAGGACCCTGTTGTGCTAGCCATTGGGAATGCGCCATTCATCACACCTGCAATAGAACAAGCGATTCTCATCGTCCCTAAATCAACCGAGCAACTCGCGTTTTCGCCGCTTGCCTATCTCGATGGTGTCAAGACCGCAAGTGGCAGCGACGCGGCTTTTTCACAACTCGTCACAGTGACACATCATCAGTGGTTTGCGCTGGCACTGGAACAGCGTCCCTATTTCTACAACGATTTTGGCGTCTTGTTACCAGTGCGCTTGGAAACGCTCTTTGACTACGACGAACCGAACAATCAATGGACGATGAACCTGCGTATTATTCCAGATGAGGCGTCGATGAGGCGTGATAATCCTGTTATCACCGACTTTGAGTTACAAAGCGTGCGAAACATGTGGCAAGCGATATATGACAACTTGGACGCATTACACAAAGCAAAAACACCTGCAGAGTGGTTGGATACACTCTATGGCAGCTCAGAATGGCAGTTTCTGTGTACCCGTTTTAGCGGTGCAAGGGCAACATGGCTTGTCTCAACCTACCTGCCAGACGTTACAGGTGGTACTGTTACTGTTCGTGGGCAGGCGAGTACAGATGCTCCGCCACCTAATCGCGTTGGGAGTTTCCCCGACGCAATTGAGGTATGGGTTGCCTTCCAAGAACAACCTGCGTCACGCTTAGCAACCACTACAATTAAGACAGATGCACTTACCTTTGATGTCTTTGGCAAACAACATGACGACAAACAAGTGGTACAACACGAAAAAGATCGCTGGTGGGTTTCCTGGGACGCGGCACTGGCTGTTGGGCTAGGAGTCAAGCAGGTCCTGCCTAATAATCATAGTCCACAAGATATTACGACATTGTATGTTGTCGGGATTGGTGAAGAAACGCCAACGGCCCATTTCCAGACTCAAATTGATGCAGGTGAAATGGCACTTATGAAGCTGGGTGAGCCAACGAACACGGTAAATGGCAGAGCAGCCGCCAACCTTGCGAAAGATGCGGAGACATGGCGCAAGGTGGTAAAGCAACGCTTACGTGGTGAAACAAGCTATCTCAGTGCTGCACTCACAGGACACGACAAAAGTTTAACCGCGCTACCGGATGCGAACGATGGCAACACCCATTCCTACAGTACAGACCTGGTACGAGCACTCTGGCCCGCGCTCTGGGGACACTTCATCAAAGATATTTGGGGACAAGGCGAGAACGCCCACCTTGTCGGAATATGGGCCAGCGCGGAGAGCGACTCCTGGACACTTCCTAACTTATGCCCAGAAGGACCACTGCCGCCAATCCGTATTAACGATCAGCCTTATGGCTTGCTTCCTACGTCATCGCTACGACACTGGAAGGTTGGTCCAGAAGAAGAAAGTGAGGCACAGCTCGAAACACGTATGCGTGGCCCTTTACTTGAGCTTCGTCGCTATTGGGCAACAATGGCACGTAACGCAGGAAACGTCGTCGGTCAAGATACAAAGCATTTGATTGATATGATCGGTCGTGATGCTCTGACCGACCAGTACATCTATCGCACATTTCTTCCCTCTCAGTATTTTGAATACTTTTATGAAGCTATCGCACAGATGCCGCGCGAGACGTTCTTTTCCTGGTTGGAAAAGCAATTTACGCCAGCATACAAGATCATGAACGGCAAGCCGCAACGCCACTATATGACCTACGGCGGCTATAGCACACTCGATATTCCACTGGTTACGCCTACACACTGGCCTCCGTCTCTCTACAAAAGAGACGAGACAGGGAACGTTGTGCTTGACGAACAAGGGCAACCTGTCCTTGCAATGAGTGTTGCTGACGCATTTCAAGAGGCTATCCGGCGTATTCTCAACTCAAAGTATCGCATTGGGGTTTTGTGGGAGAGAGAGTTCAATTTGGTCCTACCAGATAGTTTGCTCATTCGTCTGATGATCTATGCCTATTTTCACAGTGGCGCAGATGTGGTGCAGGCAGATGCCCATACTTTAACACCGTTGCTAGAGCAACTTGTTAGCCCAAATACAGGCTCAACAGTAGTCCGCACTACTGTAGAAAACTACGATTTTTCCATTCCTCATAAGACATCGGCTGGCACGATGAATACTCTCTTGACCGATGCCTTTGAAACAGTTGCCATCTTGTACCAGATATCCCCTGAACAGGTAGAACGCTCGTTGCGTGCAACACTTGATACGGCTTCTCATCGTATAGACCCCTGGATTACAGGCTTCTCATGGCGACGGCTCAAACATCTCGGCAGAACGAGTACGGCACGTTTCAGAATGGGGGTGTATGGCTGGCTAGACGGGCCTATAGACATTGGAATGAAACCAGGGCCAACGAATGGAGGATTGTTGCACACACCATCATACCCACAAGCACTTGCGAGTGTTATTCTACGCGATAAGTTTCTCTCCGAGCAGGCTGAGGGCGTCGCACAGAATAAATGGCACATGAATATCGAATCGAGCCTGATTCGTATGGCGGAAGAACTTGCCGAAGAAACGCGTATCGGGAGCCACATCTATGAGGCACTTGGACGACGCGTTGAGCGTATTATAGGGACGCGTGATGGCGTGAAAACACTCCGTACTACGTTTCCGCTACGCCCTACCCAGCTTGAGCCTAACGTCGTCTGTAATGGTTTAGACGCACTACATGGACTTCTTGCTACTCCACCCTCGCCACTCGTCCCAACCACAGAGCAACATGCTGCACTAGACCTACTGCAACGAACGCTTGCTACCTACAGCGACTTACTGCTTGCCGAAGCTGTCCATCAACTGGTCACTGGTCACGGTGAGGTCGCAGGTGCTGCAATGGACGCTGCTGCTGGATTAGGAAAACCTCCAACCCTCGAATTTGTACGCACCCCTGCTGGCGGCTACTCCTTGAATACCAGTGTAATCACCGTCCTTCCATTTAAAGCCATCGACGATATTACCGATGCGTCGCGTAGTCCTGGTGTCATAGCCGATGCATCCGTTGCAGCATTCATAGAAACGCTGCTTGGTACAGCAGATCATTGGCAATGGAATGTGGACCCTGATCACGCTCTCACATTACGTGATATGCAGTTGGAGCCAATTGACACCGTAATGCTCTCAAAGGAGTGGCTAGAGAATTGTGTTCTCTTTAAGCTTGGTATTGAGAAGACACCCGACACAATACTCAAGGGCAATGGGACACAAAATCACCTTGTAGCACGCGAGGTTGTCAAGATTTTAGGCAGTCAACCAGCACTCTTCAAAGATATAGGGAACCAGAGTGACCAGAACAAAGACGAGCTAGCACAACTAGATACGAATATTCTCACCGAACTCAAGCATCGCTATGCACAGATCACGATAGCCGCTACGTTCATGATAGCAGATTTAACGACAGCCGCCGATGAACAAGCACGCAAACAGGCACTCTTTCGTGCATTGCGTTGGGGGATCACGCCAACGGTTACGCAAGATGAACAGACGGTGTTGCTTGCGGCACTCTTTAACGGCACCGATCCGCAAGATACAACGTTGTTAACACGGCTAACAACACAAGCCCTCGCATCACTACAAAAACGCGTAGATGTCGCTTCAAAACCTGAAGCACTCAAACAGCCGCATCAGTTTGCAACTGCAATTGCCGAACTTGCAGCACCAGAAGGCCAGTTAGCGATTTTGAGCAAGATGAATGCACAAAAACTTCAAAGCGCAACGGGAATCATAACAACGGCGAGTGATGCCACACTCGATCCCGACTGGTTAAGTGTTGTGGCTCCTGTACGTCCGTCACTGGCACGCCTAGAAGCTCTACAGCTAGAGACGACAATCGTATACGGACTCGCGAGTTTCGCGACATGGAGCAGTGCGCCACAAGATCACTGGCAAACGAACATCATTGCTGCCAATGAGCAGGGGCGCGACGCACACGGTGGCGGTGGACTTCCTCCACTGACAATACCACGCTTTGTTGCGGTCTATAGTGTGGGAAACATGTGGTCGCCACCGGACGCAACGAGTAGTGTTGCGGTAAGTCTTCTTGATAGCTGGAGCGAAGGCGTACCAGTGAAACAGCATGTCACGACCGTAGCGGCAGGTTTTAACGCACCAGTGGCTCGCCCGCCACAAGCCATTCTGCTCGCGGTTCCACCCGAACTCAGAAAGCCACTTGATACGCAGACGCTTATCGATATACCAATTCTCGATCTGTGATACAATAAAGAAAACGCCAAAGGAGAGAAGAATATGCCAAGAGTAACAAGAGCAGCCGATCATCTTTCAGTTGAAGAAGTAAAAAACAGGATGCAAGGTTCTTTAC
>JAABUZ0100010402.1_pt1 | contig 10347 bp, 10 predicted proteins | sample 5562091 | NCBI WGS metagenome assembly JAABUZ01 (sample SAMN12813069, study PRJNA571459) | rock metagenome | isolation source: Antarctica rocks | place: Antarctica: Victoria Land, Linnaeus Terrace sud | collected 2015-12-21 | reverse complement strand
CGGTGGCCGACGCCGAAGCCGGCAGGGTCACCGCCAAGAAGGAAGCCACCCGGGCAGCGGAGTGCTCGCGGGCGTCGGTGAGCCTGCTGGGCGCGTTGCGCCGGGACCTGCTCACCGACTACACCGCGCAGATCGCCGACTCTGCCAGCGACCTGCTGTCCAGTTTGGACTGTGAACATGTGGCCATCACCCTGGACGATTCGTTCGCCCCGGGGGTGGTGCGTGCGGACGGCTCCACATTGGCGTTGGTCCACCTCTCCGGTGGGGAGAAGTACCGGGCGGCGATGTGCCTGCGCCTGGGGATCACCGCCCACATCGCCGGGGGCGGTGGGATGCCGATGATTTTCGGGGACGAGATCACCGCCGCCTACGACTCGGACACCCGGGAGGCGGTGGTGGCGTTCCTGTCCTCGCTGGGGATGCCGATGGTCCTGGTCGGGCACACCGATGAGGTGTTGTCCATCAGTTCGCGGGCGTACACGTTCACCAAGGCCAGCCCGGAGTCCGGGTCCCGGATCCGCCGCTCCTCCTCCCCGACCCCGGTGGGGGTGTGATGCGAGTCAGTGCCCGCCCGCTGAACTTGGTCGAGTCGGACAACCTCACCGGGCGCATCGCGGGCACCGCCGCCGAGCTCACCCACCTCATCGGACACACCTCCGCGGCGGACCGTGCCCTGTTGGACACCGGTGACGCACTGCTGGTCGTCACGGACAAGCCGTTCTTGGGGCGCACTCTGATGTCCCGGCGCGCCGGGTTGCGCGAAGATAGACCTGGCCGGTGGGTGCGGGTGATGTGCACCGGGCATCGGGAGGCCTCCCTGACCCCGGCGCAACGAATCTGGGCACGCCAGGAGCTGGAACGGGTGGCGGCGAAACTGGTGGGTGAGCACGGGATGCGGGTGGCCATCCACGGGGGCGCGAACGGTGCTGACCTGTACTGGGCGTCCGCGGCACATGACGGTGCAGGGGTAGACGATGTGTGGGCCTACCTGCCGTACCCGCAGCAAACCACAGGGTGGACACCCGAGCAGGTCGCGCAATGGCACTGGTTGGCGGGTCTGAAACCCGACGGAGCGGCCAGTCTGCGGTGGTTCGCTGCCGAGGAGTTCTCGGTGGGGGCCCTGCACGCCCGCAACGACGCCATGATCGCCGACGCCGACGCAGTAGTGGCGGTGCTGGACCCGGGCAAGACCGGTGGCGGCACTGTGTCGGTGCTGCGCAAGGTCGGGACCAGCCGGCCGGTCGTCACCCTCGACGTGGTGGCCCGCACCGTCCGGTTGTCGGTGGCGCTGTGACAGTGTGGCCCGCACCGCCCGACTGGCGACAACACGGTGACGGGGGTGACGAGGTGAGCGTGCTGGTGGTGGGCGCGAACACGGTGCTGGATCAGGGGTTGATGCGGTTGTCGGTCAGCGCACCACCCGGATCCGTGGACCTGTTCGTGTCCCAGCTCGACGCGCAGCGCCGCGTGCGCAGCGACGCGGACCTGGTGTTTTTCAACCAGCCGATTTCCCCGGAGGGTGCGGTGCGTCTGCTGGAGGGGGTCACCGCGCAGGTCGACCTGGCTGGGGTCCCCGCCGATGTGGCGGTCCTTTCCTTCGCTGTCGCCGCCAACGACGAGGGTGCTGATGGTCCTCCGCCGCTGGGCCAGATCGCCGGGCTGACGGTGGAGGTGCGCGCGATCCCCGAATCACGCGCCGGTTCTGGGGTGCACACCGCGCCGGTGAGCAGGCTGAGCACCGAGCGGGCCGCGGTCCTCGTCGAGATGTACCGACATGGTGGTGGCTGGAAGCTGCGTAACGTGTGCGCCGGCTGGACGGAAGGACTCGCCGCCCTGGTTCGCGAGCACGGTGTTGTCGTCGACGAAGAGCCGGAGGACAGTGCACCGCCGGCACCCGAGGCGGACCGGATGTTGGTGACCGAGCGCGAGAAGCTGGACCTGCGCAAACGCGAAGTCACGAAGGTGCTGCTCACCAAAGGGGCGCCCACCGCCCAGGCCCGGGTGGTGCTGGTCTTGGACAAGACCGGATCCATGCGCCGGGCATACAGCACCGGGGTGGTGTCCCGGGTGGTGGAACGGATGGTGCCGGTCGCTGCGACCCTGGACGATGACGGCGCGCTCGAGTGTTATCTGTACGCACGACGTTTCGCCAAGCTGCCTGATGTGTATGCGGACACCGTCACCGAGTGGAGCAGGCAGTACCTGCACCTGTCCGGGCACCACGGCGGCATCGACTACGACGATTTGGGCGCCGCCAACGACGAGCCCCCGATTCTCCGGGAGATCATCACCGGCCTGCGCCGCGGTGCGGCGATGCCCACGTTGGTGCTGTTCTTCACCGACGGCGGGTTCGGCCAACGCCGCGAGATCACTGCGCTCATCACCAAGGCCGCCGGCCTGCCCGCGTTCTTCCAGTTCGTCGGCGTCGGCCGCGCCAACTACGGGTTGTTGGAACGGTTGGATGACCTCGCCGGCCGGGAGGTCGACAACGTCGGCTTCTTCGCCCTCGACGATGTGGACGCGGTGAGCGACGCCGAGCTGTACGCCCGGGTGCTGGGTGAGTTCCCCGACTGGTTGCGCGCCGCCCGAAACGCCGGAATCGTGGCCTGAGTTCGCCTGTGTGCAGCCAGGAACCGCTAAGTTGCTGCACAATCGTCTGGGTTGCCGCATAATCGTGCGCCACCGCAGACAATGCACCCACCCCCTCGTAGGAGAAACCATGAACAAAGCCGAGTTCGTTCAAGCCCTCGCGGACGATCTGGGGACGGACCGCCGCTCCGCCGCCAAGACCGTCGAAGCGTTCACCCACCTGATCTATGCGCACACCCTCAAGGGTGAGAAGGTGACCCTCACCGGTTTCGGCACGTTCGAGAAGCGGGACCGGGCGGCGCGTACCGCACGTAACCCGGCGACCGGGGAGCCGGTGAAGCTGAAGAAGACTTCTGTGCCCTCCTTCCGGGCGGGTTCGGAGTTCAAGGACGTCACCGCGGGCCGCAAGAAGATGACGAAGGACGGGATCGTGGCCAAGAAGGAACCCGCGAAGGTCGCAGCAGCGCCCGCGCCGGTGAAGGCCAAGTCGACAAAGGCGACCAAGGCGAAGAAGGCCAAAGTCTAGGGGGTAGCCCCAGCGCGCTGAGCTTCCTCGACGACCGCCGGGTGCAGTGTGGTGTCCCCGGCGGCGATGAGCGTATCCACGGACAGTCCCCACATCTGCCCGGACAGCAACCAGTCCACGCTCACCTTGTTGGTGTCGGCGATGCGCGCCAAATCCAGCGAGGTGAACCGGCGGACGCCGCTGAGGCATTTCGACATCGTCGGCTCGTTCAACCCGATGCGTTCGCCGAACTCCCGCTGGGTGAGCCCGGAGTGGCGGATGAGGGAGCGCACCCGGTCGGCGGTGGTGGTGGTCATGCCCATCATGTGTGCGGCCCATCCGGCGTGCCCCCGCAAGGTCCGTTGCCACCCGCCGGACACACCCCGATGGTGAGCGAACGCAACCGGGTGCCGGCCGGGACCGGTGTGCGAGGGGGACGGTTCACCGCCGCGACCCACCAGGAACCGGACCTTCAGCTGACCGGTGAGCCCGAGTCCGAGCCCGAGGGCGCTGCGTTGCGGTGCGGGATGTGCGGTCAGTTCCGTACCCTGGCCACCGCCCATCGCTGTCCGGCGCCGGGGCTGGTGCCGCTGAGTGCCGCCGCCACCCGGGTGCTGGAGCAGTGCCGGGCCGCCGGGGGCCGGCCGTTGATTGTGGGCGGCAGTGTCCGCGACGCGCTGGTGGCCGCCCAACGGGGTTCGATTCTCGTGTCCAAGGACGTGGACATCGAGGTCTACGACGCCGAACCGTTACTGCTTTAGTCGGTCAGGGTGACCCCGTGACCGAGTGCCGGGATAACGGTTGCCCGGCGGTGGCGTTCCCACTCCTGCTCGGCGGTCGGTATTCAGTTCCCCGACTCCGCGCAGGTGGAACTCGCCCACAGTTTCGTTGACGGCCTGGTTGGTAGCTCTCCGGCACGTGATCCTCTGGTCACGGCTGGTCACACCTTCCCGTCGCCTGCCTCGGAAACCCTGGGCGCGACGCCCGATCACCGCGGCAGCGCCGTGATGTCGGGTGACGTTGCGGTAGGGGCGTTGCCAGTGCTGGCCGCCCCACACACTCGTGTAAGCGGGGTTGACCGCGTACAGCGCGACCCCCGCCTGATCGGTCATGGAGGTCAAACGGTCACGAAAGACAGCAGTGGGCAAACCGGACACAGTGCGGCGGAACCGCCTCCCACGACGACCGGAGCCCATCGTCTCCCGGCCGGTGCTGCGGGCGTCAGCGAAGTCGAGGTCTTCGACCGCCAGCTGTTCCACACCTCTATCGGAAGCCACCCGCAGCAGAGTGCTGATCGTGTGACGAACCTGCGCGTCCCGATGGGCGGAGGTTCCGGTGAGCTCAAAACCGATCGTGATGGGTGAGCCGACAGGGTTGCCATGGCGGTCGAGGTGCCGCACCGCCAGGTGCCCGTCGTTGAAATCCACGCCGAGGATCTCCCCGACAGCCCGCGCGGCCGGCACCGCGACAGCAGTATCGGGTTCCCCACCGGTGGTGGGTGTGGGCTTCCAGCGACCGCCACCGGCCGCGGTGGACCACGCAGCACTCAGGTACACCCCACCGCGACCCGGTCGGCGGGTGAACGTGTATGCCACGGCCTTGCCGGTGGTTATCCGGGTGAGCCACTCCCCGCCACGGTGGGCGAATACGACTCGCCCGGACAACTGGTACCGCCCGCCCGTCGTGTTGGCGAGGTGCTCGAGAGGACGGGGAAGCCGGATGCTGCACTTCCCGTCGGGGGTGATGCGGATGGTGAGGTTGCCGTACTGCTCGTCACTACTGCCGTTGGCGGTGACCCGCCACCGTGCGCACTCCCACTGCCGGCGCCATTGTTCTTCGGTGAGGCCGGCAGTGTCGAGATGATGGCGCATGTGGGCGAGCCCACGCCCGCCCTCGACCACATGCACGTGGCGGGCGGCGAGGTTGCCTTCCACCCGCGCCAGCCGGGCTTGCAAGATCTGCAGGCGTTGCTGTTTGGCATACCGCTGTGCCCGGTTGGCGTAACCGTTCACCGGGCGTTTCCCTTGGCGGCGCGAGGTGGCGCTCACCTGGGTGGCTTTACCGACTGGGGCCGCCAGCCGCGCGGTGATTGTGGTGATCGCCGCGCGCAGGGAGTCGCGGTGGGCCACCTGGCAGCGGCGAGCGAGGGCGATCTGTTTGTCGGTGCCCGTGAACACGGTCGAAGCCCAGCGCGAGGATGAGGCGGCGGTCAGCTTGTGCTTGCGGGTGTTGGTGTTCCTGCGGCGCTGCTTCACCGAGGCCGGATGTTCCTGCCGGCTGTGGGCGGCGAGGTCCCGCCGACGCAGCAATCCCAGGTGCTCAGCCAGCGCATCGAGGACCTGATCATCGCCGCCGGTGGTGTGAATGCGTGTCGAGGTGGCGCAACCGCTGGGCGGGGCCACCTCTTTCACCCCGTGCCATTGTCGCAACCGGGTGGCTGTCACGATGGGCCACCGTCGGTGCGACCGGTTTCGGTGGCCACCGCCTGACGTAGCCGCTTCGTCGCTGCCGAACTCTGCCCGTACAGGCGCCCGGCGAAGCTGGTGACGATTGCCAGCATGTCGCGCACCAACTCACTTTCGACCGAGGCGTTGTCCGGCTCCCCCGTGTACACCACGGTCACGCCAAACCCGGACAACAGATGCTCGATGACCCCGACACCGAAACGCGCAAGGCGGTCGGGATGCTCGACCACCAGAACATGCACGTCCGCGGCCATGCATTCACTGAGCGCGCGACGCAACCCCGTACGACGATCCGACAGGCCGGAGGCGATGTCGGTGAACACCGCCATCTCTTTACACTCGCGAGCGGCACGGAGCCTCTCTATCTGCCGGTCGAGGTCCCCCTCGGCCTGCTGTCGGCGGGAGGACACCCGTGCGTAGGCGACGGTGCGGTCACCCTTGCGGTTGAGCAGCATCACGTCCAGGTCTCCCCGACGAAACATCCTCCGTCCACCGCCTCCACGAACGTCCGGCAGTTTCCCGGCGTCGGTGTACCGGCGCAATGTGCGCGTGGACACTCCGTACACCCGTGAGGCTGCCACGGCGGACAGCCACTCCTCGGGTGACGTGTTCCTCATGTCCTCGACTGTACACGCAAATGACCAGGAATGACCTACAGTGTTACTAGCTGTTCGCGAACCCGCCGCCCTGGCCCGCGAGCTGTCCGCGGTGGGTCGGGTCGATGAGGTGGGGGTTAGTTTCGGGGTGCTGAAGGTTATCTGCGGCGGTGAGGACTTCGATGTGTCTTTGCCCCGCATTGACTCCAAGGTGGGGTCCGGGCACCGCGGCTTCGAGGTGCGGGTGGATCACGGCCTGGATGAGGTGGCGGCGTTCGGGCGCCGCGATTACACGGTGAACGCGATGGGGTGGGACCCGCTCACCGAGGAGTTGGTCGACCCTTACGGCGGTTCCGCGGACCTCGAGCAGAAGGTGTTGCGGCACACCACTGACGCTTTCGACGAGGACCCGCTGCGGGTGCTGCGTGGGATGCAGCTCGCCGGCCGTTTCGACTTGGCCTTGGCCCCGGAGACCGCGCAGCGTTGCCAGGGTCTGGCCGGTTCGTTCGGTGAGTTGCCCCGCGACCGGGTGTGGGGTGAGTGGGCGAAGGTGGCCCGCAAAGCCGAGCACCCCTCCGCGTCGCTGCGGGCGCTGCACGAATCCGGGTGGGAACACCACTTCGTCGAGTTGGCGGAAGTGCGCGACGTTCCGCAGGACCCCCGGTGGCACCCGGAGGGCCCCGTGCATGCGCACACCGCGCTGAGCGCTGACGCGGCGGCGCGGGCCGCGACGGAGGCCGGGCTCGAGGAGGAGGAGCGTGAGGTGGTGGTGCTCGCCGCCATGCTGCACGACCTGGGCAAGGCCACCCACACGGTGACCGAGCCCGATGGTTCGATCACTTCCCGCGGGCACGCCGCCGCCGGGGTGGACCGGGCGCGGAAGTTGTTGGCCCGGATGGGTGCCCCTCACCGGATGCACTACCTGGTGGGGCCCATCATTGCCGAGCACATGACGTGCGCCGGCACCACCGAACCCACCCCGGCCGCGGTGCGCCGGCTGACCCGGCGCCTGTCCGGGCCCAAGGGAACCGGTCCGACATTGAGCCAGTGGGCTGCGGTGGTGGCCGCGGACAACGCGGGACGCGGCACCGGTTCCCGACCGTCACCCGCCGATGCCTGGGTGTCGGTGGCCGCCACCCTCGGTGAGGGGGTGGCACCGCGGGCCGGTGTGCTCACCGGTGACCACCTGATCGCGGCGGGGATGTCCCCGGGCCCGCAGTTCCGGCCGCTGCTCGCCACAGCGTTGGCCGCACAGGATGAGGGCAGCTTCGATGACGAGCGGGGTGCGTTGGCCTGGTTGGCCGCACAGACCTGAGTTATCAGCATGGGAGGGAACCTTTTTCGCCGCGCCACCGATATGCTGGGCGGGTACAGCGGCGGATGAGTACCGGCACCTACGGCCAGACTTGCAGGATGTCTGGGCACCGAGCACTGCCTCCGTCGCCCCACCGATTACCGAGACGCCGTGCACCTGGGGCGGGGACGAGTCCGTTTCTCCCCGATCTGGTCGAGGCCGGCGTCTCGGTGGCGGTGCCCGCGGGGGCACACGCCCCCAAGGCCGCACACATACCGGTCATGACCCACAGCGATGATGCAGACCAGAAACAGCTCCGCACACATTTCGGCGAGACGGTCGCCGCCCTGATGCGCGGCGGTAGCAGCCAACAGGATGCGCGGCGCACCGCCGACGAGCAGACCCGCGCCGCGATGGCCGCCGGGACACTGCCCAACGTGGAGGTCAGTGCCTGCGGCTGTGTGCTCGGCGCCCCGCACGGCAGCGTTCTGGACTGCCGCTCCGGGATGCGCTGAGCACACAACCGTCCCGTTTCTGCGCATGTTCTTACCTATGGACGAGGACGAGCGACCCCGGGTAGGACGGCGTGATCGTTTCCGCGCCCAAAGCAGTGAGGAAGAGGCCCAGATCCGTGACTGGCTGACCGGCCGCGGCTCCACCGTCGTCACCGTCGCCTTCTTTCTGCTGGCGCTCGGCACCGTGTACTTCATGGTGTTCGGCTGATGAGCCGCCGTTCGGGTAACCGTTCCGGGCCCGCTGTGCTCGGCACCGCCGGCGGTGGGCTTGGTGACGCCTCGGGTTGGGCGGCGAACGAGAACGTGGCCCGGATGGGTCAGGCCGGTGAGGTGCGGATGGCCGCCATCCTGGACCCCCTCGCCCGCCCCGGCGGCGCCACTGTGCTGCACGACCTGCGCATTCCCATCCCCGGTTTCACCGCGAACATCGACCATGTGGTCGTCTCCGGGCGCACAGTGCTGCTGATCGACTCCAAGATGTGGAAGCCCGGTTTCTACTGGACTGTGGGCGGTAAGACGCGCCGCGGGTGGCGCCGGTTCGCGGTGACCTCGAGGTCCGGCAAAACCGCGTACCCGGCGGAGACCAAGACCATGTCCATGGCTTATGACGCCATCACCCGGTACCTGCATGGTCGTGGGATCAACGCCACCATCACCAGGCCCGTGGTCGTCGTGTTCAGCTCCTCCCAGCGGGCCCGTCTGACCGTGTGGATGCTGCAGTTCCCTGGGGCCCGGGTCATGACCGGGGACGCCTTCCGCCGCCGCGCCCGCATGTTGGTCGGCAAACGGACCGCGGACGCGGTCATCGTGGCTGCCCTGGCGGAGCTGCTGAACAACGGCGGTTCGACGCTCCGGCGACCCGATCGGCGCCCGCCCGCACAGGTTCCCCATGAGGTCGACCCGTTCGCGATGCCGTTGCCGGCGGTGCCGGTTCCCCGAGGTGGCACGTCGCCCTCCTCCTACGAGACGGGCGGCGGGACACCGGTCAACCCCTGGGCGTGACCCGCTCGGCGGCCCCGCCCGACTCGCGCTCGACACCACGAAACTGAGGTAGAGCCCCGAGATGGCTGCCCGTAAAAACGCCCCCGCCCCCAACGTGGCCCCCGTCGCCCTGGTGGTGGGGGTGGTCCTCACCGGGTTGGCGGTGTGGTTGCGTTACCCGGGGCTCCCGCTGCTGTGGTTGGCGCTGATCGTCGCCGCCTGGTTGACGCCACCGGCGGTGTTCACCGGACGCAACAACTCCGCTGGTGCCCCCACCCCGGCGCACACCGGTGAGGACCGGGCGATGAGCCGCTACCTGTTCTGGCGGGACCTGCGCTTCCGGTTGCTGTTCCCCACCGGTGACTGGTTGCCCGGGTGGCCGGTGTTGGCTGCGTGGCCGGCTGCGGTGCTCACCGCGGCGTTGGCGTGGAACATCCCCGCCCAGCAGTCGGTGTGGCGTTGGGTGAATGCGGCGGCGGCGTTCATCATCGTCGTTCAAGTGCTGGCGTCGCGGCGTCGCACCATGGCCGATCGGTCAGGGTGCCCGGGGGTGCGGGTGAACTCCCTGCCCGCCCTGGTGGCCCGTCGGCGGACCGCCCTCATCACCGCCGCCGCCGCCGGTGCGGCCGCCCTCGTAGTCGTGGTCGCCGAAATCCTGTTCCTCCCTGCTCCCGGGGTGCCCTCGGTTGCCCTGTTCGCGGTGCTCAGTGCGCTCGCCGCGTTCGGTGCGGTGGCGGGTGTGGTGTGGACCCGGTCGGCGTTGGACACCTGGCACCAGCTCGTCGTCCAGCGGGGGGTGTGGGGCCCGCGTTGGAGCGCCCTCAAACATGACCCTGCCCCCTACCTCATCGCGCACACCCAGGTCGGTTCCGCGGTGGTGGACACGTTCGAGGCCCCGTCGGGGTCCGGGTCGGTGGCTTTCCTGCCGTTGGGCCCGAAGATCGCCCCCACCCTGGGTGCCGGGGCGAAGGTGGCGTTGTTGGAAACCCCGGACGCGGGCAGCGACGGACAGCCGATGCCGGGGACGGTGCATCCACTGCGGTTCGACATCGTCCACTGGCCGTTGACCGAGCTGCCCGACCTGGCCGACCCGGCTTGCACCGAGGATGTGGCGGCGCTGTTCGCGCGGTGCGCTTTCGTGTGGGCGCTGGAACCGGCCGGGTACGCCCGAATGGTTCTCCTCGGTGTGCAGCGGATCACCGAGGACCCGAGCAGCACCGCACCGCAGGACAGCCCCGCGGAAGACACTGCCACCGAAGACGCCGAGATCACCGACGACCCGGCCGAGGAGATCCTCGTGGACACCGGGGACGGGTCTTCCGGGGAGGTGAGCCTCGACAAGAAACCCGCACCCCAGATCGAGGCACCACCCCCGTCCCCAACGGCGTGGGCTTCACAGTGG
>JAABUZ0100010401.1_pt1 | contig 10348 bp, 12 predicted proteins | sample 5562091 | NCBI WGS metagenome assembly JAABUZ01 (sample SAMN12813069, study PRJNA571459) | rock metagenome | isolation source: Antarctica rocks | place: Antarctica: Victoria Land, Linnaeus Terrace sud | collected 2015-12-21 | reverse complement strand
AAAATAGCCCATCACCGGTTGGTAGATTGTAGGGGCGTATTGCAATACGCCCCTACGCGTCGGTGCGCCCTGATTTTCATCTTCGGTGGTGGCCCGTAGGGCCGTGGTTACTGCGGTCGGTGCGTCCACTGCTCCTGGGCCCTTGTGGGCGACGTGGGTAGCTCTCGGGTCCATCACCGGTCACATGGCCACTGGTCCTGTCCTGGTTGGGACGACAGTTTGCTCGCCGCCATCCTCTGCTGGTACCACGACTCGTGGCTCGCTACGCACGCATGGGTGCCCCCTGGGCGAACAGTCGGCACCTTCTCTCACTCCACCGCAGTATCCACGGCCCTGCGGATCATCATCGAGGATGAAAGTGACCACGTCCTCCCTCTTCGTCCGGCGACGGGGCCACCAGCCCTGATGAACCCGGCGACCAGTGAACGCACCGACCGCAGTCGGCCGTACTTTGGTGCGGGTGCCCTCTGGGCACGCAGTCTGCACCCCACGATCTACCAGTCGCCGAAGTACTTTTTCAGAGCAGCACGTTGGTGCGGAGTGCGCCCCGAGGACACTTGCTGGCCGTGCTACACGGTCCGAGCAAGAAGGGCACGAGCACCACGATATCGGTCCGTTCCACCGTGCACGTCGCTCACGCGCCAGATCCCGCTCAGTTACCGCACCGATGAATCCGCCACCCGCCCGTCCGCTGGCACGCGCTTTGCTCGCTCTGTGCACGCCTGAGCGTGTTGCTGTATCAAAGCTGCCTGCGGAATGGCTGCATGTATCTCCAGATGACGCCAGACAGATGATGGGAATTGAGATGCGCATCTTCAAATTTCGTGACGACCACCGTCCGCGGCGCTACGAACCGTTCGCGTACGTCCTCAGTGCGTCGCTGATCCTGTCGGCGTGCCTGGGCACGAACCGCACGCCAACGACAACCGGGCCGGGCGGCTCCATTGCCACGGCGACGGCACCCACAACGCAGGCAGCCGCGACTCCTATTGGCACGGGCGTGGCCGCCACCGGAGTTCCAACGGCCAGCACCGCAGCCACTGGTGCCGCGACCGCTGCCGGTGGCGCCACCGCTGCCAGTCCAACGGTCGGCACATCTGTGGCCATCACCGGCACGGCAACCACGGGCACAACTTCTGGGGCAACCACAGGCACGACCTCCGGGGCAACCGGCACGGCAACTACGGGCACGGCGGGCACGGCAGGTGTTACGGGCGCACCCGCTGCCGGTCAAGCGACCAGTACCACGGCAACTCCGGCAGTTGCTTCTGGTGCGGCGACGACCGGAACGTCCACGGCTGGCGCCTCGACAACCACGAGTGGCACCGCGTCTACACCAGCGGCATCCGTGACTGCGGCGACGACCGGGACCTCCACGATTGGTGCCGCGACGACCGGAACGTCCACGCCTGGCGCCGCGACAACCGCAAGTGGCGCCGCGTCTACACCAGCGGCATCCACGACCGGGACCGGCACGCCAACGACCCTTTCTGGCGTTGCACCTGTTGGTGTCGCGGGCGCGGGTACGGCAGGCACGCCGACCAGTGGGACAACAACCGTCACTCCCTCCGCATCCACTACTGTGGCGGGTACCGGGACGACCACGGCTGGCCCCTCTACGCCGGGCGCGTCGAGCGGCGCGACGAGTAGTCTGGCTGTCACCGGCACGACCACCATTACCCCGGTAGCGTCCACAACCACGACCGTCACCCCCGCTGGTACGGGCACCGCGACCGCTGGAGCCACCCCTGGAACCACCACGACACCCGGGACGTCGTCTACGGGAACGACGACCGTGTCAGCAACGGGCACCACCACGGGCACAGCCACCACCGGGACGACCACCGCCACGGCGGGCATCTCGGCAACTGGTACCGTGGGCACGGCCACTGGTAATCCGTGCATGCTTTCACCCGCCAGCGCGGGCACAACACCCGGAACAGCGGCCACTGCTGGCACCGCTGGCGCCACGAGTGCGCCGACCGGTACGACCACAGCGTCGGCAGGCACGGCTTCCACGGGCACTACGGCTGGCACTGGCACGAGCGCCGTACCTACGCCCCCACTTGGCACGCTGGTTGCCAGTGGCTCCGCCGTCTTCTCCGGGCCGAACTCGGGTCCGACAGCCGCGGCATCACCGTCTGGAACCGCATCCCCCGGTGTGAGCGCCACAGCTGGTGCTCCTTCCGGCTTCATCTCACCGTTTGGCACGCCCCTTGCCCGTCTCTACACCACGTCGTGCTCACCGGACCAGCTGGTAATGTACTTCACCACGGCACTCCAGCAGAATCAGTGGTCTGGCTCGTTCATTCCCGTGCCCGGTGTATCCCTGCCAGGCGCAGGCGCCACCGGTACCACCACTGCAGGCACGAGTGCGACTGCTAGAGCTACTGGCACAACCACGACTCCTGGTGCCACTGGCACTACCACCGCAGGCACAACCGCGACTACTGGCGCCACGGGCACCACGTCTCCATCGGTTCAGAGTGGCAGTGGCACGACGCCCCGTTCACGCGCCGGAAGTTTCCTGAAAGTGACGTCAACCGGGGACACGGTTGTGTTCATCGAGATATTCACCGATCCGTCCGCGTCTCGTTCCACCACGGGAAGCGGGACGGTGAGCGGCACGCCCACCGTGGGCACTGCTGGTTCAGCGCCGAGCACCACCTCGACCGCATCCACCGGCACGCCGACGCCATCAGGTACAACAACCGCCAGTACCGGCACCGGCGCCTCCAGCGGCATACTGACATACGTGTCGATCATCGAACAGCGGTCGTCCGCACCGGTTGGTCCGGTGGCAGTGCCAGCCCTTCCGGGCACAACTGCAGCGACCGTGGCCAGCACAGCAGCCACGACCGCCGCACCAACGGTTGCGGGCACCGCCACCCCGGTCCCCACGGCAACGCTCGTTCCCCTGACGACGGCGACACCGGCGCCCACGACGACACCCATCCCCAACTTCACACCACCTCCGGTGGCCCGCACCTATGCACAAACCGGCTTCCGGATCGATGACGACATCATCCTCGACTACTTCTATCGCCGTGGCGGACTGACGACCTTCGGCTACCCAACGAGCCGGACCTTCAATTTCCAGGGCTTCAAGGTGCAATTCTTCCAGCGGAGCATCATCCAGCTGGACAACAATGGCCGAGCACGGGTGCTGAACCTGCTCGATCCCGGTCTCCTTGCCTACACCGACTTCAACGGCAGTCACTTCCCCGCCGCCGATCCTGCCCTCGTTGCCAGTGCGCCACCGCCAACCGACGCGACCGGTACGCTGGCCTTCGTGAAGGCGCACGCGCCCGACCGCATCGCCGATGTTCCAGTCAACTTCTACCAGACCTTCGCCAACACCGTGGCGGCGCAGATCGCTTTCCCGAACGGCGGTGATCCGAGCCTGCTGCCGGGCATCGACCTGGAGATGTGGGGCATCCCGACCAGCGCCCCCATCATCGACGCCAACAACGCCGACTTTATCTACCTTCGCTGGCAGCGCGGCATCATGATGTACGACCGCAAGTGCAACTGCACCCAGGGGGTCTTATTGGCCGACTACCTGAAGGCGGTCATCAGCGGTCAGAACCTCCCCGCCGACGTGGATATTGAGTCGAGGGGCAGCCCGTTCTACCGGCAGTACGACAACCAGAAGCCAGGATGGCTCCGCAACCCGAGCCTCCTGCCTGGCACCGACCTGACCGACGCCTTCAGTCCCAACCTTTAACGGGGAAGGACGTGAGAGGGATGTAACCGCATCCCTCTCATCCAGGCGATGACCACTCGGTACCTCCCATCGTGGTCTATAATTGCCGCAGTCGTTCGCGCGCGGCGTGTCCACGACACCTTTCCTGTTCCCGCCAGATTTTGGAGGCACATGCTATGGCACTTCCCACCGAAGGCGATGTCCGCCTTGCACTGATGAACATCGTCGATCCCGAGATCGGCATCAATATCGTCGATCTGGGTCTCGTCTATGACATCGAAGTCGAAGACCCGGGCGACGTCAAGGTCACGATGACGCTTACCTCACCCGGATGCCCCCTCAGTGGGTATATCAGCACGGCGGTCGATGCCGCGGTGACCGAAGTTGAAAACGTCAAGGCGGTCGACGTCAATCTTGTCTGGTCGCCTCCCTGGAATCCTTCTATGATGACCGAGGATGCGAAGCTCGAATTGGGCATTCTGTAGGCAGCGTAGTACGGGAGCATGCGATCCGTCGGCGCATGTCCAAAGGGGTGCCCGATGATAGCGGAAGGATGACCGGGCTCATGTATGTCACGATTCTCGCGGGGGGTGGCGGTACGCGCCTTTGGCCCCTCTCGCGCAAGGCGACGCCGAAGCAGTTCCTTCAGCTGCTTTCTGAACGGACCATGCTCCAGGCCACCGTCGATCGTGTCCTACCGTTGACAGCGACCTCACAGATGTATGTCGTCACCGCCGGGGACTACGTCGCGAGCACCCGCGAGCAGTTGCCCGAGTTGCCACCGGAGCACGTCATCGGCGAGCCACGAGCACGCAATACCGCGCTTGCCATCGGCCTGGCCGCGGTGTATATCGCTCACGAAGACCCCGACGCAATCATGGCCTCTGTCGGCTCCGACCACCTCATCCGCAACGTCGATCTATTCCGTGCTACGCTCCTGGCGGGTGCGGAAGCGGCGGCACAGGGCGATTATCTGGTCACCATCGGCATCACGCCCACAGAGCCCCATACCGGATATGGCTACATTCAGGCTGGCGACGAGGAATTGCGGGCTAACGCGATGAGTGTGCGCAGTGTGCTGGGGTTTCAGGAGAAGCCAGACCGCGATACGGCACAGCGATATCTTGAATCAGGGAACTACTACTGGAACACCAACTACTTCGTCTGGAAGGTGAGTAGCATCCTGCGGGCCTTTGAGGCGCACGCGCCCGATCTTGCCGCACACCTCGACCGTATCCGTCGCGCCGTCGGCACCCTGCGGGAAGACGAGGTGATCCGGGAGGTCTACGATCAGGCACGCTCGGAGGCGATTGATCCGGCCATCCTCGAAAAAGCGTCCAATCTGCTGGTCGTTCCCGCCACATTCGACTGGTCGGACGTGGGTAGCTGGAGCGACCTGTACCAGCTTGCTGAAACGAACGAGAAAAATGCCATGCTGCGCGGCGAACTGAGCCAGCACCTCTCGATCGATTCCGAAGGCTGCCTCGTCTTCCCCGGTGATCGCCTGGTGGCCACCATTGGCCTCACCGATATCGTTGTAGTCAACACACCCGATGTTATTCTGATTTGCCCGAAGGACCGCGCACAGGACGTCAAGAAACTGGTCGAGGAACTCCAGCGTCGGAAACAGACCAACTACCTGTAATCTGTCTGCCAGACGGGGTGGAAGAGCCACCACTGGTCAGGGTAGCGAAGCAGATACCTGCCCAGTACATCGGCCATCGCCTGTGAGATGCGCTGCACGTCTTCTTTGATGCGCCCCGTTGTCTGCACATTCAGGGGCGGCTCGATGGACACCGCGATTGTACCATCCGCGCGACGGAGACCAAAGGTCGGCAGGATGACAGCGTGGGTGCGGATCGCCAGCATCGCCAGGCCTGCTGGCATCAGGAGCCTGCCGTGCCCACAGCGCACGGGCACGCCCGTCCCCTGCAGGTCCCAGTCGGTGGCGATCCCCAGCGACACATTGCGCTTCAGCGTGGCTGTGAGAGTGGGGAAAATGCCAGGCCGGTACGGGATGACTTCGGCGGAAAACTCTTCGCGGTTCTTTATGAAGAATTCGAGCAGCCACGCGGGCTCGACGGGCTCCGTGAGTATTGCGCACGGCACTCCACGGGTTACCAGCGCATGCCCGGCATACTCCGTATTGCCAAGATGAGCGGTGGCCAGGATGGCGCCTGTGCCGGACGCGCGTGCGGCGTGCAGATGCTCCATGCCAGAGACCGACGTCATCTGGAGCATCTCCTCGCGCGTCCGGCTTGGGACGAGAAAGAGATCAACGTAGTTCGCCGCGTGATTGCGATACATTCGGCGAACGATGTAGCGGACGACGCCACTCCGGGGTGACGCCCCAAGCAAGCCACCAATGTTCTGTGTGGCAACGAGCCGGCCACTCCGGTTCACGCGCGACGCCACGCAGCCACCCGCAAGCACCAGGAGCCACCGCACCCGTGGTGGTAAGAGCGGCAGCACCCTGCCAGCGAGTCGAAAGAGCTGTTGCATCATCAGATCACCGCTTCCCGTATCGGTCCAGCGCTTCCTTCACTGGCTCGCCATTGGGAGCCGGTGTGCCTTGCCAGTCGCGGATGACGGCGGGGAAGGAACAGACATTGTCGGCGGCAAACCATGCCCACGCGAGCCAGCCGATGCGGTGGTCGGTCCTGCCGTTGGGCGCGTCGAAGTAGGTAATCATGTCGCGCATACTCTCGGGTGAACAGAACGGCGTTTTGTCCTCAAATGGCCCGAACTCACCGGCGATGATGGGGTATCGGTCAATCAACTGCCCGAAGTCGCGGTTGAGGAGCGCCGTGCTGCCGTCAGGATAGTATGGGTGGGTGGAGTAGACGATGCCGTAGCCTTGAACGGGGAACCGTCCGATTCCCCGGAGGTCTCGCGCCCAGTTGAGCCCTCCGACGATGACCAGATTCCGGAAGTCGGCCTGCCGCACCGTATCGTACATCTGCTGCATCCCCACGGCCCGCCACCCGTCATCGGTGACGCAGCCAGCAGTCCCACGTCACGTTGTGCGGTTCGTTGTACAGATCAAAAAAGACGTGGGGGTTCTGGCGGTAGTGCTCTGCCATACGCTGCCAGAAAAGCAGTGACCGCTCATCGGCCATCAACTGCTGGCCCATCTTGCCGATGCACTGCTCGTTACGGTCGGACCAGTGGAGATCGATCATCGTATTCATGCCATCGGCGATGATCCAGTCCACGAGTTGATCGAGCGTCTGAAGGTAGGTGCTGGCGTAGTGGCACGAGTCTTCCAGAAGGAAATCCTGGTTGGTAGGGATGCGAATGGTATTGGCGCCCCAGCTTGCCATGAGATCGACGTCGCCCTTTGAGAGGTGGTCGCCCATGGTCAGCCATTCCAGCGACGGGCGGCTGAAGCCGTGCATCAGGAACGGTCTCCCCCGCGGGTCACGGACCTGCCGCCCGTGGGTCGTGTACATCCCGCGGGTGTCGGGCTGCTGGCGCACGAGGAGGAGTGCCGCCACCACGATCACGACCGCGCACGCCGCGAGTATCACGGCTACACGGTTTTGGTGTTGCGACCACGGCATTACGATGACGCGGCGAGCCTGACTTCCCGTCCCGTCTCGGCGCTCTGGTAGAGCGCGTCGAGGATGCGCATGAGCGTGAGGCCGTGTTCGCCAGGGCAGATTGGCTCTCGCCCGGCCAGCACCGAATGGACGAAGTGGGCGCGCACCGTTTCCAATCCCAGTGGCCTTGATTTTGGGATGGCCTCCGTCAGCACGCCTCCGTGCTCCACGAACAGCCGTGACTCGAAGTCGTACCCTTCGCCGACGTTGCGGAGCACGCCCCCGCCACGGGTGCCGTACAACTGGGTAAACATCTCCTCGCGCTTCTCACTGTTGCCCGCCCACGACGCCTCGACAATGAGCGTGGCCCCGTTGGTGAATCGGATAAAGCCAGCCGCCAGATCATCGACGTCGAAGGACTTCCCCTGCCGCTCGGCCAGTTGCTTGCCCAGGATGCCGTAGGTTGAGCCGCTGACGGATACGGGGGTGGGATAGCCCATATACCAGAGGGCCAGGTCGATCCGGTGGACACCGAGGTCGATCAGGCCACCGCCACCCGACAGCTTCTTCGTCGTGAACCATCCGCCCAGGCCGGGGATGCCACGATTGCGGTGCCAGCCGGTGCGGGCGAAGTAGATGTCACCCAGATCCCCGGCCTCGATGGCGTTGTGCAGGATCCACGCCGGTTCCCCGAAGCGGAAGTTGAAGTTCACCATGAGCGTCAGTCCACGGCTCCGGGCGGCCGATACCATGTCCTGCGCTTCGTGGGCATTCAGTGCCAGTGGCTTCTCGCAGAGCACATGCTTGCCTGCCTGCAATGCGTCGATCGTGACCGGCGCGTGCAGGAAGTTGGGGAGCGCGATCGAGACCGCATCGAGCTTCGGGTCGGCTAGCATCTGGTGGTAGTCGGTATACGTGGTGGCGATGCCGAACTCGGTGGCCACTGTTTTCAGTCGTGCCGCATCCTGGTCGCACAGGGCGATCAGGTTCGCCTCGGGGCACTGCATATACTCGCGGATGTGTCCCCGGCCCATCCCCAGGCCGATCACCCCGACGTTCAATTGCTCACGCGGCACGGCTGCCTCCCGTCAGTTCACGTTCATCGTCAGTCTGCGTCGATCTGCCAAGTATAGCGAGTGGGGGCCGATGGAGACGGAAAACCGTCGTTCTCGTGTGACGGTCTGACCGGGGAAAGATGCGATGAGCTGATGACCTCTGGTCGCATATCATCAATCGGACGGATATGACCTCGCCACGCTACAGGCATATGCACGCTGCCCTCCGATCGACATCCATTGCAGACATGGTATCAGCCTGGCATCTCCATCAAGCGTACGCTCGTGACTGCTGGCATCGACGCGATGGAGAACACAGGACGGTGAACTCCGGCCGGGAAGACGGGAGTTCATCACCAGGATCATTGGCTACGGCGAACGCTCGGGATGTCTATGTGAACAGGTTTGGCTACCGCATTAGTTGCACTTGCGGACCGTAGCCTTCGTATTAAGGCACGCCGGTGGCGTCCCCGGTACCGGCGTTGCTTGCGTTGCCACGGCGGTGGTTGGTGCAGGTGTCGCTGGAATCGGTGTTGCCGGTGCCGTGGTTGGTGCAGGGGTGGCCGGAACTGGCGTCGCAGGGACAGTGGTTGGTGCAGGGGTGGCCGGAACTGGCGTCGCAGGGACAGTGGTTGGCGCAGGCGTGGCGGGTAGCGGTGTTGCCTGTGTTGCTGGAGCTGTGGTTGGCACGGGTGTGGACGGCACGATCATCGGTGCAGTCGTGGCAGTCGCTGCGACCACCTTCATCCCCTTATCCCTGCCCGGTGCGGGCGCAGTTGGTTCGTACATTGGCTGGAGCGCTGGAACACTGGTCGGCGCCGGAGTGGCTTGCACGACGGGAAACACGGGCGGTATAGGAGTGGCAGGTACTGGGGCAACTTGCACAGCCGGAGTTGCGGTTGGTGCTACGTACGCGGGTGTTTGCAGAACAACCTGCGTGGCGCCAGCTGTTGCAACTGCAATGACAGTATCGGTGACTGGCGCCGGCACGAACGGAACTACGGTGCTTGTTCGGTTCGTCGTCAACGATATGCCCTGGGATAGCACCGCATCTGGCATATCTCGTACTGGCGCCGGTAGCACGGTCGGTGTCGCACGCGCCACAGCTTTGGTAGTGGGCGTATCTGCCGGTGCCGAAACTGGGACACGCTGCCTGGCTCCACGCGCGGGTACAACGCCCTCTGGCATAGGATCATCCTGCGTGCGATGCGTTGCCGTGGTGCTGACGGTTGGCGTCGTGACTGCGGCTGTCGCCACTGGTGTGCCCACACTGATGGTTGCTCCAAGCACTGCATCAAGCGTGACCGCTGACAGTGTTGCCGACGCTGCAGCAAGTGCAGAGGTCTCGGTAACCGCTGTTGCAGCCATCTCAGTACGGCCGGGGTTGACAGCAGGCGTTACAGGAGCCGCTATGCTCTGGATGCCGCTTTTCAGCACATTCACGATGGCATTCGGATCACTGACGGTCACAACTGCGCCAGATGACACAGTATGCCGGTCAGCAGGAATTGTGGTGCTCTGGATTCCGGCCCTCACTGCGGCCATAATGCTCCCGGGTCCGCTGATGGCACCAGCCAGATGTGATGAAGCTGTGGCTCCGTCATGTGGAGCTGGCTGAGCTGATGCGGACCCGAGGACAGTCCCGAAAGCCACGAGCGCCACAACACCCGCGGTAGATAACGCCAATCGGGTTCGAAGTCTCCCCGCATGACGGGTCAGGAGCGACGTCGCTGTATAGAGCGGTTTATGTGCCATGGATCTTCCTATTCTTTCTCTTCTCGTCTGTCACGCACCGGCGTGCGTAGCTTGTATGCCGTTGCTCTGATGCCAGAGATCCGGCAGGGTCTTGCCAGAGAACGCGATGGCAAACCAGGCCCACTCTTGCGTGTACAGGTCGGAGCCATTGCCCCACGCAACACCGGTCTGCATGGGTTGGGAATCACCGACGATGTGCGCCGCGTACAACGCCTGAGCTCCATTGGAATCGAGGGTGGTGAGGGCAGCGAGCGCTCCCGCGATTCCCACCAGGCTCGGTCCTTCCTCCA
>JAABUZ0100010400.1_pt1 | contig 10348 bp, 15 predicted proteins | sample 5562091 | NCBI WGS metagenome assembly JAABUZ01 (sample SAMN12813069, study PRJNA571459) | rock metagenome | isolation source: Antarctica rocks | place: Antarctica: Victoria Land, Linnaeus Terrace sud | collected 2015-12-21 | reverse complement strand
ACTCGGCGACGGCACCTGCGACCTACTCCGCCAGGCCGCGTCCGGTCGCCCCTGAGTCCGCGGATCGGGTCCGAGTGCGCGTCACGGGAGCGAGCGCGCCGGCCTGACACTCCAGCCCGCCGATCCAGTTCTCCACAGCTGAACGGCGGTACCGGACGTAGCGCCCGAGGCGAACGTGAGGGATCCGTCGCCGTCGGGTTTCCTCGTATACCCACGCGGGTGACATGCGCAGGAGCTCGCCGACCCCTGCGGCAGTGAGCAACTCATCGTGATGTGGGTCGACCCCAGCGACGTCGTGGTCCACGGGTTCCATCAATCTGCTATTCCGGCGCCGGGGGGTCGTTAGGGGAATCTTTCGGCGCCGCGCCGTGCCCTCAGACCCACAACTCGGGAGCTCTGCGGCCTCGAGCGTTCGACTAGTCATGGTGCTTGCCGGGCGATCCGCCGTCACCCCTCCCTGGGGAACAGTTGCGAATCCTCAGCGGCGAGCCGGCGAGGAGTCAAGCTGCCCGCGGGCGTCCGGACTCCGACGGGGTGTGAGCGGATCAGCCACCGGCATCGGCGCTGGCAGCGGCGCGTGGAGCTGCTAGACGCCGCGACGGGCGCCGCTATCCTGCCGCGTCCCCGGGGAGGGGTACTTGCGTGCGGCGCAGCCGCACGCCCTACTTTGTGACCACGCCTACTACCCAGCCGCGCCCCTGAGGTCAGAGCGGCGGGTCAGAGCTCGAAGCCGGCGCTGCGGTCGAGGTGGCGTTGGCGGTCTTCTTCGGGCATCAGCCCCTCGATGCGGGCGGGGCGCTCCTCGGTGGGGCCGAGCTCGTGGCGTGAGAGCCCGAGTTGCTCTCGCGCCTCGAGGACCCGGTCGCCTGCCCGGCGCCAGTCCTTGCGTTGCTCCCAGTCGCCGCGGTCGATGTCGGGTTGGGATCCGAGCGCGGTCGGCTCGGCGGGGTCGAGGCGAGGGCGACTCCGGGGACCGGAGCCCGCTACCTTGAAACGGTGAGCGCGCCTACTCTCTTGCCACCGGCCGCCCTCGCCGATCCGGATCAGCGTGCGGACTTGGTTCGCCGGGCACGGCTGTTGTCGTGGCTGAGCATTGGCTGGATGGCCATCGAGGCCGGCGTGGCGATCGTCGCGGCCTTGGTCGCGGGATCGGTGGCCCTGCTTGGGTTCGGTTTGGACTCTCTGATCGAGATGGGGTCAGCCGCAACGATCCTCTGGCTGTGGTCCGGCACACGCGCAGGTAACCAGGCCGCGGAGCGACGTGCGCAGCAGGTCATCGCGGCCTCCTTCTTCGCTCTGGCTGCCTATCTGACCTACGACGCGATCAGCACGCTCGCTGGCGGCGCTCATCCCGAGGCAAGTTGGCCAGGCGTCGCGATCTCGATCGGCGCGATCATCATCATGCCCCTGCTCGCGCGCGCGAAGAACCAGGTCGCCGTAGAGCTGGGCTCGGCCGCGACCTCCGGAGACGCAGCCCAGTCATGGCTCTGTGCGATCGCTGCCGGCGGGGTCCTTGTGAGCGTCATCGCGAACGCCGCGCTCGGATGGTGGTGGCTTGACCCGGTCATCGGCCTGGGCATCGTCGGGCTTGCGATTCACGAAGGACGCGAAGCCTGGGCCGGGGAGATCTGCGCTGACTGCGCCCCCGTTGGCTACGAGGCCAAGACGAGCTGCGACGACCAGTGTTGCTCTTGATGAGCCACGATCGCGACCAGTCCCACGGCAGCGGTCAAGCCGGGCACTCTCACGGGGTCTCGGCGGATGCCGACACCGGCAAGCTCGGGATCGCCCTTGCGCTGATCCTCGGCCTGATGGCCGTCGAGGTCACGGCCGGCGCGATCTCCCGCTCCCTGGCGTTGTTGTCTGACGCTGGGCACATGCTCACCGACGCCGCTGCGATCGGACTGTCACTCATCGCTGCTCGTTTGGCCCGGCGTCCTGCGAAGGGAATCTGGACTTACGGCTTCAAGCGCGTGGAGATCCTCAGCGCTCAAGCCAACGGCGTCACCCTCCTGGTCATCGCCGCCTTTATCACCTACGAGGCGATCCGCCGCCTCTTCGTACCGCCTCACGTCCAGGCCGACCTGATCCTGATCGTCGCCCTGGTCGGCGTGGTCATCAACCTCATCGCGACCTGGACCCTGTCCAAGGCCAACCGTCAGAGCCTGAACGTCCAGGGCAGCTTTCAGCACATCCTCACCGACCTCTACGCGTTCATCGGCACCGCGATCGCGGCAGGGATCATCCTGATCACAGGCTTTCAGCGCGCCGACGCGATCGTCTCGCTGTTGGTCGCGGCGCTGATGATCCGCTCAGGCACGGCTCTGGTAAAAGCGAGCGCCCGTGTGTTCCTTGAGGCCGCACCCGAGAGCCTCGACCCGCAAGCCATCGGCAAGGCCCTCGTCAGCCAGCAAGGTGTTGTGGAGGTTCACGACCTGCACGTCTGGGAAGTTACCTCCCGCTTCCCCGCGCTATCAGCGCACATCCTCGTCAGCAGCGAGTGCGACTGCCACGCAGCGCGCCGCGAAATGGCCAACATGCTTCACGATCGCTTCGAGATCGAGCATACGACTCTCCAAGTCGATCACGAGGGCAGCGAGCTGCTGGCGATCAGCATGCCGGTCGCGGGTTAGCGCGAATGAGGCCGGTTCCGGTCAGGGACCCCAGTCTGGCTGAGGACGTGCTGCAACCGTGCTAGGTCTTCCTGGAAGCTGACGAAATTCAGCCCGAGGCTGGGCCCGTGATGCTCTCCGTGGCCATCTTGCATTCGGCCATGCGATCTGTGGCGATCCGACAGGACCGCTCGATCTCCTGACGACACTCGCGCTCGCGCGCGACGAGATTGTTGGGACCCATGCCCAGCAACCCGGCCTGCACGAGGGCGGCGGCCGTGGTGTACCCGACGAGCGACCCTACGAGTGCACCGACGACCGGGACGGGGATCAGAATCTGGCCGACGATCCCGCAGACGCCTCTTCCCACGCGGGACAGACTGTGGCATCCAGGATGCGGAGCAAGCGCGCTTTCGCGCGTGCGAGCAGCGGCGTCTGAGCGGGTCGAGGGCGGGGTTGCACATGCTGCGTCTCGGGTGGATGATCTAAGCGCGTGCTGAGGCGGTTTGGTGCTTTCGCGCTTGTTGCGGTTGTTGGCTTCGCGGCGGGATGCGGCGGGTCTGGAGTAGAGCGGCAATCGCGGGAGCGTCCGGTCGTGTCGGCGCGACCAGATAGCGTCACGCCTGCTCAGTCTGATGTCGCGGCGGTCATTCTTGACGCTGCGGGGCACGAGCGCGCTGCCGTGCGCGCGGATGGCGCGCTTGTAGAAGCCACACCTGATGGGCGTGGCGGGTGGTATGCCTGGGGCACCTTCCAACAGATCGGCGGAGTGGAGGTGCACGGGCTGGCGCACCTGGATCGCGATGGGCGCGTCGACCCCACGTGGCGTCCCCGGCTCACCCCGCGTTCGCCGGATGGGGTTGAGGCGTCTGTGGTCGCCGGCGGCGGGCGCGTGTACCTGGCAGGTGACTTCGGCAGCATCAACGGCGTGGTGCGGGCTGGGCTCGGTGCGGTCGATGCTCGCAGCAGCACTCTCGATCGGCGGTGGGTGCCGCCCGTTGAGGATGCGCAGCTAAGTTCTCTGGCTATCGCCGCTGGCCGGGTCATCGTCGGCGTCGGCGAGGAGGTGAAGGCGCTGGACGTTAATAGCGGTGTGCCCGTACCGCGCTTCCGTGTGCGGACTGGCCCGGACAACACTGAGGGGCCGGGAGTGCGCGCCCTCGCCAGCGTGGGACCTTGGCTCTATGTCGGTGGGCGCTTCACGAAGATCAACGGTGTCCGCCGGATCGGGCTCGCGCGCGTCGATGTGCGCACCGGCAGGGTTGACCTCGCGTGGCGGCCGCCGGTCCTGGATACCAGCCCGTGCGGCGGCTGTGATGGGGACGTGATGGGGCTCGCGTTCTCGCACGGGCGGCTGTACGTGCTGGGTGGATTCTCCGCCGCCGACAGGGTGCGCACTCCTGGCGGGCTCGCCGCGCTTGCCACCTCGACCGGGCGACCAAGCGATTTCCGCGCACCGGCCCCCGGGCCGGATGCAGTGGGCGACAACGGGAGCTATGAATCAGTCGCGCAACTCGGACAGCGTTTGTTTGTCGTGGGCGACTACGGAGATGCGGGAAAGACGCACGCGCATGGATTGGCGATCCTCGACGCGCGCGGCGGTGCAGCTCTTTCCGGCTGGCACCCCGCTTCGCCCAGAGCGAGCACACTTGTAGCGGTCGCGTCGGACTCCCGGGTCCTCATCGCCGGAGACCACCTCACCCCATAGCTCGACACGACCGCAAAGCGCCCCGCCGCCACTATGATCCAAAGGGGAGGCGCGAGCTCGCGTCTGCTCGCACGTGCATCGCGCGGTAGCAAGACGCTCGCATTCGTCCCCAGCAGACCCGAGCGTCCGTTTCCTCTGAGTGGCACGATCGCTTTCTGCTGGCGTCGACGACATGCACGCGATCGCGTTGGCGACGAAGCAGGAGCCGGTCGGTGTCTGAACTCGGCACTGGCGCTCTGGCAAGATGGCGCAAGCCTGGGCGCGAGTGGAATTCCGTTCGTCTTTCTGTACCGTGAAAGGAATCGCCGTGCTGCTGTACGACAACGCCATCTCCGGCAACTGCAACAAGGTCCGTCTGCTCCTGGCCCAGCTCGGCATCGGGGTCGAGCGCCAGCAGCTCAGCGTGACCGACCGCTCAGATCGCGCCAGGATTCTCGGAAAGCTCAACCCCGCCTTAAGGGTGCCGACCCTTGTGCTCGACGACGGCCGCCCGCTCGCCGAATCAAACGCCATCCTGTGTTATCTGGCGCGGGGCACGGGCATGCTGTCCGAAGAACCCTACGAGTTGGCGCAGACTCTGCAATGGCTGTTCTTTGAGCAGTACAGCCACGAGCCGAACATCGCCGTGGTGCGTTTCTGGGCCCATGCCGGCATCGAGCCCAGCAACGCCGAACGCGAAGGCAAAGTTCAAGGAGGGAAGGCCGCTCTCGCAGCCATGGAGCACCACCTGCTCACCCGAGAGTTCTTCGTCGCTGGGCGCTACACCATTCGCTGACATCGCGCTATACGCCTACACGCACATCGCCCCCCAGGGAGAGTTCTCACTGGAGACCTACCCCGCGATCCGGGAGTGGCTTGAACGCGTCGCCTCTCAGGCGGGGCACATCCCGATCAGCGCGTGATCGGCCGGCGGCCAGCGTGAAGGCATGCTCGGCGCGCCGGGGGGGTGACACGAACGCTCCGATCGGACTGGGCGACTGCTCTGCCTCCTCCAAGCCCGAGCACCGCCGGCGTCGTCTCCTCAGTCAATGAGGCGCTTTCGCTCCCGTCGCACCGGGACTCGACGCTGCAGCCGGCCACGCGCTCCTCGACCGGCGACAAGCAGGTGCGAGGCATTACGTCTCTGACATACCCGTAGGGACCTGCAATCCGCGCAGCCGGGGCCCCTCAGGCTCCGCGCACCCGACGGCGCCGATCGGTCTTCGGCATATTCGCCACCTTCGACACGCCCTTCGAGGTCACCACCTCCGAGCTCGCGATCGAATTGCTCGTCCCGGCCGACCGGGCGACCGCCGAGGCCTTCGAAAGCCAGGCCCCGACTGGGGAACACCGCGATGTTTGAGCGTATTGCCATGCTCGGGCCCGGCTGGGCTCCATCGTCAGGATCCGCGGATTCGGCAACTTGTCAGAGTCGTGGGCTGCCATGACCGCGCCTACCGTCCGCTGCCGACTTTGCGCCCGGGAAGAATTGGCCGTTGACCTGTCTCAGACCGGACGGAATCGAGAGTCGATACCGCATTACAATCTCGACGTCGTGCCGAACGCCCGTAGTTTCGAGAGCGACGGCTACGCACTGCACATTCCTCATGTCAGTCCACGACGCATACGAGGTCGGCCGCCAAACCAACCGCGCCCAGTTCGCAGACGCGCTTGGAGCCGTCGCCACGACCAGCCCGGGAAGCCTGTGATGTCCACGCCGATAACGCTCACCCAGCTCCAGAGGCTACGAGCCGGCGGCGCGCAGATCGTTGAGGTACTGCCCGAGGACGAGTACCGGTGGGCGCACGTCCCAGGTGCGCTCAATATCCCTCTCAAGGAGCTGGATCCGTCCAGCACTGCCCGGCTTGACCGCACACGCGACATCGTCGTGTATTGCCACGATGGTCTCTGAGACATGAGTCCACGAGCCGCGTGGCGGCTCGAAACGCTCGGCTTCGAGAACGTGCATGATTACGTTGCGGGCAAGGCCGACTGGATGGCTCACGGCCTGTCGGTTGCAGGTGACGTGGCCGACCAGCCCCGCGTCATTGATCACGTTCGCGATGACGTGATCACGTGCCGCCTCGACGACAAGATCGCCGACGTCCGCCAGCGCGTCGCTGAGTGTCGGTATGGCTTCGCGTTCGTCACAACCGCGGAGGGTGTCCTGCTTGGGCGCCTACGCAAGGCTGCCCTCGAAGGGCCGTCCGACCTCACCGCCTCCGAGGTGATGGAGCCGGGGCCATCGACCACCCGGCCCAACACCGCCCCCACCGAACTCTTGGCCAGGCTTCAGAAAGCTGACCTCACGACGGCGGTGCTCACCGACCCCGAGGGCAGACTGCTCGGGATCGTGCGCCGCAGCGATCTCGACAGCACCTAGCCGGTCCGGCGCCAGGCTCAGGAGGTCGCTGGCGCGCGATCGAACGCCTCCTGCACCGTGGGGAAGACGATCATTTCGGTGATAAGACCGTCGCGCAGATCTCGCCATGAGGGTCAGGATCAGGGTCCTCCTCGGATGCAGCGGCCCATAGCGTCGCGACGACCACGTCACCGACAGGCTCGACCAACAGGAGCTCCGGCGGCGGCCCGTTATCGAGCGCGTTGCGGATGAACGCCAGCACATCCTCACGGTTGCGACAGCCACCAGCGTCATCCCCCGCACCGTGCCAACTCACCTCCCACGGCTCGTCTTCGCGGTGGACGGGAGCTTGTCGCGGTTCGCGGGCGCCCTACTCGTGCTGTGGTTCGTGGTCGCGCTGGTAGGCGCCGCGCGGTCTGGTCGAGAGCTCTTAGCCTCGATCCACGAAAGCGCCGGACAGCCGGCATGAAAGAAGGGAATGGAAGAGTCTTTAGAGCGAAACAGGTGGTCCGCGGCGACCCTGTCCAGGGCGGTGTAGCCGAGATCGTCGATCACGATGAAGTCGTGGCGCAGGAGGCGCTCGATCAGTTTGCCAACGGTGTTGTCGGCCAGCCCGCGGTAGAGCGCCTCGATGAGCTCGTCGGCCTGAAAGAAGCGGACGCGGTGTCCAGCGGTGATCGCAGCACGTCCCAGGGCCTAGGCAAGCTGGCTCTCGCCGACGCCGGCGGGGCCGGCGAGGCAGAGGTTGTCATTACGCTCGAGCCATTCCAGTCTGGCGAGGCTATGAGACTGGATCCACCGTTCTGAGGGCGAGGAGTCGTCCGAGGCTGAGGTTTAAATGACCTCCTGGGCAGGCAGAAAGCTGTCGTATCGGGCGACGGCAGCGGGTTGGCAGGCGCGCTCGTGTTCGTGCTCGTTTGGCGTGCGCACATCGCCCACCCGCCGGGCGTGGATGCCTGGCTGGCGATTGCTGGGCCATCGTGCTGCTGATGGCCAGCGTGGTGCGTTCAGCCGATGCGGCATAGGCGAAGAGAACCCGCCAGCCTGGATACGCAGATTTGGGGCGTCAGTCTGGAAGGGTGTGCTCGAAGACGGCTTGGGAGTAGTGGGCCAGGGCGGCTTCTGCCTCTGCTAGGGCGGCGGCAGCGGCTGGGCCGGCGTGTGCGTCGTGCACGTCTCGGGCGCAGATGCGCTCGTGCCAGCGCTGGAGCTTGTCCAGCTCGGCCTCTTCCTCTTCCAGCTCGGCGTGCGTGAACTTCTCGGTGGTGAACTCGTGCTCGATCTCAGCCAGGAACTTGGCGCACTTGTCGGTCAGCTCCGCGTATTCGGCGTCCCGAGCTTCATTCCAGGCGCCCATGAGCTGAGACGCGTCTGGGCCGGCGAGCGGCTCAGATTGGAGGGCCAGGCTTTCGCCTCCAACCTCCTCGATCAGCGCGCGGAAGCGCTGGATGGCGGGCTGGAACGCCTCGGCGTCTGGGAAGGCGACGAGGGATTGCTGAAGATGCAGGGCGCCCGAGCGGCGAACCTCGCGCCACACGGCGACCCGCGCGCGCGAGGAGTCTGCGCTGAGCTTGTAGGTCACGACGATCCATCCCATCGGGGGAGCGTAACGCGCGTTACAAATCTGGCTACAGTCTCTTTACAAATGGACTACAGCCTCTACAAGACCATCAACGGCCTGAGCGGCAGCTCCTTCGCTGATGGCCTGCTCAAGGTCCTAGCCAACGATCTGCCGGCCGTCCTGGTCGTGCTGGTCGCCCTGGCCTTCCTGATCCCGTGGCGCCAGCGCCGCCGGGAGCGCCGCTCGGGCGCCGTGCTGGCCACGGCTTCTGCGGGGCTGGCACTGCTCATCAATCAGCCCATCGCGCACGCCGTCGAGCGGATGCGCCCCTACCTCGCCCATCCCGCGCAGGCGCACCTGCTCATCTCCCGCTCGCATGATCCCTCCTTCCCCAGCGACCACGCCACCGGCGCGTTCGCCTTGGCCTTCGGGATCTGGCTCTATGACCGGACTCTCGGCACGATCCTTTTGATCATCGGGGCGGTCCTGGCGTTCTCGCGCGTCTACGTCGGCACCCACTACCCGGGCGACGTGGTAGCAGGAGCGCTGATCGGCATGGCGGTAGCCGGCATCCTGCACGGGCTGGCGCCCATGCGGCGTCTCATCGAGCTGGTTGCCGCGCGGATCGGGCAGGCCTGGGATGGCCTACTGAGCCGCGTGCCAGGCCGCGCCCGTAGGACCGCGTAGTGCCGGCCCTGATCAAGCTACCGGCCCACCTGGGCTACCTCATCCTCTTCGGGTTGGTGGGCGCTGAGTCCACCGGCGTTCCCCTGCCCGGCGAGACCGCTCTGATTACCGCCGGGGTGCTCGCCCGCGACGGGCAATTTCGGATCTGGCTGGTGATCGTTATCGCGGCGTCCGCCGCCATCGGGGGCGACAACGTCGGCTATCTGATCGGTCGCACCGGCGGTCGCAAGTTGCTCGAGCGACCTGGGTTCATGGAGAGACACCGCCGCGAAATCCTTATCAAGGGCGAGCCGTTCTTCGCCAAACACGGCCCCAAGGCGGTGTTTCTCGGCCGCTGGGTGGCGGGCCTGCGGATCGCCGCCGCATGGCTGGCGGGAATCAACCGGATGCCCTGGCACATCTTCGTCTTCTGGAACGCGCTCGGCGGGATCGCCTGGGCCACCTCGGTAGGCCTGCTCGCCTACTACCTGGGCCCCACCGCAGAGCGAGTCGTCAAGGACGTCGGCGTGGTCGGCATCGCCGTGGCTCTGCTTGCTCTCGCCGGCTACTTCGCGTGGCGCCGTTTTCACCGCGCCCGACCGCTCGCCTAGCCTGTGGGCGTGATCTCTCTTGCAGCGGCTCGGGCTCGTGCTGTAGGGCACGACCACGCTGCCGACGATCGGCTACCTCGCCGGCGCTCCTTGGCGACCGCGCGGCGCTGCGAGCGCTCCGAGCCCTCATAGCCCGCCGCGCGGACGATCCGCATCAGTCGTCGTGCGGTGACACGCCCGCTCGTCTGCTCGACGCGCTCCGCGACAGTTCGGCGAACACATCGGTCACGCGCGAGCGCTGAAGCGCCGGCGCGAGCTGCCCCGCTTCCCCGGCCGCCTCGACATAGCGCTTGACCGTCTTGTGATCGCAGCCCAGCAACGCCCCGACGGCGCGATAGCTGCCCAACTCCTCATACAGCGCGATTAGCTCCACCTGGGTCCTTCCGCTCTTCATGGACGTCCTCCCGACGATCGACGGCGCAAGAGCACCGCACCGTCAAGCCCTAGCCGGACAGGTGGGGAATTACATGGCCACCAGTGGGGAGTTTCTCGTGGCCGCGGTCACCCGCGCACCGGCCTTTAGATTCGGGACAGATTTCCAACTCTGTCCCTCTAGCCAACCGCAAAACCCGCGCTTTGCAGGAACTTTCTATGGGCCGTGAAGGAATCGAACCTTCAACCTTGGGCTTAAGAGGCCCCTGCTCTGCCAATTGAGCTAACGGCCCGCGGGCGACGGTCGCTACGGCCGGCCCCGACGACGGAGTTTATCGGCCCCGGTGAGCGCGATGAGATCAGTGGCGCAGGCGAGGCGGCGAAGCCCTCAGCGGTGGGGAGTGCCCGGGCTGCCCGGGCGGGCGGGGGTCGACCCGTTGCGGTGCGACGTCCCGGACTTGGGCGCCGGAGCCCCTG
>JAABUZ0100010397.1_pt1 | contig 10349 bp, 7 predicted proteins | sample 5562091 | NCBI WGS metagenome assembly JAABUZ01 (sample SAMN12813069, study PRJNA571459) | rock metagenome | isolation source: Antarctica rocks | place: Antarctica: Victoria Land, Linnaeus Terrace sud | collected 2015-12-21 | reverse complement strand
GGATTGAAGGGCTCCGATGCCTTGAAAATCCCCGCCTGAAGGGCGGAATACTCACTAACGGAGAGCGTGCCCTCTCCATTTCAGGCTGAACCAGCACAGATACATAACAACTGGGCGTGTTCTGGATCAAACTCTTGGCTTTGGCAGAGAGTTGTGGATCGTTCCAAATAAACCACAAGAACGCATGCGTGTCGAGCAAATACATTACCTGTACTCGCTCATGTCGTCGAGTGGTGCATCGAAATCAGACGACATCCAGCCCTTTCCCCCTGTACCTGGCTGCCGTGTAGTGGGTGTGCTGGTGGAGTTGGTTATCCAGACAATCTGAAATTTTTCTGCACCTTTGATGAAAATGATTTCTTCTCCACAAGCTGCTTTATCGGCTAGTTCGGAGAGATGAGTTGCCGCTTCCTCTACATTGTATTGGGCCATATAGGTAAGGTAGTCCAAATAACTATACAGCAGGTCTAAGATTATCTTTCTGTAACGGTTTTAGAAGCCTAACAATCTCAGCTAAAAGAACATCCAAATCATTCGAAAAATCTACTTGCCGTATAGTTGGAAGGCTCTCACTTCCTCTCATTTGTACATGAAGGTGCTGGTCAGCAATTTTTCGAGAAGAGTTTTCCAAATTGAGCATCGATTCTTTAAAAGATTTTGCTCCTTTATAGTTGTTCGCCAGCTCTGCAAACTTTGCACACGAAAAGATTGGCGGAACATGGTCTAAAATTGCCCGCGTGATCATTGTAATTGCGAGATAGCACTCACCCGCGAAGCAGACATTAAGCTCCTCACAAAGCCTCACAAGCTTTGTTAAATCAAAGCTCCCGTTCGACAGGTTCTTAAGTTCAGCGATTCGATCAGGATCAACGTATGCACGAGCGATAGTCTGAAGCTTTACTTCTTTTCTTCCGGCCGTTATAGCTGCTTCTTGTATCTTCACCGGAGTCATGGGCTTATGTATGTTGAATCTTGTAGGCAAACGAGATAACCATGAGAGACGGTGTTGAACTGCAAATTTAAAGATTGCAATTGATGCGTAATCACTATCGTACTCATTCCCCCTCACAAGATTGGAACTGCTGATAGAAATCCATTCCGCGCTTAAACCGGTATTAGGTACTTGTATACGTAACCATTGCTCAACGCGCTGCACCCAAATATTAAAATTATCGTGAGCCTTCACTGCATTTGTTTCAGTTAAGAGCAACCTGCCAACTGAAGCTAAGTCATCGAAGCCAGTTAAATCCATAAGTAGCCTTTGAAACTAGATGAGTAATTGGGACCATGGTAGACAGCTATCCCGGATTGTGTCCTTAACACGCAATCCGGGCTGAATGAATTACTCGTTTATGAGCACCCACTCGTACCGCCGCAGTTCTCACATTTATAGCAAGATCCGTTGCGCGTCATAAAGCTGCCGCACTCGGAGCAAAGCGGAGCGTCTCCATAGGACTCAGAGGCGTCGAAAGCCAGCGCTTGTTGCGGTTCCGGCTCCGTGGGGCGGAGTTTGGGCGTATCACCGGCTTCGTTATGTTCGACAATGCCCAGGAAACGCAGACCCAGCCAACGGAAGATATAGTCGATGATCGACTTGGCATAAGGGACTTGCTGGTTGCCGGTCCAGCCGCTTGGTTCGAAACGAACGTGGCTGAACTTATCGACGAAGAACTTCAGCGGCACGCCGTATTGCAGGCCGTAGCTGATGGAGGTGGCAAGCGTATCCATCAGGCCCGAAATCGTGGAGCCTTCCTTTGCCATGGAGATGAAGACTTCACCCGGCGTTCCATCCTCATACAGACCAACCGTGATATAACCCTCGTGCCCGCCGATGGAGAATTTGTGCGTGAGCGATTGCCGTTCATCCGGCAGCTTGCGGCGGAAAGGTTTCGGCACCACCTTCTCGACAATCTGAATCGTTGGCGCGGCAGCAGCAGCAACGGCGGCCGCGGCTTTCTTTTCGCTTTTGCTGCCCGTGCCGGAGCTTAGCGGCTGTACCCGCTTCGAGCCGTCGCGGTAAATGGCGACCGCTTTCAGGCCGAGCTTCCAGCTTTCAATGTAAGCCTCCATGACATCTTCCACCGTCGATTCTTCCGGCATGTTGATGGTTTTCGAAATCGCGCCGGAAACGAACGGCTGAACGGCGGCCATCATGTGAATGTGGCCGTTGTGGTGAATAAAGCGAACTCCGTTTTGCGGACGGAAGCTGCAATCGAAAACCGCGAGGTGTTCCGGCTTCAGCGCGGGCGCGCCCTCAATGGTTCCTGTGGAATCGATATGGGCCACAATGGCTTCGGTTTGTTCCGGCGTGTAGCTAAGCTTAATGAGGGCCTGCGGAACTGTGTTGTTCACAATTTTAATGACGCCGCCGCCGACCAGTTTCTTGTATTTCACGAGCGCCAGATCCGGCTCAATGCCGGTGGTATCGCAATCCATCATGAAACCGATAGTGCCGGTCGGGGCGATCACAGTTGTTTGCGAGTTGCGATAACCGGTATACGCGCCCAGCTCATAAGCCTTTCGCCAGCATTCCTCAGCAGCCTTATACATGGCGGCGGGGACATGCTTGCCGTCCAGTTTGCTGGCTGCGTTCCAATGCATGCGGATAACATCCAGAAACGATTCTTCATTTTCCGCGTAGCCGGGGCATGGTCCGACGGCTTCCGCGATGCGCGCACTGGTGAGATACGCCTGGCCGCACATGATGGCGCTGATGGCGCCCGCGAAATCGCGGCCGGCGTCGCTATCATAAGGAAGCCCGAGCGACATCAGCATAGCGCCTAAATTAGCGAACCCCAGGCCGAGCGGACGGAAATCGTGCGAATTCTTGGCGATCTTCTCGGTGGGATAGCTGGCGTTGCCGACAATGATCTCCTGAGCGAGAATCATTGTGTCCACGGCATGACGAAACGCTTCCACGTCGAAACTTCCATTCGCGCCAACAAACCGCATCAGATTTAAAGAAGACAGGTTGCAGGCGGAATCATCAAGGAACATGTACTCGGAGCAGTTGTGAACCAGCAGCCCATTGGCGGAGAAGTGGCTGGTGACTGGTTCAGTTAGGTCAAATACCGGCTCCTCTCCCAGTGGTTCCACGCCGACAATTTCGTCCGTCAACGTGTCGTGATAGGCGGCAAAATCACGATTCATAGCGGCGAGTTCGGCGGCTTTTGGGCTAGCCGGATCGAACCCGATTTCCCGTTCAAAGATGAAGCGCGAAGACCGGCTGATCCGTAGCGAGTACAATTCCTTTACCGGATACTCCTTGCTTCCGCCCCGGCCATCGGGCATCATGGACCGTAGATTGCCGCCCCGGCGATCGCAATACAATTTGGCCTTGATCCCGAATGAAAGCAGAAGCACCTGCGCTTGCTTCAATAGAGTTTTTGAAACGGAATCAAGCGAGATGTATTGGCTCTTATCGCCGTAGTTCGCGACAGTGCCGTCAGCGGTGAATAAACCGCGCAGCACCCGCGCGAGCGATGCGCGATCCAGTTCGTACACATCTGGCATGAACTGCTTGCCTTCGCTGCCTTGGTCGAGCACGGCGAACTGCTTAAACAGATCGACTACCGGACGCGAGGAGAAGGCCAAGCAAGACGTCGAGGAGCCTGTCGCGGATGTCACGGCAACCTGATCGTTCCGGCCCACGGAGCCTACCGCTTTCAATGCCTGCTTTTGCGTGTTGAGCTCGCCCGCAATATTCCGCAGCACGTCGGCTTCGTCCGCGGCCATAACCAGCGTGATAATTTCCTGCAAATTACCAGATGCTTCGGAGCGGGACAGGCAGCCATCGCCGACAGCAACTCCAATAGCAACCGCCAAAGACTCGCTCAAGGCGCGCCGGCCGAATCCCGCGCCCTGTAATCGAACACGATCACCCTCTTGCATTTCGCTGGCGGGAACATCTCCGCGGTTGGCGGTCAGCACCTTGTGATCGGCCGTGAGCCGAAGTTCAAAGCCGGATCGAGTATGCAGCCGGAATACCTGCTTTGTGCCGGTAGGAAAGATGCTGCTGACAAAATGCGGCTGGCCATCAGCGCCATAGATCAGCGCGGAGTTGCCAACCAGTTTACTGATGGGCTGCCATCCGTCTCCCGTGGCGACCAGCGTGTCTCCCGTTACGCACGGATTCGAAGCGTTGATGCGGCCCGTCTTTTGGGAAGTATGCCAGCGGTTGACCGTGGTGTCGAACTGCATGCCGGGATCACCGCATTGGTGCGTGGCGTCGGCAATCTGGCGCATCAGTTCACGAGCTTTATAGCGGTTGACTGGCTGGCCGTTTGCCACGCTGCGAGTCCACCAATCAGCGTCGTCCACAACCGCCTGCATGAAGTCGTCCGTGGCGCGAACCGAGTTGTTTGCGTTCTGGAAGAAAACAGAGCCGTAAGCCTCACCATCCAGCGAGGCGTCATAACCGGCATCGATCAGCGTATGCGCTTTCTTCTCTTCTTTCGCTTTGCACCAGATAAAACCTTCGACGTCCGGGTGATCGGAGTTGAGGATCACCATCTTAGCGGCGCGCCGGGTTTTGCCGCCTGACTTGATGACGCCCGCGAAGGCGTCAAAGCCTTTCATGAAACTAAGCGGACCGGAAGCGCGGCCGCCGCCCCAAAGATGCGCGTTCTCCTCCCGAATGGGCGAAAGATTCGTGCCGGTGCCTGATCCCCACTTAAAGAGCATGCCTTCGGTTTTGGCAAGGTCAAGAATTGATTCGAGCGTGTCGCCTACCGAGTTAATGAAGCACGCGGAGCACTGCGGACGAGTTTCGCCGGGAGCCAGCTTCTTAACTACCTGCGTGTCTTCATCAAAATAAAAACCATAGCCGCGCGACTCGCGCACGCCCACGTTGAACCAGACAGGCGAATTGAAACACGCCTTCTGGGTAAGCATCAGATGGGCAAGCTCAAAGCGGAAGTTTTCGCCCTCCTCTTTTGTTTTGAAATAGTTATCGGCCAAGCCCCAATCGGCGATAGTGTCAACCACGCGGTGAACTAATTGCGCCACGCTGGTTTCGCGTTCCGGCGAGCCCATACGGCCATGGAAGTACTTGCTGGCGACAATATTAGTAGCGGTTTGCGACCAATCGGCTGGAACCTCCACATCCCGTTGTTCAAAAATAACGGAGCCTCCGCCGCTGCCGATACTGGCGGTGCGCAGCTCCCAATTGATCTGGTCATAGGGAGTTTTACCCGCTTCGAGTTTCGCGGTGAAGAAACGCGGGAATAACACGCCGGTCCGTTCTTCTCTCTTCAGTGAATCTAAAAAACTTTTCGTCTTTGTGGGGGGATTAACAGTAAGCTGGCCCATACGCTCCGGAGGATTTCACCTGCTTATTAGATGCATAGCAAGTTCAGGTTCGATTATTGCAGGATCTATCCTTATGTCAAGATCCAAAGAGAACTGACTCTCAAGATATTGTGGATATTCTGTGAAGATCCACAATATGAAGTACGTATGTAGACTTTCAGCTTGGCTCTAAGTCTTAGGAAAGACACCTTCAAAAAAGCACGAAACCTTTAAAGTCGCCCTCGGCAGGGGAGCGGGCAACAGAATTTCTTCATCCCGGCGGAATTCCGAGACATGTTCAGCTTGATGATCGAGTAATGTCCATTTCGGCTCTAAATACACGACCCATACAGCCAACGCGCCAGCGTCCAAGTACAAAGAGACTTTCTCTCTTACATGCTTTGGCTGATTCGCTGGCGATACCACCTCAACAACCAGTTGAGGCGCGCCAATTGGATAATTATTCTGAGCTAAAGCATCGGCCCAGCGTTTTCGATCAATCACAAACACATCCGGACTGGGCATTTCATGAGCATGCAACAGCATATTTGTCCTCATATTGACGTGATAATCAGTCAGAGCTAAAACCTTACGTAAGGCCATAAAGATATTGGCGGCCACGTCCTGATGAAGAGGCTTGGGGTCCGGGGACAAGATGAGTTCTCCGTGGATTAGCTCCGAGCGCATGCCTTCTGCGGTTTCAAGAGCTATAAAGTCGCTGGCTGTTAGAAGCTGTGCACCGGTAGCCATGAGGTTATTTTCTCTCTTTATAGAGACGTCATGCTACCCTCGTGTGCCATGAGCATGACCCGGCGATTGTTCCAAACCAGATATTTATGGCTGCTACTGGCCCTTGCCCTACCGCTGAGCGCAGCCGAATTAACCGACAATTTCCCTTCACGATTCGCATGGCAGCGCCGTGCGCCCGAAGCCGTTGGCATGGACGCGGCGAAGCTTGACGAGGCCGTTACTTTCCATCGTTCGCACGAGTCGAAGTCGCCGCGTGACCTGCGGAAAACGCACGATCTAACGTTCGCGCGTGAAGCTTACGGCGAGCCGCTCGGCCCGTTTCAGGAGCGTGGCGGGCCGAGCGGCCTCATCATTCGTCACGGCTCCATCGTATTGGAATGGGGTGAACCGGAGCGTGTTGACATGACCTTCAGCGTCACCAAGAGTTTTCTTTCCACGGTGGTTGGCGTCGCCTACGATCACGGGTTAATTCATGACCTGAACGATCCGGTAAAGAACTACGTGGGAGGCGAACACTTCGCCGACGGTCATAACAGCCGTATCACTTGGGACCATCTGTTGCGCCAGACAAGCGATTGGGAAGGCACGCTTTGGGGAAAGCCGGATTGGGCCGACCGTCCACCGAAGGATGTGCCGTTCGCCGAATACATGCGGCGCGTGCATGGCGAACCCGGCGCGACATGGAAGTATAACGACGTGCGCGTCAACCTGCTGGCCTTTGCGGCGTTGCAGGTTTGGCGGCGTCCCTTGCCGCAGGTGCTCAGGGAGTACGTCATGGACCCGATTGACGCCAGCAACACCTGGCGCTGGCATGGTTACGACAACTCGTGGGTGAATGTGGACGGTGTGATGGTGCAATCCGTTCCCGGCGGTGGTCACTGGGGCGGCGGCATGTTCATCAATGCGTATGACATGGCGCGCTTCGGCCTCCTGACGCTGCATCGGGGCCGCTGGAATAACCGGCAAATTCTTTCCGAGCAATGGGTGAAATGGGCACTGACCCCGACTGGTCCGAACCCTGAGTACGGCTTCATGAACTGGTTTCTGAACACCGGGCAAAAAGCCTTGCCAAGCGCGCCCGCCAACGTCTTCTATCACCTGGGAAACGGCGCGAATGTGATCTATGTTGATCCGGACCTGGATCTGGTGGCGGTCGTGCGCTGGATCGATCCCGCAGGACCGGCGCTGGACGGATTTGTGTCGCGGCTACGTGCGTCTGTTCGACAGTAGTTCGGACGACCTAGCTTTTAGCCGTATCCAGCAACAAAACAGGCGCAAGCGTAAGCGGCACTTCACAGCCGCTGACGCAAGTCTCAAGAGTCGCGGAAACGCCCAGCGTTTTTCCGTTAAAAAGCTGCGGGCGCATCGAGCAGTTCGCGCTTTTTCTCCGCATCTCGCCGTATTGAAAGAGGGGCACGGATTCCTGGCTCACCGGCGAACGCTCCTGCAGAACGTAGGAAGCGCGGGTAGCCGCCCGAAGCGCGCTTTCCCAAGCGCTGCCGTTAGTGCTTGCGCCAACGAAACTTTGCTCTCCGCCAAACACATCGTTGGGACGCAAAACAAAGTGTTCTCGCCTGCTTAGGGCGAGTTCATACAGATCAATCGCTTGGCCGCTGTACAGGACTTTCCTGCCGCCGACTACGCGAGTCCACGGAATGTGCTTGCGAATGAATTGCCCATCGGAAATCGAGAGCTTGCCGAGAACACTCTCGTCCGTCAGAAGTTCGAACAGCGCCCTTCGCTGCGTCAGGTCGGATTGAAAGCTGTTGACGACGCAGACAGCTCCATCGCGATAGGCGGCCAGAAGAGGATGCGAAAGATCATGAGCCGTCAGGAGTTCGCGCGTCAGCAAACGGCGAAGCGCCAGGTCAACGCGAAAGTTTCCCGCGTGCAGGCAGCCATGAAAATATTCAAGCTGGTCTGGAGAAGTAAGCCTGACGGATAACCCGGCTTTACTCAGTTGTTCCGCCAGAAGATAGCCTTCCGACGCGTTCGAGCGGATGGACTCGGAGGTTTCCAGAACCGCTATGCGAGGCGGCGATGTTCCCCCGAAATCGCTCCAGGACTGGCGAATCGCCTGAAGCAGGCAGGGCAGCCCGCCAATTTTTGAAAGCCGGGAGCGCCCCTGATTGAAAGACCGAATCGCCTGAAGATCCAGAAACAGATCCGCTAACCGATCCGAGTAACTGAAGGAGTGAAGCCCGATGGCGTCGTAATCACAAATGCGCAGCGATCCGTTTTGCGCGTGAGCCTTCATGGACGCGAATACGCGGCATTGCGCGTTCCTCGCCTCAACGCCGGCAAGCATTTTCTCGGCTGGCAGCATGCCGAGACGGTTCAAAAGAGCGGGGGTGCGCAGGATTAGCGGTTCAATTTGCTGAAGGATAGCCGATAAGCGATCCGCCGCTTTCGTCAGTTTCTCCAGTTGAGGCCGTGACAGAACCTCTGGACGTAACGTTGCGGAAACCGGACGGCCTGAGTGGACCAGTCCCTCCTGGCGCATCCGTTCTTGTAACTCTTCGGCCCACGACAGGTTCCGGAAGCATTCCTGCTCGAACCACTTCCCGAACCGGACGACGGCTTCCTCCTTTTGCGTCATCCAGACCCGCTTTCTTTGGATATCAAGTATGTCACGGAACGCGCGAAATGCGCCAGAAAAATCGTACAGTGGTAAAACGCGATCCACGCATGAGATGGTGCTTATATGTCGGAAGAATATGAAGTAACGCCGCTTGAGGCGCGGAACCTGTTGGAAAACAACGGCGGAGCGGTGCTGATTGATGTGCGGGAGCCGGAAGAGTTTGCGCTGGCTCGCGTCGAGAACTCACGGTTGATTCCGATGCGGACAATACCGGCGGAACTGCAAAAACTGGAGCAGTTGACGGACGAGAGCACATTATTGGTGCTGTGCCATCACGGGGTGCGGAGCTTGCAGGTAGTAGCTTGGCTGCGCGGCCAGGGAATCGAGGATTGCTACAGCGTGGCGGGCGGAATCGACCGCTGGAGCTACGAGGTCGATCCGAACGTGCCGCGCTATTGAATTACTTGTTCAGCACCTCCTGGAAGAAGGCAAGCGCGCGCGGATCTTGCGATTGGCCCAGCCAGAAGAATGCCTGCTTCCGGGCTTCCGGGTTCTTTTGTGTCCGGGCAACCTCGATCAGCTTGGGAACGCTCTCCTCTTTCGGCAGTTGCGAGAGCGCAAACACCGCTTGTTTTTTGACGGCTGTGTCCGGATCGCTTTCAATCGCGTCCGTAATAGCGGACGCCGCTCGTTTACCAGCTTTCTGCGATAGCCAGAAGATCGCTTGGCCGCGCACATGAGAGGACGAGTCGGATTTTGCCGCTCGAATCAATTCGTCCAAAGCCTCGGGCTGCTTGCTGATCGACAAGGCAAACACGGCTTTGTCGCGTACGTTGGAACTCGGATCATTCGCCAACATATTTTTCAAAATGGCCACACCGAAAGCGTCACGGCTCGCACCCAGCCAGAAAGCAACTTTCTCGCGGACGCGTTCGGGTTGCGCCGGTCTTGCCAAGTCAGCCAGCGTCGTATCCGCTTCGGAACCGGCATGCTGAGCGATCGCGAAGGTCGCGCCGTCCGCTACCCGGTTGGCATCGCTCATGGCAAGCGGTTTCAGATAAGCGACGCTGGCGCGGCTTGATACCCCGGTCAGCCAGATAAACGGCAGGCCGCCCGCGTCGAGCGGGCAATGCAGCGAGTATAACTGAACTTTGCCGACCATATTGTTCTCAATCCGGAGAAGAACCGCCGCTGTATCCGATCCTTCCAACGGCACGGGTGTGTTTGGACGGACGCCGGCGCTTTTATCTGTCCCGTTTCCTTCCAGGCCGCAGCCTCCCCTGCCGTCTCCGTTCCAGCAGCAGCTCTCGCTATCTTTCCTGATAGTCTTCACCGCATAGCCAAACCAGGTTGGCGAGGCGTCGCGCAGTGTCGAGGCCCAATCGCCGGAAAAAGCTCGGCTCTCCCGTTTCGCGTTTCTGATGTCGGGTTGCGGCTCTTGAGCAAACGCGGCCAGGGACGCCAAAAGAACAACCAAAATTTTCACTTGAGCACCTCCACCATGTAATCGGTTACTTCCTTTGAATGCAGGAGAGACATCTTCTTCACAATTTCTCCCTTCATCTCCCGGTCCTTTTCGTTTCTCGCCAAATCCACCAGCGCTTTTCCGTTGCCCTGCAGAAACAACGCATTTAGAATCGCCTCGCGAACGTCATGGTTGGTATCGGACTGGTAAATCGAAACCAGGACATCACCACCCCCGTTATTGCCCATCAGCCCAAGGGACTTA